>Ga0082212_10007080_pt1 | contig 14923 bp, 14 predicted proteins | sample TergutNt197P3_FD_71548 | JGI IMG/M metagenome (GOLD analysis project Ga0082212, IMG submission 71548) | Neocapritermes taracua P3 segment gut microbial communities from Petit-Saut dam, French Guiana - Nt197 P3 | ecosystem: Host-associated > Arthropoda: Insects > Digestive system > Gut ... | reverse complement strand
TATGAGCCGGCACGCAGCGGTATGTATCTTGAACTGGAAATCACAGATTCGATTGCAAACAGGCTTTCAGATTACCTGCTTTTTGTGGATACGAATAGCGGAAATCTCGGAAGCGAAATAAACACCGGGCCGGTTGACGTACGGTTTGTTGACAGCAACACAGTTATTGCCGGTATGCTAATCACACCCGTAAACATTGGTGAAACGGCGGTTCGGTTTGATATGATCGTTTCCGGTATTGAGCGGTTTGACGAATTGCAGCTAACCCAATTCAATATCGGCGAACATATAGGTATAAGCAAGCCACTTGTAATACCCGGCGCAGAGTTTGTTGAGGTTACTGAGATAACCCTTGATGACGGTAAGCTGACTATAGCCCATCGAAGATCGGACGCCGCCGCTCATGGATGGGGTTTCGCAAGTTTGGGCCTGATGAAACAAGATGGCGAAATCATCTGGAGCAATAGCGGAGCGATAGACGCCAGCACACCGGGACAGCAAGACTTTTTTGAGATCGGTGATACCGATCCGAATGACTTGACTATCGTTTGGATGGGGACACGCGCCATAAATACGATTTTCGGAAGCTGGGAGTTTACCGTAACCGGTGAGAATATCATCAACCCGCGCAGTTTAAGCGGAGAGTTTGAGGGCAGCAGCGTTGAAGTCACTCTTGGCGCTACTATTGTTGAAATCAATATATTTGCCGATTATCTTAGCAATGAGTTTCCTAACGATTATTATGCGGATGATGCGGTCACGCTCCTGCTCAAAGATGGAACGACAATACACACAAGGGTTGAAGGAATAATGTGTGACAGCACTGTGGCTTCTTTCGCCTACACGATGGGATTTACCAACCCTGCCGATGTTGTGAGCGTAATGTTTTACGGAACAGTGATATGTGAATAACTTATATTTGTGTTTTCACGCCTTCTGGACGAATGCCTGTGAGAGTTTCTTTCACAGGTATTCCTTGAAATATTGAAATATTAACTATTTAAGGTGAGACTTTTTCGATCCTCAGTCGCTTAATAGGTGTGAGGAATATTCTTCAAGTGGTCACTAGCAAAAGTACATATAGGGAAAGGGTGTGATTGTGATGGATAAAGGCGCGGAGTGCTACCAGAGATTTATTGACGGCGACAACAGCGGATTAGAGGAACTCGTTGAGATGTATAACGACAGCATAGTTTTCTACATCAACGGATTTGTGAACAATGTTTTCGTTTCCGAAGATATAGCGGCTGACACTTTCGCTGAGCTGATTATACGAAAGAACCGATACAAAAATGAATATATGTTCAAAACATGGCTATACAGAATTGCGCGAAACAACGCAATAGATTATCTCAGGAAACAATCCAGATGGCAGTTTAGACCGATTGAGGATTTTGAAAACGATTTGACAGATAATGAAACACTTGAAAATGTCGTTTTGAAGTCCGAGCAAAACAAACAGCTACATAGCGCGATGAAAAATATGCACAATGAATACCGGGACGTCCTTCATCTGATTTACTTCGAGGATATGAGTTATGATGAAGCGTCAACCGTAATGGGAAAGAGTATTAAGCAAGTCAGGAACCTGATATACAGGGCAAAGCAGGCGCTAAGAATGGCGTTGGAAAAGGAGGGTTTTGTTTATGAGAACATATGAGGAACAAACTGCGCTGATACTTGATAAAGTCAGCCAGCATAGCATAGCTAGAAAGAAACGTATAAGAGTAATCCAGTCTCTTTCATTGGTCGTGGTTATTCTCTTGTCTTTCTCAGGATTGGCGTTCGCCGCATACACGAATCTCGATTTAGGCAGGATATTTAACTCATTTTTCAACAATCCCTCTGTTGAACAGAGAATAGACGTAGGGCATACGGCAATAGAGGGCGGTCTTGAAGTCACGCTTCTCTCTGCTATCTGTGATAGTAACAGGGCGTACATGATGGTTGAGATAAAGGATACTGAGGGTAAGCGCCTGTCAGATTCCATGATTGCGGTATCGCTCCATCGAGCAGGGATTGGATTAGAAAAAGTTATTTTCGATGATGTAGAAAACAAGGCGACTATGATACTGAGCATGGACATAGCTTCCCGTTTCAGTGAGGGTGACGTTATTCATTTTGAGATAGATGCGATATTCTCAAATTTTCTAGGCGAACTGGAATATATAGATTTTGATTTTGAGAACAACGACTATGCGGCTTGGATTATGTACTTCTGCGGCAACCGCTACGAGTACACCATACTCGGACCGTGGGAAATGAGCTTTACAGTCAATGCGCAAATACCTCCGAAAAGCATAAGCGTCAACCCGGCAGATTCTCCATATCTTGCAAAGTTGGATATAGAGTGTTCGCAAATAACGACGACTATAAATATAATAACGCACAGAAGCAGGGCGGTTGGCGGGGATTTGATTGATCCAAAAGACGTCTTCCTAGATGCAGGGGATACAGAGGCTATTGACGCATGGACCAGATATGTAGAAGAAATAGACGCTTATATGTTCAGTATGACAGACTATATCGGGAGCTTCGGGGAGCCGTACCTGACACTAAATGATGGCAGTATCATTACCCTTACGGGGATCGGAAGTTCATACGGCGCTGACGGTGGGCAAGCTTCTTATTTGGGCGACTATTTCGACATTGGGGACTTGTACTCTATTACGTTCTGCGGAGAGATGTATGTTTTCGATTGAGCTGCCAGTTGAGTTTGTTTGTTAAGTCGCTAATTGAACGGGATTACTGATTTAGCATTGATTTAGATCATCCATATCTTCAAGGGCTGTCTGCTTTCAACGGCGGACAGTTCTGTTTGCAGAAGAAAGGGATTTTCACATTATAAAACACCATTATGAGACGATTTCTTGAGAACTAAAGTGATAACGATTTTTCACGATAATAATGATAGGAATAATTATGTAAACGCCTAATGTCGCGCATATAATATAGAGAAGTAATGGCAACAACAGATGTTTTGCACGGACGCAAAGCATGTATTATGAAAGGACTTGAAAAAATGACAGTAACATTCCAGAACGGGCAGTTTTTCCACCCATATTACGGTTGGTTTGACAAGGAACCGGATTTACCTGACTATATGTACCGCAGCGGGCTGGTAAATGAAAAGATAGGCGAGGAACATAGATTAACGCCGGATAACCCACTGTATGAAGCCTTCAACAACAGTTCCGGCATAAAAGCATTGATCGAACGAATGGAGGCAAACGCAGAGCAACGCGCGGCAAATGCCGATCCCGCCTATGTGTATGAGCCAAGGGATTTATCTTACTATTTAGATGGACAAACGAAGTTTGCCGGGTCTTACAGTTTCGTGTACAAAAACAACACAGTGTCCGCCGTGGTCGATTTTCAGCCTGCCAGAACCAATAATACAGCCGATACTATTGCATCTTATGAAAAAGAGAGGCAGAAAATACTTGACCTGAAAAAACAAGGTTTTCATGATGATGCTGTAAATATGCTCCTAAAGGCTCTGGACGAAGCGTTTGTCAATGTTTTCGACGTTGGGCTTTCGATGCAGTTAGGTGAGTATAGCAAGAACTCTGATCAGGTACAGGCAACAATGAAGGCATTCTTTTTGGAATACCTTCGTGTTCGTATTGGAGCCGATCCAACGCCGATTAAGACAGCTATGACAATGGCTGCGAACAATCTTATAAACCGCGGCCAAATGGATCACAGGGTAAACGTAAACATAACCGATCCCAGAACCTTGCATTTACCACAGTCTTTGATTGACCAACTGGACGCTGCATGGGCGGTATCATCGGCTAATATCCCTAAACCAGCTCCGCTCGTACTTGACCCCAATAGGCAATCATCAGTAACATGGGATCCGGCGGATACACATATCCGCGACGTAAACAGATGGATTCCCGATTACTCGAAAAATGCCGCTATGAGCGATATCGAAAAAGAAGCGCGAACCTTGTCAATCGTTTTCCGGGTACGCGGAGACCAGATGATAGATTACGCGCGGCGGTATGAGGAGATATCGGGAGAACTGGACAGAAGGCTAAACAGCGGCGAAATTTCGGCCTCAGATTATGACAGATACCGTACCGACTTGAACACAGCTTTTATCAAAACACACAACTTGAACATAAAGGGCCAGGCAATGGCGGCGGGATTGAGCGAAAGCAAAGCGACGGAGTTGGCGATTGCTTTTTCTGAGGAATACATAAAAATCCGCGAACAGACAGGCCCGAATGAAAGAAACGCCGATAAAATCGCAAATACAGCATTGCAGAAGTTAGCCGCGCAAGGATGGCCGTCGTTTTCGTTGTATACTTCCGAAAACAGAGCTACAGTTGCCGCTAACGACCCTTGGTACGCTATGATGTCCGAGGACGCGCTATACTGGCAGAGTAATCCGCAAAAGTATTTGCAGTATTCACTGTGGTAATGAAGACGTTGGACACAATAGGCTCAAAGGGAGCATGTTATTACCATACCTTCTTTTCGCAAGGTATGATTATGCAAGGAAAATGTTATGAGGATTAACAACAACATCCCGGCTATGACTGCGCTCCGGAATTACGAACTGCATGTTATGAAAGTTGGAAAAAGCATATTTCGTGTTTCCAACGGTAAAAAACTGCCTTCCGACGATTCTGCCGGTATGCTCATCGCTCAGAAGATGCACGCGCAGCTTAGAGGTCTTGACGTCCACATACGCAAAGCGGAAGAGATGCAGGATTTGTTAGACTGCGCATACGGTGAAACGATGGCGCGGCAGAACATTCTTCAAAGGATGCGTGAACTATCGGTCGGAATGGAAAACGATACGTATTCAAAGGACGAAAAATCTATAATGGCGGTAGAATATGCCGAACTTGCAAAGGAATTTGGCGTTAAAACATTTGAAAAGACCGGCATGGAGATAGTATCTCTAGGAATTGGCGAAGCTGACAGCGGTTTTGTTTTTAAGAAAGGCGACATGGTATATGTAGACGGCGAATGGAAAAAAATCAGCGAGCTTGAGAAAGAACGCGCCGCTGATGGCGTACCCATAGCCGTTACTACTACAGGCCTGACTGATTATGTCGATGGGATGATGAAGCAGAACCTTTCATCGGCGTCTGCTTTGAGCGCGTTTTCAAGCAGGCTGTCTTTCAGGCTTGAAAGATTATTTGCCGAGGAGGAAAACGCACTTGCCGCGCTCAGCCGCATCGAAGACGTTGACATAGCGAGTGAAATGGTTGAATATGTCAAGGAAAGCATTTTAGCTCAGACTTCACTTGCGATTGCGGCACAGGCAAACGCATTACCCAAACAAGTGTTGACGCTTCTTGAAGCCCTCCCAGACACTTCACTATGACAGGTCTTTTTTCAAGTCGGCAGAAAGGACAGAATGGTTACTCGCTCTATAAGTGATAGATAACCCCATGTTGTTGAAGTGAGCAACTAAACGCGACTGCTAAGAATCGAAACGGATTGTTGTAACTTCTTGTGAACTGTCCTGAAAAAGTAAGCAAAACGCGCTATCGGTGAAAAACGGAGCGCAGGGCAGAATGGATATATATATTGCATCCTATGAAAAACAGGAGGCGAGGTATTGTTACCACGTCTCCTGTGCGACATTCCTCTATGGATTACATGTCCCGCATGGGGTATAACCCGCTGAAACCGCTTCATCCCGCAAATCGAACAGCTCCCTGTTTTGCTCCTGCGGTAATCCAGAGCAAGTCGGTAGGTGAAACCTCTTTGTATTCTTATTGCCGATATAGTAATCTGGCTCCGCTAGTACCGGTGACGGCTCCGTTGGATTCGTCAGGGCGTTCTGATTCCGCTCTGTTATGATACTGACTGTATTTCCGTCACTTGTACATATTATCGTACCCTGCATATCCGTCCGGTACACAGCAACATCGGCATCGCGCAAGCGTGACAGTGTATTTTCATCCGGGTGTCCGTAGCTATTGTTTTCTCCGCAGGATATAACAGCGAACCCCGGCATTATCTCACGTAAGAACGGATAAGTCGTTGAGGTATCGCTCCCGTGGTGGCCTACTTTCAGGACAGTAGCCGATATATCATATCCGGCTTCGAGGATGTCCTGTTCCTCCGACCGCTCAGCGTCGCCGGTAAACAGGAAACTCGTCTCCCCATAAGTGATCTTTATAACGATGGAAGTATTGTTCGGGTTTGTTGAAGGGTTGATTGGACCAACGATAACGACTTCGGCGCTGCCTAGCGTATAAGTATCACCCGGATCAGGAACAGTAACCGGAACACCTTGTTCATCCAGATATTTAACAAAGCTGTTGAATGGTCTGCTGTCATATTCGGTAACTGGACTCAGTGCTATCCCTGCTGTAGCATAATTCAATGCGCCGGCAAGCCCGCCGACGTGATCGCTATGCGCGTGTGTCGCGACAATGTAATCAAGATACGTTACCCCGTGGCTTTCAAGAAAAGCGTAAATCAGCCTTGAAGCGGACGCTTCGCCACCGTCGATCAGCATTGTCTTTCCATCACAGACGACAAGCGCGCTGTCACCCTGCCCCACGTCAATATAATAAACTGTAAATCCATAGGCAACCGGTGCGCTGTTGGGATCATCAGATACATTGTTGCCGAGTTCTATTATATCTGGAACCGCAGCACTAACACTATCTGCACGCGTACCCCCCTGAATTGTGCTACACGCTGATACTGTAAATATCAGAGCAAAAATTACAACGCTGAGTATATATTGACGTTTCATTTATCCACCTTACTCACAGACACCGAACCTAGAGAATCGGCTGAGTAAATATTATCATTATTATGCAGCCAAATCAATGCAAAAGCGTTGATTTTCAAGCATTTGCGAAAAGCGGATTGTATCCAAATACATATCATGATAAACTGAACTGAAATCAAGCAAACGGTTCATATAGTCGTTTATGCGATGAACCCTGGAGGAAAACAACGATGAAATCCTATCGCAAAGAATTACATTTCAATACGAAGACCCGACGCGCTTACATAAACATCACACCGCAGGTCGAAGCGGCGCTCACAGAGAGCGGAATCCTTGAAGGATTGTGCCTTGTAAACGCAATGCACATAACCGCCAGCGTATTTATCAACGATAACGAAAGCGGACTGCACCGCGACTTTGAGCGCTGGCTTGAGAAACTCGCACCGAAGAAGCCATACGACCAGTATGACCACAACGGTTACGAGGATAACGCCGACGCTCATTTGAAACGTATTATTATGGGGCGTGAGGTCGTTGTTGCTGTCACTGACGGCAGGCTCGATTTGGGTACATGGGAGCAGATTTTCTATGGCGAGTTCGATGGTATGCGCGATAAGCGCGTGCTTGTTAAGATTGTCGGGGAGTAACCAAAACGGAAAAAGATGAAATAAATTGGAGGTTCAAGTGGCAACAAGACGAACGATGTACGAAAGAACACTCGATAAAGGGCTTGCGGTCAATAATGTCGCAAAAGCATTGGCTTACTTTGTTTTTCGGGAAATCATCGAAGATATTCATGCTGAGTATGGAATTACGCAAGAAGAAATGATGGCGATGAACAGAAAAGCAGTAAATCGCGCCGCAGCTTTCCTCGAATGTATTGGAGATGATGAAAAGCTGGCTACGGTAGTAAACTTATATTTACTTGAAACAACAGGTTGGGATAACCCCAAAGAAACAGCCGACACGCGGCAATTCCATGAATTGGTCAATGAGTTTGCGGACGCCCTGCGTTCAACTAAAGGAAAAACGAATAATGAACTATACGGTGCAAAATGAAAATGAATCCAATCCCACTCGGTATTTATCAGCACTATAAAGGCAATCAATATGAAGTAGTCGGTTTCGCAAAGCACAGCGAAACGCTTGATGATATGGTGATATACAAGGCTCTCTATGGCGAGGGCGGCACTTGGGTACGCCCGCTCTCTATGTGGGAGAATCCTATCGAAGTGGACGGCAAGATCGTGAAACGGTTTGAGTATGTTGGTGGGCCATGACGAGGCAGGGTATTATCGACTTCTGCCTGACATTTCCTGCCGCATACGAGGAGAATAGATATGATTAGTGAGTTTTCGTCTGAGGTCATTTACGAAATTGGCTTCTATGTTTATCGGCTCATAGACCCGCGAAATGGAAACACTTTTTATGTAGGCAAAGGTAAGGGCAACAGAGTTTTCGCCCATATGAACGGCGCTTTGTCATATGAGGAAGATGAGGACGAGGTAAGTGAGAAGATTGGTACGATTCGCGAAATCCATAAAAGCGGATTGTCTGTAATACACGTTATTCACAGGCATGGGCTTGACAGTGATACTGCGTTTGAAGTGGAAGCCGCCCTGATAGACGCGTTTCCGGGGCTTTCTAATGAAGCAGGAGGCAGAGGGAACAGGGAGCGCGGAGCAATGAACGCTGAACAAATTCAAAACATATATGAAGCAGAGGTAATAGACAAGATAACGGAAAAGTGTATTATCATAAAAATCAAGCAATGGAGCGTTGAGCGATTCAATGGCAGTTTATCTGACGCCATTTATGAAGCGACGAGAGCTGCGTGGAAAATGAGCATGACCAGGGCAAAGAAAGCCGATTATGTGCTTTCAGTAATGGATGGCATTGTTAAAGCTGTTTACTCCGATATGGTATGGGGTGTTCATGAGGACAGAGGGCGTTTGATGTTCGATGGAAATGATGCGCCAAAAGATATAAAGAATAAGTATATCGGGAAAAGAATACCACCAGAATACAGGAAAAAGGGTCTGGCTTCTCCTTGCCTATATATCAACTGCTAAACGTACTAGAACGGGTAGCAAAAAAGGAGGAACACAAGTGATTACAGTGAATAAAACCAGAATCACTTTCGACTTTAACAATGATCGCACAAACTCCTACAATAAGCTGGAACAGATCATATGCTCATCTCATTGGAGTAGCGGTATTGACATTTTTGGGATTATAAACGAAAACCATAGTTTGCTTTTCGACTTTGTTAAGCGCGGAGTTATCGTAATTGACGAGTGCGAGTATGAGTTACGTGAGCAATGCCCTGACAGCGAATCCGCGCGATATATCAAATCAATGCTGGGGAAGCGTAGCGATCACCCCGTCTTGAGTGATATAGCAGCATTGATTGCTAATGAGCCGTTTGGGAGGGCAGATTATTACAGTAATACGCTTTATCTCCCGAACCTGAAAGCGTATATAAGAGCTGACGGTATGAAGCCCGAAGACATCGCGGATATGCTCGCTTCGGATAGCTGTGATAAAATCATCCTTTTCCCGTACTTTCCTCTTGGTGAAAAATCAGCATATTACGAGGTAACGCTCGGCAGCGACAAACAACTATTCGCTGACTACATGCACCGTTACGAGGAGCGGCGATCAGATGAAATGAACGAAGCAGTCAGGCAGATATCGGAGCGGACAATGGAGAGGATTATACCACCAGTGTCGAAACCAAAGAATGAGAACGGCAGAAAATGATGCTGTTTGACTACGCAATATTAACAGCTAAGCACAATAATGGGCGATTTAGTGAATAAAACTACTACCGGTTTTGTTCCGCAGTAGTCACATACTGCGGAACATATCAAGCGCGCCTGCTATCGCGTCAAGCCCTTCCTCGTCAATCGCATCCAAAGAATCGTCGTATTTTAGTTCATCAAGTGGATGCCGCACGAATTGAGAGGTATCGGCTCTACCGGCAGAACCAAAATCTCCGTCATTTATCTTCATTTGACAGAGAATCCTGCTTACCGCGTCTTCGATGCTCTTTTCATCAATCGAAGCTGTTTGCAGTTTTTCTGTAGTCTTGTTGCGCTCCTCATAATACAGAACTGCGTCAACGATATACTGCGCTTTACAAAAACGCTCAAGACCATTGAGGATTTCAACTACTTTTAGATGAGTTGGGTTAGCACGATTGAATTGTATAGTGAACTTCGCTAGGTCTTTTTTTGCAGCCATCGCGCTCACCCTTTCGTCTTTGTGGACTTGTACAGCATTTCGTATCCTTTAGCATTTGCAGCTATCCTGTTAACAAAGATAGGAGAAGCGACTTTGCCTGACGCTTCGATCTGCTTTCTGAGCAAAATCGCCCCGCCCCCGACAAATACGGCTTTACCTGAACGCAAGTCAACAGACCGTTCACGGAGCTTACCGAATAAATCGGAGACGAAAACTTTCGCTGCTTCGTTGACAATCTGCCTGACATTCACGCCGTACTCGCTAGGTTCGCCCTTAATAATGCTATCAATATCGGATTCTTCAAGCAAAATATCCAGCTCTGAGTTTACCTTTGCAGAAATCTGATTGTACAGGATAATTACCCCATGCTCGAGCGAGTCACAGACCGACATATCAGCCTGCCCGTTCTTTATCATCAGGTAATCAGCCGTGAAGCCGCCTATGTCGATAACAATGGTCTTGCTCAGCCCAGCAATGCTTCCGTAAACAGGCATGGCGGCGGCGAACGCCTGCGGGTAGGTCGCCACTTCGTCGATATATATTTTGAATGTCTTTCTATGGAACTCGTATTCCTCTACGACCCCGCGCTTGAAATACTTCTCAAAGCGCTTATACTGCGCCCCGTAATGCGCCGGTGGTAAGCCTGTCAAAAGCTGGACCCTCATCAAGCCCGTATCATAATTGCCTGTGCTTTCAATCTCAAACGCTATAGCAAACAGCGTAAGTATGTAGAAGCGATCATCCGCAAACTTCTCGCGAAGATAAGGGATGCGCTTATCCGAGAGAGTATAATACTTATCCTTATACTTCAGGATATCCTCGCCAAATGGCGGGCGTGTATCGCTTTCGTGCAAGCCCGAAGTAAATACCTTGCCGCTGGCGACTTTAATTTGTTTGTTTCCGTGATCCACTGCAATCAACATTGTTCTAAATCTCCTTAATCTTTCTTTTTCTGCGTACATTATACGTGTTTGTGCGTACACCTTATGGTTTTCACAAATATGTGCGTACATGCACGTTCATTGTACGCACACATAGTAAGTCAAACTCATGCCCACTTGATAGAATCGGACGCAAACAGCCGCGCAGAAGCTGCAACAATATAGCATCGTTCCGTCCAGCGCGGTGGTTTTCAACTATTCTGTCACCGTAGACAATCACCGCTTAAATTCGCACCTTTTCACGTCCAGCGCATAGCCAAATTCTGCCGTTACCGATTTGCAAGCAATGGAAAGATGGCCAAACCATCTTTCCGCTTGTTAGGGGATACCCCCTAATACCCCTCGGACGCGCTCCTGCGCGTCCGTTAAGCGCCACCTTTCGGTGGCGCTGCTGCGGCTGATTTCATCAGCCTATCTGTCCGGCGCTGCACTTCGGATGTTCGATCGTGATATTTCACGTTCGCGCGCAACATCGCGTTCTCTTAATTTATCGCGCTCCTGTTCGTCCGCGTTGATTCCGAGTATTCGCGTTGCATTGCCTTTCGCCACAAGAAGTTGCTGCATATTGTCCTTCGCCTCGTGGTAGCCGTTATAGAGTTTTTTCTTGTCGGCGAGGAGCGCAGCGTACTCCTGTTTGAGCAATGCTATGGTTGGCAACTTCTTTATCCCAATACTGTCGAAGTATTTTTTTGCTGCTCTGTGCAGAGTGATATCCGCGCGGTGTTCTTCATAAAAATCACGGTTCCACCCGGACGCTTTGTATTTTGCAAATACTTCGCGGGTCTTGCCATATGTGCCGATATGCTTTTGCAGTTCGGCTATCTCAGCCAATCTCTTTTCTGCTGCTTTTATCTTTGTCATACGGGCATCGAACTCCGCAGTCGCTTCGGCGGCCTTTTTTATTAGATCATCGTAGCTGTCAATGCCATTGTCTTTCAAGAACAACAGCGTTTTAGCGGCTTCCTTCAAATTGAAAATTCGCGCCCACCGCTCATAACCAACACCTTTACCCTCTTGGATTTTTGCTTGTATATCGACAAGCAGACTGACGCGATAATGACCTCCACCAGTTCCGCTAGCTGATATAGTCCTAGCCATGCCGAGCCGCTCTCTAATCGCTGCTTCGGAATAATCGCCCTTCAACGTATCAAGGCGTGTTGGCTTCGATTGCCCAGGAGCGAGGAAAGTAATATGTTTCCGCCTTTGATTGACCGTGTAGCCTGCCGTCCGCATCGCTGTAATAAAATCCTCGAAAACGATACAGGACGGGACAACCTCGTCTATTTTCTGGCGCAGCTTGTCCTGATACGTCTTTGGTCTACCGACCCATTCTGCGTAATTCTTGCCTTTTGACGGTTTAGGGTCATCAATAACAGCTAAGCCGTTTTGCAGACATAACAGATCGCTAATACGGCGTATTACTTTGTCTGTGTGATAATAGTTATTGAACTTACTGTTGAATGATAAATTGACGGAGTTGAATACTATATGATTATGAATGTGCGCCTTGTCAATATGAGTCGCCACAACAAATGCGTAGTTGCCTTTCGTGAATGACATTGCCAGATCATATCCTATCTTGTTCGCGGTTTCCGCATCGATCTCGCCCGGTTTGAAGCTCTGGCGTATATGGTATGCAAGAATATCGTGCTTACCTTGATTCCGCCCCGTGTTAAGCTCATACTCACGCTTGGCAAGAAAGAACTCATCATCGGCAACCCTGCTGTCGCAGGCATAAGCGGATATGAGCCTCCCTTTATCACTTTTAAGCGGATTTTTGATGTAGTCGATAATGCCCGAGACAACAGTAGCACTGGCGCGTTTTTTTCCTGTGTGGATCGGCTTGATCCACGATGTTGCCACGTTTTCCGCCTCCTTCCTCTATCTTCCGGACAGCTTGCGGAGGATTTCTCTGACTTGCCCCCATATTTCCTCGTAGCGCACACGTAGTTCTTCAATGTCGGCGGTATAAAAGTTCCCTGTGCCGTTTACCCGTCTGGCAATCTGATTTATGTTATTAGTCGCATTCGAGAGTAACCGCACCATTTCCTTGACGCCTTCAAGTTCCACGCGGACTATTTCACCTTCAACCGCCATTTTCAGTAGATATGCCCTCAGGCTTTTTACGCCTGCCTGCGCCATGCGTTTTTCGATCAGTTCGCGTTCCTTGTCGCTTGCCATGAAATGTATATTATTTTTCCTCGTTACGTTTGCCATTTTTATCCCCCTTCGGAAAATTGTGGCGGCGAGGTTTTCATGCCCCGCCGCCGATAGTGAGTATCGCTTAATTGCTTCTGGTCAGATGCCGATTCCGGGCGGTTTTCTGCTTATTGCAGTCTCCGACCTTTCGGGGTTGAACGTGCGCAGCCCCTCCAACAATGACGGTTTCGCGCTCTTTGCGGACACGGCTCTTGGTTCGTAAGCATCAATCGCATCAGCGCCCCTTGTGTACGAAACGCCCATTTCGTCGAGGGCGTCTCCGATCCGGTTGAGGAACTCCTCAGTTTCGCGGTCTTCCGTATCGTTCATCACATCGAAGCCTCCATCTCCGTCAATGTTCAGGTCGGCGTTCAGGAGCGCAAGCCTCGCTTCTTTTTCCGCAAGCTCTGAAACAAGGGCGAAAGGCTTTTCAAGTTCCTGTTTCGCCGCTTCCTGCTGCTGATACAGCGTCTCAAGCTGTGTCTTGGCTCCGGATAGCTTTTTCGGCAGATCCGCCAGCGTATTGTTGATGCGTGTAATGTTACCGAACGCATCCTCGCCGAGTACCACCTGATACGTCATGCTGCCCCTCAGATTAGCGCTGAAGGTTTTCGTGAACGTATCGAAATGAAGGCTCATGTCGAAGCCCATATAATTACCGATGGGCGTATCATTAGCGCCCTTAACAGTGCTGAACGCTTCAAGCAGAGCTTTAGCGGCAGGCTCTTTCTCCTTATACTCAACACCGTTAATTGTCATACCAGCGAATTTCGCTGTTGCTGTAGCCGCTGCGCCGCTCAACGAGGTCTGGATCGTTGTTAGTTTTTCGTTCAGCGCGTTATACATCACCAGGTCTTTTTCGATACCGGCGATTCGTTCCTTTGCAGCCGTGATTTGCTGCGGGTAACGTTTTAGGAGATCGTCCTCAAGCCGGAAATGCTGGCTCAGATATTCAGATTTCAGCATACGCAGTTTCGCCACTTCCACGTCGAGATTCATCTTTTCTGCAATAAGGGGATTACCGGCGCATAGAGCCTTTATCTCTGCATAACTTAACGCCGTTTCGTCGACGTCGTCGCAGCTACGCGCCGGGGATTTCGATGTCATGATCTGAGCGATGAACTTTTGCTTCGATTCGACCGTCTGCCAGAGGTAGCTGTCAAATGTGCCGGACGTCGCGTATCTGAATATCTGAACTTCCGCGTTTTTATTGCCTTGCCTGACAATCCTACCGGCGCGCTGCTCAAGGTCAGCAGGACGCCACGGGCAGTCGGCATCGTGAATCGCGATGAGCCTGTCCTGCACATTCGTCCCGCTACCCATCTTGAAGGTGCTGCCGAACAATACGCGAACCTTGCCCTGGCGTACTTTTGCGAACAGTTCCTTCTTGCGGGTCTCGGTGTCGGCATCGTGGATGAATGCGATCTCGTCCTCCGGGATTCCGCGCTCTATCAGCTTGGCTTTGATATCGTCGTAAACGTTGAAGCGACCATCTTTGTTGGGAGTGGAAAAGTCGCAGAACACAAGCTGCGTCAGCCTGCCGTCTTTGGTTTCGTCCCAAATGCGGTACACGTTGTCCGTGCAGGCGTTGACCTTGCTGCCCTCAAAATCAGGAAGCATGGGGTTCATCAACCGTTGGTCAAGCCCGATCTTTCGTCCGTCAGTCGTGATTTTCAGCATATTATCGACGCGGGCGTCTACACTTTGCGAGTGGACCTTAGCCGCCCTCACGGACAGCTCCTGGACCATCTCCTGTTGTAGTTCGGACGGCTCGACTATGATGTTCTCAAACTTCGCTTCCGGCACCGGCAGATTGAGCATA
>Ga0082212_10007079_pt1 | contig 14924 bp, 14 predicted proteins | sample TergutNt197P3_FD_71548 | JGI IMG/M metagenome (GOLD analysis project Ga0082212, IMG submission 71548) | Neocapritermes taracua P3 segment gut microbial communities from Petit-Saut dam, French Guiana - Nt197 P3 | ecosystem: Host-associated > Arthropoda: Insects > Digestive system > Gut ... | reverse complement strand
GGCGCATACTACATTTTGTACAAATTATGCAAGGAATATTTTTTTTATTTATTAATTTCATAGCGTTAAAGATTTTTCTTTCTGGCAAAACACCAGCTTCAGCACCTTCCACTCTGGCAGCGGTTCCTTGTGTCGTCAGACAAGGAAGACAAGTTTTTTGCGACGGGAGTGGACTCTTCTGTCCATGACCGGAGCAAAAAACGACGTCTGACGCAGGATCACGACACAAGGGACCGTTGCCTACCCCGGAGTTGTCCGCAGGCGGCACTGATATCCTGCCCCTTGCTCTTGCGCACGACGGCGGTAACGCCTTTTCCCCACAGAATTTTTTCAAAGGCGAGCACCCGTTCCGGATCGGGCGCGGCATAGGAGCTGCCCGGCGTGGGATTGTAGACGATGAGATTCAGCTTGGCTTTCAGGCGCGAAAGCAGGCGGACGAGTTCGCGCGCGTGTTCCGGGCCGTCGTTCACGCCGCCGAGCAGCAGGTATTCAAAGGTGATGCGCTCGCGGGTTTTGAGCGGATATTCCGAGAGGGCGCGCATCAGGTCGTCCAGATGCCAGTGCGCGGCCTTGGGCATGATTTGCGCGCGCAGTTCCTGGTTCGGGGCGTGCAGCGAGACGGCCAGAAAGGCCAGGCCGGAATCTCCCAATTCGCGCAGGCCTTTTTCGATGCCGCAGGTGGACACGCTGATCCGCCTGGGGGAGAAGCACAGGCCGTGTGCGTCGTTCAGCGTTTCAAGGCTGCGCATGACTTCGCGCAGGTTCAGCAGAGGCTCGCCCATGCCCATGAAGACCAGGTTGCGCAGCTTGGGGTGATCCGGACGCAGATCGCCCAGGTGCTTGCGCACGATCAGCACCTGCCCCAGGATTTCGCTCATGGTCATGTTGCGCTCAAAACCCTGGCCGCCCGTTGCGCAGAAGGGGCATTCCATGGCGCAGCCCACCTGGCAGGAAAGGCATTGGGCGTTGCGCACCGTGCCGTCGCGCGAGACGGAGGGTATCAGCACGGTTTCCACCAGCGCGCCGTCGTGCAGGGCCAGCAGAAATTTTTCCGTGCCGTCCGCGCTTGTTTCAATCTTGCGCACCTCGGGCCAGCGGATCACGGCCGTTTCGGCAAGGCGCTGCCTGGCGCTTTTGGAAACGTTGGTCATTTCCTCAAAGTCGCGGGCCATTTTTCGCCACAGCCATTGCCGGACCTGGGCGGCCCGGAAGCGCGGCTCGCCCAGGGTGTTGTGCATGAAGTCTTCGAGTTCGGGAAAGGTCAGGTTGAGGATGTCGATCATGGGGCGCTATAGCATCCCGTGCGCAGGGCGTCAAAAAATGCGGGAGACATTGCCGGGGCTAAACGGCGCTGTTCTTGGCCCCAGCGATGACAAAGGCGATCGCGCTGTCCTCGTCCGTCACTTCTCCTGCCACCTGCGCCCTGAGCAGCGCGTCGCGCAAAACGCCGATCAGGGGGCCGGGGGGGAGTTCCGCGTATTCCATGATCTGTTTGCCGTTGAGCAGGGGTTCCAGGAACAGGGCGTCGGTTTCCGCGCGGTTGAGGTACTTTTTGTTGTGGTTGTAATAGGTGGTGCTGGAGCCCCTGGCCTTGATGTCGGCCAGGGTCATCTGCATCAGGCGCGGGTATTCGTCCAGGGCGCGGAAGCGGCGGATGCCCCTGTCGGTGAGCATGAAGCGGAAGCGCATGTGGTAACGCACCAGGTGGCAGATGAGGTCCACGTCTTCCGGCAGAAAATGCAGCCTGCGCAAAATCTTGCTGGTGACCTTGGCCCCCACGCGGTGGTGTTGGTAGAAGTTCCACCTGTTCATGAAATGTTCGCCGGTGTACAGTTTGCCCACGTCATGGAAGACCATGGACAGGGTGCCCAGCCAGTCGTGCTTGAAGTCATCCTCGGGGTAGCGGCGGATGCATTCGATGGTGTGCTGGAAGACGGTTTCCAGTTCGTCGTTGTCGCTTTTTTCATGCTGAAGGCAGGAGAGCGCGGCGACTTCCGGGATAAGGCCCTGCAGGATGTGGACGTCGTAGAGCAGTTGGACGAAGCGCCACATATGCACGGCCTGCACCTTGCGCCATTCGTCCATGATGTCGCCGACGGGCACGTAATCCAGCACGCGCGAGCCGGAGCGCACAATGGCCAGCCAGGTGTTGGGGCCGACCGGCAGATCGTGGTTGGCGGCAAGGCGCAAGGCGCGGATCGCCAGCAGGTAGTTGTTGCGCAGGGTTTCGTCCGGCAGTCCCGTAAGGCGCACCTGGCCGCAACTGAGATCCTGGAAGCCTTCGTTGGCAAGCGTTGTGTCGCGCTGCGGATTGCCGTAGCCGACAAGGCGCAGTTGCAGGCGTTCCTGGGGCGACATCAGGTGCACCATGCGCGGCGTGATGCGCAGCAGGGACAACTCCGGGTGGCTGGCGTGCTCCAGGTTGATGGCGTAAAAGCGGAAGGTGGCGTCTTCCTGCGTCAGCACGGCCAGCGCGCCGTATTCGGCATCCTGCTTGATATCGGGCAGGAGCCGGGCCAGGCTTTCAAAGTCCGTTTCACAGGCGATGTCCACATCGTGATCATCGTGTTTTTCCGAAAGCGCCTGCTGGAGTTGGGCATTGATGACGTGCGCGTCATACCCGTTGCGCAGCAGCATTTTGCAGATGCCGATGGCGTCCTTGATGGCCTTGCTCATGAAGTCTCCTTGGCGTTTCCGCAATGGGGCGTTCCGTCAAAGCCGCTCCACAGATTCTTTGCGGAGCGGCTTTGACGGTCAGAGCGCAGGCGGGCGTTTAGCGCAGTTCAAAGGTGCCCGCTTCTTTTTTCACGCCTATGGCGATTTTCCACAGCAGGGAAAGCACCAGCAGCCCCACGGCGTACACGCCCAGCGTGATGAGTATTTCAATGCCGGTGGGGGCATAGGGGGTCAGGGTTTCGAACACGTTGGGCGAAAAGCCCCCGATGATGAGGCCAAGGCCCTTGTCTATCCAGGAGGCGGCGATGAGCATGCCCAGCGCCCAGGGCAGAATGGACATGTTATCGCGCAGCGCGGGGGGAACCAGCAGCGCCAGGGAGGCGCAGGCCAGCAGGCCGCAGGCCCACATCCAGGGGGTGACCCAGGAGATGTGCCCGTCATGCCCGGCGAAAAGGAAGACCAGCGGATGCTGGTGCCCAGGGATGCCGCTGTAGAAGGCGGTGAACACTTCGCAGAAGAAGAGGAACACGTTGATGCACATGGCATAGGTGATGATCTTGGTCAGGGTCTTGATCGCGTCCTGGCCGGGGTCAAAACCGGTCAGGCGCCGCACGGTCAGCACCAGGAGCAGCAGGATGGCAGGCCCGGAGCAGAAGGCGGAAGCAAGAAAACGCCCGGCCAGCACGGCGGTGAGCCACAGGTGGCGGCCAGGCAGGCCGGCGTACAGGAAGGCGGTCACGGTGTGGATGGAGAAGGCCCAGATGATGGACAGGTACACGAGGTACTTGATCCAATAAGGCGGATCTATGTCCAGGCGTTCGGCTTCCAGCGTTATCCAGCCGATGATCACGTTCAGCAGCAGGTAGCCGATCAGCACCAGCATGTCGAAGAACATGACGGAGTTCGGCGTCGGATGCAGGATGACGTTCAGCATGCGCTGGGGCTGGCCCATATCCGCCACGATGAAGAGCATGCACATGATCACGGCCGAGATCGCCATGAACTCGCCGAAGATGATCATGCGCTTGAACTTTTTGTAGTGGTGAAAATAGGCGGGCAGCACCAGCATGACGGCGGAGGCCGCCACCCCGACGAAATAGGTGAACTGGGAAATGTACAGTCCCCAGGAAACGTCGCGGTTCATGCCGGTAACGCCGAGCCCTGTCTGCAGTTGGTAGATGTATGCGACGCCCGCCACCCCGATGAAGACCAGCAGGGAGAGCAGCCAAAGGTAATAACGGCTTGAACCCTTGAGGAGTTTTTCAACCATGGCTCGTCCTCCTTAGACCAGGTAATACACGCCGGGCTGGGTGCCGAGCGAGGGTTTGCGGCGGATGCTGAAGTTTTCCGCAAGAACTTTGCGCACGTTCGACTTGGGATTGCTCAAATCGCCGAAGAGGATCCTGCCGTTCGAAGCTTCGACGCAGGCGGGCGCTTTGCCCACTGCCAGGCGTTCCGCGCAGAAGGTGCATTTTTCCACAACGCCCGGCATCCGGGTCGGGTAGGCGGGGTTGGGAACCCTGTCCAGGGGCATGGCGATGCGCGGGTCCACGTAGTTGAAGCTGCGCGCCCCGTAAGGGCAGCCGGCCATGCAGAAGCGGCAGCCTATGCAGCGGTGGTAGTCCATCGCCACGATGCCGTCTTCCATCCTGTACGTGGCCTTGGTCGGGCACACGCGCACGCAGGGCGGGTTTTCGCAGTGGTTGCACAGGAGCGGGAACTTGCCGGTCTGGAATTTTTCCGGGCCGTAGAGGTTCTCGTCGTCCGGAAAGCCTTCCTTGTACGGCGCAAGCCACAGCCACTTGATTTCCTGCGGGCCCGGCGCGTTCGGCACATTGTGCGCCTCGCGGCAGGCCGTGATGAGCGGCGCGTAGTCGGCTTCCGTCTTGAATTTGCGGGTGTCGATGATCATGCACCAGCGTCCGGCGCGCAGGGTATCGGGCCCGTGTTCGTATTTGCCCGGCGCCACGGCGGCTTCGGCGGCACGGCCGGCCAGTCCGGCGCTCAGCGCAAAGGCGGAGATGCCGGCTATCTTGAGAAAGTGTCTTCTGTCGGCGTTCATTACTTGTCCCCCTTACCCTTAAGCTCTATGTGGCAGGTCCAGCAGTAGGGGTACACGCTGTTGGAGATGTGGCAGGCGTCACAGAATTTTTCCGTGTTGGTGTGGCACTTCAAACAGGTGTTCTGCAGGCTGACTTCCCATTTTTTGCCGTTCGAGGCGACATAGACGCGGTTTTCGTTGCGCAGGGCCTGGTCGCGCCATTCGTTGAGCAGTTGCATATGCTCGGCGCGCATGAAGGCCGCGGACTCCACACATTCTTTTTCATTGGCGGGAAGCTGGATGTCCGGACGCTTGTAGCCGCCTTTGCCCAGCCAGAACGGGGACGTGAACAGCGCCAGCACGACAAGCGCGGCAATGGTGACGAATTTGGTGTCGTACATGATTATGCATCCTCCTCGCCGGCCTCGGCCCCGGGCAGTTCTTCCTGCCTGAGATCCATGGTGCGCGTGTCCGTTTCGTCCTTCATCACCAGGGCGTTGGCCACCAGTTCGTGCAGGCCGCTGATGGTTACGCCGGGCGCCCAGTAGTTGGCAAGAGGCACCAGGGTGGCGCGGTCAATGGCGCAGACGCAGGCCATGTGGTTGACCCCGTATTTTTGCTGCACATAGTGCAGGGCGTTGCCGCGGGGCAGGCCGGCGCGCATGCGCAGTTCCATGATTTCCTCTGTGTTCAGGCCGGACCCGGATCCGCAGCAGAAGGTTTCCTCGCGGATGGTGCGCTCCGGCATCTCGAAGAAGTTGTTGCACACCGCCTTGAGCACGTAGCGCGGCTCGTCCAGAAGGCCCATGCCCCGCGCGGTGTTACAGGAGTCGTGCCAGGTGGTGATGATATGGTCGTTGCGCGAGGGGTCCAGCTTGAGCTTGCCGCAACGGATCAGGTCGGCCGTGAATTCCGCTATGTGCACCATCTTGGTGGATTTGGCGTTTTCGAACACCGTGCCGGTGACGGGCGACTTCGGCGTTCCCATGCAGCTTGGCGTGGGGCCGTTGAAGGTGTCCATGTACTGGTTGATCACGCGCCACATGTGGCCGCATTCGCCGCCCAAGATCCATTTGGCGCCCAGGCGTTCGGCCTCGGCGTACATTTTGGCGTTGAGCTTCTTGGCCATGTTGAAGGAGGTGAAGGAGCCGAAGTTCCCGCCTTCCGAAGCATAGGTGGACAGCGTGTAATCCAGTCCCAGCTCGTGGAAGAGCATCAGGTAGCCCATGAAGGTGTAAATGCCCGGCTCGGCGAAGACATCGCCCGATGGGGTGATGAACAGGATTTCATGGCCCTTTTCATTGAAGGGCGGCTGGATGGTCACGCCGGTGATGGTTTCGATGTCCTCGCAGAGAAATTCCACGATTTCCTTGAAGGCGTGCGGCTGGATGCCCAGGTGGTTCCCGGTGCGGTTGCAGTTGGAGACCGGGTCCATAATCCAGTTGATGCCGAGTCCGACCTCATGCAGCAGTTCGCGCACAATGGCGGTGATTTCCGCCGTGTCGATCCCGTAGGGGCAGAAGAGCGAGCAGCGGCGGCATTCGGTGCATTGGTAGAAGTAATAGAACCATTCCTTGACCACGGCCATGTCAAGGGAACGGCCGCCGCCAAATCTGCCGAGCATTTTGCCCACCTTGGTGAAATCCTTCCGGTAGATGGAACGCAGCAGTTCCGCGCGCAGCACGGGCATGTTCTTGGGATCGTTGGTGCCCAGGAAAAAATGGCATTTGTCCGCGCAGGCGCCGCAACGCACGCAGATATTCATGAAGATCTTCAGGGAGCGGTGTTTTTCCAGGCGATCGGCCAGGGCGTCGTAGAGAATCTTTTCCCAGTTCGCGGGCAGATTCCAGTCCTCCGCCTCCGGGCTCCACTCATGGGGATTGGGCATGCCGAGCTTTTGCATGGTCTCCTTTTTCGCCGGGTAGGCATAGGATCCGGGCTTGAACTCGGGCTTGACGTCCATCCAGCCATCAGACGGAAACACGGGGCGCGATTCCAGAAGTTCTTTGGGATTCGGTAGTTTAGACATGAATACTCCTTACTCGGCTGCTGCTTCCGTGGGTTGCTTGTCAAGCGGCAGGCCGGCTTCATGCATGAGGTCGCGGAAGTCGTCCTCGTATTCCTCGTACGTGTGGTAACTCTTCGGCGGATTCCAGGGGTTCACGTGCCGCACGGCCCTGGTGTTGTTGGGCAGGTTGCGCGTGGGACTGAAAAAGATGCCCAGCATGTGCGTGAGCTTGCTGAAGGGAAAGTAGGCGAGCAGGCAGCTCACCAGGGCCAGGTGCGCGAAGAAGACCCCGTCAATGCCGGCTGTCCCGGACGGGGAAAAGGATGCCAGCCCCATGATGAACACCTTGACGGACGCGATGTCCGTCTTGCCGAAATAGCGCATCCAGATGCCGGTGAGCGTGATGCCGAGGATCAGCCAGAGGGGGAAATAATCGCTCGGCAGGGACAGGTAGCGCAGCCGCTCGTTGAACAGGCGGCGGCTCAGCAGAAAGCCGAGCGCCAGCAGAATGACCATGCTGGTCATATACAGGCGCGGCGCGCCTATCTGCATGATGCCGTCCAGGGTTTCCAGCCAGGTGATGCAGACGGGCACGGGGTCCGTGAAGAAGCGGAAGTGGCGGATGAAAATCAGCAGGAAGCAGTAGTGGAACAGCAGGGCAAAAAGCCAGAGCCATTTGGAGGAGTAGTAAATAACCCTCGGGCCGTCCACGCGCACGTCAGCCGCGGTGTTGCGGAAGAGCGAACGGAAGCAGCATACTTCCAGCAGCATGCGCAGGATGACGCCGCACCGGGTATCCGGGTTGTCCAGCCTGGCCTGCTGGAAAAAATCCAGCGATTTCTGCTGCCCGCCCGTAGTGGGAATGGCGAAGGGCACCGGGGATTTTCCCCAGTACATCAGCCGCCGGACAAGGCCCACAAGGAATACGGCCGCTGCCGCATACGGCAAGACCACGCCGAACACGAGCCCCAAGCCTGCGCTTGAGCCCAGCCAGGCGACGGCGCCGACGGCAAGAACCGCCAACAAGGAAATGAGCATCCCCTACCTCTCTCAGGCTATAGGTTATATACGCGTCCGCACGGGCGGACGTGTTTCGTTAGCAACGCTCAATCAGCATCGTGGACCGCTACGCCCTTCTTCTGCGCCCAGCGTACAAGCTGCGCGTGCTGGCGTTTGATTTCGCCGATGCGCTCCTCAAAAACCCGTTCCCTGCTTGCCACATAGATGTCGCAGGCAAGAAGCGCGGCCGTGTCCAGGCGGGATTCCGCCTCCAGGTATTCGTCAAGCAGCCCGTCGTGCAGGCAGGCGGGCAGAATCCGCTCCCGCAACAGGGGTTTGAGCAGATACATGACGCCCAGCGCCCGGACGGGGGTAAAATCCTGCACGGCGCGCAGCTTGATGAACATTTCCAGGGCGTCGCGCAGGAGTGTTTCCGAGGAAAGCTGCCCGCTTATGGACGAGTATATCTCTTCCAGGGCCAGGCGGACGGCGTGCCCCACGGGATTGCGGAACTGATCCTCGCGGGTGCGCGCAAAGCCTGCCGTATCCAGGGGATAGGTGGCAAAAACGGCTGCGTTCCACTTGGCAAGGATCGCTTCCCGCTCGCTCCGGCAAAGTTCGGCAAAGGCGTCGTTTCTGTCCATCTGCATCGCTGTCGGGTTTGGGCGCCGGCATGCCGCAACGGTGCGCCGGGGACAAGTTTCCCTGACTACTTTGGCGTATGAACGGCTCCGAGTCAAGAGCATTTCGTCACAAGCCCCGCTTCCATTTCCACTCGTGGAGGATTTTTCTGGCGTCGCGGGCGCAAGAGGTATATCATGCCGGGTGAACAAGGTCCGGCAACGAGCTCTTTCTTGTAACCGACACGCAGAGGTACTGCCATGAACAGCACACGAGGTCTCCCTATTCTTTGCGCCCTGTTTTGCTTTTTGCTGTGCGCCGCTGCCGCCCAGGCGGCCCAGACCATGCAACTGCCCGCCCCGGACAAGGCGGGCGGCATGCCCCTGATGCAGGCCCTGGCCGAGCGCAAAAGCACGAAAAGTTTCAGCGACAAGATCGTCAGCGCGCAGGATTTAAGCAATCTTTTATGGGCCGCCTGGGGCGTCAACCGTCCTGACGGACGCCGCACCGCGCCCACAGCCAGAAACTCGCAGGCCGCCGAGGTCTACGCGGTGCTGGAGAGCGGCGTGTGGCGCTACGACGCTTCCAAGCACCTGCTTGAGCAGGTCTTGCCCGGCGACCTGCGCGCCAAGGTGGGCGGCGCGCCTGTGGTCCTGCTTTTTGCCGCTCCCGCGGAGGACAAGTGGGCCGGGATGCATGTCGGCTCGATCTACCAGAATATCGGGCTCTATTGCGCATCCGCCAAGATGGCCTGCGTGGTGCGGGCCAACGGGGCGGACGGGCTGAAGGACAGCCTGGCGCCGCCCAAGGAGTACCGCGTCCATATAGCCATGGCCGTGGGCTGGCCGAAATAGGCGGCGCAAGCGCATGAAGAAGCCGGGCAGCCCCACGCTCTATATCCGGCAGACGCGGATCGGCCGCATTGGTCTGGCGGAGCGCGACGGCGCCATCACCGAGCTGGCGCTCCGGGCGAAGGCGGCGGCGGAGCGCGCGCCCGAACCGGATCTGATCCGGCGGGCCTTCGCCCAAATCGAGGAATACCTGGCCGGCAGGCGCACACGTTTCGATCTGCCGCTGCATGCCGAGGGCACGCCCTTCATGCGGCAGGTGTGGGAGGCGCTGTGCGGGATTCCGTACGGCGAAACCCGGAGCTACAAGGAGATTGCCGCAGCCATAGGGCGGCCCGGCGCGATGCGCGCCGTGGGCATGGCCAACAGCCGCAATCCGATTGCCCTGATCATTCCCTGTCACAGGGTTATCGGCGCTGACGGCACGCTCACGGGCTTCGCCAGCGGAGTGGACGTGAAGCAGCGCTTGCTGGAGCTGGAGGCGGGCGGTGCCCATCTTCCCCTATAGTGAACGTGAAACCGAACACCTGACGCGACGCGATCCGGCGCTCGGCGGGCTCATCGAGCGGATAGGGCGCATTGAACGGGAAATCGAGCCGGATCTGGTCGTTGCCCTGATCCGCAGCATCATCGGGCAGCAGATTTCCGCCAAGGCTGCGGCAACGGTACGCCTTCGCCTGAGCGACAAGCTGGGCGGCATAACGCCTGAACGCATCGCGGCCACGCCGGCGGAGGCCATCCAGGCCTGCGGCATGAGCATGCGTAAGGCCGGGTACATCAAGGGGCTAGCCGGAGCAGCCCTGGACGGCAGGCTGGATGCGCGCGCCATCGCGCGGCTGGACGATGCCGCGGTGATCGCCGAACTGTCGGGGCTGGACGGCGTTGGGGTATGGACGGCCGAAATGTTGCTGATTTTTTCGTTGTGCCGCCCCAATGTGCTCAGTTGGGGCGACTTGGCCATCCGCAACGGGATTATGAAGCTGTACGGACTTGCGACGCTGGACAAGAAGACCTTTGCCGCGCTGCGTGAGCGCTATGCGCCATACGCGTCCGTGGCGTCGCTGTATATCTGGGAATACGGCGGGCTTGCGTAAGGCGCGGGACGGCCGGACACGATACCATGTTGAGGAGTACGCCATGCGCATAGGAATCCCCAAGGAATGCAAGACCAATGAAAACCGGGTGGCCATCACCCCGGCCGGGGTTGCCGCCCTGGCCGCCGCCGGACACAGCGTATTCGTGCAAAGCGCGGCCGGTCTCGGCAGCGGCATCACGGATCAGGAATACGCCTCCGCCGGGGCGACCCTGCTTGCCGACCCGGCCGAGGTATGGGGTAAGGCGGAGCTGGCGCTCAAGGTCAAAGAGCCCTTGCCGGAAGAATACCGGTATCTGCGGAAGGACTTGACGCTTTTCACCTATCTGCACCTTGCCCCGGAAGAGGCGTTGACCCGCGCCATGCTGGCGAGCGGCATGGTGGGCATAGCCTATGAAACCGTGCAGCTTCCCTCCGGCGCGCTTCCCCTGCTGGAACCCATGAGCGAGGTGGCCGGGAAATTGGCTGTTCAGATCGGGGTCCACTTTTTGTGCAAGCTCGACGCCAACGGCGCCGGCATCCTGCTGGGCGGGGTGCCCGGCGTGCCTGCGGGGCGCGTCGCCATCATCGGCGGCGGGGTTGTGGGCGCCAATGCGGCCAAGATCGCCGTGGGCATGGGCGCGCGGGTCACCCTGCTGGATGTCAGGCTGGACCGCCTGCGCTACCTTGCCGACATTTTCGGCAGCAGCCTTGCCACGGCGCTTGCCGACCCCCATACGACAGCCGAAGCCGTGCGCGACGCCGACCTGGTGGTGGGCGCGGTGCTGATTCCCGGCGGCAGAACGCCGCAGGTAGTGACCGAAGACATGGTGAAAAGCATGCGGCCGGGCAGCGTGCTGGTGGACGTGGCCATTGACCAGGGCGGCTGCATTGCCACCATGGATCGCGTCACCAGCCATAACGACCCGATCTTCATGAAGCACGGCGTCATCCACTACGCCGTGGGCAACATGCCGGGCGCGGTGCCGCGCACCTCGACCTTTGCCCTGACCAACGCCACCCTGCCCTATGTCCGGCAATTGGCGGACAAGGGCTGGCAGGCCGCCTGCCGTGCAAACGCGGCCCTGGCCAAGGGCGTGAACATCGCGAACGGCGCATGCACATACGCGGCGGTGGCGGAGGCGCAGGGCCTGGACTCCACGCCGATTGCGAAGTTGCTGTAACGCCGCCTGTGTACTGATGCAACGCCTGTATCAAACACAATGGCACGATATCCCCCTCGCGTCCTGCGCGAAGCTCTCCTGCTTCACCTTGCCGGACGCGGCCTTTTACTCGGCCTTCTATGAGGCCTTTTTCCGCAGCTATCGCGCTTTCTCCGATATGCCGGCATCGTGGATCCGCCAGAAAGAGGCATGGGCGGCACAGGTCTTGTCCTGCCTTCCGGCTTCCGGCGAACCGCTGGTCTTGTCCGTCGGCTGCGGCCTTGGCTGCGTCGAGAGCGTCCTGCTCGCGGAGCGGGCGGATATCCGGCTCCATTGCACGGAAATATCGGAAAGCCCGCTGCGCTGGCTGCGTCCCCTCCTGCCTGAAGGGCGTTGCCATGTGGGCTATGTCCCGGATTGTCTGCCGCAGGGACTGGCCTTTGATGTGATCTATTGCGGAAGCATTGATTACGCCATGCCGGATGCCGCATGGCTGCGCCTGCTTCAAGCCTTGCGCGGGCGTTTGACGGACGGGGGGAGGATCGTGATCCTGTCCGCGTCCCTGTTGCCCGATCCCCCCATGAGCATGAAGGGCCTTGCCCGCCGCTGCCGGGACGCGCTGCGAATCCTGCGCCACCTTTGTGGCCTGGAAGCCGTGCAGTTTTGGGGATGGATGCGCACTGTGGAGGAAAATGCGGCGCTGTGCCGCAAAGCCGGCCTGTCGGGCATCGAGTATGGCCCGCTCGGCAGCGATCCCCACTGTCTCTGGCTGACGGCGTCATAAACGCGCGGGCCGCGCGCATCTCTCCCTGAAATATTCTTTTTGTATTTACATAGCAGGGTGCGTGCTGTATACTCTAGAAAAGTCAAAGAGTTCTTTTTCATGTGTTTTGGAGGCAGAATGGGCTGTTCACGCAAGCGGATTGCCAGGCGCGTGTTCATTATATATTGCGTTTTTTTCGCTTTTTTTGCGGCCTTGCCCGTAGGGGCGGAGCCGCTTTCTCTTGAGGCCGGCTCCGCCGTGTTGATGGACATAAGCAGCAAGCGCCTGCTGTACGAGCAGGACAGCGCGCGAAAAATTCCTCCCGCGTCCCTGACCAAGGTTATGACCATGTTCGTTGTGCTGGATGCGGTGAAAGCCGGCAAGCTTTCCTTGCGGACGCCCGTCCGGGTAAGCAGGGCCGCCGCCCGTGTCGGCGGTTCCAAGATGCATCTGAAGGCAGGGGAGCGGGTGCCTCTCGACGACTTGCTGCGGGGCATGGCCGTGGCTTCCGCCAATGACGCTTCTGCCGCTGTCGCCGAGCACATGGCCGGTTCCCAGGCGGCCTTTGTGAGCATGATGAACCGCAAGGCCGGCCAGATCGGCATGAAGAACACGGTATTCAAGACGCCGCACGGACTGCCGGCCAAGGGACAGGTGACGACGGCCGCCGACATGCTGCGCCTTGCCTGCCGCTACCTTGAAGCGCATCCGGCTGCCAGGGAGTACCATGCCACCCCCGCCATGTTCCACAACGGCTTCATGATGCAGAACACCAACAAGATGCTGGGGCAAGACGCGGTAAGCGGCTTGAAAACCGGGTTCACCAGGGAATCCGGGTACAATATCATTCTCACGAGCAATCTCCACGGCAGGGAAATGGTGGGGGTGCTCATGCGGGCGCCTTCCAGCGAGGTCCGCACCCGTGAAGCGCAGCGCCTGCTGGAGTACGGCGCGAGCCTTCAGGCGAAAGCCCGCCCCGTCAAGGGAAAAACGGCGCGCCCCGCCGCCTTGGCCGCAGCCGGGCGGGGCAAGGACTCTTCGCTTCCCCGCCGGGTACTGCCGCAGACGGCCTGCCTTCCCCCCTCCGCACAGGGCAGCCGCTTGCGTTAAGGCGTTATTGCCGCGCATGCGCGGGTAAGCAGGAAAGGTGGATGCCATGCAACAACAACGTGGTGAAGGCGCAAGCAGGCGAAAGAGCGATCTGCTCCTGATGCGGATGAGCCATGACATACGCACGCCGCTGAACTCCATAGTCGGCTTGAGCCATCTGTGCCTGCAAACGCAACTCACCGACCGCCAGAGGGAGTACCTGGAGAGCATCCAGGGCGCTGCCGACACCCTGGTGGATGTCCTCAGCGAAGTGTTTGATTTTGCCCATGTGGAATCCGGCCGTTTGGAACTGCAATCCTCCCCCTTTCGGATGGCGGACCTGTTGCAGAGGATTGCCGAAACGGTGGTGCAACGCGCGGAGAAAAAGGGCCTGGAAGTTCTGTTCCGCGCTGCCCCGGACGTGCCCGAATACCTTGAGGGGGATGCGCACCGCCTCTACCAGGTGCTTGCGAACCTGATCGGCAATGCCGTCCGCTTCACCAGGGAAGGGGAGGTTGTGGTCGGCATTGAGACGCTGGAACGCAAGGATGCCTCCCTTCATCTGCATTTTTCCATTCAGGATACCGGGATCGGCATGAGCAGGGAGCAGGTGGAGCACCTTGACGGCTTTTTTTCCGCGCCGGCGGAGGACCTGTCCCCGGAAGCGCATCCTGATGTCGGGCTCGGCCTTGCCCTTGCGCATATGCTTGTCCACATCATGGGCGGGAAAATCTGGGTGGAAAGCGAAGCCGAACACGGCAGCATTTTTCACGTCAGCCTGTGGCTCAAGGCAGGGGTGGCGCCCCGCCCGCGCACGGTTCCCCTCAACCTGCTGCGGAATATGCATGTGCTGGTGGTGGACGATAACTCCTCGGCGCGGATTATTCTTTCGGAGGCGCTGCGTTCCTTCGGTTTCCGCGTGGAAAGCGCGGAGTCGGGCTTCGAGGCTCTGGAGATGCTGCAACAGGCGTGCGAACGGCACGACCCCTATACGCTTGTGCTGCTTGACTGGAAAATGCCGGGACTGGACGGCGTGAAAACGGCGAAACGGATCCGTGAAGACCCTGCTATCAGCACGCCTCCGCAACTGCTCATGGTTTCCGCCTCGGTGATGGTGGATTGCACGAACCTGAGAACCGATGCGGGCATATACGGCTGCCTGGTAAAACCCGTGTCGCGATCCCTGCTTTTTGACACGATTGTCCGCCTCTTTGCCAGGGAACAGGGCGAGGGGCCTGCGGAAGACCTGTGCGACATACTGGCGGGAGACGACGGCGACAAGCGGCTTGATGACCTTGAAGCATTGATGGGCGCGCGGATTTTGCTGGTCGAAGATAACGAGATCAACCAGCAGATTGCGGTGGAGCTTTTAGAGATGGTAGGATCCGTGGTCACCACGGCGAACAATGGGAAGGAGGCCCTGGACATCCTGCGGCAACAGCGCTTTGATGCGGTGCTTATGGACATCCAGATGCCGATCATGGACGGCCTTGAGGCCGCGCGGCGCGCTCGCGAGCTGCCGGTGCCCGGCATCAGCTCCCTGCCCATTCTTGCCATGACGGCGCATGCCATGGACAGCGACAGGGAGAAAAGCTTCAAGGCGGGCATGCAGGCGCATCTGACCAAGCCCGTTGAACCCAGGCA
>Ga0082212_10007078_pt1 | contig 14924 bp, 11 predicted proteins | sample TergutNt197P3_FD_71548 | JGI IMG/M metagenome (GOLD analysis project Ga0082212, IMG submission 71548) | Neocapritermes taracua P3 segment gut microbial communities from Petit-Saut dam, French Guiana - Nt197 P3 | ecosystem: Host-associated > Arthropoda: Insects > Digestive system > Gut ... | reverse complement strand
CGAAGTCCTTTATCTCTTCTCCGTCCGCGTGTTCGCCGTCTTTAAGGATGATGCAGGCCATGATTTCCTCGCCGTACTGCTCCGATGGAACGCCTATCACCTGGACGTCTTTTACCTTAGGGTGTGTGTACAGGAACTCTTCGATTTCTTTCGGGTAAATGTTTTCCCCGCCCCTGATTATCATGTCTTTAAGCCTGCCGGTGATGCGGAAGTTCCCGTCGGGCGCGCGGCACGCAAGGTCGCCGGTGTGCAGCCATCCGTCTGTATCAATCGCTGCTGCGGTCGCTTCCGGCATTTTGTAATAGCCCCTCATGAGGTTATAGCCCCTTGCGACGAACTCGCCCGTCCCCCCGTCGGGAAGCTCCTCGTATGTTTCGGGGTCCACTATTTTGCACTCAACGCCGGGCAGTGGCCTGCCAACAGTTCCGACGCGTACGTCCACAGGGTCGTCGATCGAGCTCATGGTACAGCCGGGGGAGCTTTCTGTCTGCCCGAATACGATCGTAATCTCCGATGCGTTCATTTTGTCTATGACGTCGCGCATAACCGATATAGGGCATGGGCTGCCCGCCATGATGCCCGTCCTCATGTATGTGAAGTCGTCCGGTTTAAAATCCGGGTGTTCCAGCATCGCTATAAACATCGTCGGGACGCCGTTGCAGGCGGTGATGCGTTCTTGTTTGACACAAGCAAGCGCCGGTTTCGCGGAGAAGTACGGCAGGGGGGACATTGTCGAGGCATGCGTCATGCACGCAAGCATCGACAGGACCATCCCAAAGCAGTGGAACATGGGGACATGTATCAGGAAACGGTCTGCTGTCGAAAGATCCATGCGGTCGCCTATGCACTTGCCGTTGTTGATGATATTGTGATGCGTGAGCATAACGCCTTTGGGGAACCCGGTCGTGCCCGATGTATACTGCATGTTGCAGACGTCTTCGGGGCGCGTCGACGCCGCAAGGCGATGCACCTCTTCAACCGATACCCGCGAGCCCATTTCCAGGGCCTCTTCCCACGTCAGGCAGCCTTCCTGCTTTGTAGAGACCGTCACGATGCGCCGCAGGAACGGCAGGCGTTTGCAGTGCAGGGGTTTTTGCGGTGCGGAGTACACCAGCTCCGGGCAAAGCGCCTTCATGACCCCTGCGTAATCGGAGTCCTTGTAACCTTCGATCATAACAAGGGTGTGGACGTCGGCCTGGCGGAGCAGGTACTCCGCCTCGCGGATCTTATAAGCCGTGTTCATTGTGACAAGCACAGCGCCGATCCGCAAGGCCGACCAGAAGGTGATGAACCATTGGGGGACATTGGTCGCCCACACCGCGACTTTGTCGCCCGGCTTGACCCCAAGCGCAATCAGGGTGCGCGCGAAGGCGTCGACGTCGTCGCGGAACTGGGCGTAAGTCCTGGTGTAGTCGAGCGTTGTGTACCGGAACGCGTACTGATCGGGGAACTCATCCACGACGCGGTCGAGTATTTGGGAAGAAGTCATATCGAGAAGTTCGTCCTTAGGCCATATATACTTGCCCGTCTTGCGTATATTATCATAGTACTTCTCGGACCTCGCGCGGTTTTTCGCGAGCCTGTCGATTGCGTTGACGTAGTGGGGGAGTACGATGCTGGAGTCGTCCAGCCCGGAGTTGTCGCCTGTCATGTCGAGGGCAAGGTGCCCCTTGTAATCAATGGAGCTCAGGGCGTGCAGCATGTCGCGGAGCGGTACGTCGCCGTCCCCGGCCAGGCAGCGGATGATTTCGCCGCCCGATCGGAAAGAGTCGCATACGTGAACGAGTCTGACATACGCGCCAAGGTTGCTTATGGTCGCGTCGGCCGACTCTCCGCCATAAACGTAAGTATGGTGGAGATTCCAGAGCGCGGCGAGATTATCGCTCGCAAAACGCTCCAATATGCCGCAAAGCCTTGCCGTATCAGTGAAAAGACCCTTTGTCTCAATCAGCAGCGAGACGCCGTCCGCTTCGGCGATATCCAGCAATATGCCAATCAGCGACACTATACGCGCCTCGTCAGCCTCTGTTTCATAGCCCATGTCGAGGCATACGTAAGGCGAGCGCAGTACCCTTGCGAGCCCAATGCAATCGGCCGCGTCTTTTAATGCCTTGTCCAGTTCGTCGCCGCTGCCGGAGACGTCAACAGTGATGCTGGCCGTTTCAAGGAGTTTCTCCCCGAGCCTCCGCAGGAACTGCTGCCTTTGCTGCGCGTCTTCCATGATGCGCCCGGCCTCGGCCCGCGAGTAGCACAACTCCAGCCCGTCCATGTCCATTTCTTCCGCGAGCGCGCAATGCTCGTCCCAGGACAGCAGGGGCCAGGCGTTGGTTTTATATGAGAGTTTCATAAATTCCACCCCTGTTCGCTTGCGATTATTTTATTGACCGCGCTGATATATGCGCGGATGCTCGCGCCCAGGACGTCGGTCGATACGCCGCGCCCGGAGTAAAGCTTACCGCCATGGCGCAGTTTTATCAACGCGTCCCCTGTGGCCTCGCGGCCTCCCGTTACCGCCTGGATCTGGAACTCCTCCAGTTCATAGTGGAAGCCGAATATCTGCTCGGACGCCTTAAGGGCTGCGTCGATAGGCCCGTCGCCGGCGGAGAGCGCCGTACTGACGGCATTATCCGTTTCAATCTCGATATATGCAGTCGCGCTTATCGAGCTCCCGCAGTTTATCACGTAGTTGCGCAGCCTGTACGTGGGGGGCGCCTGTCCGGCCGTTTCAGCGATCAATGCCTCGATATCCCGGTTCACGACCTTTTTCCCGCGCGCTATTTCTTTGAACCTGGCGAAGATATCCTCGACGTCCTCGCCGGTAATGTCATAGCCCAAGGCGGTGATGTGGTTTCTAAGGAAGTCTATATCGGCGTCCCCCCGGATCCCGGTATCCTCCGCTGCGTCCGAGGTAAGGTCCTGTGGGAGGCGGGGCGCGCCGCCGACGCCGGCAAGGGCGGCCAGTTGCGTGCATGTGCGCTGGAGGGAGGTGGCGTCGAGGCCGCTGGAAATCCCGAGCATCTCACCCCGGATTTTTATCACGTTCAGGAATTGCTGAAGGGACAGGGTGCCTGAACCCGTGCCAGAAGACACTTTTATCTGTCTGGCCCCGGAGTTGACGCCTGCCAGAGCCGCAGCCGAGGCAAGGCCGAGATTGTCTCTGCAGTGGAGGGAGAGGGTGACGCGGCTCAGTTCCGGGACGGACGCGTACATCGTCGAAACAAATGAGGACATTTCCTCCGGCAGAAGTTCGCCAACGGAATCGCAGAGGGTTATCGTGCGCGCGCCGGAGCTTATCGCTGTTTTAAGTACATCGATCAGGAACTCCGGTTCGCTGCGCATGGAGTCTGTAGCCGTAAACTCGACGTCGGCGCAAAGCCCGGCGCAGTATGCGACAGTTTGCTGTACAAGGGGGATTAAGGCTTCGGGCTTCATGCCCTTCGTGTATTCTATCTGTACGGTCGATGTTGGGACGACGACGTTCAGGCGCGGCTTTTTAGCTTTTGAAAGCGCGTCCCATGTCTTATCGACGCCCGCTTTATCTAGGGGGACTTGCACGCTTATCGTGCTGTAATCAAGCGTGGATGCAAGAGTCCTGATGAAAACGGCGTCAGCGGGGGAGTCCCCGACAGGCCCTGTCTCAATAACGTCGGTTCTTAGTTTTTCCAACAGTTTCGCGGTTTCAAGTTTTTCCTTGAAACTCAGCCGCGCGGCGTTAACTTGCTCGTACTCGCGCAGGGAAATATCGGCAATCTTGATTTTTATCATTTTATATCAGTCCCTTTTTTGAATTATTCGATGTTTGGCGGGGAACAGCAAACGGGCATACGAGGTAGAATGCTTCCACCTTGTATGCCCGTCCGGGCTAAATGCAGAAACTTTCTAAACCTCGACAGTCCAGCCCATTTCATCGGCGACATCGCCTGTCTGGATGTTGTATAGCGTGTCGTAAAGCTTTTGCGAGAGCTCCCCGACGGAGCCGTCCCCTATGGTAAGGGTCTTATCGTCGAACAAAAGCTTTCCTACCGGCGATATCACCGCTGCCGTCCCGGACGCGAACACTTCTTTGAGATCCCCGTTCCCGGCAGCCTTCAGGATATCGCCGATTCTAAGTCGGGCCTCGGAGATACGGATTCCCCACTTTTTGAGTAAGCATATAACGCTGTCGCGGGTTACGCCCGGCAGGATCGTCCCGGTCAGGGGTGGGGTGATGACCTCGTCATTAATTACGAAGAATGCGTTGGACGTGCCAATCTCTTCAATAAAACTGTGCTCCACCGCGTCAAGCCACAGGACTTGCTCGCACCCCATGGATTTTGCCTTCTCCAGGGCCTTGAGCGATGCACCATAGTTGCCGCTGACCTTGGCGAAGCCCACGCCTCCCGCTGCGGCGCGTACGTACTCGTCTTCGACATAAATGCTGGTTGGGGCCAGGCCGCCGCCCGGGGTGCTATAGTAGGCGCCGACGGGTGAGCAGATTATTACGAAAATATAGTGATTTGCGGACTGGACGCCAAGGAACGGATCGTCCGCAATAATAAACGGGCGGATGTACAGCGACGTGCCGGGTATGTCGGGGATCCAGTCGCTTTCGACGCGGACGAGCGTCTTTATTGCATCGACGAAGAGTTCGGGGTCGAAGTCCGGCATGCACATGCGGATGTTCGAGTTCCGCGCCCGTTCCGCGTTCATGTACGGACGGAAGAGAAGGATGCGCCCGTCCCCTGTGCGGTACGCCTTCATCCCCTCGAACATTGCCTGCCCGTAGTGGAATACAGCGGCCGCGGGGTCGAGCACCAAAGGCTCGTACGGGATGATCCGCCCGTTGTGCCAATCCTTTCCGGTCTCATATTCGATCATGAACATATGGTCGGTGAAAGTCCTGCCGAACTTCAGCGTGCTCGGATCGGGCTTTGGTTTCGGCGAGGACGTCTTCTTAATTTCAAAGTTGTATTTCATAGCTTCCTCCCGGGTGGCCGTAAATCAATAACCATCACTGCTGCCAGTAGTTGAACGCCTTCAGTTCGAGATCGACAAGCTCCGCTTTCTTGGACCCGAAAACTTCGCGTATGACTTTCTCAACATTATCCGGCGATACGATTTTTGTAGTGCGGACAAACGCGCCGAGCATGATGATGTTCATCGCGCGCTTCTCACCTAATGAGACCGCAAGTTCGTTCAGCGGGATCTCGAAAACTGTTATATCGTCGCGCTTAGGGGCCTGGTGTATAAGCGATTTATTCAGCAGCAGCGTCCCCCCGGGCTTGAGGGTCGGCTCGAACTTCAGCATAGCCGGGAGTGACATGGCTACGACGCAGTCGGATTCGGAGGTCAGCGGGCTGCTTATCTCCTTATCGGATACTATTACCGTGCAGTTGGCGGTGCCCCCCCGCATCTCCGGGCCGTAGGACGGGTAGAACGTGACGTGCTTGTCGTCCATTATGGCGGCTGAGCCGACGATTTGACCCATCAGCAAGACGCCCTGACCGCCGATGCCGGCGAAGAATACTTTATTAACGGACATTTCATTCCCCCCCTTCCGGCGATTTGTACACACCAAGCGGGTATTTCGGGAGCATCTTCTCGCCGACGAATTTCATGGAGTCAATTGGCGATAACCCCCAGTTGGTCGGACAGACTGAAATGAACTCAATGAAGGAAAAACCAAGTCTTTTTTCCTGGACCTCGAACGCGCGCCTTACGGCTTTTTTGGCCTTGTTGATGTTGGCGGGGGAGTTGAGGGCCACGCGCTCCACGTAAACGGCGCCTTCGAGCGATGAGAGCAGCTCGCATATACGAATCGGTTCGCCGGCCTGCTCAACTGTGCGGCCGCCCTGGCTTGTTGTCGACCTCATGCCAATCAGTGTGGTCGGCGCCATTTGGCCGCCTGTCATACCGTATATGGCGTTGTTGATGAAAAACGTTGTAAACTTCTCACCGCGGGCAGCAGCGTGGATAATCTCCGCCATACCGATAGAGGCAAGGTCGCCGTCGCCCTGGTAGGTGAATATCAGTTTGTCGCCGTGCACGCGGCGTATGCCGGAGGCGACAGCGGGGGCGCGGCCGTGCGACGATTCGCACATATCCACATTCATATACTTATGCGCGAAAACGCTGCACCCAATCGGCCCTACGCCTATCGTCGCGCCGAGTTTGCCCATTTCTTCAAGGGTTTCCATGATGAGCCTGTGCGCTATCCCGTGCGTGCAGCCGGGGCAATAGATAGTGTCCGTCCGGACCATACCTTTTGTGTATGTGAAAACAGGTTCCATTTGGTCAACCTCCGATCTCGTCGACGATTTTCTTCGCGCGCTGCGCAATCTCGTGCGGCGTCGGGATCATCCCGCCGGTGCGGTTTAGCAGTTTTATCGGGAACCGGTTGCCCACGCCAATCCTGACGTCCTGGATGAGCTGGCCCATCGAGAGTTCGGCGGAAATCACGACTTTTACCTTATCCCCGATTTTGTCGAAAACACCGTATGGGAACGGCCAGAGGGATATCGGGCGGATCAACCCGGCCTTGACGCCCTGCCCGGCCAGAAGCTCTATCGCCTCTTTCGTTATACGCGCGACAATGCCGTATGCTACAAACACTATCTCCGCATCCTCGATTCCGCTTGTTTCGACCCGGACGAGTTCCTTCTCAGCCTTCTCGAACTTGTCGAAGAGTTTGTGGACGTGGACTTCAAGCTCCTCAGGCTGGAGGCGCAGCGATATGATCGTCGAACGCCTGGTATCGTCATCGCCGTACCCGGTCAGCGCCCAGGGCTTGTGTTTCCTGATATCTTTTGGCTCCGGGATCTCGGTGAACCCGGGGAGCGTCACAGGCTCCATCATTTGGCCAAGGGTGCCGTCCGTGAAAATCATTATCGGGTTGCGCCATTTATCCGCAAGCTCCATGGACTCGAACACCAGATCCGCACCCTCCTGGACGCTGGACGGGGCAAAGACCGGAATCTTGTAGTCGCCGTTACCGCCTCCCCGCGTGGCCTGGAAGTAGTCCGCCTGGCCCGGCTGAATCCCGCCTATGCCGGGACCGCAACGCGAGACGTTAAGGGCGACCAGGGGGATCTCGGCTGAACTCATAAGGCTCAGGCCTTCCTGCATCAGAGCTATACCGGGCGAGGATGAGGATATGAACACCCTTCCGCCTGCCGCGCCCGCGCCATAAGCCATATTGACGGCGCCAAGTTCGCTTTCCGCCTGGATGAAATGCCCCCCATGTTTAGGCAACTCCCGCGACATATACTCGGGGATTTCGTTTTGCGGGGTTATCGGGTACCCGAAATAGTAACGGCAGCCCCCGCGTATAGCCGCTTCGGAAAACGCCTCATTGCCTTTCATCAGCACTTTTCCGCTCATTGGGCCGTCGCCTCCTTGTAGATCGATATTGCCCCGTCAGGGCAGACAAGCGCGCAAATCTTGCATCCGCTGCATTTATCCATGTCTTCAATCATAGCGGGGCTGTAGCCTTTGTTATTGACGTCGGGGCTCATCGAGATTATCTTTTTTGTGCAAAACTCGAGGCATAGCTCGCAGCCTTTGCAAACATCCTCGTCGAATCGGACTTCAAACTTTGCCATAATACAACCCCCTTGGATTGAAATAAGTCTGTCAGGTAGATACGGTGCGATAACAGTGTCGCAGCCTAAAAGCGCCGGGAAGCGCCATCGGCGGACGGTAGGGTTTCCGCCCCCGGCTCATTTGTCGAGCCAGGTCGGGCGTAAGTAAAGGCCAAGCGGCAACAGGTTATCAGAAAGCCCGGAAAGTCCGGCGGGATCGACTATCCCATCCGGGTAGCAATCGCACCACAAATGCTTCCCGGTCTTTTCGCATAGTATCGCACACAGGTCGTGCCCCCGGACAATCGTGTCCGCCGAGGTTTCACGCAGAAGGTGGCTGTTGTTTACAATGCCGGAGACTTCAAGGCCTGTGATAGCTTCGATTGCAGATATATGACCGATCGCGCTTTCTATATTGCCGGTCCCGGGGCGGTTGAAGTTTACGATTGCCAGCACTGTAGTGTCATTGCCGGTGAAGTACTTATGGAACTGGTTTAGTACAAGCGCACCGCTGTCGTTGCCGCCTGCATCGACGATTACGCGGCAGTCAGGGTCTTCCAGAGGTGCGCGGACGTCCGCCCCGAGCGCAGGTATCTCAACCGTAGCTTCATACTCAAACGCGCTGCCGTAAACTGCGACCCCGGCTTTGGCCAGTATATCCCGGCACTCCCGCGAGCGGAAGTACGGGTTTACTATGTCGAGGTCGACGACGGCAAGTTTCCCGGCAGCCCCGGCAGCCCCGGAAGCCAGCAGCATTGCGAGGGATACCGAGAACTCGGTTTTTCCGCTTCCATAATGCCCGGTGACGATAATTTTCCTTCCGGCCCTGTCCTTGAACATCGCGCCTTCACCTTGCCGCTCGATCTTGGGTAGCCGGGATTTCACTCTGTCTTGCGTGAGCAACGTCGCTTAGCCGGCTTCAACTCTGTACTAAAGTTCCACACCTACCCCGGTATGTGCCGATAGCCGGCTTCAGCCGACGGGTCACACTGCGTAAGTTCAGCTAAAACGCTGAACCTGAGTGAAATCCCGGCTACCCTTGAACTGTATACGATGCGTTGCTTTCGAAGTGCATATGAAGTATATAACTCTACAGTTTTATCAGCATTACGCCCTGTTTGTCAATATGCTGCAAGCTTTTTCCGGGAAATTCCCCTGTTTTTTACAAGCAAAACGTCCCCGCGACCGCGTCATTTGTGCTTTTTACCTTGAATCGGGCACGGGCGTGGTATATACTTACTGATAATACAAGTATGATACATCCACGGGATATCCTACTTTTTATATAATGACCAGTGCAAAGGAGAAACCATGAAAAAGAGGCTTTTTAGAGCGGGGCTTTCCCTGTTGATTGTCCTGTTGTTTTTATCGAATATGGTGGCTGCCGCGGTCGGGGAGACCGTTTACACCAGTAGGCAATGGCTGGCCGATAACCTGGAGTACACAAATATTATCAACTGGAGTTCCTCGCCGGGGCGTACCGAGAGTTTCGCCGTCAGGATGACCGGGCAGGGGGACGCTTATCCCATTATCATGAATGGGGATACAATATATGGCGCATTCCGCATATCAAGGATGGTGAGTTATGCAGAGGGTCTGGGCATGAATGTCCTTGCCGCCGTCAACACAGACTTCTTTTCTATGAGTACCGGCGTACCGCTGGGACTGGTGATTGAGGAAGGCGTGTATAAGTCCTCCAGCGACGACGGCCGGAACGCGCTGTGTTTCGGGAATGATGGAAACGTGTTTTTCGTCAGGGATCCGAAAGTGTCGATTTCTTTGCTGAACAACGGCGCAATGGATCGGACAGAAAACCCCGGAGGCGAAAATGGGGAGGGCAATGACGGAGCAATAGCGGGCAACGCGGGCAAGGTGGTAAACCTGGTAAACTTTAATAAATTCCGCATGGATACCGGCGGGATGTACCTTTTTTCGGAGGCTTTCTCGACTGTTTCCACCCGCACGTCCTCGCCCGGGTGGTTTGTGAAGTTCCGTATACTCGAAGGTGTGCCATCGGCGTCGGGGAAGATGACGCTTGAGGTCGTGGAGACGCTCAGGTCGGACGGGGCGATTACGATCGGGGAGGGGTATATGGTACTTACAGCCGCGAATGAGTGCGGCTATGGCGAGGAGTATGAGAAGTTCGCGGTCGGCGATATCGTTACAATGTCAACAAATGCCGATGACGAAAGGCTAAAAGACGCGTCGTACGCAACGGGATCGGGCTGCGTTATAGTCGAGGATGGCGCGAAGACGGACCGCGCGGGGTGGGACCCGGCGCTGTTGTCAAGGGCGCCGAGGACGGTCTTCGGCGCGAGGGAAGACGGTTCAATCGTAAGCTATGTCATAGACGGCAGGAACTCGACACATTCCGTCGGCCTTACGCTGGACGAGCTCGCGGATGAAATGCTGCAGCAGGGCTGTGTTTTCGCGGTGAATATGGATGGGGGCGGGTCGTCGGCGCTCGCTGTCAGGATACCGGGGGATAAAAGCGCCACAGTCGTTAACCAGCCGTCGGGAGGATCCGAGCGGAGCTGCGCCACATACATTCTATTCGTCACTGATACAGCCCCCCGGGGGGAGGCAAGGAACCTTAGCCTGAAAAACAACGGGGTAGTCGTATTGGCCGGTTCGACGGTAACGCTTGGTCTTGCTGCGACGAACCTTGGGTATATGCCTGTAAACGTACCCGGCGATGTTGTAATAACCCCTGCCGCCGGCGGCGCGTTGATTAGCGGAATGACCTATACAGCGGGGGATTCCGCAGGAGTCGACGCCCTTACGCTATTCTCGCCGTCGACCGGGGCAACCGGGACGGGTGAGGTGTTCGTTATCACAAGACCGACGTCATTGACTGCGGCCAGGAGGGGCGTAAAAGGCGAGCTTACTACAATAAGGCTTGTTCCGGGGGAGACCCTTGAGATTGAAATGACGGCGACTTATTACCGCCGCCCGGTGACGGCCCAGGCCGGTTCATTTGAATACACTATATCGGGGGATATCGGAGAAATGACCGGGCCCGGGGTGTTCACAGCAAGCCGGTCTATCCTGCAAAGTGGCACGATAACGGTTTCGGCGGGGGGCAGGACGGCGGAGATCATGGTCGAAATTGGCGGTTTTACCGATATGGTGGGGCACTGGGCGAGGGAGTACGCTGAGTACCTCGCCATCGAGAAAATCGTGACCGGGGTCACGTATACGGAGTATGTCCCGGAGCAGTTGATGAAGCGCGGGGATTTCTGCCTGATGCTCTACAGATCGGCAGGGGAGCCTGATTTCACCCCGGTGGCGGCTTTCGACGATGTGGCGTTGGATATGTACTACTCGAGGGCAGTGGCCTGGGCGCGCGCAGCGGGGATCGCCGAGGCCGCGGACGGTAATGACTTTATCCCCGAGAGCCCTATTTCAAGGCAGGATGCGTTCATATTCGTTTACCGCGCACTCAGCATACTTGGTAAGCAGTATCATGATGGGACGCCGGGGGATCTTGAGTTGTTTGAAGACGCGGCGGAGCTTGCCGATGGCGCTGTGGTGCCGGCGGCTACGCTGGTGGCGCTGGGGATAGTTGAAGGCACAGGCGGGGGCCTTGAGCCGCTGTCCGGTTTCACGCGGGCGCAGATGGCGAAGCTGGTCGCATCCGTCTTGCAGTTGCAGGGGTAAAACATATGTTTGTCGACAAAGCACAGATAACTGTGAAAGCCGGGAATGGCGGAAATGGCGCCGTGTCTTTCCACCGGGAGAAATACGTGGCGGCCGGCGGGCCGGACGGCGGTGATGGCGGGCGAGGCGGCGACGTCGTGCTTGTAAAAGATAATAATATGTCAACGTTGATGGACTTCAGATACAAACGGAAATATTCCGCAGAAAACGGGGCGGACGGCTCCGGATCGAACCGCACGGGTAGGGACGGGAAGGATCAAACCATCCGCGTGCCGGGCGGCACGGTCGTAAAGGACAAAGAATCCGGGAAAGTCATCATTGATATGTCGGAAACCGATACGTACACCCTGGTGCGCGGGGGTAACGGAGGCTGGGGCAACAAACACTTCGCGACCCCGACCCGGCAGGCGCCGAGGTTTGCGAAGCCGGGCCTTTCCGGCGAGGAGCTGGACGCGATCCTTGAGCTGAAACTGATTGCGGACGTCGGACTGGTAGGCTTCCCGAATGTCGGGAAGTCGACGCTGCTTTCCGTAGTTTCGAAAGCAAACCCGAAAATCGCCAATTACCATTTCACGACGCTGTACCCGAACCTTGGGGTCGTGTATGTACGGGAGGGGAGTTCGTTCGTTATGGCGGATATCCCCGGCATCATAGAAGGCGCGTCCGAAGGGGCGGGGCTAGGGCATGATTTTCTCCGGCATATCGACCGCTGCAGGCTGATCATCCACGTCGTCGACGTCTCGGGCAGTGAAGACCGCGACCCTGTGGCGGATTTCGACACGCTGAACAAGGAACTCAGGGAGTACAGCCCGGAGTTGTCGGAGAGGCCGCAGCTTGTCGCCGCAAACAAGAACGATATAGCGCAGGACCCGGATCTAACAGGGAGGTTTGCGCGGCATGTGGAGGGGCGCGGGCATAAGATGTTCCTGATTTCTGCAGCAACGGGGGAGGGCGTGAGGGAACTCGTGAACGCGGCTGCGGCCGAACTCGACAAACTCCCTCCAGTCGTCGTATACAAGTCCGACTATGTGCGCAAAACGCATATCCGCGGGGATCCGGACGACCTTAGGATTGAGGTCTTTGATGATGTGTGGACTATTGAGGGCCAATGGATGGAGGAGCTGCTTCGGAACGTGAATTTTTCAGAGTACGAGTCGAGGATGTTCTTTGAAAGGGTGCTACGTAACCACGGGGTCTACTCGCGGCTCGAGCGGATGGGTATAAAGGACGGGGATACCGTCAGCATATACGACCTTGAGTTTGAGTATGTAAAATGAGGGCGCAGCTATCTGCTTTACGGAGTGTTGATATTGAAAGAGTTCCTCATAACAAAAAACGACGCGGGGCAGAGGCTTGACAGGTTCGTATCGAAGAGCGTCCCATTGCTCCCGGCGTCGCTCGCGCAAAAATACATCCGCCTGAAACGCGTTAAGGTCGGAGGTAAAGCAGCCCCGCGAGATTATAAGCTCGCCGCCGGGGATGTTGTATCTATGTACATCAACGACGAGTTCTTCGTGCCCCCGGACGGAATCGACCTATACCCCGGGGTGAAAGGCCCCGCTCCCGATTTGCTGTACGAGGACGATAACATCCTGCTTGTCAATAAAGAAGCGGGCGTCCTGTGCCACAGCGGCCGGAAGGGGGGCGCGAAACACGAGGCCCCCGCCACCCTGATATCGCGTATCCAGTCCTATCTATCCACGAATGGCGAATGGCGACCCGAAGAGGAGAACTCGTTCGCCCCCGCGCTGTGCAACCGCATCGACAGGAACACCTCGGGAATCGTGATCGCCGCAAAGAACGCCGAGGCCCTGCGGGTAATAAACGATAAGATAAAGCAGCGCGAGATCGACAAGCTATACCTCGCAGCCGTACACGGGGTACCCGACCCGCCGTCCGGATCGCTTGAAGGTTACCTGTTCAAGGACGCGGTGAAAAACCGGGTGTACATAAGGAAGGAAAGCCGCCCCGGGACAAAAAAGGCGGTAACGGAATACAGGACGGTCGCGACCACAGGGCGGCTCTCCCTGCTTGAATGCAAGCTCATAACGGGGCGTACGCACCAGATACGGGCGCAGCTCGCGGACTGCGGGCGCCCCCTGCTCGGCGACGGCAAGTACGGTAACGGGCGGCTGGACAGGGTTTATAGCGAGACAATGCAGGCGTTGTGCTCGTACAAACTCATTTTCGCATTCAAATCGGACGCCGGGATGCTCTCGTACCTAAGCGGCCGGGAGTTCCGGGTGAGCGGCGTCGAATTCGTGAAAAAAAACTTCCCCGACATTGACATTCTGCTGTTATGACTGTATGATTATACTCAGGCAACCGCTGACTATTCAGCAGGTACCCCGACGATTTCGGAAGCGCAAGGAGGGTGATAGGTGCCAAATGAGTTGATCCGCCTCTCGGGTTGTTCGATGGCGTTTGACGGTGAAGTTGTTTTAGACAACATAAATGTTTACATAAATAACCAAGAGTTCCTCACACTGCTGGGGCCTAGCGGGTGCGGTAAGACCACCACCCTGCGGATAATAGGCGGTTTCCTGAAGCCGACTTCGGGGGACGTCTTTTTTGACGGTGTGAGGATTAATGACGTACCGCCGCATAAACGCGCGGTCAATACGATATTCCAGAAATACGCCCTGTTCCCGCACCTGAATGTTTTCGAGAACGTTGCTTTCGGGCTGCGCCTGAAGCGGCGGGACGGTAAAAAGCTCCCCAATGAAGAGATAAAGTCCAACGTTTTGGAAATGCTTGACGTTGTGAGCCTGAAAGGGTTTGAAAAACGCGACGTCACACTGCTATCAGGCGGGCAGCAGCAGCGCGTCGCGATTGCACGCGCGCTTGTGAACTCGCCGAAAGTCCTGCTGCTGGACGAGCCGCTCGGCGCGCTCGATATGCGCCTTCGGAAAGATATGCAAAACGAGCTGAAGAACATACAGCAGGCGACCGGCGTCACGTTCGTATATGTAACCCACGACCAGGAGGAAGCCCTGGCAATGTCCGACACGGTCGTAGTGATGGAGAAGGGCGTCATCCAGCAGATTGGCACCCCGGAGGATATCTACAACGAGCCGAAGAACGCGTTCGTAGCGGATTTCATAGGGGAGAGCAACATTGTCGACGGGATAATGCTGGCCGACAAGGTCGTTGAGATATTCGGGCGCAAGTTCGAGTGCCTTGACGGCGGGTTCGACAAAAACGAGCCGGTGGACGTGGTCATCCGCCCCGAGGACGTGGACATAGTGGAGCCGTCGTTGGGCATGCTGAAAGGGACAGTCGTCAGCATAACATTCCGCGGGGTGCTATATGACATAATCGTTGATTTCCAAGGCTTTAAATGGCTGATCCAAACGACGGACCTCAGCCCTGTCGGCGCCGAGATCGGCATAAAGATCGATCCGGACGGTATCCATATAATGAAAAAAGGGCCGTACTCGGGCATGTATGGCGATTACAGCTCATACAGCGCGGAGTACGACGGGATAGGCGACGCGGAGAATGAGGGCCCCCCGGACGATACATATGAAGAGGATAGATAACTGATGAAGCCAAGGCATTTCTCGATCCCGTACGTCGTGTGGATGGCGGTCTTTGTGATAACCCCGATACTGTTCGTTGTGTTCTATGCTTTCACAACGACCGAAGGCAGCTTTACTCTTGGCAACTTCTCCGACATGGGGAGGTTCCTCGCCGTCTTCCTCA
>Ga0082212_10007077_pt1 | contig 14926 bp, 12 predicted proteins | sample TergutNt197P3_FD_71548 | JGI IMG/M metagenome (GOLD analysis project Ga0082212, IMG submission 71548) | Neocapritermes taracua P3 segment gut microbial communities from Petit-Saut dam, French Guiana - Nt197 P3 | ecosystem: Host-associated > Arthropoda: Insects > Digestive system > Gut ... | reverse complement strand
AACTTCGGCCGAAGACGCTACGCAAGTCGCACCATTTTATCTACGAGTATAGCCTTGGAAAATACAAAGACATTCCAACGGAGGAACTGGAGGCACAGGTAAAGGATGCTGCTCTATGACAGAAAAAATACAGGCGACGGCAAGGGCCGCCTGTATTACTTCGACAACGCGAAATTTATCCTGATTTTCCTGGTGGTGCTGGCGCACGCGCTGTCGCCGCTGCAATCGGGGAGCGCGTTTTGCCGCGTGCTGTGGTGTGTGGTCAACTATTTCCATATGCCCGCGATGATATTCATCTCCGGCTTCTTCGCTAAGCGGTACATCGCCAAGACGCGGGAGATCAAGGTGCAGCGCGTGGCGACCTACGTCATATTATATCTCGCCGCGCAGGTCTGCTTCTTCCTGTATCAAAGATTTGTCCTCGGCGTGAAAGTCGCCCCGGATGTGCTCTCCGCGCGCCCCGCGCTGTGGTTTTTGCAGTGCCTGATCGTGTGGTATGTCATGCTGCCGGTGCTGGACTACTTCAAGCCGGTGCATGTCATGGTTGTGAGCATTCTCCTCGGCCTTTTCATCGGGTATGAGAACGGCGCCGCCCATTTCCTCTCGGCTTCCCGCGTGATCGTGCATCTGCCGTTTTTCATGGCCGGGTATTACATCAAGCAGGAGCATATCGACAAGCTGCGCAGCTGGAAATTCCGCGCGGCCGGCGGGGGCGTTTTCGCCGCCGTGGCAGCGATCAGCGCGATTTTCCCCTGGACGGTGCTCGGCAATCTCATGACCTGCAACACGCCCTACGCGAAGATCGGCGCGCTGGTGAAATACGTGCCGAGGGCCCTGCAGTGGACCTCGCGGGTGTGGTTCTACGGGGTGGCGGCAGCGCTGATCGTCTCGTTCCTGGCGCTTGTCCCGCGCGGCAAGGCGATTTTCACGAAGCTGGGGCAGGAGACGCTTTCGGTGTACATCCTGCACATATTTCTATACCTGGCCAACCGCCAGTATAAATGGTACCTGCTGTTCAACTCGCCGGGCGGGATCGCTCTGCTGTGCCTGATCGCGCTGGCGCTGACGGTGATTCTTTCGCTGAAGCCCTTCACGCTGCCGTTCCATTGGCTGCAAAAAATTAAAGTGAAGATGAAGGAAGGTTGAACCGTATGGAGCTCGCCAAACGCAACCGCTGGGCATTTTCCCTGGGCACCGTGGGCCGGGACATGGTCTACAACCTGTTCACTGTGTACCTGATGGCCTTCATCATGTACACCAAATCCCTCGAGAATTCGCAATACGCGGCAATCAGCCTCATCTTCGTGGGCTGCCGCGTGTTCGACGCCCTGATTGACCCCTTCATCGGCGGCATGATAGACCGTACCCGTTCGCGCTTCGGCAAGTTCAAGCCCTGGATCTTCGCGGGCGTGATCGGGGCCGCCATCGACGTCGTGCTGGTGTTCACCCTGCCCATCTACGGCTGGGCCTTCGTGGGCTTCATCGCGGCGGGTTACATATTGTTCAGCATCACCTATTCCCTCAACGACATCGCCTACTGGGGTATGCTGCCGGCCCTGAGCAGCCAACCGGACGAACGCAACCGCTTGGTGTCCATGTCCAACATCTGCGCGGGGGCGGGCGCGGCGCCCATCTTCACCCTGGTGCCCATCATCACCGCCGGGAAATATACCATCGGCGGCAGCGCCATCAAGGCCTACATGGTCTGCGCCATCGTGTCTGTCGCCTGCATGGTTGGCTTCCAGTGCATCACCCTGGTGGGCGTGAAGGGCGCGGCGGCCGAATCCACGGTGGATATGGAGGATGACGGCGAACGAATTGGCTTCAAGGCGACCGTGCGGACCGTGCTGCACAACGACCAGCTGCTGATTGCCTCCGTGGTGCTTCTGCTGCAGGGGATCATCGCCGGCATATTCAACGCGGGGATGTCCATGGCGTACATCTACCTGGTGTACGGATACAACGGCATGCTCTTCACGTTGTCGCTCTTCGGCGGCGTCTCCACGGTTTTCATCACCTTTTTGCTGCCGAAGATACTCGCGCGCATCTCCCGCAGGCGCTTCCTCTTCTTTGCCATTGTGGGTATCGGCGTGGGCGCGGTGATCATGCTCATCTCCGGGTTGATGCCCAAGGACCCGTGGCTCCCCGGCTTCATTGTGTTCACTTCGGCTAGCATTTTCACTACCGCGGGCACCACGGCTATCTACCAGGCGATGTTCATCGACATCGCCAACACCGTGGAATACAACGAGTGGAAGACCGGGCGGCGCAGCGAGGCCCTCATTTTCTCCATGCGCCCCCTCATGACCCAGCTGGCCTCCGCCTTCACGCAGCTGATCAACATGATCGTCTTCCTGGCGCTGGGGATCAGCAATCTCAACAAGGGTATCTCGGAGCTGGAAAACGCGGCGGACCAGCTGCTGATCTCTCCGGAGGAAAAGCTGACGAGCATACAGGCGATCATCGACAACGTGCCCCAGGGGAAGGCCTTTATCCTGCTGCTGTGCCTGGTTGTCCTCCCCGTGCTCATCGGCCTGGGCGCATACTGGCTGTACAAGAAAAAATTCATCCTGGACGAGAGAAAATACGGGGAGATTCTGGCGGAGCTGGAGGCCGGGAAATAGAATAACTTTTTTTGCAAGGCCGTCGCTTTGACCTTGCAATTTTGTTTTGTGTCTGTTATAATAAAAACTCATTTTATAATACACCGGGAGGAAAACAGCATGGAAATCATCTACAGCGGAAAGACCAAAGACGTCCTGCGCAGCGAGGCCGACGGCAGCTGCTGGCTGCTCTTCAAGGACAGCGCCACCGGCGAGAACGGCGTGTTCGACCCCGGGTTCAACACCGTGGGCGGCAGCGTGGCCGGCAAGGGGAAGATTGGCCTCACCATCGCCCAATACTTCTTCGAGCTCATGGAGAAGAACGGCGTCCCCACGCACTACCTCGGCGCGGACCTGGATAAGTGCCTGATGAAAGTGCGCCGGGTGGACGTGCCCAAGCTGGAGTTCGTGCTGCGCTATTTTACCGCGGGCAGCATGTGCCGCCGCTTCACCCTGGAGTCCGGCGTCCCCTTCGCCCCGCCCTACCTGGAGGTCACGCTGAAGGACGACGAGCAGGGCGACCCCCTCATCAGCGAGCGTCTGTGCCTGATGAAGGGCATGCTGCAGCCGGGCGATTACCAAAAAGGCCTGGACCTGCTGGTGAAGGCGGGCGAAATTCTGCGCGCGGAACTGGCGCAGCTGGGGCTGAAGCTCATCGATTTCAAGCTGGAGTTCGGCTTTGACGCGGACCGCAACATCTGCATCGCCGACGAGATCACCCCGGACATCTGGCGCGTGCAGACGCAAGCCGGCGACATTCCCAACCAGATCGAATGCGCGAAGCTGCTCCTGGAGCGCATCAACGCGAGAGCCGCCTGATGACAGCGGAACAAATTCTGCGAAGGCGCATGCACGGGCTGTATCTGTCACGGGGCTGCGGGAATATTGCCGGGCTCTCGCGTGAGCTTCTCGGCCTGCACTGCTGGTTTCACCGCAACGTCGCCTTCTCGGCGCTGATCCGCGGCGCGAGTCTGATGGGCTGGAAAACCTCGCTCGTCAAGACGTGGGTTCACCACGCGCTGCACGGCGTGGCCCCCGACGACCTGCCAACGCTGCTCGCGGTCCACGGGGGCCCGTGGCGTTGGGGGGAACCGTATCAGGAGATCGCCGGCAGGGTGCTCGGCCTCATGGAGGACGGCGTCTATTCCCGCGCCGAAATGCGCCTGATCTTTGCGGACGACTACGATAGGCAGACCATCGACAGGGCGCTGTCCCCATGGGGCGGTGTCTTCTGCGAATTGGCGCGGCTCGGCAAGGTCGCCTTCCGCGATATGACCAGCCGTGACTTTGATTTGATCGATGCCGAGCCGGCGCAGACGCCCGGCGAGGTGCTGCCCGGATTGTTCCGCAGGTTCCTCGCGGCGTATGGCCCCGCGACGCTCGCGGACGCGGCGTGGTTCTTCGGATTGGGGCGGGGAAGGAAGCAAGAGCTGTCCGCCCTGGATTTGGACGGCTATGCGCGGTTTGAATACAATAAGAGCACTTATTACTATGTGGACGACAGCGCGGACATGGGCGACATCCCCGCGCTGACGCTGCTGTCGGGCTTCGATCCCCTCATCGTGTCGTACATGGACAGGAGCGCGGTTCTGCCGCCCGAATATAAGAGCGCGGTCATCATGAAGTCCGGCATATGCCTCCCGACCGTAGCCATCGATGGGCGGGTGGCGGGGCTCTGGAACATCAAAAAAGGGGAACCGGCCGTGGAATTTTTCACGGCGCAGCCCAAAAAGATCAAGGACGCCGCCTTTGAATGGGTTGAATTGATTTGCTGGCAAACGCGGCAGCAATTGTAGCCGCCCGAACCTAAAAAAATTTTTAACACAGGAGACTTTCCATGACATACTACGAACAGCGAGACGCGCGCACCAAAGCCTTTCTTGAGGACCGCTTCGGGATGTTCATCCACTGGGGGCTCTACGCCATCCCCGCCCGGGGCGAATGGGTGCGCAACGGCGAGCGCATCAGCAACGAGGACTACCAGCCCTACTTCGAGGAGTTCGACCCGGTGCGCTACGACCCGAAGGCGTGGGCGGCCCTGGCAAAACAAGCGGGCATGAAATACGCCGTGATGACCTCCAAGCACCACGACGGCTTCTGCCTGTTTGATTCGCAGTATACCGATTACAAAGCCACCAATACCCCCGCCGGGCGCGACCTCATCCGGGAATACGTGGACGCCTTCCGCGCCGAGGGCCTCAAGGTGGGATTCTACTATTCGCTGCTGGACTGGCACCACCCGGACTACCCGAAATATGGCGACAGACACCATCCCATGCGGGGCAACGAGGCATATAAAGACGAGCAGATCAATTTCGCGAACTACGTGGAATACCTGCACAACCAGGTGCGGGAGCTGTGCACGAACTACGGCAAGCTCGACATCCTGTGGTTCGATTTCTCCTATGAGGAAATGTCCGGCGGGAAATGGGAGGCCGCGAAGCTTGTCGAGATGGTCCGGGCGCTGCAGCCGGGTATTATTATCGACAACCGGCTGATGAGCGGCCACGAAACCGGCCTTTCCGGCAGCCAAACAGAGCCGCCCGTCTACGCCGGGGATTTCGAGTCGCCGGAGCAGAAGATTCCCGCCGAGGGCATGACGGACGCCCTGGGCCGCCCGGTCCCCTGGGAGGCCTGCATGACCCTCAACGACCACTGGGGCTACCATTCGAGTGATAAAAATTACAAGAGCGCGCAGAACGTGGTCCACATGCTCATCGAATGCGTGAGCAAGGGCGGCAACCTGCTGCTCAACGTGGGGCCCAACGCGAAGGGGGAGATACCGAAGGAATCTATTGCAGTACTGGAGTGGGTTGGCCAATGGATGCATGACAATGGCCAAAGCATCTACGGCTGCGGAATCGCCGAATGCCCCAAGCCCGAATGGGGGCGCTATACCCAGCGGGGCAAGCTGCTATACGCCCATGTCTTCGAGCGCGGCGTTTCGGCCCTCCGCTTCGACGGCCTTGGCGGCAAAATTAAAAAAGCTCGTCTACTGATGGACGGCAGCGAGCTGAAGCTGCGCCAGCCCTGGAATGCACAGGGCAACGTCACGGACGCCTTCGTGCAGTTCGGCACGGCGGAGCTGCCCGAGCCGCTGGGCACGGTGGTGGAATTGGAACTGCTGTAGGCCATACGAAGAAAAGGGGAATTGAATGGGCGTTTTTTCGAAGCCAGTAGCCATGCTCATGGCGCTGCTGCAGGCCCTGTTCGCCGTGGCCGGCGTACCCACGGAAAGGCATATCCGCAATGACGGCAAGCCGGTGAACCTGTACGTCAACGGCCTGTTGGGCTATGGCGAGAAAAGCGGCCTGCACTACGTGCTGCCGAGCATGGGAATGACCGGCAATATCGCGCATATGCTGGAGGACGAGGGCTACGAATTCTATGTCTCCAGCGTGGAGCCTTTCGCCAGCAACTGGGACCGCGCCTGCAGCCTCTACGCCGAAATCACGGGTACCCGGGTGGATTACGGAGAGGCGCACGCGCAGCGGTGCGGCCATCCCCGCTATGGCCGCGAATACAAAAAGCCCCTGATTGAGGACTGGGGACCGGACCGGCCCCTGAACCTGTGGGGCTACAGTATGGGCGGCCAGACGGTGCAGCTGTTCGCCTCGCTTCTGGCGCAGGGCAGCGCGCAGGAGCGTGCCGTCACGCCCGCCGATGCGCTGTCGCCCCTGTTTGCGGGGGGCGGCGAGGGGCTTGTCCACTCCGTCACCACCCTCAACGGGAGCCTGAACGGCAGCACCATCGAGGTGGCGGGCCTCAACAACCTCTCCTATAAAGAGTGGTTTATCCTCCCCGTCTTCGCGTTCATGATGTTCTGGGGCTCCATAGGCCCCCTGAACGGGTTGTTCGATGTCGGCCTGGGGCATTTCGGGCTTTCCGGCACAGGCGGCGCAAGCCTTCTGCACATCCCCGAGGTCAGGAACCTGGACGCCTATTTCAGCAGCAACGACAACGCCTTCTACGACCTCTCGCCGGCCGGCGCGCAGGAGGTCAATTTCATGTCCGAAACCCTGGAGGATGTGTACTACTTCTCTTATGCCAGCTGCATTGCACAACAGGACGGCGCCGGCGCCTGGTCGGTCCCCATAGGCCAGCTGCTCAACAACCCGGTGGACTACCTGTTCGGCGGCCGTATCAGCGCGGGCGCGGGGTACTATTACGGCCAGACGTTCCAGTCCCCCGGGGGCGAATTCACCATAGACGAAAGCTGGCTGCCCAATGACGGCCAGGTCAACCTGGTGTCGGCGCAATACCCCTTCGGCGCGCCGCACAGGCAGTTCGACGCGCGGAATATTGAACGCGGCGCCTGGCAGGTGATGCCCACCCTGGAGGGCCGCAGCCACCTGTATTTCGCGGGCCTGAACACAAAATATGACACGGCGCATCTGTTTGCGACTTATCTGGCGCACATGAAGATTCTTGATGAGACATATTGATAAATAACGCCGTCCCCTACAATGTGTTTATCGAATTCCCGCGATCCCCTCAAGCAGACCCTGTTCGCTCAGCATTCCGACATGGTTGGAAACCACCTTCCCCGTGCCGTCGATGAAAAACGTGGCGGGGATGCTGCGAATGCCGTAGGCGTTGGCCGCCTGGCCCATCGTGTCATAATACACCGGGAAGCCATAGCCCTGGTCCCGCACGAACTGCGAGGCCGTGGCCGTGGTTTCGCGCGCGCCGTCGGTGAGGTTGACCATTATGAACACGACCTCATTGCCCGGCGCTCTGTGCACCCTGTCGAAGTCCGGCATCTCCTGCCTGCAGGGCGGGCACCAGCTGGCCCAGAAGTTCAGCACCACGGGCCTGCCAAGAAAATCGGAGAGCATGACTTCATTGCCCTCTTCGTCCGTTACGGTGAAGTCCGGGGCGGACTGCGCCGCCGTGGATCCGGTGAAGGTCTGCTGTTCTGTCTGTTCGGATTCGGGCGGCGCCTGCCCGCTCAGCGCATTGTAGGCAACCACCGCGCCCACCAGCAGTAGCGCGAACGCCGCGATACCAAGGAATAATTTTGTGCTTTGTTTCAATTTATTTACTCTCCTCCCATGGGAATATATAGGCTAGATTGAGCGTGTCCCGCACCTGGCACAGCTCCTTCTGCACCGCCTCGTTGATCGGCACGCCGGTGTCCTTCCGCGCCTGCCAGATGCGCCACTCCTTTTCGCCGGCGGTGAAGATGTGTTCCTGCCCGGGGGCCTTGCGGGAGGCGCGCAGCTCGCGCATGATGTCCCCGGCGGTTTTTTTGAAGGCCTCCAGGCCCAGGAAGGCCTCCGTATCGATGGCAATGAAGAAGTGACCCAGGTGGAAGGACGCCTTTTTTTCGTCCTTTATGCCGGTGAGGGCGCTGAGGAACGCGCCCTGCTGCAGCGCGGCGGAGAGCACCTCCACCACGGCGGCGTAGCCGTAGCCCTTGTAGCCCGCGAGCTCCTCGCCTATGCCGCCCAGGGGGGCCAGGGCCGCCTCGCCGCTGCTCAGCTGGCCGAGGATGGCGGCGGTATCGGTTTTGGGCAGGCCGTCGCTGCCGATGACCTGGCCGGCGGGCGTGCTTTTCCCAATGCGGGCGTAGTACTCCAGCTTGCCGCGCTGGGTGATGGAGGTGGCGCAGTCCAGCACGAAATCGAATTCCTCGTCCGTGGGGAAGCCTATGGTGAGCGGGTTGGTACCCAGCATGCCCTCCACGCCGAAGGTGGGCGCGATGGAGGGCCGCGCGTTGGTGCCGGTGATGCCGATCATGCCCGCTTTGGCCGCCATGGAGGCGTAATAGCCCGCGATGCCGTAGTGGCAGGAATTTCGCACGGCCACCATGCCCATGCCGAACTCCTTCGCCTTGGCTATGGCCATCTGCATGGCCCTGTGCCCGATGACCTGGCCCATGCCATCGTGGCCGTCCACCACGGCGGTGGTTTTTGTCTCGCGCAGGACCTCGAACTCCGTCACGGGGTTCTGGATGCCGTCCTGTATCCGGTCGATATAGATGGGTTTGAAGCGGTTCACGCCGTGGGACTCGATGCCCCGGCGGTCGGACTCCAGCAGCACGTCGGCGCAGACGGCGGCGTCCGTCCGGGGCACGCCCATGCCGGCGAAGGCGTCCGTGACGAAGGCGGTGATGGTGTCCCAGGGGACGATGTTGTTTGGCATAGTAGCCTCCTCGTATAGTATACTATTTCCACTCTAATGGGCAAAGCGGCTGACCGCTTTCTTTCTTAGAATGGAAGCGGTATCAGTGGCTCCTTCTATATCGACAAAAATCCCAGCAGCCGCTCCATGAGCCCCGCGGCCATCAGGATCCCCACAACCACCAGCAGCGCGCCCGAGATAATGTTGATCGCCCTCATGTGCCGCCGGAGGAAGCCCAGGGTCCCCTTGAGCCTGTCGATGAGCACGGCGCAGGCCACGAAGGGCACGCCCAGCCCGGCGGAATACACCAGCAGCATCACGACGCCCGCGAGCAACCCGCCCTGCTGCGAGGCCAGCATCAGCGCCGTGCCCAGGAAGGCCCCCACGCAGGGCGTCCAGCCGATGGAGAAGGTCAGGCCGAACAGCAGCGAGGAGAGGAAGCGCAGGTCCTTCGTGTTTGCGTTTTTGTGGCCCACGCGGTTGAGGAAGCCGATCTTCAGCAGCCCCAAAAAATTCAGTCCCAGCACGACGACGATCAACCCCGTGACGAGGTTCACCCAGAACGAGTATTGCCGCAGCAGCCGCCCCGCCGTGCCCGCCAGGGCCCCCAGCGCCACAAACACCAGCGTGAAGCCCAGCACGAAGCCCAGCGCGTTGACCAGGGCGCGCTTCTTGTTCTTATTGTCCGGCTCGCCTGCCGCGAAAAACGACACGTAGACCGGCAGCATGGGCAGCAGGCAGGGCGACACGAATGTCATTATGCCCTCCAGGAACAGAAGCAGGTACTGCACGCGGGGGGACCTCCTTACAATTCTTCTTTTCGTTTTTTCTCGCGCAGCCTCCCTTTATACATCACGCCCACGGCCGCCGAAGCGGTCCCCAGGCTCGCCGCCAGAGCCAGCGCGGCGAACAGGGTGCGCTTCCACCCCACGAAACCTGGCTTCGCGGGAGCTCCGGCCCCTTCCTCCAGCGGCGGGTAGCGCAGCGCCTCGGGCAGCTCCCCCGGGGCGGCGGCGAAGGTAAAGCGGCGTTTTTCCGTGGCGGGCACCAGGCTTTCGCGCACGAACTCCACCGTGAGGGTGAAGGGCTGTTCCTGCGGTGGTATCTCGGCCTCGCAGCGCAGGCGCGCGGTCTCGCCCGGGCGCAGCACGATGCGGTTCACCATCGGTACCTCCAACCGCAGGCCCTCGGCCTTCACCGAGAGCAGGCTCAGGTCGTGGGCCGAGAGGTTTTTCAGCAACAGGGTGCTGTCGCCCGCGGCCAGCCAGCCGCTCACCCCCTGCGAGAAGCGGGCCTCTATGCCGTCGGATGGGTTGCAGGAGTCCCGGAACTGCGGGTACTCCGGGTCGGAATACACATCTGCCAGTTCGTCAGAATAGAGCCATTTCGTCCAGACGCCGCGTGCCCACGAATCCCACGCGCCCTGCCCGTGGTACTGCCCGAAGAAAACCCAGGTCTGGTCGGGCAGGTAGCAGCAGGAGGCGTCGATGGCCCCGCCGGGGGAGCGGTGCGGATGGCCGGGGTCGGCGCAGACGGGCCGGTCCGGCGCGGGGACCTCCCCGCCGCCCAAGGGGGCCACCGCCGCGCCCGTGGTGGAGGCAGTATCGATAATGCGGTCGGAATTCACCATATTGCCGCCAACGAGGGACGCGCCAGCCCCGCACACCAGCGCGATCTTCACGCCCTTGGCCTGCCATTCGCGCAGGGTCTCGCCGATGCCCGGCATCACCTCGTAGTGGATGATGTCGCTGCGGCGGATGATCTCGGCGTTCTCCTCGGGGGCCAGATATTTTTCCTTCAACCGCTCGTAGTCCTCCGGCGGCACGATGTCCCAATAGCTGCCGAATTTCAGGAAGAGGGGCTTGGCGTGTTCGCGCAGCACCCGCAGGGCGATGTCGCTGACCTGCTCCATGGTCACGCCAGAGAATCGCTGGTTCAGCGAAAGCTCCATTTCGAGGTACGTCGCGGTGAATTCCAGCAGCAGCACGGGGTCGAAGGTGAAATCCTCGTTCTCCATGATGTCCACCGCCAGGCGCGAACCGCGGATGGCCGGGGCGTGCATTACGATGCGCTCGATGTTTTCCCCGCCGTAGAGCGCGAGATACGCCGCGGCCAGCTGTCCGCCGTAGCTGACGCCGAACAGGTTCACCTTTTCATGACCGGAATCGGCCTTGACCTCCTGGATAAACGTGTGCAGGTTGGCCGTGCCCTCCACCTGCCCGCGCCGCCAGTCGTTGGCGAAGACGTAGACATGGTCTGCCGGCACCAGGTCAAGCATGCTTTCGGTGATGGTGCGCTGGGTGTTCAGGCGCTCGAGCTTGTTCTCCTTCATCACGTCCCAGCGGGAGTCGTGGGCCCCGTGGGGCAGGGGGGTCAGGTCATATTTGGAGGTGCCGTCCTCCAGCATCTCCATCTTTTCCAGCAGGGGGACCATCTCGCCGAATTTTTCCACCACGCGGTCCGCGTTGCCGCCCGCGTCCACGATCAGCCGGGGCAGCGCGTAAAGCAGCACGTCCGCCAGCGAACGCACGTCCGTGCCGTCGAGCGTGGGCGCCCACACCCGCTGCTCGGTCTCCTCGCCGTAGTCGAGGAAGAGCTGCGGCCCGCTGTAGCCCTGCAGGATGATCAGGGGCGTGGGGTCGTCGCTTTCTTCGGGAACGGCCAGAGCGGGGGCGAAAAAAATGAAAAGCAACAGGGCGGCAAAAACACAGCTTGATGCCTTTTTTATTCCCCCTCTGCCCTGTGGGTATCTCCCCCAGGGGGGCGACTTAGTGCTGCGCAGAACGCCAAAGGCTCCCCCTTGGGGGAGCTCCCGCGAAGCGGGTGAGGGGGTAAATAAATGTTTCACATACACCACTCCTATAACGATACCAAACGGGCGAGGCCTTTCAAGCCACGCCCGCACGGTGGGTTGCAATTCAATTACTTGTATTTGCGTTTGCGGGCCGCCTCCGACTTCTTCTTCCGTTTTACGGACGGCTTCTCATAGTGTTCCCGCTTGCGAACCTCTTGAATCACCCCGTCGCGGGAGGTTTGTTTCTTGAACCGGCGCAGCGCGCTGTCCAAGGATTCATTTTCCTTTACCCGTACCTGACTCATGCCTTTCCCTCCCCTCGTTTGGTGCAAAACCTTGATTTTACAAAACAACCGTAGTGTATTATAGCGGATGCGGTTCCCTTTGTCAACCTTTTTTCGATAAAGTTACAAACTCTTCATTTTATAACAATGTTCACCAGCCGCCCGGGCACATAGAGCGCCTTCACCACGGTTTTGCCCTCCAGCAGCGCCGCCGCGGCCTGTTTGGCCTGTGCCAGAACCTCCTCCTCGGGGAGGGACGGCGCTATCTGCAGCCGCGCGCGGCCCTTGCCGTTCACCTGCACGAGTACCTCCACGGCGGCCTCCACGCATTTGGCTTCGTCCCAGGCGGGCCATGCCTGGTCCGTGACGCGCCCGCCGAAGCGCTGTAGCTCCCAGAGCTCCTCCGCGATATGCGGCGCGAAGGGGCTGAGCAATAACAAAAATATTTTGTATTCCCCTTGCGTGATCTTGCCCGAATCGGCGATCACGTTCAGCAGGCTCATCAGCGCGGCGATGGCGGTGTTGTGTTTTAAATTTTCTGTGTCCTGTGAAACTTTGCGAATCGTCCGGTGGAATTCTCCCTCAAGCTCATTTCGGATGCCTCCGCCGATGCAAATATCCTGCAAGGCCCAGACCCTGTCCAGGAACCTGCGGCAGCCCTTGATGCTGGCGGATTTCCATATGGCGGTCTTCTCGAAGTCGCCGATGAACATCGTGTAGAGCCGCAACGTGTCCGCGCCGTATTGCTCGATGATGTCGTCCGGGCTGATCGTGTTGCCCCGGGATTTGCTCATCTTTTCCCCGTTTTCCGCGAGGATCATGCCCTGGCTGGTGCGCTTTTGATAGGGCTCGGGGCATGGCACGGCATCGATGTCGTACAAAAACTTGTGCCAGAAGCGGCTGTAGAGTAGGTGCAGGGTGGTGTGCTCCATCCCGCCGTTGTACCAGTCCACCGGCATCCAGTAGTCCAGGGCCTCTTTGGATGCGATCACGTTTGGATTCTCCGGGTCGCAGTAGCGCAGGAAATACCAGCTGCTGCCTGCCCACTGGGGCATGGTGTCGGTCTCGCGCTGCGCGGGGCCGCCGCAGGCGGGGCAGGCGGTGTTCACCCAGTCCGTCAGCGCGGCCAGGGGGGACTGCCCGTCGTCGGTCTGTTCGTATTTCGCTATATGCGGCAGTGTGAGGGGCAGCTGCTCCTCGGGCAGGGGGACCATCCCGCACTTTGGGCAGTGCACGATGGGCACGGGCTCGCCCCAGAAGCGCTGACGGGCGAAGACCCAGTCCCGCAGCTTGAAGTTGACTTTTTCGTAGCCGATGCCCTGGGCCGCCAGCCATTCGATAATATTAACCTTGGCCTCCTCCACGGGCAGGCCTGTGATGAAACCGGAGTTCACCATCACGCCGGTGGCGCAGTCAGTGAAAGCCTCCTTCTCGATGTCGCCGCCGGCCACGACCTCCACGATGGGCAGGCCGAACGCGCGGGCGAACTCCCAATCGCGGGTGTCGTGCCCCGGCACGGCCATGATGGCCCCGGTGCCGTAGGAGATCAGCACATAGTCGGAGATGAAGATGGGTATCTCCTCGCCGTTCACGGGGTTGATGGCCGCCACGCCGTCCAGACGCACGCCGGTCTTGTCCTTATTCAGCTCTGTGCGCTCGAACTCGGACTTTTTCGCCGCTTCGCTCCGGTAGGCGCAGATTTCATCGTAATTGGCGAGCCGGTCCTTCCATTGCTCCAGCAACGGGTGCTCCGGGCTCATGACCATATAGGTCGCGCCCCAGAGGGTATCTGGCCGGGTGGTGTAGATCTCGATGCCGTCCCCCGACGTGGAGGCGAAGCGCACCTGCGCGCCGGTGCTGCGGCCGATCCAGTTGCGCTGCTGGGTCTTCACCCTGTCGATGAAGTCCAGGCTGTCCAGGTCGTCGTTGAGGCGCTGGGCGTATTCGGTGATCTTCAGCATCCATTGGCTCTTGTTCCTGTGCTGTACCTCGCTGCCGCAGCGCTCGCACACGCCGCTTACGACCTCCTCGTTGGCCAGCACGCATTTGCAGCCCGTGCACCAGTTCACCGGCATGTCCTTCTTATAGGCCAGCCCCCGCTTGAACATCTGCAAAAAGATCCACTGCGTCCAGTGGTAGTACTCCGGGTCTGTCGTATCGACTTCCCGCGACCAGTCGAAGCTGAAGCCCAGGGAGATCGCCTGCTGCTTGAAGCGCGCGATGTTGCGGCGCGTCACCTCGGCGGGGTGGATGCCGTTCTTGATGGCGTAGTTCTCCGTGGGCAGGCCGAAGGCGTCCCAGCCGAAGGGGTACATCACGTTGTAGCCCTGGAGCCGCCGCTTGCGGGCGATGATGTCCAGCCCGGTGTAGGGCCGGGGGTGCCCGGCGTGCAGGCCCTGCCCGGAGGGGTAGGGGAACTCCACCAGGGCGAAATATTTCGGCAGGGAGAAATCCTGCTTGGCATGGAACACGCCGGATTCTTCCCAAAGGGCCTGCCATTTGGGCTCGATGGACTTGGGGGTATAGGGAGTGGACATAACAACAGCTCCTGAAATTTATTCGCTTTTAATGTTCGCCGCAAACCAGTCATCGAAAGATTTATCGGGGTGCAGGTTGGTGTAACAGGTGCGAAGCAATTTTAATGCTTCTTGTGTGTTGGGATGATCTTTCCCGTTGTGTTTCAAAAAAACAGTACAAGCTTTCTCTAAACACTCAAGCGCCTCGGCGTATTGCCCCTGCGCCTCATAAGCTTCGGCTATATTATAACAAACTACAGCGGTGCCCGGGTGAGCCTTTCCAAAAGAAGTCTCAAAGATTTTAAGGGCTTTGTGCAACCATTCTAGCGCTGTTTCATACTTTTTTTGTTTGTTGTAAACCGATGCCATATTGTTATAGGTTTCCGCTGCTCGCGGGTGCTCTGCACCAAATTGTGCTATGTCTATTTCCAAAACAGTGCGCTGAAGCAACAAAGCGTCTTCATATTTGCCTTGGCATTCATACACAGCAGCAATGTTGTTGTAAATATTAGCGGTTTCCATGCTCTTTTCTCCAAATATCTTCTTTGCGATTGCCAGTGCCTTTTGATATAATTCAAGCGCAGTAATGTTGTCCCCTTTTTC
>Ga0082212_10007076_pt1 | contig 14927 bp, 9 predicted proteins | sample TergutNt197P3_FD_71548 | JGI IMG/M metagenome (GOLD analysis project Ga0082212, IMG submission 71548) | Neocapritermes taracua P3 segment gut microbial communities from Petit-Saut dam, French Guiana - Nt197 P3 | ecosystem: Host-associated > Arthropoda: Insects > Digestive system > Gut ... | reverse complement strand
TTACAAGACGGGCAAGGGTGCCGATCCGAAAGAGCATCTCCAAAAGGGAGAGTGGGTCGATTTTCAGTTGCCGCTCTACTATCACCTCTTGGGACAGCACGAGGAGTATGCCGAGCGGTTGCGGTGCGGCTATCAACTGGGATATATTGTTTTGCCCTCCGCAACGAAACCCGGCGAAAAACTTGCCAAGTGGGATCGTCCGGTTGAGTCGGCAATCGACGATGCGCGGCAAATTGTCCGCTGCATTTGGAATAATGAATTCGATAAAACCGACCCTCCGCCCAAGCACAGCGAGGCGTTTGCCGCAATTTGTAATGATTTTTGAAACGAGGAGTTAGAAAGATTCATTTCTTGTCAGATTCCTGTCCCTTCACTCCTCCAAGCGGCTTTCCGCTTCTTCGACCAATTCTTTTGCCCAGCGGTAGTCTTTGTACAACTCGATGATCCCCCGTCGAATCTCCTCGGCATGCTGAGGGTTCTTCGTCTCCAAATTTGCCGCTTCGTCCAGTCGGCGGCGCAATATCTGCGTCTGTACTTCGTTGATTTCATCGACATCTTGCTCCAATTTTTTCAGTCGGCGGCGTGCCAACTCGACGCATGTTTCGACCGGACTCGATGTGAAACGGGGTGGTGTTGCCGACTCGTCTGAAACAAAGGAAACCGCATGGAATACGGCAATAAAGGCTCGCAATTTGTCTATTGTTTGTTCAGGATCATACGGAGACATTGCCAGTATTCCAACGTAGGCTCGCTCCACGGGACTCAAGTCACCCAGTGCCCGGCGTTCCATTCGTCGTTCGTATTCCAACAACTCCAGTTCGTCCTGATAAGCCCAAACCTGCTCTGCCAGCGGATGATTTCCATAATCATTCAAAAAATCCTGGATATTCTTTCGCGCCGACCGCAACGATGCCGGAGTGTATCCGTCCGACGACTTCTCCACTCGGACAGTAGCGGCGATTCGCTTGAATAACACTTCCGGCGGGATCGGTTGCAACAAATAATAGACAGTCAAACCGACAATCATCAGTGCTATCGAAGCCAATGCCGTCGGCAACGAAACAATGGGACGCGACCGTTCTTCATCAAATGCGTCGAAATCTGAGCTTGCGACGGCTGTAAACCGCGTTGCTCTCTGCGGCGATGTGTCCGATGTTTTTTGGCGTGAAGTGTCAGACATCGGGTCTTCATTGGCAAGCCGTACAACGGGTGCTGTAACCGTATCGGCAAAGAGTTCCTCTTCAGCGGAACCTTTTGATTTGCCGGAAACAGAACCGGCAAAACCTTCTCTCGAAGAATGTGCAACAGTAGATGTTTCTTCGAGGGACTCTTTTCCCGGTTTTACGCTGCCGAGGTCAACGATATTGTTGTCCGCATCGTCACGTAAAGGCGGATAGACACCGTCTAACGAAATGGAAACCGGTTCGCGGTTCTCAACGGGTGTGTCCAACAACGTGGGCAACACTTTGATTTCCGTGGGGTCGCCTACCAAGGCACGCAGAAGAGATTGCAATCGTTTGATGACAAGGAGGGCATTACGCGGTCTGCTGTCGGGACGAATCTGCAATAGGTCAGCGACAATATATTCCAAGTTTTCAGGTACTTCGTGCCGAATCGAACGTATCGGAGCAGGAGGGTCGTGCCGGTGCTTGCGGAGAAGTTCCGGTAATGACCGGGCAAGAAACGGCGGCTTGCCGGTCAGAAGCGTATAGAGAACACAACCCAGTGAATAGAGGTCCGAACTCGAACTGATTGGAAGGGCAAGAGCCTGTTCCGGCGACATATATTCCAATGTCCCAATAACGGTATGAGCGTCGGTAATTTGCTGTGAGCCGAAGAATCGGGCGATTCCAAAATCGGAGAGTTTGACATTTCCCTGTTTATCCAGAAGAATGTTTGCCGGTTTAATATCCCGATGGATCACGCCGCGGTCGTGAGCGTGCCGAAGAGCCTGGCAAAGATCAAGTCCGACTTTTGCGGCTTCGTGCCACTGAAAGAACCGCCTTTTTTTGAGTTCTTGATGCAGACTTGAACCATCGACAAACTCCATGACGTAGTAAAGTTGCCCTTGTTCTTCCCCAAATCCTGAAAGCCGAACAATGTTCGGGTGGTGAAGCCGCTTGAGCGTGTCGATTTCAGACTCGAATCGAAGTCTGTCTTCAGAGTCTTCTTCAAAGGAGTTTGTTAAAACTTTGAGAGCGACAACGGTATCCTCTGTTTCGCTAGTTCCTTCATAGACCGCACCCATTCCGCCGCGACCAAGAATACGTCCGATTCTGAAAACACCTAATTTTTCGGGTTCCATTGCAGGAGAGAAGTTTGGAATTAGGAGAATCTGTCAAATGAGCAGACACACAACCACGGTTTCATTTTACCGCAAGAACAGCGAAAAACAACGAGCGCGGCACGCGCCGCCGACTCTCCCTCAAGGCAAGCCGGGTCGAATCGTGTGGTCGTAACAGAGTCCCCCCAATACGCTGCCGACACACGGAGCAACAATGTAAACGACCCAAAATCCGTGTCCGTTCGGTCCCGGTAGTGCGGTGCTTCCCCAGCCTGCAAAAAAGGCGAACAATCGCGGTCCGAAATCCCTCGCCGGATTGAAACCCGCCTGCGTGAGCGGTGCGATCAATGAAATCAACATTGCTATCGCCAAGCCGATGAAGAGCGGCGTAAGGTGCGCTGCCGGTCGTACTCTGTTGCGGTGATCAATCAACGCAAAAACGATGAATGCCAAAAAGAATGTTCCCACCGCTTCGGCAAGAAAGGCGACGGTCATCGGAACCTGTTTTTCCCAGTTCCGATTGTTTTGCCAATCGCCGCCGGCAACCGCATGCGGCGACGAATAGTATTCGCCGTAACATCGGGCAGTAACGATGCTCGTTTTATCGTATCCTTTTGCTTCCATCGTTGGCGAAAACAGGACGAACAAGACGGCGGCGGCGCAAAATGCACCGGATAATTGTGCGATCCAATACGGCACGACATCCCGCAGAGGCATTTGCCGATGCACAGCAAATGCCAGCGTCATCGCGGGATTCAAATGTCCGCCGCTGATGACCCCGGACACGTAGATACCGAAGGCGACGGCAAGTCCCCAAACGACGGCAATCTGCCAAAGTCCTATCTGTGCGTCGTACAGCGTGGCGGTATGCACAACACCGCAGCCGAAAAAGACCAAAATGAAGGTTCCAATGAACTCTGCGAGTGGTTTACGCATCAAAATTGTTGACGTTGTCTTATACTAGACGTTGTCCTATATTTGACATCATTCTACACCATGCCAGTTGTGCGGCAATAGGGGTACGCAACCTGCGAGTTTGAGAATCGGTAGGTCGCCGACGCACCTTTCGTCCCATTGCGTTAAAAAAATGCTACAATACATCCACCGGTAGAGAAACTCCAAAGGAGAACCCCATGTCCGCACCACGTCTCATTGCAACAGCCGCTCTGTTGCTGCTGTCCGCCTCGTTCCTCTCCGCTCAAGAAACGCGAGGACGCTTCCCGGAAAAAATGACCGTTACCGTCGTGGACGAAAACGGAAAACCGATCACCCACGCCAACGGTTTTCACCGCTTCGGACAATATGTCAATTTCAACGTCAACGAAAAGGGCATCTTCGAGATTCCCATGAACGAAGAAAAATTGAAACAATGGTCCACCACCGATTTTACCGTCAAGGCGGAAGGTTATGGACCCTTCTCGGCACATTTCAAAGAAGACCCCATCATTCCAGAAACGTTTACGGTTGTTTTGAAACCAGCACAAAAAATCGGCGGGATCGTCGTCGATGACGATGAAAATCCTGTCGAAGGAGTTGTTGTCAACTTTTCCATTTACTTTGAAACCTCTTACAAAGTGGAATCGCCGCCCTTTGTTACAACAGTCGAAACCAAGACGGATACCGAGGGCAAATGGTCATTTTTCCAACTGCCGGCAATAGCCCAAGAAGCCCAATTCGCTCTCCAAAAAGAGGGATATTTGCGAACATTCATGGGAAACATTCCAGTCGCTCGATTGAATCCCGATGCTGAGGGACAATACCACGAAAAAATCGTGATCGAACGCGGTTACGTCTTTTCCGGTAAGGTCATCGACGAAACCGGTACGCCCATCGAAGGGGTAACGCTCCAACTCGGTGCCTACGATGCCAAGCCGGTTACTTCGGACAAGGAGGGTAATTTTCGGTTTGAGAATTGCCAGTTGACCGACCGGATGCTGCTGACCGCCTTTGCTCCCGGCAAGGCATCGCAGGCTCTCTTGGTGGAAATCCGCTCGGAAAACGAACCGCTCGAAATCGTGATGAAGCCGGGTCGAAAACTGACGTTCAACGTGACGGACTCGGCAGGCAAACCGCTCAAAGATATTTGGGTTACCGTCGCGGGAATTGATGGTTTGCCGGGAAGCCATCTACGCATGGCAACCCAATTCCTTGGCAAGAACAACAAAACTGACAATGATGGTCGGCTTGTCTGGAATGAAGGTCCCGACACCTTTTGCGACATCGTTTTCTTTGAGCAGAAGTATCTGGAAGTCCAAGTACGTGTCGAGCCGGGACAGGAGACGATTCCCATTAAACTGTACCGCTCGACAGTCAAACTGAACGTACTGGATGCCGACACCGGCGAAGCGATACCATCATTTCTAGTAGTAACGAATATGTATGCTAATCCAAACGATGACAGGATTGCCGCACGAATGTCACCGCAAACAAACACCGCAGGGGCGGAAATGAGGATATTTAACGATGGCAACCAGTTCCACGCTTGGCAGTTCGATATTCAAGCATCGGGCTACGAAACAACGTCATCGCGAAAGGTCGTTCTGGGCGAAGAAGATGCCGTTTTGGACATCCGCATGAAGAAGGCACCAGCATCGGCGACAACCGTTTCTGCAACTGCCGGTGCTCCTTCGGAGACTCCTTTGTTTCCGCTCTCCGGCGGGACGATTCTCACGCCGGACGGAGTTCCTGCCGACAATGCAACGATTGAAATTGCCGTTGCGGAGTCAATATGCGGACCGGCTGCCAAGCCGATACACTCCGACGACAAGGGGAAGTTTGTCCTTTCCGATGACCAACACCGGATGATTGGACCGCAGGAGTTCGTGGTGAAAATCACTCACGCTTCCGGTGCGGCAGTCATTGACGGCAACGTTTTTCGCCGCAAACATGACCGGGAAGACAATGCCCAGGCGGAGCCGATTCGATTGTTGAAATGGGGACGCATCGAAGGAACAATTCAGGTCGGCGACCGAAAATTGGAAGGCACCGGCGTGGCTTTCCGTTGGCGGAAACCTGATACGTTGCCTGCCACGCCGGGGTTCTATCATTATGCAACAACGAAAAAAGAGGGTCGGTTCACTGTGGAGCAAGTCATGCCGGGAACGGTCAAAGTAACGAGAAGTGTTCCTGCTCGCGGACTGGGTTCGTCTTGGTCAGCCTACTGCGAAACGGTCGAAGTGAAGCCGGGGGAAACGACCGTGTGTGCCATTGGCGGGAAGGGCAAAGCGGTGTCGGGCAGCGTTACCGTCCCGGAAACAACGGTGGATTTCCGGCAGTACACGGCACGTATCGTTCCGAAACCAGATGACCTTGCGGATTTGGTTTCTCCTGATCTTCCCAAAGAGTATTGGTCTGATCCCTTCGCCGATGATCCGACCACTTGCAATGTCGCCCGGCTGGCATGGTATGCAACGGACGAAGGGAAGGAGTACAAACGGCGAGCCGAACGCAATAGCAAAGCGACGGGGCAGTTGCGTTTTACCGTTTTGAACCGGGACGGCACATTCCGCTTTGACGATATTCCAGCGGGCGATTATGCGTTGGTGATTTCCGTTACCGACAACTGCGCAATGGGCATTGAAGCCGGCGAGTGGCATTGGCAATCGACGTTCACGGTGGGAGACCAACCGGTGGACTTAGGCAGTCTCACGATGAAGCGGTAGCGCGGATATACTGTACACGGGAACAAAAAATTCACAAAGAGAAAACGGTAATTTCATGCCGCTTTGGGTATAGATGCCTGCCACCAACAAAACACCTGCATACCCTATTCGCTTTTCGCCTGAAGCCGATAGTAGCCGGGGGTCGCTCCTACTTCACGCTTGAATGTCCGAATAAAATGTCCCTGCGAGGAAAAGCCAGTCTTGAGTCCTATCGTTTCCACCGAATTTGGCGTTTCCCGCAATAGAACTTTCGCCCGTTCGATCCGAATTCGCATAATTTCCTGTTCGGGTGTCTTGCCCAAATATCGTTGAAAACGCCGTTCCAGTGTTTTTTGTGATAGACTGACTTTCTGCACAAGGTCTGCGACCGACGTACACAATGGATCAGACGTTTTCAGAAACCGGAGAGCAGCGGCAAGATCGTGATCCGGCACTGCAATCACACTCGTCGATTGCCTTACGGACACATGCAACGGAGGTACGGTCATCGGTTGCACCGGATACGGACGACCTTCAAAGAGACCATTGAGCACTTCCGCCGCATACCAACCGGTCTGAAAGCCATTGGCATCAATACTGGACAGTGTCGGAAAAAGATATTGGCAAAACCACGGATCATCGTCGATTCCCAAAACGGCAACCTCGCCGGGAACAGATAATCCATGATGGCGGCAGGCGAACAACACTTCCCTTGCGTGGGTATCGTCGGCAGTAAAAAATGCGACCGGTTTGGGAAGACGGCGAAGCCATTTTTGGAGACGTTTTCTGTCCTCAAAAGACCATTTTGGAGTGAGGGCTTCCACGTCTTCAGGAATCGGCGGAAGACTGGCACATTCGTATCCCCGTGCATTGATTTCTTCGACAAAGGTATCTCTCCGATAAAGCGACCACCACGACGCTCCGTAGGAATAAAAGGCAAAATGTTGAAATCCACATCCGAGCAAATGATCGGCAGCCATTTTTGCAATGAGCCGCTCATCGGCGATGGCACCCACAGAGCGGTCGCCCGCCAGTTTGACTTCAGGCAATCCAATTTGCCGTAACTGTTCGATCAGTCCTGCATTGTTCACTCTGGAAATCACGCCGTCGCCATCCCAGGAAGCGAGCCAGTCAGGAATCGGGTCAGAGGGTCCGCGCGGCTCAAAAATAATCTCCCAATTGTTTCGCGTTGCATAGCGACCGATGCCTCTGATGATACTCCGACCATAGTGGTGGGTGGTTTCGATCAGCAGGAGAACCTTCTTTTGCTTTTTCTTACGCCGAATTCGCATGGGAACACCTTCTGATACTACAGCATACCTGCGGCTCTGAAATAATCAATACGGGTACTGTCGAAATTGTGCAACATTTTGACGAAAAAGTGCATTGATTCTCCATCCGGTTCGGGTATAGTGTTCATATCGCTCTTTACAATGACAGAGGTTTTTGTATGAACACGCATCTCAACCCAACGGCTCCCTCTTGGAGGGAATATCACAAACACGCCTTTACGCTCGTAGAACTTCTCGTCGTTATTGCAATTATTGGAATGCTCATCGCCCTCCTTTTGCCAGCCGTACAGGCTGCCCGCGAAGCCGCAAGGCGAATGCAATGCACGAACCACCTCAAGCAAATGGGCTTGGCAGTCCACACTTACCACGAGTCAATGAACGGGCTCCCGCCCGGCGGCGTTGGAACCGACGGGTATAAATATACTGCTCCGGTGCACGTAGAAGGTCGTGCTTCCTTTTGGGTACTGATTCTTCCCTATCTGGAGCAAGCGGCGATGTATGATCTGGTCAAGAATACGACGGGGGGCTTCCGATTGCCTTTGAATAATCCGGGATTTTGGTCGCGTACCACCGATGTCGTGGGAACTGGTTTAACATCGAACGGACTGCCAGCGGGAACGACGGCTCCGCCTTTGGGAACCACTGTGGCAATGCGTGATTCTGCTCAAAATTCGCTCTGTTCGGTCAGTCCCTACTTCTGTCCGTCTCGCCGCTCCAAGGCAGCCAACCATGTGGGGGCTGCCGACCGACCTGATGTTACTGCGTCTGGATATAACGGACCGCAAGGAGATTACGCCATTGTCGTTGGTTCCTACATGCCCGGCTGGGGAACTTGGATTACGTGGACAGATCATCAGTGGGAAACCAACCATGCTGCTGACCGGGAGATATTCTATAACAATACCTGTGCGGGACCTTTTCGACTTGCGGCTTGGGGGGCAGCGGGCGATCCGGGAACGTGGAAATCGCGAGACGACATTGCATATTGGGCGGATGGTGCCTCCAATCAGATTCTCATCGGAGAAAAAAACATTTATACGGCGGCGGTCGGAAGATGTGGTAACTACGACAATAACGATGATCAAAGACCTTACATGAGCGACTGTTCCATTTTTGGTGTCGGCTACACAGGTGCGCTGTCCCTTTCCCGGTCATTCAACGCACGGATTGAGAATGATCCTGGAAGGACGCAGATTGGGAAAGCCGTTCCTCCAGTAGTCCTTCAGGAATACACTTATCATTGGGGCAGTTCTCATCCGGGAGTGTGCAATTTCCTGATTGGAGATGGTGCTGTGCGGAGTTTTCCCGTAACCACTCCAACCGGTGCTTTGGCTCCCGATCGCAATAACCCGGGAATGTATGATGTTAGTCAAGATACAGTTTTGGGAAAACTCGGGAACGTCAGTGACGGCAACTCCGTAAGTTTGCCGTGAGGGAAGGGGAAGAAGAGATAGTTTTGCACAAATAAATGCCCTGTATGTACCACAAAGAACGCAAAGGTTACACAAAGTGCACAAGGGGAATTTGTGGTATGAAACTTATTGGCAACAGCCAAATATATGGGAGCCTCTATTTTCCGATGTCGATTTCTATCGCTCCTTCCAACAGAGTGCTTCGGACTTCATAGCCTTTTTCTTGGAGTTCTTTCAGCATCTCCGGCTTGTGCGTGAGTTTGCCGGTGCTGAATATCAGTGTTTTGGGTGTTGTCCACTCAATAAGGCGATCTGTTTGCCTCGAACGACCGCCATGATGCGGCACCATCACGATTTCCGTCGGCATCGGTTCTCGCAACAAAAACGGCGACGGCACGTTGCCGTCTAAATCGCCCGGCAGAATCATTCCCACACCTCGGTGTTCCAACCGCAATACCAAACTCGTGGCATTCGAGTTATGTTGCTCGTCAAAACCCATCTTCGGCGGATGAAGAATTGTCGAATCGGGAAGACCAAATTGTGCCAAACCATCTCCTTCGCCAATGATCCGTATTGGAATGTTTCGCTGCTCCAACTTTTCCTTCAACAGCAACCACAAGGGTTCGTTGCCAAAATAGGGAGAAACCAATACCGCTCCAATCGAAAATCGTTCCATGAGCAGCGGTATGCCATTGAAATGATCGTTGTCGGGATGCGAGATCAACATTGCGTCGATGTGCGTTTTTCCTAACCGCCACAGCGACCGGCTCATCGAGTCCGCCACGTAGCGAGGCGTGTTCAGATTGCCCGCATCGCAAATAATCGCTCGTTTGTCCGGCGTTGTGATCAACACACTGTTGCCGTGTCCGACCGACAACACCGTGAGTGTTAATCGGTCATTTCGTAACCGGTCGTAGTCCCGATAGTAGCCTGCGCCGATGCCGATGAGAATCCAAACGATCAACGCCGTCAGCAAAGTCCACCAGCGAGGACGTTGCACCGGCAAAAACGTGAAAAAAGCGAATACGGCATAAAAACCGAGGTTCCACCAACCCGGCGGACCTGGCATCCAGTAATGCCCGCCGAGCCGCTGAAACCATGCGATCATTTCCAGCAACAACCAGAATGATCCATCGGCACCCGCTCCAAAAATGCTACCAACCAGCGGAATCTGTCCCAGTATTGCCGTCATGAATCCGCAAACCATTGCTGCGGTCAGTGGAATCCACAGGAGCGGATTGACGAGAATTGCCACCGGGGTAAAAAGATTGATATTTTGCAGCAGGAGCGGCATCGAAAAGAGCCAAATCGTCAAACTGATGAGAAAAACTTCAAAGCACAGCCGTCCTATTTTTGTGACACGGCGCAACCATCGCCACGAAGTTGTTTCGACTCGTTCGACGTCACTCAAATTTTGCAAATCGTTGTCGGTTGGAGTTCGCCGGGAGAAAATCGACACCAAATTCACAAACTTCGGCATCCACAAAAAACTGCCGACCGCTATGAAAGAGAGTTGTGCTCCGAATTGAAAGAGTTCGGACGGATTGACGAGCAAGACAACCAGTGCCGATGCGCAGAGAACATTCTTTGCCGAAATCGGACGGCTTACAGAAAATGCAACGGCAACGGAGCAGGTTAACGATACAGCCCGGATGGCAGGCGGTCGAGCATCCGTGAGGCACAGATAAAACAGGGCGAACACGATCATCAAAACGGCAGTAACCCGGCGGGAGAATCGCAGTTGCCGAAGAAACCAACCGGCAATACCGGCAATTAGCGTGACGTGCAGTCCCGAAATTGCCAAGAGGTGCATCGTACCGGTATCGCGCATGTTTTGCTGGGTCTCTTCGTCCACCGATTCCCGAACGCCGAAGATCATCGCTTGGGCAATGGGCAACGTTTTTGGACTCAAATGCTGGTCGAGGTTTCTCAAACCAACACGGCGGATAGATTCGAGCAACCGGCTCACTGAAAACCGAGGACTGCTCATTAGCGTGATGCCAGAGTTACCGGAGCAGCGAAGTAATGCGAGAGTTCGGTGTCCGCGAAGATAGTCGTTGTAATCGAAATCGCCGGGATTGCTCGGTTTAGGCGGCGGACTCAACTCACCGAAGAGTTGGAGTTGATCGCCGACACGAAATTCACGGCAATCGGCATAGACCGAGACCAAAACTTTGCCGCTGATGGGTATCCAATCGTGACTATCGCGGAGTTGTTCCGCACGCAATGTAAAAACGGTTCGTTCGGAAGGTTCAAAAAATTGTCCCGGATTGGGCGGCGGCTTTGGATAGAATCTCGGCATTTGGGTGACCGTCCCGACCATTGCGGCTGGTTGACCACCTCCGGTGATTCCATCAGCATAGCAACCTATGTCATTTTCCGCAAAACAGTACCAATGGTGATGATGCCACAAACCAAAAAATGCGGCAACGGCTGCAAAAATGCAAATTGGGAACAAAGATGCAAGCCGGGAGCACAACGAAGTGGAGCGACCGGGTTTTCCGCGATTGATCCGGTCACTTTGGCTATCGCCTTCGTTCCCGGCTTGCATTGCCAGCACAAACCACGCAACCAGAGCGATGAGGCAGAGCAATGTCCAGCAAAGAGTCGATAAGGGAAAGAGTCTATCCGTCAAAATACCAACGATTGCAGCAACGAGTAGCGGCGGCAAAGGCTGGTAGAGGATCTTCGTCGGCATGCGGGCATTGTAGCAAAGGATCCAGGAGCCGCAAGCGTTGGCGTGGACACGTCACCTGCAAGTTTGCTTTTTCCGTCACTCCCGCGCAAGCGGGAGTCCAGAAAAAAGGGTTCAAATATTCCGACTGGATTCCCACCTACGCAGGAATGACGGTGCGTTTTACGAACTTGCAGGTTACGTGTCTGCAAAGTGAGATATTCTTGCAAATTGTGGTAGAGATGTTATCATGAGCGGAGGAAGAGAGGTGTCGTTTCGCTTCTTTATTGTTTTTGTCCTCGAATTTTTATGGCAGCAGCACCGACCAAGAATCAGAAAATTGAAGCCCTTGTCAAACTTGTTCAAAAAAGGAGCCGAGGGGCAGGATTGACCGCTCCGCCGCAACGAACCGTTCTGGAAACGCTCATGTACGCTGCCCTGCTCGAAAATGCCGCATTCGACAAGGCAGATATTGCCTATACTGTTCTCGAAAATTCATACATTGATTGGAACGAAATACGAGTGTGTTCCGTTCGTGAACTTGCCGATACTCTGACAGATTTGCCCAATCCCGAAGCCGCCGCAGACCGGATTCGCAAAGCATTGCAAGGGATTTTCGAGAAACTGTACGTTTTTGATCTCGAAGACACGCGAAAAAAAGGAAAGGCACTTGCCGAACACATCAAGTTCCTGGAAGACATGTCGGCTGGAACCCCTTATATGATTCAGTACGTCGCTCAAGTGGCTCTCGACGGTCATTTGTTTCCGCTGGATGAGGCATCGCTCCGAATTATGCGGCGTCTGGGGCTGTCGCATGTGTCAAACGATGGGACACAGGAACTTTGCCTCGGTTTGGATCGGGTTGTTTTGAAAAAGAACGGTTTAACCTTTGCGGCACAATTACACCACTTTGCTGCTGGTTACTACGAAGTTCCCGATGATCCCGAATTGTTGTCGCTATTGAGTAAGATTGATCCCGAAGCCGTCAACCGAAGTTGGGTTTCGCCCATTTTGACCCCGCAACCATCGCCCACACAACCGTTGACACCGTTGCCACCCGTGGTAATCCCTGAACCGGAGTCTAAGGCGGAGTCCCCCAAAACAATTCCGGTCAGCAAACCTAAAGTTCCCGCCAAAGCGGCGCCGGTTGCGAAGCCGAAGTCCACGAAGCCGGCACCCAAGCCTCTACCGAAGAAAGCACCTGCCAAACCGGCAAAGAAACCTGCGAAGAAGCCGGTGCCGGTGAAATCTGCTGCCAAAGTTCCTCGAAAACCAGTGAAGCCAGCGGCTTCGAAGAAAAAGGCGAAAGCGGCAGTGAAAAAAGTTCCTGCCAAGTTGGTCAAAAAGTTGTCGGTAAAAAAAACAACGGTCAAAAAACCGCCGGTAAAAAAGGCAATGATCAAAAAGCCGCCGGTTAAAAAAGCAGCGGTCAAAAAATTGAAAGGCGTTTCTCCCTCCAAAGCATTGCGGCGAAGGAAACCGAAGTGATTTTTCTACTCAGGCGTTCTGCAAGTTTTAAGATGGGCAAAATAGTGAACGTCATTTCGACCGGCGGGAGAAACTCACCCAATCGAAAAACCGGAAATTTCAGACTCTATCGGTTCGGTGAGTTTCTCCCTTCACTTCGTTGCGGTCGAAATGACAACCTATTGTGAAACTTGCACACCTCGTGAGTATCGAACCGTTGCTCTTGCATTTTTCCTCTTTTTTGGGATAATGCCTGCACAGAGTTGATGGTGATTGTTCTGAACGACAAAAAATGTCCCAAACGATGATAGAAGCGGTCGGTTTGACCAAGTATTATGGCGAATTCGCCGCCATTGATAATGTTTCCTTCCAGATCAACAGCGGCGAAGTGGTTGCCTTTCTCGGTCCCAACGGTGCCGGCAAGAGTACGTCGATGAAGTTATTGACCGGCTATCTCGCCGCCACAAAAGGAACTGCCAAAATTGCCGGTTACGATATGGCAACCAACCGAATTGCCGGTGCCAAAAAACTGGGCTATCTTCCCGAAAATGGTCCGCTCTATCCCGATATGACTCCCCGCTCACTACTCCGCTTTTTCGGCGAAGCACGAGGAATGTCCAAACGTTCCCTGACCGAACGGATTGCCACGGTGGTCGAACTTTGCGCCCTCAAATCCGTCTATGGCAAGCCCATCGGCAAACTTTCCAAAGGCTATCGGCAACGGGTGGGAATGGCACAAGCCCTGTTGCACGAACCGGAGGTGCTGATCCTCGACGAACCCACGGCTGGACTTGATCCGAACCAAATTCACGACGTTCGTGAAATGTTGCGCCGCATCGGCAAGGAAAAAACCATTTTGCTTTCGACGCATATCTTGCAAGAGGTGGAAGCGGTCGCCTCAAGAGTGTTGTTCATCAACGAGGGTCGATTGGTTTTCAATGGTACGATTGCCGAATTCAAAAAACAGGACACAGACATTGCCTCTCGGTTCCGCGAACTGACGAAAGCCGGTTAATGAACGGATTCAACAATAAAAACTATGCGAATTTTACTAACAAACGATGACGGCGTGTACGCTCCCGGTCTAGCGGCAATGGAAAGAGTCTTGCGGCGGATGGGAGAAGTGTTTGTGGTTGCCCCGTTGCGGGAACAAAGCGGGGTTGCCCACTCCATTACTTTTCTCACGCCGTTACAGGCGAGAAAAGTTTACGTCAATGACAAGCACTGGGCTTGGGCAGTGGACGGAAGTCCCGCCGATTGTGTCAAGTTGGCAATTTCGGCAATCCTGCCTGAACCGCCTGACTTAATCGTTAGCGGGATCAACGGCGGACTCAATGGCGGTATTAACGTTTTCTATTCGGGAACGGTCGGTGCCGCCGTCGAAGGGGCGTTTTATGGAATCACCAGCGTTGCAGTTTCGTTGCAATACGACGAAAACGAACCTTTTCAACAGGCTGCCAATCTGGCGGCGGGCGTGATTGGCAAAATTTTGAAGCAAAGCAATGTGCCCGGTCGGCTTTACAATATCAACATACCGCTCCAAGCATTAAGGAAGGATACGCCGGAAGTCAAGGTTGTATCAATGGATGCGGCACAGTATTGGGACATGTTTGAACAGCGGACTGATCCGATGGGACGACCTTATTATTGGCTTACCGGAAAACCCGACACGCGGCAACCGAAGCGTGAAAAAAATGATGGTATGACCGATCTGCTCGCACTGGCTCAAGGACATGTTGCCGTAACGCCGCTCAATTTTGATGTTACCGATAAACAGACATTGCAAGAAATGGCAGATTGGGATTTGACCCCGAAAGAAGACGGTGTCTCTTACGACGACGAACATACTGGTCCGCAAGTCCGCATCGGTTGGCGCGGATAGTTAGTTTTCTGGCTTTCGACAATGTGCGAAGTTCATCTATACCTTTGCTTTATACCTTCTTAACCAAAACTCTTGCAAAACACTCTTTACCTTTCATGTAAGGCGTATATCTCGTATCTTGAACAATGATGTACCCTTTCTCTAACAAGCCGTTTAAGATCGCACGAACAGAGACCGCAAAAGGTTTTTTATAATCGCTGGGAATATAGCAATTGTTAACAATTAACGTTTTTGAATCATCATACGTTTTACACTTTGCCGGTATCTCTTTGAAC
>Ga0082212_10007075_pt1 | contig 14927 bp, 16 predicted proteins | sample TergutNt197P3_FD_71548 | JGI IMG/M metagenome (GOLD analysis project Ga0082212, IMG submission 71548) | Neocapritermes taracua P3 segment gut microbial communities from Petit-Saut dam, French Guiana - Nt197 P3 | ecosystem: Host-associated > Arthropoda: Insects > Digestive system > Gut ... | reverse complement strand
CGTTCCCGAAAACATCGGCATAGTTTGGATATCGGTATAGGTGGTACTATCACGATATCGTGATAGTACCACTAACGCTGTTGAGGGCTTTCATCGGATGCTGCGTAAGCACACTAAAAACAAGACCTCATTTCCGACTGATGACAGCCTCCGTAAATCAATCTACCTCTCGATTCAGGAAATTTCTAAAAAATGGACTACCCCTATACGTAATTGGGGCATAATATATGGACAGATAAGCATCTTCTTTAAAGATGAACTTGCGTCAAATGAACCAAATGCAAGATAAAGGAGCATGAGTTTTTCGCTTTAAGCCGAAAATGATGATATAGGCGACACGAACTTTTTTGTCCATGTCGCCCATCACTTCCGGCACCAGTTACCGCTCGAGTTGCTCTCCAGCAGTTGCTCTATCCTGTAACTGATGTTACCATTATTAACAATTTTATTATTGGTGATACACACCGTTTACACTAACTTCACGATACTCCCGATTTTGGTCGGAAATACATAACAAACTTCCAAATATCGGCATAAAAATATTGTGTTTTTCGAGTATCTTTATAGCATTATTTAAGAATTTATAAGGAAAATCTGTATTCGCTCCATACATATCAACAATGCCAATTTCAACAACATTGTCAACAAGGTTATAGAAGTCATTTTTTATATCCACTTGTATTATTTTATTTAGATCCTCGGGAAGAGGGTCGCCTCTTCCCGATAACTCCAATAAAGATCCTTCTTTTTCCCATTTCGGCAAGTTTTCTTCAGAAATAATAGAAACAAGATGGTAAATAAGTTTATCAATGAATTTATGCTTAATTTCATATTTTGCACAGAATAAGTGAATGCATTTGGCACCATACATTTGTAACTCTCTGATGGATAAGTTTTTTAATTCATACATTGTTGTTAAAACTCCTTTCATGGCAGAGGCTCAGGAGTCGTCAAAGGTATCCCAGCCATCAAGCAATTTCCAGTGAAAGAACTCGCGAAAATCATTAAAACACTTCTCGAAAATACAATAATTATCATAATTCACAAGGAGTCAGTTCAAAATTAATCCCCCGTCTATCTTCAATTGTTAGGGATAGCGTCTTTGAAAAAACAGGTTTGAATCTGATAATTTGTCTGAATCCTGATGACTTGAAGCTAATACAACCTTCCTGAAGCCAGATCTCCCATTCATAGACCCATACCCCATTTTGTTCAGTTTTATTGACCATTTTAATAACATCAATTTCCAAAAAGTCTAATGCATCACTTTCTATTTGCATATGCAATGAATAAATATCTTTGAATATCAAGGTACAAGGCGATATCCAGAAGGAAAAATGCTTTTCCGGAGGGACAGGATGAACCCAGTTAAAAATGTAGTCAATATCAAAAAGCAAATCATAAGGATATTGTTCATTACCAGATGCAAACCCGATGCCATGAACAACACAATCATGCCAGCCCATTTGCTCATAGTCATCTTGTGTCCAAACGCTTTTGTCCAACTGATACATAAAAGATCATCTCCCATACTCAATAGCAATGCTCATCTTGTCCGTTCGTAGGGTTGTTACACATCCTCTCGCCGCAAATTATTTCGCGAACTTACGTTTTCCCGCGCCATTCAACTTCTATGTTGCTTTCTGCTAATTGCTTATAAGCACCTTCTTCTGTAACATCCCAAAACAGTAATTGTCCTTCAGAACTCTCTTTATCCTTTTGTAGGATAACGTAGAAGCCGCCAGTATCTTCTGTGTTTCCATATATTTCAGCATACCAAGCTCTATATTTGAAAGGCATTTTTACAGACCCAGATTTGTGTGTCATCAAATTAGCATACCTCCACGTTCGAGACAATTCGTCCCATCCCGCGCCCTGTGCATAGACCTATCATCTGGCCCCGCCCTCAACAGCGACTTCCGGCGCATCTTCAAACACATCCTGCATATTGATCTGACAACCTTCCAGAACGAATACAGGTATGGTGTCTGTGTCACCATAGGCGTTTGCAACATATTTTCCGTTTTCCAACACAAATACGGTAACGATTCGTCTCTCCGGATCTACAATCCAGTATTCCTTGACGCTGGCTTTTTGATATTGCTGAAATTTTACCAAAATATCATAGCGGGCGTTGGACGGGGACAGAATCTCAACAACCATGTCGGGAGCGCCCAGACAACCGGATCCACTCAGTTTTGATCGGTCGCATACCACCACGAGATCAGGTTGAACAACCGTATCGTCATTCTCGGCGACATTCAGACGCACATCGAAGGGGGCCGCGAACACTTTACAAGGTTTTCCATGCAAAAAGTTATGAATCTGGGTCATTAAAGAAGCTGAAACAGCTTGATGGATCCAAGTCGGCGCAGTCATCATGTAGGGAACGCCTTCGATCAGCTCGTAGCGCACACTGTCGTCCCAACCAACGTAATCGGTATAGGTGAAATGTTCTTTTTCGTGTTCCATGGCCATGGGGGCAAAACCTCCTTGAGGTGGGTAGTCTTGACTTCATTATAGCCTTGGAGAAGATAGTCGTCAACGACAACACGGCCCGACCCGGCCCGCACCGAGCAACATAGCCGCCTCTTTATTTCATTCGTGAAATAAATAATAACCTCCGGAGACAAACCCAAGAATCATCCCTATTTCAATGATATATACGCCCTGGAAGTCTTTTGCCTAACGCAATAAGCCGCCACAGATGGCGGCTTATTGCGTTAGGCAAAGCTTTTTGTCAATTTTGCGTCAATTTTGCATTTTCCAAAATGTATATGTTGATTATTTGTCAAGTTGTATTATACTTAAGATATGAAGATGGGGGATTTTCACATGTCAGAACTTGCTAACCAGAAAACATATACAAAAATAAAAGCATCCCTCCAAAAAGTGTCCTTAAAAATAAAAACACCCCTCCATAACATATCCTCAAAAATAAAACCCCCTCTCCATAATACATACTCAAAAATAAAACCCCCTCTCCAAAAGGCATCCTCAAAAATAAAAGCATACATAGCATCAATGTCTCGCCAAACAGCCATTTTATCTGTAATCTCGCTGTTTCTGGTTATCCTGATTGTTGTGTTAAGCGTCATAATTATAAAATACTTACCTGGATACCGTCTCTCCTCTCTTTTAGACGCCAGAGACTATTCTGCAGCCGCGAAGCTTATTGGCGGTAAAAAAAATAATTCCGGCGTCTCCAAGACCCTGGGCATATTCGCCAATACCTATGTCGCAGACGCCAGTGACACCGGCATATCTGATTCCGTTTTTGTCTCCAAGTATGCCGACATTTCCGTTTTAAAAAACGAACTTTCAGACCCTCTGTATACAAGTACCCATGAACACATCACAACCCTCTTCGGCTCAGGCACAATTACCGCCGAACAGTGCCTCGCAAATATAGACCGCATCGATACATTCAATATGCTGGGCGACACAAAAGAAACCCTCCTGAACGAAACAGAAGCCATCAGAACATCCAAGCAGGGGTTTCTTGAGGGAAACGACTATATCAACAACAACGACTATGAAAGTGCCCTCATAGCTTTGAATGAGGTGATTGAGAAAGACTCTGAAAATTACGCCAAACTCGCCGACCTCAAGGAACATTGGAAAGCCGTGTATTTTGACACAGCCCTGGCGCAGGCCAAAGAATATTTCGCAACCGAACAATACCTTGCGGCGTTCAACTCACTCTTCCAACTCAATAAGTTCCTCCCCGGCGACCCCACCGTCACGGCCCTGCTTCCTGAGTATGAACACAAGAAAAGAGACGTCCCCCTTCAAGACGTCAGCACCGCATCAGTTAACCACATTTTCACTCACTGTTTAGTCGCCTATCCGGAACTGTCCATTTCCACACCCGGCGGCGGCACATATGATATTGACTGCATCACCGCCACCGAATTTAAGCGGCTCCTGGAACAACTTTACTCGAACAGCTATATTTTGATCGACATTAACTCTCTCTATGAAATCCGTGACGGCAAAGCTGTGAAAAAAGACACAATAAAAGTGCCCCAAGGAAAAAAACCCCTTGTGATTTCCTTTGACGACGTGGTTTATGACCCGGAAAAAACCGGCAACGGCATGGTTGACAAGCTCGTCCTCAAAAATGGCCGCATCCAGTCTTACACCGAGATGCCTGACGGCGCCGGGATTTATGCCATCGACAATGAATTTGTCCCGATCATGGATGATTTTGTGAAAAAACATCCCGACTTCTCGTTGAACGGTGCGAAAGGCACCCTCTGCCTGACAGGCTTTTGCGGCATCCTCGGCTACCGCACCCACCAAGGTTCCCCCAACCGCGACGCAGAAATTGAAGCCGTCAAACCTGTTATCCAAAAACTGAAAAATACCGGATGGAATTTCGCAAGCCACAGTTATGCCCACCACAACATGCCCAAAGTCTCAGACGAGCTCTTCTTGAAAGATATACAACAGTGGCATGATGAAGTAGAGTCCCTTGTCGGCAAGACCCATGTCTATGTCTACGCCTTTGGCGCCTGGTCACCTTACGACTCCGAAAAACACCGGAAATTGATGGAGGAAGGCTTCAAGATCTTTTGCGGCGTCGGCGCCGACCCGTACTTCATTCAAGGCTTCCCCAAAACAGACGATGAAACCGGCACCCTCTTTATGGATCGCCGCCCCATAGATGGATTCAACCTGCGGGAACGCCACACCAAGTACCGCAGTATGATAGACACCCATACCATCTATGACCATGAAGCGCGTTACATTAAGTTTCCAAAACCTTAAACCCCTTCCTTGGCCTTGTGGTTATCGAAACAGCCTATCCTGCGTGTTCGGTCCCACGATGCCATCTGCAGCTAATCCCTGATCCCTTTGAAAGGCCCTCACCGCTGTTTCTGTCCCAGGGCCAAATACCCCATCGGGAATCACGCTGGTATACCCCCTTGTATACAGCGCGGCCTGTATCAGGTACGTGATGTTCCCCTGCGCCCCTGGACGCACACTCACCGCCGCCGCTCTGGTGGCCGGCCCGAACACACCGTCAACCACAAGGTTCCGGCCAAATTGACGATTAAGCTCTGTTTGCAGTCCTCTGACCATAGCCACTTTCGTCAAGCGCCCGAAAATACCGTCGACACCCAGATTGGCGCCGTATCTCTGATTCAGTGTCGCCTGTATCTGCCTCACCACAGGATCGCCTGTTGCAGGAGGCACAGGCGGGACACCCGCCAACGGAAAGACCTGCATGACAGCGTTGGCAATCGCTTGAGAAACCCTGCCTATATTCAACATCGCCATATCATTGGGATTATTGATAAAAGCAACTTCCACCAAAACCGCAGGCGCGTATGTATCCCGGATAATCCCGAAATAATCTTGACCTGCGGCATTCGTGCGGGTTTTGATCCCCCGATTGGCAAATCCCAACGCGGCAATAGCGTAAACAAGAGCGGCAGCCAGATCCCTGTCTCTTCCGCCACGAATGCTGAAATAAGCTTCAGTCCCCGTCCCGGGATTTCCCAGATTACTGTTCATATGGATCTCGACCACAGCGTCGACATTCGATCTGTTGGCCAAAGCCACATCCGCGTTGATATTCCGGTTTACGTCGGTAGTGCGGTTGTTAATCACCGTATACCCTCTTTGGCGCAGGATCCTTGTCACCTCGTTGCTCAACGCTAAATTGATATCTTTTTCATAAACTCCGTTGGCCACAGCACCAAAATCACTCCCGCCGTGACCCGCAAATATGGCAATAGTCATGAGAAAACCTCCTATCCCAAAAACTTGGATACGCAGGAGCAAAAGGATATTTTTTGAACATATTCACGCTTTTATTTCTTTAGGGACTGTAACTAAATAACTTTGACATTATTCCTTGTCTTTTTGCCGCCATGTTTCGTTGAAAATCCTTGAAAACCTTCCAGGTTGCCTGCAGATTTTGCGCCCGGCCCGAAGAGCTGAGGTAAGAGAAATGTCTTTACTGCCACACGTATCCAAAGCAATGGCACTTGTGTGGGCCTGTCGACAAAAATCCGGCGGCCTAATGTCAAACTTATTTAGTTACAGCCCCTAAATAGTTTATGTGCTGTGAGTCATCATGTGCTTTTCCGCACTATTTTTTTGTTCAGAATACATGAGGTCAATACACATGAGTACACATGAGTACACATGAGTACACATGTGTACCCCATGTGTAAATACCACACATGAGTAAATACCCTATTGACACCCCCCTTGCTTTCGTCTATAATAATATCAAATATTTAATAAGACGGAGGGTGCCTCCCCATGTATATCACGCGGCACATGGAAAAAACACTTGCGAAAACAGAAAAAATGTTTGGCGCTGTTATTGTCACCGGCTCCCGCCAAGTCGGCAAAACAACTCTTCTTAGAAACGCAACACAAGGGACCCCCTATGTCACCTTGGATGATCCAATCCTGCTTCAATCCGCGCTTACCGAAGCAGGAACATTTTTCAAAAACACACCCCCGCCCGTTTTTATTGACGAAATCCAATACGCGCCCAATCTCTTCCCGTATATGAAGATGATTATAGACACAGATAAAAAGAAAGGACAGTTCTACCTGTCCGGCTCCCAACAATTCGTCATGATGAAAAACGTAACCGAATCCCTTGCGGGACGGATTGGCATCCTCAACTTACCCGGCCTCTCCCTGCGGGAAACCAGCGGCATCCCCTTCAACGAGCCCTTTATTCCCACTGAGAGCTATTTAAGAAGAAGGCTCGAAAGCTCGAAAGAAATCCCTTATAAAGACATTTGGGCCGCCATTCACCGCGGCGCCATGCCCGAAATATATGTTGATAAAACCCAGGACTGGGGAACATTTTACGGATCTTATGTCCGGACATACATTGAGCGCGATGTCAGAGAACTCACACAAGTAGGCGATGAAATAAAATTCCTGCAATTTTTGACTGTCATGGCCAGCCGCACCGGGCAGCTGCTCAATCTGGCAGCTGCGGCAAGAGATGTCGGCATCAGCCAACCCACAGCTGAACGGTGGCTGTCCGTTCTGGTCGCTTCCAATCTCGTTTATCTTCTGCAGCCCTGGTTCACAAACATAACCAAACGAGCCCTCAAAACACCCAAGCTCTATTTCCTGGACACAGGGCTTGCCGCCTATTTGACAAAATGGTCCACAGTCGATGTCCTCATCAATGGCGCTATGGCCGGAGCATTTTTTGAAACCTTTATCATTGCGGAAATCATAAAAAGCTATTATAACGCCGGTATTTTAGATGCGCCGCTCTATTTCTACCGGGACAAGGATCAACATGAAATTGATCTGCTCATATGGCAAGACGGCGCCTTGCATCCCATCAAAATCAAAAAAAACGCTGATCCGCACAAAACCGATATCGCAGCCTTCAAACACCTTGACAATCTAAGTGGAATTGAGCGGGGCGATGGCTGCGTGATTTGTCTGTATGATCAACTTGTGTCTCTGCACGGAGAAGACAAAGTTGTTCCTGTCACCTTGATATAGAATGCCCACGAACCAGCTCTCTTTCCATTTACAGACCAATCCCTGCCCCATCTATTTTCGAGCCACTGCCCGTCAAATCGCGCCCTGCCACAACATCGCCTCAGCAACCTTCTTGAACCCCGCGATATTGGCGCCGACAACAAAGTTATCCTCACATCCCACCTCTTGCGCGGCCGCAGCAACCGTGTTATAAATATTCACCATGATCCCTCTCAGCTTGTGATCCACCTCGTCAAAAGTCCATGACGTTCTCATCGAATTCTGGCTCATCTCCAAAGCCGATGTGGCCACACCGCCCGCATTCGCCGCTTTCCCCGGCGCAAACAAGACCTTATTCTGCAAAAACACCTCCGTAGCTCCCAGCGTACTTGGCATATTCGCCCCCTCGCCCACCGCGAAACATCCATTCTTGACCAATACTTTAGCATCCTCCTCACTCAATTCATTCTGCGTTGCACAAGGAAGCGCCACATCACATTTAAGGCTCCAAATCCCCGAACCGGCATCGTCCGGCGAGCCGATGCCCGTATACACCGCGTTAGGCCGGTAGGTTTTATACTCCGAAATCCTGCCGCGTTTAACTTCCTTAATCTCCTTAACCGCAGCCAAGTCAATCCCGTCAGCATCATAAACATACCCGCCGGAATCAGACAACGCCACAACCTTGCCCCCCAGCTGCTGCACTTTTTCCGCAGCATAGATCGCCACATTCCCCGACCCCGACACCAAAACAATTTGGCCCGCCAAAGACTTCCCATGCTGGCGGATCATTTCATCCATTAAATACACAAGACCATATCCGGTAGCCTCTTTCCGGGCCAGCGACCCGCCATATGTCAATCCCTTGCCGGTAAAAACCCCTTCAAATCTATTAACCAGCCGCTTATAGTGACCATACATAAATCCGACCTCACGAGCGCCAACGCCGATATCCCCGGCAGGCACATCCGTATTCACCCCGATATGCCGGAACAATTCCGTCATAAAACTCTGACAAAAAGCCATAATCTCACGATCCGATTTGCCCTTGGGATCAAAATCCGAACCCCCTTTGCCCCCGCCAATGGGAAGCCCGGTCAGAGAATTTTTAAAAATCTGCTCAAAACCCAAGAACTTAATAATACTTAAGGAAACGCTGGGATGGAAGCGCATCCCCCCCTTGTAAGGACCGATAGCGCTGTTAAACTGAACCCTGTAGCCCTTGTTGACCTGCATCTTTCCGGCATCATCCACCCAGGGAATTCTGAAAATAATCACACGTTCCGGTTCAACCAAGCGTTCAAGAATTCCGGCTTTCTCATATTCCGGACGCGCATCCACATAAGATTGCAGTGTGGTCAGAATCTCGGTCATAGCCTGGTGAAATTCCGGTTCATTGGGGTTTCTCTTTACAGCCTGTTCCAAGATTGACATGGTGTAAGACATATGCAAGTCTCCTTACTCTTTAAAAAAATTTTAATAAAGGCATTCAGCAAAAAGCCAGCAGTAAACTAGCCATCGACAAACGCCTTTGTCCACCTTGTCAAAACATACCACACGTCACTCTTGTTGTCAACTCTTCACTGACAATGATTATCAAACGGCTCGTAATTATTGGAAAGTGCTGAAAAACCGTATCGTCAAAGAAGGAAACCAAACGGTTACATTTTGTAACCAGTTGAAGATGACCGCTGAAGATGGAAGAAAACGGCTCACTGATGTTGTAAATACAGAACAGCTTTTGTGTATCATCCAATCCGTCCCATCACCCAAAGCCGAGCCATTCAAAATGTGGCTTGCTGCGGTTGGGCGCGAACATATTGATGAAACAATTGACCCGGAACTGACAATAGAGCGCGCCCTTGAAACCTATCTCAAAAAAGGATATTCACGCGAATGGATTAACCAGCGTTTACAGGCAATTCAAGTCCGTAAGGAATTGACTGACGAATGGGACGGCAGAGGTGTTCAAAAAGGCTTAGAATACGCTATTCTTACAGATGAAATATCAAAAGCCTGGTCAGGCATGACAACACGGCAATATAAAAATTTCAAAGGGTTGAAGAAAGAAAACTTGCGCGACAATATGTCCACGCTAGAACTGGTGTTGAACATGCTTGCGGAAGCCACAACAACGGAACTTGCTAAAGCACATGACACACAGGGATTATATGAAAATCAAAAGGTCGCAGTCGACTCATTTCTGATGTTATTGAGGATTCTGAAAATAAAGATCGTACATAATTTGCACATAATTTGGCGGGACGATTGCTATTGTTCCCACCATCAAGGCAAGACCCGGTAGGGGTGCTCGATGCCTAATTCCATGAGTTCTTCGGGGCTGCGGAGGAAGGGGTTTGCCATATGGTCGACGCTGCGGAGGAAATTGTCGAGCAGTTCGGGGGCTTGATCGGGGTGGTAGTCGAATGAGGGGTCGAGGGCTTCGCGGGCGACAAGGGGGCCTCGGCGTTCTTCTTCGTGGTTGTTGAATAAATCTTCAAAAGGGTTGTCTTCTGGTTCGGGGTAGAGACGAAGCAATCTGTCAGTCACGCAGTCCAACCATTGTTCAAAGGGTTTGGTGTCGGGGAGGATGTGCATGGCAACACGGCTTAAATAGTGAATACTCATTCTCCATTGATTTTTTCCCTCTGGCGTTACATAGAACATGTCCACCAGATTCATGGAAGCAACCCATAGAGGCCCTTTTATGGGTCCTGTATATTCTGAACGTACCAACTCAACATATTGAATGTATCGTTTGTCGATTGCAGCACACCAGCTTGCTTCATCAATTCGGACAGGAATGGGGTCATCATATACAAGATGGTAACGCCAAATAATCCATTCATAGATACCAATGGCCAAAACAGTTTTAGCCCTTAAACTGGTGGATTCGAGTTTTTCTATTAAATCGGATGTATCATATTTCAAACTGGCTATGACTTGTGTGTCATCCCAAAGGTATAACAATACCGGGCTATCGAGCTTTTCCTTTTCAATATAGTGTGGAACAGTGTATTGAGGCATATATTTCCCCTTTACAGATTATAAGGTTCCCCTACAAACCCATTGGAAAGCATTTCGTCAGGGGAGCTAAGATACGGATTATTTCTATAATCCAAGGATTTCAAAAATTGCCGGAGTTCCTCTTTTTCTAAGGACTCCGTGTAGACATAATCGGGATTAATGAAAAATCCTCTTGGCAAGGTTATCTCTTCTGCAGAGTCATAGATGGCTTTTGTATTACCATCTAAATCATCATAGCTGTAGGGGCAAGGGGAAATATCCACCATTTTTTTGAGCGTTGCGGAGAGCCAGTTATCAAATGTTTTTCGATTTGGTGTGATATGCCGAAATAGCATAAACAACTTGACAAATTTGTTGTGAAGGTAATATGTTCTTTTTGTGTAGTGTTTCATTGCATAAGAAAGAATACTTATTGATGCTGCCAGCGGCCCTATTTCTTGATCTGCTGTCATAGAAAACTTATCATAATCACAGTCCCAGTTTTTTATATACACAGGATTGAGCGTTCCTGCCCATAACGCTTCCAACCATTGAGGCATATCCAGCAAATCAGTGTCTTTTGCAACTCGCAGTACAATACCTTCAAATACCATTAAAGCACATGCCATAGCGGCTTTTTGCCCTGATTTTGAAAGAGCCTCAAAAAGCCGATCATCTTCCACATCACCAATAAAATACTTATCATCTATTTTCATGTCCCACTTATAGTTTGATGGAACATCCAAATTTCCAAAACAGTCATTTAATTTGAACAGCGTGCTCATCAAAATGCCCTCCTAGAATTATGGGAAAACTTTTGTAAAATTATAATAACTCTTTTTTAATGGTGGGTCACATTGTCCATCCATATTAAAAGGTTCCTTATCATTCTCATCACGACAGATTAGTACCGTAATGTCGCAATGTTGAGCATAACAAATCATCCTGAAACAATTATAACATGGAATCTTTTGTTGTCCATCTGTTTTATTCCGCCAATCAATGGCCATGACTCTTGGTCATCACGATGAACGAAAACGGAGCTAAGGGGGCATAATTGCCATATAACGGCACGAGCTCGATGTTATTTGGGACACGAACTCGACAATCAATGTGAGAATGGCTCCTGTTTCGCACCGCGAATTGTCCAAGCCATAGAGCTATAAGGACGTACAGTAAAATGTAATATATACAGGAGCCGCGCCGTTAAATTACAATTAGGAGGGTTATCCCCTATGAATGAAGATGTAATTTATCAGCGTTGCGCGGGTATTGACGTCCACAAAAAAGCGATCACCGTATGCTTGCGAATCGGGCGCAAGAACGAAGTGCGTGAATTTGGGACGTTCACACATGAGCTGCACGACATGGTAGCGTGGCTCAAAGACAACGACTGCCAGATGGCAGCCATGGAGAGCACAGGGAGTTTTTGGAAGCCACTGTACAACATCTTTGAAATCGAAGGAATGGAGGCAATGGTCGTCAACGCACAGCATATGAAAGCCGTGCCAGGACGCAAAACTGACGTCAAAGATGCAGAGTGGATAGCCAGATTGCTCAGCCAGGGACTCCTGAAGCCGAGTTTCATTCCTGATCGGGAGCAACGGGAGTTGCGTGAATTAACACGGTTCCGCAAAAGCCAAACAGAAGAACGTGCTCGCAACCTGAACCGACTTCAGAAAATACTTGAAGGCGCTAATATCAAGTTAGCAAGCGCAGTCTCATGAGAGCGCTGGTAAACGCAAAAGCGGTAAAACAAACCATGCCAATAAAACGCTCAAATCCACACTTGCTCAAAGCGCGCAAACTGCAAAAAAAAAACGAGATAGCTTCTTCAATGCACAATACCAGCGACTTGTAGTCCGGCGAGGTAAAAATCGAGCAACCGTTGCGGTAGCCCATTCATTGCTTATTGCTGTTTATCATGTCCTGAAGGGCGCAGACTTTCGTGATCTTGGAGCAGATTACTACACTCAGTTCAACAGAGAGAAGAAAATTAACTCGTATGTAAAACAGCTTGCTAAACTCGGCGTAGTCATTCCCGATGATGTCTTACGTCCAGCCATATTGGAGAACGCATCTTAGTAACTTAAAGATGGTTTCTGTTCTCCTCTTTTTAGCGTGCCTTGAGGGATGCTTCTTTATTGTGCTCTCGTTTCCTCTCTGTTAAGGGGGTTTTCACAGTAATATTTAGCACCAATGAAGATCCCGACAAACCCTGCCCTGCAAAAGCGCTTAACTTAGGCAAGGTGTCCAAAACTCGCGCCTCTCCGTGACCACCATTACATGTGCAACTATAAGCTGATCCATTTTCGGCATATTGATGCGGTTCGTCCCCGCATTCTAATACGCTTCCATTCGGTCTGTTACCAGGAGCATTTCCTTCCGTTACATTATTCACAACATCTGTTGTCAGGCTGGTATAGTTGCTCTGCCCGGTGATGACATATGAATCCCCTCCTGCGAAACTAAATACCCCACTTGAGATTGTAACTCCGCATCATCAATTCCATCACTTGTACTGCCGGCTACTCGCGTAGGTTTATCTTCAAGGCGAGTTCTTTGAGCCTCATTAGCATCATGCGCTTCTTTGCATGGGTCCTCTTTCTCTCCATTTTTTACCTTCGCTTTATCCACCCCGTTTGGAAGTTGTTTTACCTGCATATACGCCTCCTCAATTATTTACAATTATGCGAAGTCATATCCATATGACGCAGGACATTCTTCCGTTCAAATTTCACATCAAAACTCCATGATGTAAAATAGGTTTTCCCTTTGATTTGATGCGACAGTATCCCTTTGTTTAACGCTGGCGTAGTTGGTTCGTTGCCGCTGCTGGTTTTGTAGTACGCAGAAACTTCCCGCCCATTGGCAAAGACATTCTTGCTCATACTCGTTTCCCTCCCTCACTGAATTCTGTAATCCAAGCTGCCCGGTCATCTCCGTTATTGCCCACATGGCAAAGCGCGCGAGCCCCTGGCGTGTAACCCTTCTGCCCCGCATGCAGCGCCCAGGCAAGCAGAGTTGGAACCATCGCTGCGCCAATCTCGCCGAGATATTCAATCGGATGCCAGAGATCGAAGAGGTCTTCCCTGCTGCCGCTGCTGAGACGCCCGGTAGCAAAGCCGGCTTCCTTGAACTTGTAATGCTCGCCGGTAATATCGGTGAGACGCCAAGCGAGGTCTTCGAGGTAGACGCGCAGCAGTTTGGGGTTGCTGTCGTCGAAGCCGCCGAAAGCATTGTTATAGGATGTTTAGCGTTCGACCGATTCCCTTGGCCACACCACCATCCTTCAATGCAACGAGCTGAAACAGCCCGTCGCGAGCATCGATCCCTTGGGAGGCGTCTCCAGCTATCAATACGACGCGCAGGGGCGCACTCAGTCGGAAACCGACCCCAGCGGCAATACCACGGTTTGGAATTACGATACCTACGGCAACCTGCTCAGCACCGTGCTGCCCGACGGCAGCGCTGTCAGCGCCGCCTTCAACGAAGATCATAAGCCCGTCAGCCTGACCGACCCCGAAGGCGGCCAATGGGCCCAGGAATGGGACGCCCGCGGCAACCTGACCCGTCAGGTCACGCCCGGCGGCGCGGCCACGCACTACGACTATAACGAACAAGGCGACCTGCTGCACGTCACCGACCCCGCCGGGCAGCGCACCACGCTCGATTACGACCCCCTCGGCTTCCTGGCCGGCCTTACCGACGCCAAAGGCCGACGCGCAGAGTTCCGGCACGACACGCAAGGCAACCTGCTCGTCAAACAACTGGCCAACGGCGACGCCACCCATTACCGGTACGACGCCAAAAACCGGCTGGTGGAAAGCGTGCTGCCGGACGGCAAGCGCATCAAGTGCAGCTACGACCCCGAAGACAACCTGATGCGCTACCAGGATGAAGCCGGGCGCGAAACCCTCTTCACCTATTATTGCCAGGGCAGCCTGCAAAGCCGCACCGACCCCGACGGCTCAAAAGTTGAATATATCTACGATACCGAAGAGCAACTGATCGGCGTCTCGAACCAGAAAGGCCAACGCCGGCACCTCAAGCGAGACGCCGCCGGACGGCTCATCGAAGAAATTGACTACTGGGGGCAATCCCGGCAATACGAATACGACCCTGCCGGATACCTTACCCGCAGCACCGACCCCCTCGGCCAAGCCCTCACGATTACCTGCGACAAGCTTGGCCGCATCGTCAAAAAGCAAGCATCAGGAGAAGAAGGAGAAACCGAGACCTATCAATATAACAATCGCGGCCAACTGACCGAAGCCGAAAACCCCTCCGGTAAAATCGAGCGCGAATACAACCCCGACGGGCAACTCACAAAAGAAACACAGCAGCAGCCCGGCCTCGAAGCCGGCATCGGTTACGCCTACAGCCCCGCCGGGCAACTGATCGAACAGACACAGCAATTCACCCATCCCCACCAGAAA
>Ga0082212_10007074_pt1 | contig 14928 bp, 12 predicted proteins | sample TergutNt197P3_FD_71548 | JGI IMG/M metagenome (GOLD analysis project Ga0082212, IMG submission 71548) | Neocapritermes taracua P3 segment gut microbial communities from Petit-Saut dam, French Guiana - Nt197 P3 | ecosystem: Host-associated > Arthropoda: Insects > Digestive system > Gut ... | reverse complement strand
GGACTCCTATCGAAAAGGAATACGATGACTACATCATAAAACCCAAGGCGAATCGTTATCAGTCGCTTCATACCGCCGTGCTGGCCGGAGATCAACGGCCGCTGGAAGTGCAGATACGTACACATGAGATGCACGACCGCGCCGAGCATGGAGTGGCCGCGCACTGGCGCTACAAGGAAGGACTCCGTGGAACAGGCGGTAAGGACGCTTACGGAAACAAGGTGGATCTGCTGCGGAAACTCCTTGCCTGGCGCAGCGATGTTGCCGACACTTCAAATTGGGACGAAGAGTTCAAACGCGCGGAGCTTGACGACACGATTTATATAATGACTCCCGGCGGCCGTGCCGTGGATTTGCCGCGCGGCGCGACGCCGGTTGATTTCGCGTATTGTATTCACACCCAGGTTGGACACCGCTGCCGCGGCGCTAAGGCAAACGGATCGCTCATTGCCCTGAATACGCCGCTGATTTCAGGGCAGGAAGTGGAAATTACGACAGCCAAAAAGGGAGGGCCATCCCGCGACTGGCTTAATCCACAGCTTGGATATCTGAAAACATCGCGCGCTAGGCAAAAGGTCAAACAATATTTTGTCGCGCTGGACAGAAGCCGGACAATTGCCGAAGGCCGCGCGCTTGTGTCCAGGGAACTTCAGCGCGCGGGCGCGACGAAATTCAGCATTGACGAGTTGGCCGAAAAACTTGGTTTTGCGGGCGCAGAATTACTGTTTTTGGCCGCGGGACGCAACGACGTTGGCAGTGGCGCGATACGACAGGCGTTATTAAATTCGCCTGTTGAACCTGAAACGGATCAGGATTTTTCGCCTCGAAAGAGCAAAGCAGGAAAGAGGCAGGACGGGGTTCTGATAGTCGGCATGGACAAACTGCTGACGCAGCTTGCCCGGTGCTGCAAACCCGCGCATGGCGACGAAATCCGCGGGTATATTACACACGGCAAAGGAGTTTCAATTCACCGTGTCAAATGCTCAAATTTTATCGGAATGTCCAGACTGAATCCGGAACGCGTTATTGACGTCGATTGGGGCAGTGCGTCAACCGCCGCCGTTTATGCCGTCGACGTGGTTGTGGAATGCGACAACCGCGCCGGATTACTGCGTGATATCATGGAGGTCCTGACACATGAAAATATTAACGTATCATCGGTAAATACATTATCGCGCCAGGGTTCGGCGCGCCTGAGTTTAACGCTTGAGGTTTCCGGCGCGAAACAATTGCAGCACGCGCTTCAATTGATCAGCAATGTTCCGGCGGTGCATAGTGCCCGAAGAGTATGAAAAATTCATTCCATGTTAAGCGCGCGGGCAGGCTCTACGCGCAGTGCGCGCAGGGCGGGCAGCAATGCCGCAACTGCTATGATAGCCAGCATTACGACCGTCGCAATCGCAAGTCCCGTAAGATTCTGGTACTTTTCGCCGTTATAGACGTAATGCGCGACGGCTTTTCCCGCCCACCAACTGGCAATGCCGCCGATAAAGGCGCCGACGGCGCCCGCTATTATCATATCTTTCATTACGAACCAGCAGACGCGGTACGACGGCGCGCCAATCGCGATTTGTATGGCGATGTCTCGCGTGCGCCGCGCGACTGCGAATGTAACCGTACTGAAAATTCCCGTCACGACAATAGCGACTCCGGCGAGAGCAAAAAGAGTCACTGAGAAAGTTGCGAATGTCCGGCCCCTTACCGTTTCACCCAGCATTTCGCCCCAACTTGCGTTCCGCGTGATTCTCACGTCCGGATCGGCGCTCCGGATCGCTTTTTCCAGATTGCCCGCGCGGCGCAGGTCGTCCGGATGAATGATATACAGGAACGTTCCTCCGCTGCCCAGCCGAACACTGCGTTCGCGGGTCATCGGCGTATAAAGCTCAGGAAGCATCTCGCTGTCCAATGAACCGGTCAGAAAATCCCCACACACGCCGATTATTGTGCCTCCGAAAGTCTCTTTGCCTATAGCTTCATGCGGATTCCATCCCATCTTCCGCGTCAGAGCCTCGTTTACTATGGTTTCACGCCCGCTCAAATCGCTGTCGTTAAAATCACGTCCGGCGATAATTTTGACGCCGAGCGTTTTGAAGAAACCAGTGGTTACCCATAATTGTTCAAAGGCCTGGTTCTCCTTAAAGCCCTGGCTTGGTTCTTCAAGCATCATTTTTTCATATAAGAGATAAAATGACAGAGGCCTCCTGTCTTTAAAGAGACTAAGATTGCTCAAATAAAATCCCGCCGCGCGCCCATCGGGATTGCCGCCGCGAAGGACATCAAGCGCGTCAAAATCAAATTCCGCGACTTGCCCAGACTCGCTTTGCTGCTGCGGTGGATAATAAACGGATATTACCCGCGTTTTTGTATCGACGCCCGTATCGCGAAAAAATATGTCTGAATATCCGCGTACCGTCATCCATGACAGGCACAAAAGCAGGGTCGCGATTGCCGTCTGGCTTGCCGTCAGAAGTATGCGCATGACACGATGACTGCGGAATACGGCTAAAATGCCAGATGTGAAACCTTTGTAATAATTCCGCATAAGCACGACGATTGACGGTATGGCACTTGCGAATATCACAGCCGCCGTCGCGGCAATCAGAAAGACAACCGCTTCCTGTCCAAAAAACGGGCGACCGAACGCTTGCTGTTTTATCGGAACCCTGCCTGCAATGGCCGGCATCGCAAGCCACGCGATGAACGCCGCGGCAACCGCCGAGATAACGGCAACTCCTAGAAGTTCGAGTAAAAGCGTCCGGACAAGGTTTGAAAGTTTCGCGCCCAATGCCGAACGCAGGGCGTATTCACGAAGACGGTACGTGCAGCGCGCCAGCAGGATTCCGCCCAGGTTCGCGGCGCACAGCACAAGAATAAGCGCGCACATCGCCCAGGCGTAACTGACAATCGGTTTCGATTGCTTTGTGAGCGCGTCATCAAGCGATTTAATGGACAGCCTCTGCTGTGTACCCAGAACGCTTGTGTATTCGCCGGAGGCTCCTGCAAGCATTTGTTCGGCAAGCTGCGGCGTGACGCCCGGAGCGAGGCGGGCGTAAACCTCCAGCGGGTCACGGGATGAATTAGAAACCCTGCCGCTGAATGAACCGTCAGCATTCATCATTTTGGATTGCGTGTAATTGGCATTATCTCCAGGTCTTAATTCTATAGGCGCAAATGCCCAATCGGATTCGTCAAGGCCGTTAGTGACAGGCAGCACAAAATTCTCCGGCAGTATTCCGGCCGGAATAATGCCATTGCCTTCCGGCGATGGAAACAGCTTTCCCATCGACTCATGGCCGAATTTATTGACGCCGGTTTTATGGATAAAAACCACGGTCTTGGGGTTTTTTACATTCGCGGCGGCTTTCCATGCCTGAATACCGGGGAAGGATACGCCAAGTAAATCGAAAAAATTTGTGGTAACTTCCCGAACATCCAATCGGACGCTGCCATTGTCGGATTTGACGGTCATATACATCCACAAGTCCGACATGCGCCGTTGGGCGGCTACGTCGTCAAACACATCCTTGCGTTCCTTCCAGTCGAAAAACGGCTGATATTCGGCATTCAAAAAACCCGCGGAGTCTCCGGCATTGTCTGGATATACATACCCAACCCGTACCAATTGACCTGCGTCTTTGTATGGCAGCGAGAGAGATGAATAACCCCAGCCCACGGCGAACATAATTGTCGCCAGAGCGAGGCCGATTGCCGGAATAAGAACCGCTCCCGTCTGCCGCCATGTAAATACGCGCCGTGCGGCCTGCTTCAATTCAAAACCAAATGCCGTCATAAAACCTCCGGTTTTATTTTACACTTCAATTAAGAATTTCGGAACAATGTGCTATTATAAGCTAGTAGTGATAGCCGAAAAACACATTGACAAATCCAGACACGGGACTATGATTTATTGCATGAAAATTGCGGAACAGATGGTTCTTAATTCAGGTTTTCGACTTACAGCGAATCTCTCGTTGCTGCTTCTCCTTCTATAATTTTAAAATCTTTTTCACCCGCGCTGAATTTACCCTTCCGGAATATTCGGGCAGGGTGAAAATTCTTTGCGAACAGCAAAAGGAAAAAACATGACAAACCGGGTATTGATTTTTGATACGACATTGAGAGACGGCGAACAGTCGCCGGGCGCAAGCATGACAATCGACGAAAAACTTATGTTGGCCGAACAGCTTGAACGCCTGAGAGTTGATGTGATTGAAGCGGGTTTCCCGATTTCATCCGACGGCGATTTCGAGTCCGTCCGGAGCATAGCTGAAAAAATCCGCACGCTGACAGTGGCCGGTCTTGCCCGCGCGGCAAAAGGAGATATAGACCGCTGCTGGGACGCGATAAAAAACGCAGCCATGCCGAGGATTCACATGTTTCTTGCGACATCGGACATACACCTTTCTCATAAGCTGAAAAAGACCCGAAAAGAGGCGCTTGAAATTGCCAGGGAGATGGTTACTTACGCGAAATCGCTTTGTCCTGATGTGGAGTTCTCCGCCGAGGACGCTACCAGAACTGATTTGGCTTTTTTGGCGAAAATAACCGAAGCGGTTATCGAAGCGGGCGCGACGGTGGTCAATATTCCTGATACCGTCGGCTACACCGCCCCGACGGAATACGCGGAACGAATACGCTATCTGTACGATCATGTTCCAAATATCGGGCAAGCCACATTGTCCGTACACTGTCATAACGATTTGGGAATGGCGGTGGCAAATTCGCTGGCGGCAATTCAGAGCGGCGTCCGCCAGGTGGAATGTACAGTGAATGGCATCGGCGAGCGGGCCGGCAACGCCTCTTTGGAAGAAATCGTCATGGCGCTCAAAACACGCCATGACCTTTTCGGCATGGAATGCGGAATCCGTACCGAGGAAATCTTCGCTTCAAGTAGCATGGTAACAAATCTTACGGGCATCATTGTTCAGCCGAACAAGGCCATAGTAGGAAAAAACGCTTTCGCGCACGAAGCGGGCATTCATCAGGACGGCGTGTTAAAGGAAAAGCTTACTTACGAGATCATGCGGCCCGAAGACATCGGCATCAAGGAAAACAGCATGGTGATGGGAAAGCATTCCGGACGTCACGCGCTGCGCAGCAAGTATCAGGAACTGGGTTTCAACCTGAGCGACGCGGAACTGAACAAGGCATATGTCCTGATCAAAAAGATCGCCGATAAAAAGAAGGAAGTTTACGACGAAGACCTGATTGTTACGTTACGGGACGCGCTGCGCGTCATACCATCCGCGTACAAGGTTAAAAACATCCAGTCAATCGCTGGCAACCAGGTTATCGCCACAGCTACGATTCTGCTGGAAAAAGACGGCGAGCTTTTAAAGGATTCAGCCACAGGCAACGGCCCCGTTGACGCCGTGTTAAAGGCGATTGACCGCATAACCGGAATCGAGGGCGAATTGCAGGATTACACCGTACACAGCATCACGCGCGGCAGGGACGCCGTCGGCGAGGTGTTCATGAAGGTTAATTTCGGCCAGGCGGCGTTTATCGGCAAGGCCGCCAGCCTTGACGTTGTGGACGCAAGCGCCCGCGCGTATGTTGACGCGGTGAATAAATCCATTCATTATCAAATGACATTGGACGCGCACAGAAAAAAAATGTAGGGGCGGTTCGCGAACCGCCCGCGTTCAAACGCCCTGAAAGGGCGCAGAGCAATAGCCCAGGGCAAGGCGCAGCGCGCCGCAGCCCTGGGAATGGCATAATCATTTCATTGATGTATATTTTATAAGGCAACATTAAAGGAAATGACAAAGGAGGCGGTTATGGGTAAGAAAAGAATCGGCGTGTTGTTGTCTGGATGCGGCGTAATGGACGGGAGCGAGATTCATGAAGCGACGCTCACGCTTTATTTCCTTGATAAAGCAGGCGCGGAAATAATCTGCATGGCTCCGGACAAAGACCAGCGCGATGTTATGAACCATGTTTATGGCGAACCGGCATCGGAAAAACGCAATGTCCTGACCGAGTCGGCGCGTATCGTGCGCGGGAAAATACAGGATGTCAGGAGCGTCAAGGCAGATGATATTGACGCGATTGTCATTCCCGGCGGTTTCGGCGCGGCGAAAAATCTCTGTTCTTTTGCCGTTGACGGCGTTTATAACGTGGTTGACGAAAACGTAGCGGCGCTTTTACGCGAACTGCATGAAAACAAAAAACCAATAGGCGCGCTTTGCATTGCTCCCGCGGTTATTGCGGGAGTTTTTGGAAAGACATGCGCGCCGGTAATTACCATTGGCAGCGACGAGGGAACCGCCGCGGCTCTGGAAACAATGGGCGCGCGGCATAAAATCGCGGCTGTTGATGAGATCGTGGTTGATTCTAAAAATCGTATTGTCACAACGCCATGTTACATGCTTGGGCAGCGCATCAGCGAAATCGGCGCGGGCATTGAAAAACTCATCGCAAAAATTATGGAAATAGCATAATGAAATCAGGAAGCGCAGTAATAATAGGTCGTCCCAATTCCGGGAAATCGACGCTCCTGAACGCCCTGGTCGGGCAGAAGATTTCTATTGTATCAGACAAGCCGCAGACCACGCGCCACCGCGTTCTTGGCGTTGTAACCGAACCGCGCGGGCAAATCGTCTTTCTTGATACTCCCGGCATTCACAAGCCTGCGTACGCAATGAACAGGCGCATGCTTCAGACCGTTTACGACGGGCTGCTCGATGTTAACCTTGCGATTCTGATGACGGACGCCTCGATTGCTTTCGGATCCGGCGAAAACTACGCGTTGGAAATAGTGAAAAGGGCGGGCATCCCGGCTATTCTGCTGCTCAATAAAATCGACATTATTGCCAAACGTCGGCTGCTTCCCGTGATGGAACGTTACGGCTCCGCTTATGAATTTCTTGAAATCATTCCGGTTTCAGCACTGACGGAAGAAAACCTGGATGTTGTCCGCGATAAGATATTTGAGCATCTTCCCGAAGGAGAACCGCTTTACGATTCGGAATATTTCACCGACCGGACGGAAAGGTTTCTTGCCGGAGAGTTTGTCCGTGAAAAGATCCTGGAAAAAGTGCGCGAGGAGTTGCCCTACGCATGCGCAGTGATCATCCGGAAGTTCGACGAAAGCCAGAGGGAAACAAAAAAACTCGTGCGTATAGAAGCTGATATCCTGGTTGAAAAGCGGTCGCAGCAGGGAATCGTGCTGGGCGCGGGCGCTGCGCAGCTTAAAAATATCGGCATCGCGGCGCGGCGCGATCTCGAAAAACTGCTGGACTGCAAGGTATTTCTTGGGCTTCAGGTGCGTACCTCGCCGGATTGGCGCAACGACGAGGCGGTGCTTGATGAACTGGAGCTTGGCCAATGAACAGGCAGTTTCTTGGCGAGCAGATTCACGGGCATCTTCAGTTGTACAAAGAACTGGGCGTAAGGTACGTTTTTTCAGATGTTTCATTCGGACGCGATAAATCGCGCCCGAATGAAACGCGTTTTGTCGAATTTGCGACCTCAAAGTCTTCTTCATTACCATCAATTTCTAATCCACAATCCACAATCCACAATCCACAATCACAACTGCCTCCGCTAACGACGACTGACGAAGCTCTGGATGCGATTCTCGCGGATATGGGTAATTGCCAAAGATGCAAGCTCGCGCCGACGCGGACGAACCTTGTTTTCGGATCGGGCAATCCTCATGCCGAACTTATGTTTGTAGGCGAGGCTCCGGGAGAGGATGAAGACGCGCAGGGTTTGCCGTTTGTGGGACGGGCGGGACGCCTATTAACGCTTATTATCGAGTCGATAGGATTCAAACGCGAGGATGTGTATATATGCAATACGCTGAAATGCCGGCCTCCGCGGAACCGCAATCCTGAAACCGACGAAATCGCCGCATGCGAAGGTTTTTTATTCCGACAGATTGATGCCGTGAAGCCAAAGGTGATTGTCGCATTGGGCGCGCCCGCAGCGCAGACGCTTCTCCGGACTACTGAAGCCATCGGCAAACTTCGCGGGCGGCTTACGAATTATCGCGGCGCCAAACTTTTAGCGACATATCATCCTGCGTATCTGCTGCGCAGCCCGCTGGAAAAGCGCAAGGTATGGGACGACATGCGTATCGTCCGCGATTGCATCCCCTGACATGGGAGCGCGGGAGCCATGGGAGCGCTGGCGTCCCCGCCGGCCGTGTAAATAATAAACGCGCGCCAATGGCGCGCTTCTAATGTATGGGCGCGTTTTTTCGCGCCCATACACGGGAGCACGCGCCTTCGGCGCGAATTTATTTATTTATACGCCGGCGAGGACGCCCGCGCTCCCAGGGACGCCTGCGCTCCCATGTCTGGCGCTTCCATGTCCGCGGGATCATTTGTTCCTAATTTGCCACGGAAGGCGCGGGCGAGAATTGCTTTTTTCATCAGCCCGATTTTTTCGATGACGTCGTACAATTCGCGGGCGCGTCTTTCTTTATCAAGCATGCTGTCGAGAATACGGACGATTTCATGCTGTTCGGGGAGGGAAAACAAAGGAACCGGTATAGAGCTTACAATCCTTTCATTCAAATTCTTCATAGTTGAACCCACTGCGTTTTGTTCCAAATATTCAAGCGCTTTTTGGCTTGAAATTATTTGAGAATAAAAAGAAGCAATAAACCCTGGTTTTAGACGAATAAGCATGCTTCCTGTTCCGCACAACCATCCTGATTCTTTTACAGACACGGGAGCGGCTCTACCCATTTCACCTCGTCTGCCCAAAATAATGTCGTTTTCACGGAGAACGTATGAAGCAAGCTCTCTCGCCTTTTCTTCCGAGATAGACACATTGGCTTGTGGATAGATTTTTTGTTCTCTTATATGTTTAGGATTGATAACAGGGATTCCGTCTAAAACATAATCTTCAGCATGAAGTATGGTTCCAAACGGCCCGATGCGTATATCGTCTGAAATCTTCAAAAGAGAAACCGTTTTAATATGTTTTAAACCTAATAGTTCGCCTGTAAAGGCTTTGTGCATAATGGCGGCTTTGCGAACTTCAAAACTGTCGATTGCGGATTGTGCCAATTCTTTCGCGCGGTCGAGTTTTTCAAACAGGCTTTCTATACGTTCTACGATGCGCTGCTGTTCTGCCAACGGTGGAAGAGGAAAAGGCATTTGTAATATGATTGCCTGCGCAACGCGTGGCAAGTTAATGCCCCGGGAATTTGAAATAGCGTATTCAATGAATTTATCCGTGTCCAGATAATAATTGACGAGCTTTATAAAAGCGATTGGCCGCGGTTTAAATACCAGAATATCAGTTGAACAAATGCCGTCAAAATCCGCAATGTCATGTTTATTCAAATATGGGCGTAATTTCCCATATAGGATATCGCCTTTTACAAAAACGTTTTTTAAACTTTTTACGCTGCTGGCGCTTCCGCATCCTGTTATTCCCGCGTCTTTTTCAATGTGTTCGAGTCCAATATACGTAGTATCGCCTTCTTTTGAAAAATTGTTAAATTTTTCAAAAGAAGGCGATACTACCTCATGCAACCGTGTCCAAACCCAATTCGCCGGGATTTTGTAGTGCTGTTCATATTCAGGCACAGGCGCCCTCGACATAAATTCTTCCCGCGTAAGCATTTGTTTGTTTGTCTGTTTTTTAGCTTTTGTCATAAGCTTCAGTTTCTGTGATATCGCAACGCCAGATATGGGAGACATGGGAGCGCAGGCGTCCACGCCGGTCGTGTAATAAATTAATAGCGCGACGAAGTCGCGTGTTCCCGTGTACGGGCGCGATTTATCGCACCCGTACATTTGAAGCGCGCCAATGGTGCGCGTTTATTATTTACACGACCGGCGTGGACGCCAGCGCTCCCATGTCTCCCATGTCAGGCGTCCCGCCCGTAAAAACGTAGAGACAAGGCATGCCTTGTCTCTACACGAGTTGCTGTAATATTTCCCATAAACGTCACTATTATAACGGCGACATTTATATTCTGGTGAAAAATTCTTTGGATTTATGCTATTTTAACGAATTCCAGAAGGAATGAGGCGTTCGCTCATGCGTGTAATAAAAGTGATGCAAATCATCAGATCGCTTCATTACGAAGTTTTATTAAAAAAGGATCCTGTTTTGTGTTGCTAATGTAAAGATATATGTTTACATTTGCGTTGTATTCAATATTATTCTGAATTATATTAGGGAGCAAGTACGATGGCCAGTGTAAACATCCGTGTTGACGACACGCTAAAACAGGAAGCGGAAAGTGTTTTTTCTGAAATCGGGTTAACCATGTCATCCGCGACAAATATATTTTACAGGCAAGTGGTTAGATACGGCGGCATTCCTTTTGAACTGCGCATAGACCCTTTTTACTCCGCTGAAAATCAGGCGCATCTGCAAAAGGCAATCAGTGATTATGAATCTGGAAAAAGCAAGCCTGTTGTTAAATCGATGGCTGAGCTAGAGATGATGGCCAATGAATAGGCTGATTTTTCTGGCTGAGGGGTGGGAAGATTACCTGTATTGGCAGCAACAGGACAGAAAAACATTACGCCGGATCAACCAGGTTTTTCGTGATATTTCAAGAGACGCTTTTTCAGGAATCGGAAAGCCGGAACCGTTGCGCGATAACATGTCTGGGTGGTGGAGCCGGCGCATTGATGAAAAGAACCGCATTGTTTATCGGCTTGATAAAGGCGGCAATATTGAAATCGCCCAATGTAAGGGACATTATAGCCGTATAACAGGGGCGGTTCGCGAATCGTCAAATTAGAGCGCGCTTTCGCGCGATATTTATTTTTACACGCCGGTGATGACGCCCGCGCTCCCAGTACGGCCACATAAATTATGTCTGAATTTGTTGATGTCGCGGTGCCTGTTGGAATCCGCAAAACCTTTGCTTATTCCGTTCCGCCGTCCATGCGCGCGAAAATCGCTCCGGGAATGCGCGTGCTTGTTCCATTCGGACGCAAATTGCTCACTGGGTACGTAACCGGGTTTCCGGAACGCGCCGCAATTGAAGGAATACGTTTAAAAGCCGTCAGCCAGCTTCTTGAACAAACTCCTTCCGTTACTCCGGAACTTGTGCGCGCGGCGCTCTGGGTCGCGGAGTATTATTTCGCACCTCCCGGCGAAGTCTTTCGCGCGCTGTTTCCCGCAGGATCGCAGGTTTCCGGCGGCCGTCTCGCTTCACTCACTCCAAAAGCCTCGACGCTGCTTTTAGGCGGATTGCGCCCGCAGGGACTGAATCCCCGTGAAGAGGCTCTACTGAATGCTCTCGCTGAATCAGGCCCGCTTCCGGTAAACGAGCTGGCGCAAAGAACCGGAGTGAAAGGCGTGGAAAGCTGGCTTGAACCGCTGGCATCGGCGGGATGGGTTCAGGTTGAAACGCATGTGGAAACTCCGAAAGTCCGTGAAAAGGAGTTTCTGGGAATCCGCCGGATCGATGCTTCATTCGAAGGTGAAGCGCCGAAACTTCATGCTGCACAGGCTCGCCTCTACGAAGCCCTGAAGAATATCGCCGCGCAGGTTCCGTTGCATGAAATTCTAAAAACAGCCGCATGTTCGCGATCCGCCGCCGACGCGCTGGCAGCAAAAGGTCTTGTCGAAATCGCGCCTTTGCGTATGGAACGCGCTCCCGTGGAACTTGCGCAATCCACAATCCACAATCCGCAATCCACAATCACGCTTACCTCCTATCAGCGCGAACTGGTCGGGCGTGTTACGGGACTTATCAGATGCGGTGAAACGGCGCGTTTTCTGGTGCATGGAGTGACCGGCAGCGGCAAAACGGAAGTTTATCTGCGACTGATTGCCGAAGCGCTGGCTCTTGGCGGAACCGCGCTTTTTCTTGTTCCGGAAATCGGCCTTACGCCGCTTCTGAGCAGGCAGGTGGTTTCGCGTTTTCCGGGCATCGTATCGCTGCTTCACAGCGGCATGTCGCCGGGCGAGCGTTTCGACCAGTGGACAAAAATTCGCGATGGTGAATCGAAAGTCGTAGTCGGCACGAGATCGGCGGTCTTCGCTCCGCTGAAGAAACTTCGCTTAATCATCATCGACGAGGAACAGGACGGGTCGTACAAACAGGACGAAACTCCCTGCTATCATGCGCGCGAAGTCGCCTGGCGGCGTCTCGTGGAATCGCCCGGCGTGCTGGTGACGGGATCGGCCACTCCGTCTATTGAAAGTTTTTATTTCGCTGCGCGGGATGGAAATTATTTTAATATTCCCGAAAGAGTTCATGCGCGCCCGATGCCGGAAGTGCGCGTTGTAAATATGGCGGAAGAGTTCAAGCGCGCGGGCAGGAATGTTGTTTTGTCCCAGCCGCTGTGTGAAGAACTGACAGCGTGCATGGAGCGCCGCGAACAGGCGATTGTGTTGCTTAATCGCCGCGGATTCGCTCGGACGGTCATCTGCCGAAGCTGCGGGCATATCTGCGTTTGCCCGGATTGCAGCGTCAGCATGACATATCACAGGGAAACCAGCCGCCTTGTCTGCCACTACTGCGGCAGGGAAACGGCAAGTCCTTCAGTATGCGAAGAATGCGGCGGCGTTTACATTCATTACGCTGGAGCTGGAACGGAACAGCTTGAAAGCATTCTGCGCGAACTCTTGCCAACTGCTCGCGTCGCGCGGCTTGACCGCGACACAACCCGGCGGCGCGGCGTACTGCGTTCCACGCTTTTAGCTTTTTCAAAACGCGAGATCGATGTTCTGGTTGGAACACAGATGCTGGCCAAAGGGCACGATTTTCCCGCCGTGACGCTTGTGGGAGTGGTGTCGGCGGACGGCGGTCTGAATTTTCCAGATTTCCGGGCGGCGGAAAGGACTTTTCAATTGCTGACGCAGGTGGCGGGACGCGCGGGGCGTGGAACATCGCCGGGACGAGTGGTTCTGCAATCGTGGCATCCTGAACATCACGCGCTGCAATTCGCCCGCCGTCAGGATTACGCCGGTTTTTATGCGCAGGAAATCGAATTTCGCAAACTGATGGGATATCCGCCGTTTCAAAATCTGACGCAGATTCTCATAAGCGATGGTGATGAAAGCAAGGCCATGCGCGCGGCTGAAGCAATCGCAGCGGTCTTGAAACAGCGCGCGGCGCGTGAGCCGGGCGAAAGAAAGCCGCGCGTTCTTGGGCCTGCGGCAGCACCGATTGAAAAACTGCGTGGTCAGCATCGCATACAAATCTTATTGAAAAGCAGCCCGGATATTCATGTTTCACCGATTCTCGAAGACGCCTTCGCCGCTTTGGAAAAACTGCGCGTTTCTGCCAACCGGGTACATGTTGACGTAGATCCTTTGTCGCTGCTGTAACGAAATATCCGTGAAAAGCATTGACTTATTTTTTATTTTTGATAGGGTAAGAAAAGAATTTTTATTTTTGAATAAAAGGGAGAGCGCTATGAATATTTTAAAAAGTATTTTGTTGTGCCTGATTATGGCGATTGTTTTTGTGGCTTGTAATACTGAGCCGTCCGTGTCTGTATTCGAAACGCCTTCTCCTGAACCACCGAATCCACCGAAATCGGTTCCGATATATCCTGCAGATCCGGAATACTGGATGTTGACTGAATCGGAAGGATATGCGTTTAACCCTAGTTGGTTAAGCAACGATGTGGGTTATAGTGAATACGGATTCATTTATCCATGGGATGGTGGGAGCGTATATGACAACGGGATTTTGTTAATATCAAGTAAAAAAGATGTAGATGAGTTATTTGGCGAAGTTTATAGTTTTAGCTATGTTGAAGGACAAGGTTTTATCCCCAACGATAATTTTCAGAATGTAATTAGTAAATATGATGAGGAATTTTTCGAAACCAGGCAAATAATAACATTTGTCATCGCAAGAGGAAGCCCTGCTCAATTATGGGAATTGGAAAATTTAACTTACCAAAACGGGATTTTAACGGTAGGATTGAATTATTTAAACAGGCCAATTGGGGCGCCCGGTGTGGTAGTCTATGATTTTGTAATTCTGGAAACATATAAAGTGCCCGTTGATGCCGCTATAGAAATCGAAATGCTAAATAAGAGGAACGCAGACGAGAACTACAAGGAATGGGAGTTCAACGAGAATTATTACAAACTGTAAAATTATTTAGATTCGAATCCAACGCATGAAAGGGCGGTTCGCGAACCGTCCCTGCTTTTAGCAGGAACCATGACTTTCCCGCAAAGAGTAGATGAATATTATACTTATGCAGACCTTATCACATGGGACGACGATGTTAGCTACGAGCTTATAGAAGGCGTTCCAATAATGATGGCTCCGCCGTCAATAACGCATCAGCGAATAAGCGGCAAATTATACCTGCAAATCGCAAGCTTTTTAAAAGGCCGTCCCTGTGAAGTTTTTCACGCCCCCGTCGGCGTCAGGCTGAATGCCGATCTCGCCGACGATACGGTAGTACAGCCTGATATTGTGGTTGTATGCGACCGATCCATTCTTGATGACAAATCTATTAAAGGCGCGCCGGATATGGTGATTGAGATATTGTCACCGCCAACCGCGAGCCGCGATAAGGTGATGAAGTTCAATCAGTATCTTCGGGCTGGAGTCCGCAAATACTGGATAGTTCATCCCGACTCAAAGACGGTATCCGTACATGTGCTGAAAGAAGGAGAATACATCACACGCGCTTACGCTGATACAGACGCCGTGCCTGTACATGTACTTGAAGGCTGTACGATCAACCTGTCAGATGTATTTGAGGATCCTATTTCGCTATTGTGAAAGGAAAAGTTAATGAAACCTGTAATGGCAGGGAAGCGCCGGCTGGGCGCAAAAGGAAGGCCGTTTTTTATCGCCGGGCCATGCGTAATCGAAAGCGAGAATCACTGCCTGAAAACGGCGGAACGGCTCGCGGAATACGCCGACAAACTCAAGATTGACGTTGTATATAAGGCTTCATACGACAAGGCAAATCGCACATCGGCGGATTCGTATCGCGGGCCGGGATTGGAGGAAGGACTGCG
>Ga0082212_10007073_pt1 | contig 14928 bp, 16 predicted proteins | sample TergutNt197P3_FD_71548 | JGI IMG/M metagenome (GOLD analysis project Ga0082212, IMG submission 71548) | Neocapritermes taracua P3 segment gut microbial communities from Petit-Saut dam, French Guiana - Nt197 P3 | ecosystem: Host-associated > Arthropoda: Insects > Digestive system > Gut ... | reverse complement strand
ATCCTGGACAAGTTAGGCATTCGCCCATTACCGGAAACAATCACATCAAAAATTAACACTTTGTAGTGACCCACGGAAAATCAAAACCCCAGTATTAACTTGCTTTAGCTCGCCCCACAGGGAAAGATGGGTTAACGATATTTTGCAAGCTAAATTTTATAAAACTCTCTGACTGGGAACTGCTGGGGGCTATGAAACCAGTTTACAAGGTTTGCCCAAAATGTGGCGCTGTAGGTTGTTTCAAGCCATTCACCGACTATACACGCGGGATGATCTACATTGATAATGGCATCCGTACGGAGACTATTATTGTTGTTGATCGTGTTCAATGCAGCTCCTGCAAGAGTACACACGCTCTTTTGGCTGATTTCCTAATCCCTTATGGTTCATACACACTGCGATTCATCCTGCATGTCTTAAGAGCGTATTTCCATAGAAGCTGCACTGTTGAGGCTTTATGTGAGCAGTTTTCTATTGCTATAGCCACTCTGTATAAGTGGAAAGATTTATTTCTTGAACACGCAAACCTATGGCTACCTGTGCTTAAAAGAATGTCCCAGATCTCCATTCAGTCTTTAGATGATTTCGAGAATATAGACAAACTACCTTCATCTTTCTTTAGGCGCTATGGGTTCTCCTTCCTCCAAAGCCATCAAACGATGGGCTACAGCCGCAGCCCTTGAACCGACAAATTTTCCATATATATGCTACATAATTCCGGAATTCCCTTATTCTGCACCCTTGTTCTATAATAGAATCAAATAAAACAAGGGGGTGCTTTTATGCCAACCAAACAATTTTCACCACTCGAAGTCGCCCATTTCCGTTTTGCCCTGATTGCTCCGGTCATTCAGGGTCTTTTTCCCGACCCATCCGCCGCCGCCTATTACCGACGAATTACCGAAAATCCTATCGTTATGCCCAACGGCTCTAGCTTTGCCTATAGGCCTAAGACGCTTGAAAAGTGGGCAAACCAGTACAAGAACGGCGGTATGGATGCGCTTATTCCTAGGGAACGATCCGACAAGGGATCCACTCGAACACTTACTGATGTCGCTATTGAAGAAATCTATCGATTGAAAGGAAAATACCATAGGCTCAATGCCACCCAGATTCATCAGTTGCTCATTAAGGATGCCTACATACCTGCAACTGTCAGTGTCGCCGCTGTTCAACGCTTTGTCAAAAAGCATGACCTTAAATCGGCCAGAAATCCTAATGTTAAAGATCGCAAAGCATTTGAAGAACCCTCATTTGGTTGTCTATGGCAGGCCGACACCTGCTACCTTCCCTTCATTAAGGAAAATGGCCAGAATAAACGCACATACCTTATTATGATTATTGACGATCATGCCAGACTCATTGTAGGCGGTCAAATTTTCTACAACGACAATGCCTATAATTTTCAAAAGGTACTTAAACAAGCTATTGCCACCTATGGAATTCCTGATAAGCTATATACTGACTCCGGCGCTCCTTACCGCAACGCTCAACTGTCCTTCATTTGCGGTTCCGTTGGCTGCTTGGAATTGCACACCCCTATAAAAGATGGAGCCAGCAAGGGCAAGGTAGAACGGAACTTTCGCACTCTCCGAAACCGCTGGCTTGATGGTTTGGATACTTCTCAAATCCAATCTCTGTCCGAATTTAATGAGCTGCTCTCGGCATACATCTACCAGCACAATACCACTGTGCATTCCTCCACAAAGGAGACACCCCTTGATCGTTTCCTGAGAACCAGAGAACATATTCGTATCCCAAAATCCCAGGAATGGCTTGATGAATGTTTTATGAACAGAGTTTCCAGAAAAGTTAATAACGATTCCTGCGTCACTATTGATGGTGTCTGCTATGATGCTCCCCAACAGTTCATTGGCATGAAGGTCGATATCCGCTTCCTTCCCGGCCGGATGGAGGATGCTTATATCCTCTATGAAGATATCCATTACCCAATCCCACGCACTGATAAAGTGGCCAATAGCCGCACCAAACGCAATAATCTTCCGAGAATAGACTATTCCTGTAAGGGGGTTGCTTCCTGTGAATAATACTTTTTACGGTTTATCCACCAACCCTTTTGATAAACATTCAATGAGAGTAGAGGATTTCTTCGAATCAAACGATTATCGCGAAATGACCGGTTGTCTTAATTTCTTAAAGGATGTCAAAGGTATTGGTGTTTTTACCGCATCACCCGGCATGGGAAAGTCATTTGCCCTGCGCTGCTTCCATAAATCTCTAAACACTAATCTTTACCAAATGCGCTATATTTGTCTGTCTACTATTTCTGTAACAGAATTTTACAAACAGCTCTGCCAAGAGCTTGGCCTGGATGTCAAGGGCGGTAAAACCGCCATGTTCAAGGCTATCCAAGAACGGATATTTCATTTGTTCAAAGAGAAACGCTGCCCTCTTATCCTCGCGATTGATGAAGCACAGTACCTGAATGCAGGAATATTGAATGATTTAAAAATGTTGATGAATTACCAGTACGACTCCCTCAACTGCTTCACTCTGATCCTCTCAGGCGAAACCACTCTTAATTTTACTTTAGAAAAGCCGGTCAACGAAGCGCTCAAACAGCGTATCACCGCCCATTATAATTTTACCGGCCTTTCTCCTGATGAAGTCACGAATTATGTCTTCCATAAAATTACTCTTGTTGGAGGCTCTAAAACGATTTTAAGTCAGGATGCTTTATCTGTTATTACTGGTTTCTGTCATGGTAACCCAAGAATCATCGACAACCTCATGTCCAACGCCCTGATCCTCGGCGCTCAGCTCGGCAAACAGACTATTGACAATGATGTTATTATGGCCGCTGCTAACGCCCTGGCACTGGGCTGAGTTAGGAAGGTGATTAGATTGGATCAATATTCTCTCATTGTCTCTATTGATGTTTCAACAAGATGTAAACGACTAGCTGCCATTTCTCTTGCGATTTTTCTCCTGGAAAGAATATATTCAGCCGAGGAAGAATTCCAAGAAAGGAAAATACCTCCGTATCTACCCGGTTGCCATGCTTGTGATACTGATGAATACACTTTCGAATCTCTTTTCGAAGCCATGTCTATCTTAGGTAGTATTTTTGAATGATTTTGAGTTAGTGTTATAGTGCATAATTGGGGATAAGCTGGGTTTTCTTCCACGGGTGGAGGATAGGGCAATGTCTTGGGGGAGACAACCCGAGCGCCTCCCGTGGGGACGTGAGCAATTCATGCTTCCCTTATGGTGGCTTTCGCCACCCAGGGAAGAAAACCCAGCTTATCTTTCTCTTATTATTGTGGTCATTGATTCTTCCACCCCTCTATTAATCTGTCGTTGGCTCCGATTTTTACTGTCGTTCCGATTTCAATGTGTCGCTTTTTATGCAATTCTATATCTTTTTAATTTGTTGTTTACGCCTCCTTTAGTGCGTCGTTCAACACTATGAATGTATTGGAGAAATCATCTGTTACCGAGCGAATTGAAAAGGTTATCGGTAGAGCTAAAAACCTTCCGCCTAAAAAGAGCGTGGAGCTGGTATTAAGCGTATGCGAAGATATTCTTTGTCAACCGATTGACGCACTATCTAAGGATGATAGAGATATTTTGCTGGGCGTGTTGGCACAGTATTCTGTAATGAAACGGCAGTATGCCGCACAGGAAAAAGCGACTAAATCCAGATCTCAGAAGGAGAAGGAGCGGTGATGCCGCTCCTTCTCCTTCCATCGATTGGAACACTCTTTAGCCAAAATATGTAGTTGTTATTGGTAACATTTTATGCTAAAATAAGCTGTGTTGTATAATCTTACCTTTGATAAAATAGTTCCAATTAAGGTGGTACTGAAAAACGTGAATTATTCCGAAAATCAAATCGAAAACCGTGACAACACATTCGGAATAAATTGCGGATTAAATAAAACACAGCAAAGAATTATAAAACTGCTTTTTGAAAACCCCATTATCACAACGCAGGCGATCGCGGACTCACTTGGCATATCAAGACGCACTGTTGACAATCACATCAGCCAGCTCAAAAAAGCCAGGCTGGTCGAGCGCGAGGGCGCAAAGAAAAATGGAATGTGGATTGTGAAACAGTTTGATTTTGATAATATTTAAAGCGATATTTATTATTACAATCCAAGTGAAAGAGGAACGGCAATATAAAGAAAAAAATCCGGGCAACAGATCTAAACTAGTAGGTTATTCAGATAACAATATTTCCTCATAAACAAAACACGACCTTTTGAGGTCATTAACTATACCCACAGCCTGCATGAACGAATAAATTATGGTTGAACCGACGAATTTGAATCCCATCTTTTTTAAGTCCTTGCTTATCTTATCGGAGAGCGGGGTGGTTATCGGTAAATCTTCAATTTTTTCCCAATGGCCTGCAATCGGCTTATAATCAACATATTCCCAAATAAACTTATCGAAACTGCCGTATTTTTCCACAACCTCAAGGAACAGCTTTGCATTAATAACGGCTGCGTTGATTTTTAAGCGATTTCTTATTATCCCCTCATTTGCTATAAGTTCCTGAATTTTCGCGTCACTATAAAGGGCTACCTTTTTAGGATCGAATCCGTCAAAAGCGTCTCTGAACGCCTCTCTCTTATTCAACACAGTTGCCCATGAAAGCCCTGCCTGCATACCTTCTAAAATCAACATCTCAAACAGCTTGCCATCATCATGCACAGGTCTTCCCCATTCGTTATCATGATAATCTATGTATATTGGTGTATTTCCAAAGCATCTGATTTTTTCAGCCATAAAACCGCTCCTTCGTTTTCAAATTCATGTAAGCCTCCACTTCACAATGTCTGCTATCAGTTCATAATCTATCGGCTTGTTGTAGGGAAACTGTATAGCGCCTTTGGAGAATTTATATTTGGCAAGCCTGTCCGCAAAGGGGAGCTGCTCTACCAATCCGGGGTATATGCCAAGGTGTTTTTTTTGTGCGCAGAAATGGAAAAGATTTTTACCTTGCTGGAATGTCGGCATTTGCCACGAGATTTTCTCAGCAGCATCCGGTGCGGCGGCGCGGATGATTTCGCGGACTTTATGCAGTATAGGCTGCACATCCTTTGACTGCATGGCTATATATTCGTCAATGTCCATCGGTTCGGCGAGTTTTGCATTGAGTTTATCCGATTCATCTCTATTAAGTGTGGAGTAGACCTCATCGCAAATCAACCTGCCTCGAACACCATCAAGTGCATCGTTATAGAGTGGCAGAGCCATAAACGCCGGAAAATTCTTGCCGTCGGCGGTAGTTATGCCGAACTCCGAAGCGGGCTTAAACCCGAAGCGCGGATAGTAACTCTCATAACCGAAGATCAATACAGCGCGGTATCCGAGATCACAGGCGATTTCAAGCGTTTTTCGGATCAACGCGCTTCCCACGCCTTGCCGCTGATACTTCGGCAAGACGCTGACGGGACCGAATGTGAGCGTTTCCCACTCACCGCTATCGCCGGCTACTTTACTTCGTGTATACATGATGTTGCCTATTACTGATCCATTTAACTCCGCAACAAAATCAAGTTCCGGCACAAAGGCGGCACGGCTCCGCAACTTGTGTACGAGCAAAGCCTCCATTCCGTCGTCATCCGCGCCGGTCGGCGGGACATCACGAAACGCCCGGTAGGTAATTTGCTCAACGATTTTCCAATCGGATTTTTTCTCGTTGCGAAGAATCGCCTGATAACCAGCCGTGCTTCGCTTTTCTGCCTGCATGATTGCTTCGTACATTTCGTTTTCCTGCTGTTCCTTAATGTGGTTCATAAAGTCCACGAACTTCTCCTTCTCTATACCAAGCATCAACTCATAGTATGCCGATTTATCGTCAAGCGGGAAGTATGGAAAAAGAATAATCTTCTCGGCCATAACAAGCATTTCCGCAATATCTTCCGGCTTCATACCGTCCGCTCGCACATATGCTTTAAGGTTCGGGAGATAAATCGTATTGCGGTAACAGTCAGCCATTTCAAACGGCTCATCATCAAACAGCGCTGCCATTTCCTGTAGAACAGGATGACCGCTGCGTTTCCCCAACATCCATTCAATTTTCCACGCCTTTTCACTGTCGGCGAGCTGTTCTTGAAGCTCATATTCGCACTCGTCAATGACGATAATGCCAAGCTTCACAAGCTCAATGAGGAGTTTATGGCTGTCGAACATAATGACGTTAATCCCGCTTGCCCAATGAGACGAGCAAATAATCCGGCTCAACTTATCAAAAGAATCACGCCATTTCCCATCAAAGTCAAACATGATCCGGGTTTTTGTTTTTGGCTTCATTGTATATACCTCTACAACTATATTTTTCTTATGTAATAATAGCTCGAAATTAATTTTAGCATAAATATTCCAGATTCACAAGATAAATCTACAGCAGCGATGCCGTAGATAATGTCGTAGAAATGTCGTAGAAGTGTTGTCTTTGCCGAAAGAAACTCCAAACTTAACTACAAAACAAATTACTGAGATACTTTCCATATGACCGCAAAAATGAAACTATAAATGAGACGATAAACCGAGCAGACATAGATTTATCAGCAATTAGAGCTAATAATAGACTACCCATTTAATAACTCCTCATAAACGATACAGTCAACAATCAATCACATCATTAAACACTCGCCCAAATTACTCCCAACACTCTATTACAATCAAGTATGATTTTCTGTCCAGTACCAGCTTGTCATACATTGGCATAGGAAGCCACCCCCTTATTTGTCATTTTCATTAAATTTGCGGGAACCATCAGCCGCCATTCCCTGTTATAATTCCCTTCACTATTACCGGTTAGGTATCGTGTGCTTTTTCCGATATGTGCAGCGCACTCACAGAAAAAGGCTTCGCTTAGATTTAATGCGCTTTGGAAATGCCGCAGGATGTACCCGGCTTTTTGATATAGGACTTGCTTTTTGTATGACGCAAGGTATATCAGCAGTATATCTTCACGCACGGATGGAACCAATTCTATACAACGTAGCAGTTCCTCCAGTATAGTAGCATATATATAGAAAGAAGGGGGTGCTTGTTTTGACGACAAAAGCGATTACCATTCGATCTAATGCCAAGGTGTTAAATTTATGATAAATCCAGAACTAAATGCCATTGCTCAATTAATTCTTGAACAAAACTACCAATCAGACGAGCCTATTTTGACACTTATCCCCCTTAATGGCGGCGAATGGGCGGCAGCATATAAGTATAACTGGACAACCGCCGAAACTTTAATCAGAGAATGGCTGCTTACCAAATCCATTTTACTTTAGGTAATATCGCCTATTGTGCCTTCTCCAAGGGAAAACATGATTTTTATGAACACATCAACAGACTTGAAGAAGTTTTAGGGTGACAAAAATATGGGTTTTGGCTTGATGTCACTGCCAGGTTTATCTATATAAAAAGCCCATCGGCGGCATCGGTTTTCCGCTTCGGGGCTTGAATCTTTGCGTAGAAATATTCACAAATCTGTGCTATACTATTTTCTGGAAACAATGCGAACCAACAAAGTGAGGGCGGTGAAAAAATGAGCAAGTTGAGTTTTGCGGTCATTGAGAATAATGAGGAAACATCTGTATTTGGACTACGCAAAAAGTCAAATGACAGGACACAGGCAAAGGATATTCCGGGCGAGGTTGTCGCGGTCGGCGATAATATTAAGGTATAGGTAGTCGCTGTGGATAAGGAGCGCGGAAAAATCTCGCTGACGATGATAAAAGAGAAGCTGGAGGAATAGCCCAGTCGAATTATTCTTATTAAGGTATAGGTTTGAATAGTCATCTTAAGAATAATGCTATGATATAATGCGGCTGACGCAAAATAGCGTTGGCCCCTTCTCTCAGAATATCAAATACGGTTGCATCAGCAAAAGATAGTTTTCATAAGTAATTCCTTCTTCCGTATATGTCTCAATATCCACACCCGGGCCAGTATAAGCTTCCAAACACTCCCGCAACACTTCGACATCAACGTCTTCTTTGGGCACTTCGCCGTTCATCCACTTAACGGCATAATCTGCAGCAACCATTGCCAAAAGTATCGAATCAATCATAGGAATATAGGAAAACCGACCGCTAAGGCCGGCCTCGATAATTTTCTGATTGATTTGCTCAACAGCATATTTTCGATAGTCTCCCCCATAATACCCCAACCAAACCCCCATCTCATACTCATCAGGAACATTAATTTCCAAAGCATTGAGGCAATCATAAAGTGTCCATGCGCTTTCAGGTAAATATATTGCCCCCTTTTCATAGCAAGATAGAATCAATTCATTGTGCCTTGCCCAATGTTCACTAAAGAATGCAGTATTTTTACCATAGTAGTCAATATTTTCCGCCACAGATTTTGAAAAATCTTCTTGAGAATAATATTCGGAGCCTCCCGGCATTTCAGTAAAAGCGTCAATAAATTCAATATCCAATTTTTCACATTCCGATTTTATGATATCATGTTCATCACTATACCCTAAGTTATTATTTAGTAAGTAAGGCCTAGAATAGTAAACAAACGTCTTAGCACCCATTTTTGCCGCCTGGGCAGGAATCATATAATATGCCTTTAAGTAATTTCCTTCTATGATCAGATCCGCTTTTTTGGCAATTTCACCAAGTGGTTTTTCACCATTTTGAGAATTATAATAGCCACAATAAATAACAAAGATATCTTCTCTTGTTTCACGCAATTTATCGATAGCCTCATTTGAGTTTAGGGTCTGATACCAACCCATACCAGCTGGGTTAAGGATCAACACCTTCACCTCCTGGTCAACAGCTATTTTGTCGATAAATTTTGCAAATGAACAGTCATCATTTGGATCAATCTCTGAAAGAATAATATTATCTCCTACCATAGTACTAATAAGCCAACCATTATCACTATACTCACGATCAGACATCATCTGATCATACATTTTTTTTGTTTCATATTTTTGAGCAACAAAATATGCCGCGACATAATAATCCCTGTAATCAGAAAGATAGCTATCACTAAATATCGCGATCTTCCCTGACCATCTGTCACCATCAACAATTTCCAGCTCTACTGCCAGCTCTCTCTCGCAAGCTGCTAAACAAAAAACCATTGCTAAAATCATTAATAGAAATAAACCTTTTTTCAACATATGAATCCCTTCTCTTTTTTTGATGGCAGATTGAGCATTTTGGGTAACAGATAAATGTCAGCATCGTATATCTCTCACAACCGTAATTTTCTTATGTCAATAATAACCTGAAATTAATTTTAGCATAAATCTTCCGGATTTACAAGATAAATCTACAGTCAAACAGGCCTATCTCAAAAATCAAATAAGAAACCATCGGACAGAGGAAGTATAGGCGGGTTTGAAGTCTTACAGGCTGAAAAGGTTGGAATGGAAATTTACTATGCGCTGCCAGAGTATCACACCCTTCGTGCGGGCGATTCAGTGGAAATTCTCATTATGTCCAAGTTCACCCACATGGAGGTCAAATCAGTAATTATGGTTACTAAAAGATCAGAGGGAGAAGTTTGAAGTGGTGCTTATACAAAAGAAGGATTTGAAACATTGATTAATCAAACCGATTTCTCTAATCACGAAATTAGAAAAGGTGGAATTGGGTTTGAGGTATGGTTATTCAAATAAATAAGACGAACACAATAGTCTATATATGGGAGTATTTCCAAAGCATCTGATTTTTTCATTCAAAAACCGCTCCTTTTTTGTTCATACCATCCTCCACTGCACAATGTCTGCTATCAGTTCATAATCTAATCGTGCAGGGACAATTAGACAACTCAGTAGTATCCGGTCAGTTATCCATTATCTACTGGGCAGCCATTCAAGGGTTGTGCTGTTACGCCGTAACGGTGATACCCGTAACGCCTGAACCACAGCAGCTAAACAGGATTTTACTGAAGGAGGACTTTTTATGAGCCGCAAAGTCATCATCATTGGGGCGGGTATTGCCGGACTGACCGCTGCTGTATACGCCCAACGCAGCGGATTCGATGTAACGCTTATCGAACAACACGGCATTGTCGGAGGCATGTGTACCAGTTGGAAACGCAAGGGCTACTTCTTTGAGGGCGCAATGCACTGGCTGATCGGTTCCAGTCCAAAAACAGAGGCGTATCAGATATGGAAAGATACAGGTGCGTTGAGCGATAATGTCCCTGTTTTATTGAGCAGCCCGTTTTATAGCGTGGAGCAAGAGGGACAAATCCTCTATTTTTACCGGGATATAGAAAAAACCGCAGAACATTTATCGGCTATCTCACCCGATGATGCACCATTACTGCAAAAGCTCGTTAAGGACGTAAAGGCTGCCGGTAAAATGAATATGCCGGTCTTCGATGTTAAGGGTCTTAAGACTGAAAACCCCAAAAAGATGTCCTTTAGATTCCTGTTCAAAATGCTGCCCTTGATCCCCTTAATGGGTAGGTTGGGTAAAATAACGTGCGGCGATTATGCCAAGCGCTTTAAGCATCCCGGCATACCGCGTCTATTCCGTTTTGTCCCGGATGAGTACACGGCAACGAGCCTAATATTTACCCTTGCTCAACTGCACTCGGGTGATGGAGGTTATCCCAAAGGTGGCTCCCTGCCAATGGCGCAACGAATGGCAAAGACGTTCAAGGATTTGGGTGGCAAACTGCTCTTGAACACCCGTGTGCAAAAGGTAAATATCCAAGACGGCAAAGCAACCGGCGTTACACTTCCGAATGAAACACTGAACGCCGACGCTGTAATCGTCACGCAGGAAACCATCGCTGCTCTCAGCTCCCTGTTCGATACTCCGCCGCAGGACACGTGGTTATCCGAAATCCGTAATACCGCAAAATCTGCAATCTGCACTTTTATCGGCGTAGGTGTTAAGGCTGAAATCTCTGCTACTCCTGAATGGACATTGGCAGAGCCGATACATTATGCTGGGAATACCGTGTCGGAACTCGGTTTCTATAACTATACAGGATATGAAGGGTATGCGCCCGAAGGCTGCACAACTTTGACTACCGTGTTTATGGGCGACACTTATGACTTTTGGAAGCAGGCGAAAGCCGATGGGCGCTACGAAGCTGAAAAGCAAGCACTCGCCGAACAAATCAGCCGTGCTCTATGCGAAAAATACCCGAATTGTGAGGGTAATATTGAAGTCATCGACATCGCTACACCTCTTACCTACGAACGGTATACCGGCGCATACCACGGCTCATGGATGACAGCATTGGAGCCGGGTGACAAGATGAAGCAATACCCCGGAACCTGTGAAAGCATTGAAGGTCTTTACTTTGCCGGACACCGTATTATACCGCCTGGAGGTCATCCGGGAGCTGCGGTCAGCGGACGCCAAGCGGCACAGCTGGTCTGTAGGCAGTTTGGCGCAGTCTTTAAGTGAAGAAGTCTCTTGTTATGGGTGGCAAGTGGTTAATGATGGAAGAAAAAAACGAAAAGGAAGAACAGAGATACTGGGAAATAGAAGGATTTGCTAAAGTTCCGTGTGGAGGGACACATCTTAAGAGAACCGGCGAAATCGGCGGTATCCAGCTTCGGCGAAAAAACAACTGAAAAGGGCACGAGCGGATTGAAATCGTGCTTGCTGAATAGTTAGAGAGTCGTCAAAATATGTAGTTGTTATTAGTAATAATTTATGCTAGAATAGGCTGTGTCAGATAATAATAAGGACGATATAAGGAGACCTATCAAAGCCACAAAATTAATTTCTATGCAGGAGTGATATAAATTAGAGGACAAAGACCAGGGCATTTAAGCCGAATAGTAATATTAAGAAAAGGTGGTATTAAAAATGGGACAGCATGTTTTTAGAATAGATGTCACATCATATCGTGGAATTACTAATTTCACAATTGATGATTTAGCTGACATAAACATTATTGTTGGTGAAAACAACTGCGGCAAGACCAGCTTGCTGGAAGCTATTCAAATACTCAACAAACCATACGACTTTGGCAATATTGTAATGGTATCAAGACTTCGCGATAAAATCCGAATGCTATCGCCAAAATATACTCAATCACAGTATTCATCTTTTATGAATATTTTTAACAAATCTAAAGAAGAACTTATGATCTCGCTACATTGCAAGATACTTAATAAAGATATTGATCTATCGCTGGAAGGCGAGGTTAATGACTCTTTAATTAGCGAAAGCCAACTTGCTGAATTACAACGAGTTGGAAGTGGAGGTAAATTCATACCAGCAGTAGATGAAGAAGTGAGAACTTTTTTTGGCAGACTGATAGTACGAGGAAAATTATTACTTCCTGTATCTTCCTCTGAAAACGTGATGCTGAATAAGTACAGCAGAATAATACGTTCCAATAATTCTAAGGCATTGGCTCCTATTAATTACTTGTCCCCCATCGACCATGCTGTTATTGACAGATTCAATGAAATAACACGTACAAAGAATTTGAGAGAGAACGTTATACGCATATTACAATCGGCATTTGACACTAACATCCAAGATTTAAGGACAGTCGAAGATGATGATGGCAGAACTCTACGTATGATAGAACACCGGATCTTAGGTGATATGCCTTTGTCAACTTATGGGGATGGGATAAAGAAAGTAATTGCCTTGGCGAACGCCGCAGCCTCGGTTAAGGATGGCATACTACTAGTTGACGAATATGAAACGGCAATACACCCAAAAGCAATGGATCAGGTTTTTAGGTTCTTGATCAATGTATGCAAAGAGAGAAATATCCAGCTTTTCATGACTACCCATAGCGCTGAAGCTCTTGATAAAATGCTGCAATGCGCAGATTCTTCCGCTGATATGAGAGTTATTACTATGTTTAAAAATAATAATAATACCACCGCAAGGGTTTTAGATGGTAATAAAGCGCTATCAGTCAAAAACGAACTGGGATTGGAGCTGAGACAATGAAAAGCGTAATCATTTGTGAAGGCTCCACTGATCTCGTGCTTATTCAGTATTACATGGAAAAGGCAAAGTTCGATGTTTACTTTTCTATTCGAACTCCGCTTGAGCAATTCAATCAGCGCAGAGAAATATTGAGGGGCGTTCCATGGGAGAACTATGAGGATGTACAAAACAGTTTTAGAAAGCTAAAGGAACTAGGGTGAATTCTATAATACTAAAACAATAAGAAAACGGAAAATTAACTCCTTCACATTTCGTAGCTTATTTTATTTCAATCATGTCCCCCCGTTATATCTAAGTTCATCCCCGTGGGGGTCAAAATGGGGGTCAAAACAGTGTTTTTCTCCTAATTTCAAAACAAAAGCCCAGCTAAATTGGTATGAATTGCTACATAGGGCGCATCCTTGGTAAGGATGAGGTCACCGGTTCAATCCCGGTCATCTGCTCCAAACAAAATGCCTGCAAGAACCCACTTGCAGGTTTTTTGTTTTTTTATTTATTTCCAAATAACTACTACTATTTGGCAAAATAGCCCGATTTGACCCCCATTTTGACCCCCATAAAAAATCCAATTCAAGGGGAACAATCAATTTTTAAGGAACATACTGAAAATAACCGCTTGTTGACTGTCATAGTCTCATGTGATACGATATATTCAAATGGGAGCTGACAACTCTGATGCGATAACATGAAAGGAACCCATCAACATGGAAAACATATACGAATTACGATTGTACGACATGCCGATTCTGATATTTGCACTCGAACACAGAGGCATTGAGGGTTTAGTTGCGGATATTCGCTCGGTGGACGAGCAGCATAAAAAATTGTTCCCACTGGATTTAGAGTTGACGGGCGAGGGGATTGTCAAGTGGCTTGGGCGCAGGGTCATTCCCAAGAATCGCACTTTTGTCGATGAAATCCTGAAAATGCTGAATCTATCCACAGGTGATACCAAAGGCATCATTGATGTATGCAGAGGATTATCTCTGAATGATAGTTATTGGATTGTGCCGCAAGGATTTGACGGCAGTTTCGCGCAATACAACTTATATGAAAACCGCTTTTCGGAAATCCTCTCACTTGTGGCCTATACGGGAATCGGGCAAAGCCGCGAGGCATTTTCTACTTCACCTGAACTTACCACAAACGGGATGCTACCCAAAGCGTGGCGGCTGATTGAAGGTGACGGTATTTATCTTTACAAGGGTGGATCCAGCGGCGCGGCCAATGCCGGCAACGAACCATATAGTGAATACTATGCTTGTCAAGTCGCAAAGACAATGGGCCTCGTTGCTGTTGAATATGATTTAGAAAACTGGAAAGGTATTCTGGCGTCAAAATGCAAGTTGTTTACCGATATTGACACCGCGTTTGTACCGATCGGGAGAATTGTTCGCACTGGTGGCTTAAAGGCTTGTCTGGATTATTACGCCAGTCTTGGCGCGAAGTTTTTAGAAAATATGCGTAGCATGTTGGTGTTTGACGCAGTGATTTACAACTCTGACAGACATTTCGGCAATTTTGGAATTCTGCGGGACAATCAAACAGGCGCCATTCTCGCTCCTGCGCCAATGTTTGACCACGGTCTTTCTCTGTTCAATTTCGCGATGAAAGATGACATTGCCTGTTTAGGCGAGTATGCCAAGACAAGGGTTCCCGCTTATGCTGATATTACGTTTGAGAGCATTTGTGCAGAGATGATGGAAAAGACACAGATGCAGCAACTAAAGAAACTGATCGGCTTCAAATTCAAGCGACACCCGATAATTAACTGGCCGGAAGAACGGCTGATTGCCATTGAGCGGCATATACAGGAGCGTATTAGATACCTCTTGCATTTGGAACGGCCAACTCCGGATAGGCAACGCACGATGCGGGATTTGGGCAGATAAACATATGAAAGCGATATCGCTGTTACTACAACAATCAAGCGACAGCATATTATACCCAAGAACGAAAACATTTTCCATCACTGCGCCGGTCTTTTTGCCGCCAGGCGGCGCGGGAAAACCTTGAAAGGCAACAAGCATTCCTG
>Ga0082212_10007072_pt1 | contig 14928 bp, 11 predicted proteins | sample TergutNt197P3_FD_71548 | JGI IMG/M metagenome (GOLD analysis project Ga0082212, IMG submission 71548) | Neocapritermes taracua P3 segment gut microbial communities from Petit-Saut dam, French Guiana - Nt197 P3 | ecosystem: Host-associated > Arthropoda: Insects > Digestive system > Gut ... | reverse complement strand
AGAGAAAAGGTAAAACTACTTGACAACGAGGACAAACTGCACAGCCTATAACAAGCGGTTTTGCGAAATTGGGGGGTGGAGTGATAACTCAAACTGCGGCGGGTACGAAAACCGCCGGTGACAGTCCGGACGGCGTGTGGTTGAATCCCCAACTTCGCAAAGCCGCCGGGCCGTTAAGCGCAAGCGGCAGATAGCATAGCGAGACAATATAACGAATTTTAAGTAGGTATTACAAAATAAGCAAGTTTTTTTGTATTGCACTCAACTTTCGCTACCTTTATTCAAAACATGAAGGTAGCTTCGCTCGGACATAAAAATATGCAAGCATATTTTGTATATCTCTCGACTTTCGCTACCTTTATTCAAAACATGAAGGTAGCTTCGCTCGGACATAAAAATATGCAAGCATATTTTGTATATCTCTCGACTTTCGCTACCTTTGTCGGCGATTTGCCTGAAAAAAGGGAACTCGAAACAATGAATTATAACTTGTTGATTAATGATTTACTGCAAAAATGAAAGTGCCTGATAAATATTACGACGAAGTTTTTGATTTTAAAGGTCTCTGGGATGCACCATCCAAATGCGGGTTGAAAACCACCGTTTGTAAGGGGATCATCCACATTATCGTAACGGAATTATATCAGGATAACCCCGGAACATCCGTTACATCAACCGGATACTCGCTCTTCAAACAGATTTGCGAACGAAAAGGATTCACTGAAAATGAAGTCGTTTACCTCGAATGTAACCCTAACACAAACTCCAAACTGACATTTTATGATGAAGTGTTTTTTGAAGTTACTTTTCCTGAAATCAACGGAGAAAGCGGCAAACCGGTTTACAGACAACTTTCTATAAACGAAGTAAAAAAGAATTATCATGCAGAGTAAATTTGATGACATTCGCCCCTACAACACTTCCGAAATTCATCCTGCTATGCAACGTATTGCAGAAAGTGATCATTTTGGGATGATGTCACAATATGTTTTCCCGGATAAAGACGTCGAAAGTATCAGGAAAATGGTGCGCAACTTCCATACTACCGAAGAATTTCAAAAAGAAGTGATGTACTATTTCAATTATCAAGTAATCCTGCGGTCGATTACCGAATTATCATTCGACGGACTCGACAGACTATATCCGGAAACAAACTATCTATTCGTATCGAATCACCGCGATATCATGCTCGACTCCTCACTGCTTCAATATTTATTGCATAATAACGGTTTCAGGACGACGGAAATCACGTTCGGAAGTAATCTGATGCACCCCCAACTGGTTGTCGATATCGGCAAGTCGAATAAAATGTTCAAAGTGGAACGCGGCAGCAACCTTCGAGATTTTATTAATAACTCGCAACACCTTTCCGAATATATCCGATACACAATTACGGAAAAAGGTGAATCCATTTGGATCGCACAACGTAACGGACGCACAAAAAACGGAAACGACGCTACCGATCAGGGTATGATAAAAATGTTCTGTATGAGCGAAAAGTCCGACCTGGTCCGTTCAATAGAGGAGCTGAATATTATTCCTATCGCCATATCCTACCAGATCGAACCATGCGATTTCTTGAAAACACGCGAATTGTACCTTACACAGAACTGCAATAAATATGTAAAACAACCCGGAGAAGATTTATGCAGTATCCTGACCGGTATCCAACAACCCAAAGGAAATATCCATATCAGTTTTGGCGAACCGTTTACAAGAGATGAACTTTCATTTGATCAAAAGACACCGAACGATTTTTACAAAAATGTTGCCTGCCTAATCGACCAGCGTATCTTTAAACACTATCGCCTGTTCAATAATAATTATATAGCGCATGACTTACGTTCCGGTAAAAGCGCCTATTCGCACAAATATTCAATAGAAGAAAAAGAAGCTTTTGTCGCCCGACTTCATACCATGCTTGAACAGGTTGAAGGCGATAAAAACACACTTATGTCAGTGTTTCTGGGAATGTATGCAAATCCGGTAGATAATATTTTTACAAAATGAAAAATTATGGATGAAGTAAAGTTTCAATACCTGTCTCCACAGGAGATTAAAACCTGGCAGGAAAAGAAAATGGCTGAAATACTTGCTTATGTGAATATGCAATCCCCTTACTATCGGGAAATGTTCGCGAAAGAAAAAATCGACGTTTCAAAAATTAAAAAGATTGAAGACCTGTGTCAGATACCGGTTACAACAAAACAGGATCTACAGATACGCAACATGGATTTTCTTTGTGTTCACGCCACGGAAATATGTGATTATGTGACTACTTCCGGCACGCTGGGCGATCCGGTCACTTTCGGCGATACATTAAACGACCTCCGGCGATTGTCTTTGAGCGAATATCTGTCGTACGAATTTGCAGGGTGCACAACGGCCGATATTTTCCAGCTGATGGTCACGATCGACCGTTGTTTTATGGCGGGACAAGCCAGTATGCTCGGAAGCCTGAAATTAGGCTCCGCCATCATCCGCGTCGGTAATGGAATCCCTGAATTGCAATGGAATACTATTCAACGCATTAAACCTACGGTATGTATTTGCGTACCTTCTTTCCTGTTGAAACTCATCGATTTTGCCGAAGCACATCATATTGACTACCGAAATTCATCCATCAAACGTGCCATCTGTGTCGGCGAATCGGTCCGAACTAACGACCACCGGTACAATATACTGGGAGAGAAAATCCATGCGTTGTGGCCAGAACTATCCATGTATGTAAATTATGCTTCGACCGAGATGCAGTCGTCGTTCAACGAGTGTACGAAAGGATGCGGCACACACCACAAACCCAACCTCACCATTGTCGAATTTCTGGATGACGACAACCAGCCTGTCAAAACCGATGAAGCCGGCGAGATTACGATCACCACTTTAGGCGTTGAAGGGATGCCGATGATACGCTTCAAGACCGGCGACATCTGCTACCGCTTCGAAGAACCGTGCGCCTGCAGACGGAACACTGTCCGTTTAGGACCTATCCTCGGACGCAAGGGACAGATGATTAAATATAAAGGGACATCGCTTTATCCGGCTGCACTGTACGACATTCTGGAAAATATTCCCGAAATCAGCAATTACATTGTCGAAGTATACACCAATACGATCGGTACCGACGGGATACGTATCCTCGTAGGCAGTCAGATCAACAACGAACCTTTTGTAAAACACATCAAAGACCTGTTCCGTTCCAAGATACGCGTGGCACCCGAAATCATTTTCGAACCGCCGGAACTCATCGCCCGGAAACAACTGCCCCCGACAAGTCGCAAACTGATCAAGTTCTTCGATTATCGTGAAACTAAAGAATAATGTATTATCAAGCGTAATTTTCAAATAACAGGCAAGCGAATTAATCTGTTTTAATTATTCATCTTGCCGAGTTCCTTTATCACATCCTGATTTGCCTTGCGTACGTCCGCTTCTATTATTTTGACTTTTTTGCGGTCGTAGGTCATCAGGCCGTTGACTTCGCCTTCCACGTCGGTCGTTTGCGTATAAACAGCACCGCAGAATCCGCGTTTCACCAATTCCTGAAGTTGTTTAGCGTACTTCACATATTCGGCTGTCACTTCCCGCTCATTTGTAAATTGAATATATCCCCAGTTACGTTTATTCCACCAGAGATGACCCTCCAGGGGAAGACCGATACCGCCATATTCGCCCAGTACGTTCACGCGCGTTCCGTCATAAAGAAACATGTTTGGCGCCGGATAGTTATGCAAGTCCAGAATATCGCCGCAGTTATAGTGATTGCCGCCGCTGGCAGAATTAACCAAACGGGAGGGATCGTATTTTTTTGTCCAGGCAGCCACCTTTTCCGTATCAAATTGACCCCAGGCCTCATTAAACGGAACCCATACGACAACAGACGGATTCGACATGCATAAATCCATGATTTCCTTCCATTCCTGATAGTAATTATCAATTGATTCCTGCGTGCGGGTTTGATCCGTGCCTGATGCAAACCGGCGTGCATCCCATCGATTGCCCAGATCGCCGCTCGGCATATCCTGCCATACGAGAATGCCTTCCCTGTCGCAGTGGTAATACCAGCGCGCAGGTTCCACTTTTACGTGTTTGCGAATCATGTTGAAGCCCCATTCCTTTGTTTTTTTAACGTCAAAATGCAGCGCTTCATCCGTGGGTGCGGTATACAGTCCGTCAGGCCACCAACCCTGATCCAACGGGCCATAGTGGAATAAAAACTTGTCGTTCAGCGTCATGCGCATGATTCCGTTTGCATCGCGTTTCGTTGATATGGTACGGAATGCCGTATAAGATTTTACTTCATCCGTTACTTTGCCCGATGATGAAAGCGTTATTTTCATATCATACAAATAGGGATTTTCCGTATCCCATAAGGTAGGATTCTGAACCGCCACACGAATTTCGTTTCCATATACGCCTTTAGCAGAACCGACTACCTGCCCTTTGTCCAATACTTTTATTTCAATGAGGTCGTTTACATTACCTGTTGAAGTGCAAACCGTTACGTTTAATGTACCGTTTTCTGCATCAGGAATGGTTTTAATAGCCTTGATATGGTTTGCTGCAACCGGTTCAAGCCAGACGGTTTGCCATATTCCCGTTACCGGCGTATACCATATTCCGTTAGGTTCTCTTACCTGCTTGCCGCGAGGCTGGAATCCCCTATCAGTCGGATCCCAGACGCGAACAACCAGTTTATGACTGGTTTTCCCAGCCAGAAATGGCGTAATATTAAAGGAGAAAGGCGTATATCCGCCCTGGTGGGATCCTACCATCACATCGTTAACAAATACTTCAGCTCTCCAATCGACTGCACCGAAGTTAAGAATGACATTTTTATCTTTCCAGTTGGCAGGAACCGTAAAAACACGTTTATACCACAATTCATTTCTGTCGCCAACTTCTTTCATGACGCCCGATAGTGATGTTTCGATGGCAAACGGAACAAGTATTTTCCCGTCGAATGTTACCGGTTCGGCTGCTCCGCGCCGCACGATGGCATATTCCCAAAGACCGTTGAGGTTCGTCCATTGACTCCGTTCAATCAGCGGTCGGGGGTATTCGGGTAAAACGTTTTGCGGGTCAATTTTTTCCGCCCATGCTGTTTTGAGGCTGTCGCCTGCCGGCGCCCACTGCGCCGATGCGCTTATTACTAACGATAATGCGCAAATTGTAAAAAATAATTTTTTCATGTTAATTATAAATTTTAAAAATTAAGTGCAAAAGTACGTTTTTTTTACCAAACCCTTTTCAATAATCATTCAAAATCTTTCAAGATTCGTACAGGTAAAACTTGAACAATTATTTATATTTTGGAAAATTGTGATTTTTTTTGATGTTTTTTCAAAAAAAAATTCTATTTTTGCCGATAATAATAATATGAAATATCGAATAATTGGTTTTTTATTTCCGTAAAATAAATCATATGAACAAGTACTTATTTATTATTCCTGCCATCATCATGACAGCAATTACCGGATGCAACAACGAAAAAGCATCACGGTCGCAAGTAAAAAGAGCTGATTTCCAGACCACCGTCAACGGGAAACAGACCGATCTTTATTATTTAACCAACAAAAACGGGCTGGAGATAACCGTCACCAACTTCGGCGCCCGCATTGTCGAACTATTCACGCCCGACCGCAACGGTAAATTTGAAGATATCGTGCTGGGGCATGACCACATCGATAAATACGTCAACTATGCCGGTGAACGCTTTCTAGGCGCAACAATCGGTCGTTACGGCAACCGCATTGCGAAAGGGAAATTCACGCTCGATCGCGTTGACTATACATTACCTGTTAACAACGAACCCAACTCGCTGCATGGTGGAACGATGGGCTTCGACATGCTGGTATGGGACGCCAGACAAGTTGATGAACAGACCGTTTCGTTTCGACTTGTTTCGCCCGACGGCGATCAGGGCTACCCCGGCACGCTGACCGTGAACATGACTTACCAACTCAACGATGACAACGAACTGGTGATCGTTCATCAGGCGACAACCGACAAGAAAACGGTTGTGAATCTTTCTCACCACTCATTCTTCAACCTCCACGGCGCTGGCAACGGGAGCATTAACGATCACATCCTGACGCTTAACGCTTCGAATTACAATCCGGTCGACGCAACGCTCATTCCTTCCGGGCCTGTCGCCCCAGTCGAAGGAACGCCGATGGATTTTCGTCGTCCGACTGCCATAGGCGCACGTGTGGATCAGGATTTCGAACAACTGAATTTCGGTCGCGGCTACGACCATAACTGGGTTATCGACCGCAAAACAGGTAAGGAACTTGAACATGCCGCCACGGTTTACGAACCGGCGTCAGGCCGTATGATGGAAGTATGGACGACCGAACCGTCCATACAATTCTATGGAGGTAATTTCTTCGACGGGAAGGACGTCGGCAAGGGCGGCAAAAGCTATGATTTCCGTGCTTCACTGGCGCTCGAAACACAGCATTATCCCGATTCGCCCAACCAACCGGACTTCCCTTCGACCGAGCTGAAACCCGGCGAGCAATACTACCACAAGTGCGTTTACAAGTTTGGAACAAAGTAATCTGTATCCGACAAATTTAATCCGGAAGTTGAACTGAATTTGGCATTGTTGAAGTCGTTATTGATATAGGCGTCACCTCAAAAAAAGTATTGAAAATGATTGTTGTTGTAAAAAAAAATCTTAACTTTGCAGACGCAAGACTGAACTATTTGTTGATGAAGACGAAAAAACATCCATTAGGAGCCAGGCCTTTAACTTATTAATTGATTTTTAACAAACTGTTGTATTAAACTTATTATGAAATGAAAAAACTACTTTCACTATTGCTGGCAGTGTGCATTACACTCCCGCTATTTGGCCAGATTATTCCCGACCTGAAGGGTTTTGTGACGCTTAAGTGCGACTTTCACATGCATACGATGTTTTCCGATGGCACAGTGTGGCCAACAGTACGGGTTGACGAGGCGTCCCGCGAAGGACTTGACGCCATTTCTATTACCGATCATCTTGAATATCGTCCGTATCTGAACAATTTGGCAGATCTTACCAACCTTTCGATCAAGGACATATCGTTCAACACCTCGTATGAACTGGCCCTGAGTAACGCCAAAAACAGTAACATTATTCTTATAAGAGGCAGTGAAATAACCCGCTCCATGCCGCCTGGTCATCACAATGCCATTTTCATCACTAATGCCGACGAGTTGGCAACTCCTGAATATATGGATGCTTTCCGTGCCGCCAAAGCCCAAAATGCTTTCATCTTCTGGAATCATCCCGGCTGGCTCTCTCAACAGCCCGACACTACCATGTGGTGGCCCGAACATACGCAACTGCTGGAACAAGGTATGATGCACGGTATTGAGGTAGTCAACGGACAGTATTATCCGGAAGTACACCGCTGGTGTTTGGATAAAAAACTGACCATGATCGGCAACACGGATGTTCATGCGCCTATGCCGCCCTTTGCTGCCGGTCGACACCGTACCATGACGCTCGTCTTTGCAAAAGAGCGTACGTCAGAATCTATCTACGAGGCTTTGAAAGATCGACGCACAGCCGTATATCATGAAGAATTCGTCATCGGCGAGGAAAAGTACCTGAAAGAACTTTTCGAAAACGCAGTGGATATTAATGTGACGAAAAGTGAAAATACGGTGCAAATCACGCTCAAGAACAAGTCAGACCTGATATTTCGCCTGAAAAGCACGGGCCATGACGCCCGAATAGTTTATTTGCGCAATACATCCATCATACCTGTTACCCTAACGGCAAAAGGAACTTGCACCATTTCAGTAAGATTGAACGATGGCGTCACTGGTGGCGACGTCAATTTCATCGTTGACAACTTCCTGACAGAACCCAACACCGGTATGAAGTATTCGGTTAAGTTATAAAATCATTTTTTTGTCCCATTGCAATGTTTTTGAAACAATTCAAATGGACGGAGTTGTTATAGTCCTGTGTTTTCATCCCGAAAGGATCAAAAAGTATACTCTTAATGTTTGTGAAAAATAAAAGGAAAAACGGTTATTTGTTATTTATCTCTCTGGTTTCGGCTATGGGAGGGTTATTGTTCGGGTACGACTGGGTCGTTATAGGAGGCGCCAAACCTTTCTATGAAGCGTATTTTAATATTACAGGTATGCCTGCCATGCAAGGCTGGGTGATGGGAAGCGCCTTACTCGGCTGCTTACTGGGGGTAATGGTATCAGGCAGTCTGTCAGACCGTTACGGTCGAAAAGCGCTGTTAACAGTAGCGGCTGCCATTTTTATCATTGCTTCTATCGGGACAGGCGCCGTCGACAATGTTACATGGTTTATTATTTATCGGATACTGGGTGGGATTGGAATCGGCATTGCTTCCAATCTTTCGCCGATGTACATTGCCGAAATATCACCCGCCGCTGTGCGTGGACGGTTTGTTTCCATCAACCAACTGACCATCGTACTGGGTATTCTTTCTGCACAGGTTGTCAACTGGTTGATTGCCGAACCGGTTGCCGTGGGTGATAATATTCTTGCTTCATGGAACGGGCAGACGGGTTGGCGCTGGATGTTTTGGGCTTGCGCCATACCTGCCACGCTGTTCTTTATCATGATTTTCTTTATTCCCGAAAGTCCGCGCTGGCTGGCTGGCAGACTGCATTATGACAAAGCCGGAACCATTCTTTCGCGGATTGGAGGCGATCATTATGCGCTGACCGAATTGGATGAAATAAAATCGACATTACAAAAAGACCGTCAAAAAGTAAATTTCCGAATGTTGTTTGAGGGGCACATGCCGAAAATATTACTGATAGGCATTGTTATCGCCGCTTTCCAGCAGTGGTGCGGTATCAATGTGATTTTCAATTATGCACAAGAAGTATTTGCCGCCGCAGGATACGGGGTGTCCGACATACTGTTCAATATCGTCGTGACAGGTGTTACCAATTTGATTTTCACGTTTGTAGGTATGTATGCAGTCGACCGTCTGGGACGTCGTGCATTGTTATTGTTCGGCGCTGCGGGACTGACCTGTATCTATGCCATACTGGGAACCTGTTACTACTTCCACGTAACGGGTATTGCAGTATTGTGCCTGGTAGTGATGGCAATTGGCTGCTATGGCATGACGCTGGCGCCGGTCGTGTGGGTGGTGCTTTCCGAAATTTTTCCTAACCGCATCCGCGGTATGGCAATGGCGGTGGCCACCTTTTCGTTATGGACGGCCTGCTTCGTGTTGACATACACTTTCCCGCTACTCAACAAGGGATTAGGCTCATATGGCACCTTCTGGTTATATGGCATTATTTGCATTCTCGGCTTTATCTTTATCAAGACGAAGTTACCTGAAACAAAAGAGAAATCGTTGGAAGAAATAGAAAGAGCGTTTGAAAAACAATAATACTATGCGCAATCATTTATTTTCATGCTGTTGTCTCCTCTTTTTTTCGTTACTTGGATTTGCACAAAATTCCATTGATCAGCAGGTTGACCTCTTTTATTTTCTCCCGCAGGGGCATTTCTCGTACCGTTCCAACATTCCCACGCCCAAACAGTTTTTTGGATTCGAACCCGGCGAACAATGCCTGAATAATGCGCAGGTAGTCGCATATTTGCAGATGCTGGCTGAAAAATCGCCTCGCATGACGCTCGAAACGGTCGGCTACACTTTCGAAAAACGTCCGCTTGTTTTCCTGACAGTCAGTTCGCCTGACAACCATCAAAATCTGGAGCAGATACGTACCGGCCATCTTAAATTGTCGCAACCGGCGCTGTCGAGCGCCTGCAACACCCGGGACATGCCTGTTGTGGTGTGGTTGTGTTACAGCATCCACGGAAATGAAGTATCGGGCGTCAATGCTTCGGTGGTTGTCGCCTATTTTCTGGCTGCCGCCGAAGGTCCGGAAATCGATGACATCCTGAAAAACAGCGTCATCATGATCCATCCGGCACAGAACCCCGACGGACTGGAGCGTTTTTCTAACTGGATCAATACCAGCCGCAGTTACACGCTTGTTGCCGATCCCAATTCGAGGGAGTTCAGAGAACCCCAACCCGGCGGTCGCTCCAATCATTACTGGTTTGACCTGAACCGTGACTGGCTACTGTTGCAGATGCCCGAGAGTAAGGCCAGGATGAACTTTTACTATCAATGGCGTCCTACCATGGTCAACGATTACCACGAACAGGGTATTTCAAACAACTACTACTTCTCGCCCGGCGCCATCAAACAGACCCACAACCTGATCCCTTCGACTAATTGGGAAGTGACACGACAGATATCACAATACCATGCCGAAGCGTTAAACAAAATCGGCGGTCTCTACTATTCCAAGGAGAACTACGACGACTTTTATCCGGGCAAAGGGGGATGCCTACCCGATTTTCACGGGGCAATCGGCATCTTATACGAACAACCCTCGTCGCGCGGTTTTTATCAGGAACGCGGCGACGGCTCCATACTCAGTTTTGTCTCTACCATGCGTAACCAGGCCTATTGCTCCTATTCTGCTATCAGAGCCGCCATCGACATGCGTACACAATTGCTGAACTATACCCGCGATTCCTATATCGAAGCGCAAAAAATGGCAAAGTCAGATGCTGTACAAGGCTATGTCTTCGGTTCCGCATATACCCGACAGATTGATTATGAATTTTTCAAGATATTACAACAGCATCAAATCGAAGTATATAAACTCAATAAACCGCTCAAACTGAAAGACCGCTCGTTTGAACCCGAATACGCCTACGTGATCCCGTCGCAGCAGAACGACTACCGGCTACTGAAAGCCATCATGGAAAAAAAAACCGACTTCATCGACAGCACATTCTATGACATCTCCGCCTGGACGCTACCCTTGGCTTTTAACCTCCATTATGCCGAACTTGATAATGTAAAAGGCCTTGCGGGTGAACGTCTGAATGATTTTCAGTCGATAGCGGGCGTCGTCAAGGGAAAAAGCGACTACGCCTACCTCTTTGACGTGCACGAATTTAATTCCGTCAAACTGATTTACGAATTGCAGAAAGCCGGTCTGCGTTTGAAGTCTGCCTCCAAACCTTTCAGTATGCAGATCGACGGAAAAGAACAGTCATTCGATTACGGAACGGTGATGTTCGCCGTAGAAGGTCAACCCTGCGTCTCCGAACGGATTTACGAATTACTTCAGGAATGGGCGTTAAAAACAGGCGTGACCGTCTATCCGGTATTTTCAGGCGTAAGCACCGATCACGACCTGGGAGGAAGCACCTTCCGTAACATGGAACAACCCAGGGTTGCAATAATTTATGGTAGCGGCGGAAATTTTTCCGGAGCAGGCGAAGTATGGCACCTGTTTGACCAACGCTTACAGATACCGCTGACGCTTTTGGAGTCAAGTCGTATAACCGCAACCACCTTATCTCGCTACAACACCATCATTCTATCCGGCAATTACAGTTTAAGTGAAGATATCTGCAATCAACTTAAAACATGGCATCAGAACGGAGGCAGAATCATTGCCATCGGCGAAAGCTGGAGAACCGTCAACAAAATCGGCGCAGCCGTCATAGAGACAAAGGAAACTGCATCAGGTAAACCGAAAGAGCAGGATGTTTCCGACAAGACGCCCGAATACTTGCCTTATAGTGATCTTCTTGATTCTCGCCGCATCCGGATTCCCGGCGCGATACTGACCTGTCGATTAGATCGCAGCTCGCCTGTCGCCTACGGTATCAAAGACGACGCTATTCCCACTTTTCGCCAATCCGTCAGTTTTTTCAAGTCGCCAACGCCATACAGCTGTCCGGTCTCCTATCTGGAAGAACCGCTATTAAGCGGTTGTATAGCGCCTGATTTGTTAAAACAGGTTGCCCACACCCCGGCGACGCTTATTTTTCCACGTTTAGTATATTTTGCCGACGAACCGGTATACCGCGCCTACTGGTTCGGTACTACCCGACTTTTTCTGAACGCAATCTTTTTCCCGATGTAATTGGTTTACACAGATATCAGAATTAACACCTGAACAGATTATTGAAATTTTATATGGTTGATTCCCTGATCAGGTTTATTCGACAGACAGTATGCGGCATATCTCCGTATTGACTTTGTTGAGTCGGGCTTCGTCCATTTTGATGACCTTGCGGTCGTAGGTTATCAGTCCGTTGATCTCGCCTTCCACGTCGGTAGTCTGCGTGTAAACGGCTGCCGAGAATCCCGATTTTACTAATTTTTTCAATGTTTCGGCAAACCGGACATATTCGTCGGTTGCTTCCGTTGCATTTTTAAACTGTATGTATCCCCATTTTTTGTCTATCTCCCAGAGATGACCTTCTACCGGAAAGCCTATCCCCCCGTATTCGCCCAGTACGGTTACCCTTTCCGCATCGTAAAAATATAAATCGGGATGCGGATAATTGTGGATGTCGAGGATGTCGCCGGCACGGTGGTGGTTACCGCCGCTGGCCGAATTGACCAGACGCGACGGGTCATAGGTTTTTGTCCACTCGGCGATCTCTTCGGTCTTGAACTGACCCCACCGTTCGTTGAAAGGTACCCAGACCACTATCGACGGGTTGGAATATGCGAAGTCCATGATCTCTTTCCATTCCTTGCGGTAGTTGGCTTCGGATTCGGGCGAGCGTCGCGACTCGTAGCCGTTATAAAAATGGCGCGTTTGCCATTGGGGCGACATGCCATGGTCACCGTTGGGCATATCCTGCCAGACAAGGATGCCCAAGCGGTCGCAATGTGTGTACCAGCGCGCAGGCTCCACTTTCACGTGTTTGCGGATCATGTTGAATCCCAAATCTTTGGTTTTAATGATGTCATATGCCAACGCTTCGTCGGTGGGCGCAGTATATAGTCCGTCGGGCCACCAGCCCTGATCAAGGGGTCCGAAATGGAAATAATCCTTGTTGTTGAGTTGCATCCGGACGATCCCGTTTGCGTCGCGTCTGGAGGATATCTTGCGCATGGCGCAATAACTCTTTACCCGGTCGACAATTTTACCCTTGCTGTAAAGGACGACTTCCATGTCATACAGAAACGGCGATTCGGGTGACCATAATTTGGCGTCGGGTATGTGCAGATCGAATGATTGCCCGGATGCCGCTTTCGCTGTGGCAACAACGCCTGCACCATCTTTCACCTTCACTTCGATCACGTCGGCCGCCTGCGTTTTGCGGATGCAGACGTCCACTTTCAACCGGTTGTTGTCGATGTCGGGAACCGTTCTGATCCTGTCGATATGGTTGTCGTTGACAGGTTCCATCCACACGGTTTGCCAGATACCTGTCACTGCCGTGTACATGATGCCTTCGGGTTTTACAACTTGTTTGCCGCGGGGCTGCATGCCCGTGTCGGTGGAATCCCACACTTTCACAACTAATTTCTGTTCACCTGCGCCTAAAAAGGGCGTGATGTCGAAATAAAAAGGCGTATAACCGCCGGTATGCGTTCCTATCTTGATGTCATTGATAAATACATCGGCTTTCCAGTCGACTGCGCCGAAATGCAGCAGGATTGATTTACCCTTCCAACTTACCGGGACGGTAAATGTCCGCCTGTACCACAGTTCGTTGTCCTTGCCCACCGTTTTCTGTACGCCCGAGAGGCTCGATTCAACGGCAAACGGGACGAGTATCTTTCCATCGAATGTAGCCGGCTCCGCCTTTCCGGCAGGCAGGATGGCATACTCCCACAATCCGTTGAGGTTTTGCCAGTCCGGCCTTTCCATCAGCGGTCGCGGATATTCGGGCCACACATTGTTCGGGTCGATCTTTTCTGCCCATACGGTTTTAATCTGGTTTCCAGCCGGTTTCCATTGACCGGCAACATTTAATGTCAGGCAAATAACGCCTGTTAACAATACGAATTTTCTCATAATTAATTTTTATAGTAAAGAAATGTTTATTTCATTTTCCCACAATGATTCATAAATGTTCCCGTATTAAACTGGTAATCGTGGAAAATCAAAAAACGGGGGCGTCGGCTTCGAGTGAAGGCGTGCCGCCGGCAACCGTAGGCCAGTCGTCGACCCATACGATTTTGTCGGTCAACAGATGCCGTCCACGGGGGTTTGCAACATTGACACCGTGATAGAAAATCCAGTCATTACCGGCTTTGTCCTGTACGATTTGCGAACAGTGACCCACGCCGACAAATGCTTCGTTTTTATCAATCACCACTTCGTGACGGTTGTCCATCATCGACCGTCCCTGTTTATCAACATAGGGACCCCACAGGTTTTCCGATCGTCCCACAACTAAGGTATAAGTGCTTTCCAGACCCTGACAGCAGGAGCCTATGGAGGCAAACATATAGTAGTATTTTCCACGTTTGTGAACATAGATAGCTTCATATATGTTTCCTGCAACCTGCCGTTTTTCGCTTCCTTCCTTGACTTTCAGTCCGTCGTCGGTCATCTCAATGCCGAACAAACCGCCGAAACTGCCCCAGAACAGGTAATTTTTACCTTTGTCTTTTACAAGATTCTGGTCGATGGAATTTGTTACGCCAATGGTATTACTGCGGAAAATCATGCCCAAATCGTTAAAAGGACCTTCGGGACGGTCGGCAACAGCCACGCCGATGCCGGCTGTTTGAATGCCTCCCCACACCGCCATTGAATAGTACAACACATATTTCTTTTTGATAAAATTAACATCGGGCGCCCATAATCCGCCTCTCGGTTCAAACGTTGGACGCGTTTCACCCGTAAAGGCTGTACCGACAAAATCCCAGTTCACCAGGTCGGTCGAATGAAAGATAGGCGTATTGCGGATATCTTCGGTGCCGTACAGGTAGAAACTGCCGTCGGCAACATGGATAAGGGTTGGATCGGGCACGCTATGCGGGATGACCGGATTCCGGTATTTGCGTTGGGCATCATTGCGTTGGGCGGCGACGAGCGCTGTGTTGGGGATCAGTGTGTAGGTGCCTGTCGCCGGCGCAA
>Ga0082212_10007071_pt1 | contig 14931 bp, 17 predicted proteins | sample TergutNt197P3_FD_71548 | JGI IMG/M metagenome (GOLD analysis project Ga0082212, IMG submission 71548) | Neocapritermes taracua P3 segment gut microbial communities from Petit-Saut dam, French Guiana - Nt197 P3 | ecosystem: Host-associated > Arthropoda: Insects > Digestive system > Gut ... | reverse complement strand
AATAATTATGACTGCCACCGTAGCCATTTTGGGATTGTTGCCCGCCTCGCTTGCCACCAATATCGGCTCCGATGTGCAGCGACCGTTGGCAACGGTAATCGTTTACGGATTGTTGGCAGGCACAATTATTACGCTTTATTTACTGCCGACATTGTATTATGTAATGGAGGCGAAAGCGATGAAGAAGGAGGAGAAAATGTATTTTACGAATAACCAAAATTTATAATTTTGCAACACAAAATTAGTTAATGATTTATGAAAAACTTTAAACGGTAAACTAAAAAAGAACACAAGAATTACCTATGCAAAAACTAAATTACCTACTATCCTCAAGGGCTGAAATCCCTTTAATCATTAGCGTAGGGCAACGCCCTACAGAACGGTATGTGTATCAAATATCCACAAGGGCTGAAAGCCCTCAAATCATTAGCGTAGGGCAACGCCCTACGGAACGGAGCGTAATCAACCTCATTATCAACTATTAATATAACAACGATGCCTCAATCACTATCAAAAGTTTATGTACATATCACATTCAGTACAAAAAAACGCTACCCTTTTATTGACAAGGAAATAGAACAAGAACTGTGGTCATATCTCGGTGGAATTTGTAAAGCATTGGAATGTAATCCCATTCGTGTGGGCGGACACAACGATCATATCCATATCTGTTGCCTGTTGTCAAAAAAAATTACCCAAATTAAATTATTGGAAGAAATTAAAAAAGAATCGTCCAAATGGATAAAAACCAAAGGCAAGCAATACGAAAAATTTTATTGGCAAGACGGATACGGCATATTTTCTGTTAATCCTTCTGAAATAGAAACCGTTGTTAAATATATTGAAAATCAACACGAACATCACAAAAAAAAGACATTTCAAGAAGAATTGTTGTCATTTTTGAAAAAATATAATATGGAATATGATGAACGATATTTGTGGAATTAATTGGATTACGCCCCGTTTCATAGGGCAACGCCCTACGAAACGGAGCGCATATCAAATACCCCAAAGGGCTGAAAGCCCTCAAATCAATAGCGTAGGGCAATGCCCTACGAAACGGAACGCATATTACAAACCTAAGCTCCTACGGGGCGTAATCACGATATCGCCCTTTCAGGGCTTAGAATGGTGTACCCGTTCATTTCATAGGGCGTTGCCCTACGCTATTGATTATGGTCTTTCAGCCCATCCTACAAAATTTAAAAATCAAAATTCACAGTACAAAAAAATCAAAAAATGAAAAAAAACATATCAATCTTATGTATAACTACTGCAATATTATTAGTTATACAAACGACAAACGCTCAACGTATTCTAACCTACGAGGAATACCTAAAAAACGTTCGCGAAAAAAATATTGAATACATTGTTGAAAAATACAATGTTTCAATAGCAGAGGCAAACGCGCAGGCGGCAAAAGTGATGCCCGACCCCGAACTTGCTTTTGCCTACGAAAACAATCAGGACAAAACCGTGCAAATGGGACAGGTTTATGCCGCCGAACTCGGTTACACGTTGGAACTTGGCGGAAAACGCCGCGCAAGAATGGCGGTTGCCAAAAGTGAAAAACAAATAGAAGAAGCGCTATTAGAAGATTTTTTTAGAAACCTTCGCGCCGATGCCACGCTCTGTTATTTAGAAGCCTTAAAACAAAAACAACTTCTTGAATTGGCGTTGTCGTCATATCAAAGTATGCAAGATTTGGCACGCGCTGACAGTTTGCGCTTTTCGATCGGCGAAATTGCCGAAGTAGATGCAATGCAATCTCGATTAGAGGCAATCACTTTGATGACCGATTATGTTCAAACAGAAACAGATTACAAAAATATGCTTTCCGATTTGGTGGTTTTTGAGGGCGGTACGGCAGATGTAGAGACGGGAAGCACCCCATCTCTACAAGGCGATTTATCATTAATTATTCGAATATATCATTTGAAAGAATTAATACCCCTTGCCCAAGCCCATCGTGCAGATTTGCGGGCAGCCATTCGTAACCGCGAACTTTCGGCGGCAAATCTCAAACTTGCCAAAGCCAACAGAATGATTGATTTAGGGCTGAATATCGGTTTTGCACATAATACAATTGCCTTAAACGAAGAAGCGCCATCGCCACGATTTAATACCATTTCGGCAGGAATTTCTGTTCCGCTTAAATTTTCGAGCGCAAATAAAGGCGAATTGCGGGCGGCACAATATTCTGAGCAACAGGCAGAGGCTCAATACGATATGGTTTTATTGCAAATTCGCAAAGAAGTAGAGCAATGTTACAACAACTACATTTCGGCTTGCAGACAGGCAGAGTTGTACCAAAACAATACGCTTACCGATGCCACCACCATTTTGGAAAAGAAAAAATACAGTTATGCCCGCGGCGAAACCTCACTTTTGGAAGTGTTAGACGCACAACGCACTGCTAACGAAATTTATCAAAACTACTACGAAATCCTTTACAATGCCAATGCTTCGCTTGTAGAACTTTGCCGAGCAGTAGGAATTTGGGATGTGGAATTTTAAAAACTTGAAAAAGTTGTAAAAAAAAATACATCTTTGCAACCGTTAAAAAAAACACACAATATTCATATAAATAATTAATAATCATGGACGAAGGACCGTATCCGAGTTGTAACAATAAAACAAAAGTAGTAACACTTCTGTAAGGAGACGGCTTTGTAAATCTCCTTATAGAACTTAATGGTAAGGAGATTAAATCATGACAAAAAGAAAAAGAAAAGTTTGTTTAATTTTAGCAGCATTAACCATGCTTGCTTTGCCGCGTGCTTGGGCAGTACGTCCTTTAATCACTGATGACGCCGCCCTTATAGGACGCAAACGAATGGAGATAGCCAATTGGGTGCTGTTTGACAAATATTCAGGGCAATTTTGGCATTCGGCGAATATTGGATTACACGATAGAGTTGAACTGACTGTAGCGATGTTTTGGGGTTACTATAAATCTGAGAATGATAATAGAGCAAGAATGTCTTTTACAGCGCCTTTGATTCAAAGTAAAATTTTGATTCGCGATTATCAACCTAACGGTTTCCCCGGAATAACCATCGCAGTAGGAAGCGATTTTCCGTTTGGCACGGGCGCTTTTGTTCCGAGTGGTTACGGCGCTTTTGCCTTTGTATCGCTTACCCAATGTGTTGGAAAAGAGGAAAATCTGTTAATTCATACCAATATCGGCGGCACTTACCTTCGCGAAAATAAGGAAAACTTTTTCGGTCTTACTTGGGGAGTAGGAACGCAAGTCAAAATTTACAAAGGCTTTCACGGTGTAGGCGAATTTGTTTCGGGCGACCCATACATTCATAATGCGGGTATCGGTTTTCAATTGGGCATACGTCAATTTATTAACGATAATTTGCAAATAGATTTAGCCGTTGGTAGTGGAATTGGAAATAAAGAAAAAAGAATGCCTTTTTGGATTTCCAGCGGAATACGGTGGGTATTATCGTTTGACAAAAAAAATAAAACCGAATATGCCAGAAATGGACGGAAAATAACGGAATAAAAAAATATCTTTGCGCATTGTTAAATTATTTTTTACAAACGAATTAAATTTATGAGTATCAAAGGAACACAAACAGAACAAAACCTGTTAAAATCGTTTGCCGGCGAATCGCAGGCTCGCAACAGGTACACATTTTTTGCAAGCAAAGCCAAGAAAGATGGCTTTGAGCAAATTGCAGCCTTTTTTGAAGAAACGGCAGCACAAGAAAAAGAACACGCTAAACTGTTCTTCAAATTTTTGGAAGGCGGTATGGTGGAAATCACGGCTACTTTTCCTGCAGGAGTAATAGGCTGCACTGCCGAAAACCTGCTTGCCGCAGCCGAAGGTGAACACGAAGAATGGACAGAAGCCTATCCCGAGTTTGCCAAAATTGCCGAAGAAGAAGGATTTCCAAAAATTGCCGAATCTTTTAAATTAGTGGCTACCGTTGAAAAAAGACACGAGGAACGTTATCGGAAATTATTGCAAAACATTGAAAACGATGTAGTTTTCAAACGCTCTGAAAAAGTGGAATGGGCGTGCCGCAACTGTGGCTATATCCACAACGGCGAAACAGCGTTGGAACTCTGCCCTTGCTGCCACCATCCGCAAGCATATTTTGAGTTGAAAGCGGAAAATTATTGAGAGACAAGAGACAACAACGCCAGTACAGTTCGGTAAAATTTTGTAGCGAAAAAAAGAACAATGAAACAATGAATAAATCAAAAAGAAACGATAGAACAATGGAATATGTGTGATTGGTAGTAAAAATACGAACAGAGATGTTAGAAAAACAAATTATTTTTGGAAAATAAAATTATGAAATCCTACAAAATAGAAAACCTTGAAATTATAGATGCCGGTGGCGAGGGCAAAGCCGTAGGCAAAAAAGAGGGACTTACCGTTTTTGTTCCTTTCGCTGTGCCCGGCGATGTGGTGGACGTTGAAATCTTTAAAAAGAAAAAAGGATACGCCGAAGGTCGTATCCTAAATATTAACAAAAAATCGCCGCATAGAATTGAGCCGCAGTGCACGCACTTTGGTTTGTGCGGCGGCTGCAAATGGCAAATATTGGATTATGAGACCCAACTGAAATTCAAGCAGAAACAGGTGGAAGACTGTTTTCGCCATTTGGGAAAGTTTGAGTTTCCGCACGTTTTGCCTATTATTCCATCAAAAAATCAATATGAATATCGAAATAAATTGGAATATACCTTTTCGCATTTGCGTTGGTTGGATGATGAGGATATGCGCCTGCGCGATGCCGGAAATATTTTAGAAACAAGAGGCTTGGGATTTCATATTCCGAGTAAATTTGATAAGGTGTTGAATGTGAACCATTGCGCACTGCAAGTAGAACCAAGCAACAAGATTAGAAACAGTGTGCGACAATTTGCCATAGAACACAATATTGCGTTTTACAATCTCCGAAACCACGAAGGTGTTTTAAGAAATTTGATCATTAGAAATAATACTAAAAATGAACTTATGGTCATTGTTTCTTTAACGGAGATGAATGATACAACCGCACAACTGTTGGATTTCATTAAAAACAAATTTCCGCAAATTGTTTCTTTGTTTTATGTAATTAACACAAAATTAAATGATTCTATTTCCGATTTAGCGCCGGTACGGTATGCCGGAGCGCCGCATATTTCGGAAACAATGGAGAACTTACAGTTTAAAATCGGACCGCTTTCGTTTTTTCAAACCAACAGTTTACAAGCCTTGGAGTTGTATAAAGTGGCACGTGATTTTGCACAGATTACTTCAAAAGATATTGTGTATGACCTCTATACCGGCACCGGCACCATTGCACTATTTGTGGCAAAGGAAGCGCAAAAAGTGGTGGGTATTGAGTATGTGGAATCTGCTATTGAAGATGCAAAGTACAACGCGCAGCAGAATGGCATTGCCAATACCGTTTTTTTTGTCGGTGATATGAGAGACGTACTGAACCAAAACTGTACCAAACGCAACGGCAAACCCGATGTGGTAATTACCGATCCGCCCCGTGCCGGTATGCACCCCGATGTAGTTGCCCGTTTGTTGGAAATGGAGCCTCCCAAAATTGTGTATATCAGTTGCAACCCAGCCACGCAAGCCCGTGATATTACGGAACTTGCCAAAAAATATACCGTAGATAAAGTGCAGCCGGTGGATATGTTTCCACATACGCATCATGTGGAAAATGTAGTGTTGCTGGTAAAAACATAAAGAAGTGCACGGCATTTCAAATGTTACCTAACGCTGATCTATATATAGTATGTACTTGCGTTACAATGTTATTCACGGAAAATTTTTGTAATTGCTTGATTCTATTTTCGTTTAGTGTTGCAACTGTTTCTTTGTCGTTCAATAATAAATTTACTTTTTCTGCAATATCTTCCACATGATAGGGATTGAAGTAGAGCGTGGCTTCTCCGCCCACTTCGGGCATGGAGGATAGGTTGGAAGTGGCTAAGGGAGCGCCAACTGCCAACGCTTCCAGTACGGGGATGCCGAACCCTTCAAAAACAGACGGATACACGAATGCAGCGGCGGAGGCATATAGCGCAGGAAAATCACAAAAAGGCACGTTGTGCATCAATTTTACCCGATGTGTAAAGCGTTTTTCTTTAATATATGCTTCAACATGAGAGGTATAAGAGGTGCGCCCGCCAATGGCTACTAATGAAACATCTTCATCTATAAATTGCAATGCTTTAACCAAACTCAGCAAATTCTTTCTTGCTTCCATTGTGCCAATGGTTAAAATGAACTTTTCAGGCAAGTTATACTTTGTTAACACATTATTATCCTTTTGCGGCACGAGAAACATCGGGTCGCAACTTTGATAGCCGATTTCAATTTTTCGATGGTCTGCATTGAGAAAACGGATACAATCATCTGCGGTTTGTTTACTTACCGTAATTATTTTATCTGCTGTTTTACAAGCATATTTAAACTTCTTTTCATACATTTTTCTATCAAAAGATGCATAATATTCCGGATATCGCATAAAAATGACATCGTGTATAGTAACCACTTTATACATTTTTAAAGCAGTAATCGGCAACTCGCCGCTTAAGCCGTGAAAAATGTCAATATTTTGAGTATTAATGTCATTTGCCATAAAATAACTGCGCCAAAAAGAGGGAGGGAGCGCCGATGCTATTCCTGAGGGCGTTTTAATCGTACAATTATTAGAATTAACAAAATGGTGCAACGGGTGAGATTTATATTTCGGCGTATAAAGAAAATATTGATTATCAGTATATAATTCCGACAACGATTGTATTAACAACCGACTGTAATTTCCCAATCCGGAAAAATTATGAAAAGCACGTTTAGCATCGAATCCAATAGTCATTATGTTACCACTTCAAATTTTCAAGTGCAATAATACATATTTAATTTCATTTGTTATGAATACTATGTTTTTATTTGCTTTTATTTTTATTTTTGCCACCATTAAAACGTATTACAATGGAATTTACAATAAGCATTCAACAAAGTAAAAATGGGTGGCTTGCCGGTCAATGTGAGCAATTACCTGAAGCAATAAGTCAAGGTAAGGATATGGACGATTTAATGGAAAATATGAAAGATGCAATTGAATTGTGTTTGGAATACAAACAAGAACAATACAGGCTTCAAAACAAGCCAAATAATATAATGTCACTAATTTTCAAACATGAAAAGAAACGTATTGCTAAAGCACCTCAAAGAGAGCGGGTGTATGCTTAATAGAGAAGGTAGCAAACATTCAATTTATGTAAATATTCAATCTCAGGCTTGGGCAGCTGTACCCCGCCACCCTGATATTAATGAAATTACAGTTAAGGATATTTGTAAACGGTTAGGAATAACCACAATTTAATATTATAGGTGCAATAATCATTTTTCTTTTGTTTTCTTGTCATTTTTTGTTATTATTTCTTTTGTCTAAATAAAAACTCTTTTTCCTCTTGTGTTAAAGACTCGTAGCCGTTTTTTGAAATTTTATCCAAAATACGGTTAATCTTTTCTTCATTTTGTTTCTTTTGATAATTATAATCTTCATCGCTCATGTAATGAGGTTCGTAATAATAATTTGAAGAAACCGTGTATTTTCTATTTCTTTTTTTCTTAAAAAATGTCGGCATTTTAAAAAATCGGTTCCCTTTATTCCAGTAAAGAATTAAGAAAAATCCGAACAGCATGCCTCCCAAGTGTGCAAAGTGCGCAATGCCGTCTTGTGTACCCGTTACGCCGTAAAACAGTTCCAATGCACCGTAAATCATTACAAACCATTTGGCTTTTAGGGGTATCAGCATAAACACATAAATCATGGCATTGGGGTACATCATGCCAAATGCGAGCAACAAACCAAATACCGAACCGGAAGCGCCCACAGTGGGAGTGTTTATCGCACGATTCAGTTCACCCAACTCGCCCAGATAATTTTTGCCTTCACTCATAATGTGTGCACCGTTATCATATACCATTTGCACTACGTCGGGCGGAAGATTTTGGGATATTGCAGATATCTTCAAACCAATGACTAACAGTTGAATTAAGCCTGCACCGATGCCGCATACCATATAATATATAAGGAAGCGTTTGCCGCCCCAAGTATTTTCTATTGCCGCGCCAAACATCCACAAAGCAAACATGTTAAAGAACAGATGCCCGAACCCGCCGTGCATAAACATGTAGGTAATGGGCTGCCAGATTGCAAAATGGGTGGCAGTAAAATAGTGCAGCCCGAAAAGCGCCACCAAATCAATGCCGCGTGTTTCAAATGCAATAGTTGCTAAAAACATAATGCCGTTGATAATCAATAGGTTTTTTACAACCGGCGGAAGTAGTGAGTAACTGTTTAATCTAATTTGGCTCATTATGTATGGGTTCTAATAGTTTTGAGTATAACGACAAATTAACAACAAAAGTGCATTTATTCTTTCGGTTTTGTATAAAACAATTTCGCCATTCGTTTTTCGCTCCACGATTTGGTAATCAATACAAAAAAATACATAATGATTAAAGTAAAAATAAAGCGAAAAATAATTACCCCAGATGCGCTGGCGCCGATGGCAATCATTAATAGTGAATCTTCAATTACACTGTGAGATAACGACATCAGCAGCAAAGCATACAGTACGTTTCGTTTTTGCAGTTTAGTTTGTTGCACTTCGTTAATAATCAACCCGCCGCCATAAGCAAGTCCTAAGGTCATACCTATTACTGTAATGGGGATTACTTCTTTTCCGATGCCCAAAAACCTCAACACCGGATAAAACCATCTGTTTATTACATCAATAACGCCTATGCGTTTTAAAATATCAATGATGATGATGAGTCCGGTGATGTATGAAAAAACGATGGCGTAATTTTTCAGTTCCCCCAGCGCCCACCTGCCTAAGGTTGCATTTTCGGATACGGAAACAATTTTTTCAATGCCGGTAGGAATATGTTGATATAAGTTAAAGATGTTATATATTTGGTATAAAACAATTCCTGCCACAAACCCTAACAGAAACCGGAACAAAAAGGCGGCGCCTGCTTTTACGCCGGCTTTGTGGGTAATGGCTAATTCTACGGGTAAAGTATGCGCAATGAGAATAATAGTGGTTAACACCGTAATTTGGGCAACCGTTAAATCTATACCCATTGAAAAGTAGGTAATGATTCCGGCGTAAATATTTCCGAGCATTGCAGAAGCCCACACCAATCCCATTTCGCCCGGCAGCCCCATTACCCCCATGAGTGGCGCTAACGCCTTGCCGATATATACAATAAGACCGGTTTCCTGCAATATTTTTACCAAAATAGAGATAGGTATCATAATTTTGAAAATTTTGATACTTGTGGTAATGCTTTGGCTAAACCAGCCTTTGATGATGGTAATCAGGTTCATATTTTGAGCACGCAAAAATACGCTTTTATATGAGCTTAAGGTTAGAATCCGGATTTAACTTGTTTTTCAACATGTTATGGCACAATCTACCGTTTTAAGCACTTTCTAGCGCTCATTTTCTTATGATAACCCGTTTTGGAATGAAAGCGAAAAAAACAATATTACTTTTACGATTTTAGCAGCGTGTCTATTTTTAATGGTATTGATGATGAAATGTTAAAACAGTATTTTGATTTTTATGTGTTGAGTATTGAAAAAAGGAACCGTAATATTTTTTTCACCATATACTTATACTATATGGCGTTTATAAAAAAAAAATATTTTTGCCAATCTATTAGAATAACAAAATGTTTTGCCAATAAATTTTATTACCATGAGAAAAATATTATTCCTATTAATAATTCTCAATTGTCAATTTTCAATTCTCAATTGCCAAGAACAATATTTGTGGCCCATTCAAAGAGATAATAATCCCGAAGGAAATATCTCTATTAAAACCAAAGAGTTAGATATTTTATACCGCCCACAAGAATATATTGAGAAAGAACACAATTTTGCTAACCTTTTTCTAACCGCGCCGGAAGGAACGCCGGTTGTGGCGCCGGTGGACGGAACGATAATCTGTTATAATTATTCATATCATAATTCTATTTGTACCAGTTGTAGTTTTGGAAATATGACAGAAGATTTTAATGAAGATAAAAGTAACATATTGGAATTTGTGGCAAGCGGAAAATCTGTGGTAAAGAAAATGGATGCTAAATATCTGTCATTAACAGTAGGTATTCAAACCGCCGATGGTCGAAAAGTTTGGATTTCAGGAGTACATCCTGAAAAACGCTATAAGACAGGAGAAAAAATTAAAAAAGGAGAGGTGATAGGAACTATGGGGTATTCTTATAAACCTATTAAACAACCCTCTATATGGGTAAGTGTTTCTGAAAAAAACGAAACAGCCTCAGACCCTATGACGCCATTTGGTTTGCAAACTACTTTTATTAAACCGAATATAAAAACAATTCCCACTGAATTATCGGAAGAGGAAGCCAAAGAAGATTTTGAAATCCTTGTTGGAGCGTTGAAAGAGGGACACCCCGGATTGTATGATTATATGTCGGAACAAGAGTTTGATAATCACGTTAATCATACTTTAAATAGTATCCATTCCACCATAACTACGGCTGATTTTGAAAGGCTTGTGGTGGCTACCGTTAATAAAATTCGCGACAGCCATACCGCAGTGATTTCGCAGCCCAATTTTAAAAATACCATTGAACCGTATTTACCAGTCGTATATTTTGGATGGCTGAACGACACTTTAATAGTGAATCGTATCGTGGGCTCTGAAAAACAATATCTTGGAAAAAAAATAGTGGCAGTAGATGGCATTCCGGCAGATTCGTTAAAAGAAATGATACGCCCCTATATGACTTTGCATGAAGGTTTTATTGATAATTTCAGCGATAGAAATTTTATTAACACCGCCTTAAAATATTTTGAATATGTGCCCACTGCTTCAAAAAAATGCGATGTAACCTTGCAATTTGAAGATGAAACACAAAAACTATTCACAGGCTATAAATTTTATGGGCAAACTATAGGATTAATTCCTTCCCGCGAAGATTTGTTAAAGTTTTTGATGATTAACCAACCCTACAACAAAGATATAACGTTGGAAATGCTGTCGGATTCCGTGGCATACGTTGGCATAAGTACATTTACAATGAACGAAGTTGAATTTGATGAACTGAGCAATTTTATGAAAACGATATCCGAAACCGAATGCCCTTATCTCATTGTGGATGTTCGCAACAACCCCGGCGGCGAGTGCACAAAATTCTTTTCCTACATAGCAGAAAAACCATTTAAAATATTTGAATATCAAAAAGTAAACAAACAAGACAATTACGAATATTTACAATACTGTTTAAATTACACTCCTGAAATAGTTTCATTCTCCGATTTTGTTCCGATGAAAGAAAAAACAGGTTTCTATTTATTTAATGATGAATTGAATGCGCCCGACACATCCATTAACTATAAAGGCAAAGTATATATATTAACCAACGAGCGTTCCTTTTCCGCTGCAAGCGATTTGGCGGCATTGGTAAAGAAACATTACCGTGGCGCAATAGTGGGACGCGAAACAGGATCAGGCTTCTATCAAATGAATGCCAGAGAATCTTCACAGTTGCGATTACCCAACTCGTGGATTGTGGTACGCTATCCGTTAGTAAAATTTGTATTTGTGAGCGAACTTGATGAGCGTATTCCTTGGGGCAGAGGCGTTTTGCCCGATTTTCCCGTTTTGCTTTCTTTAGATGAAATATCTTTTGCCAATGGAGACGTTATTTTAAACTATGCCTTACAACTGATTGAAAACGGAGTTTACATTGAAAAACCTGTAATGCAAGAAGATCATGATACGAGTAGAACCAATTGGGTAATCATTCTTTGTATAGGATTGTGTGCTGCGTTCATTGTTGGGTTGGGTGTGATTTTTGGCAGGAAAAAATCTAAAAAAAATCTGCGTAAATCCTACAAATAAAAATTGAGAATTTAATGTTTATTTGCGGTTGTTTATTATCAAAAAATAATAATAACATTTTTTTAGAAAATATTATGATACCACTTGTGCAAAACAATTTAAAATCAATTCAACATATTTTACATAAACACAATGTGAAACACGCTTTTATATTTGGTTCGGTATGTACAGAACATTTCAATGACAACAGTGATATTGATATTATCGTTGCCTTTCAAAAACGCTATTTTGATAATTATGTGGACAATTTTCTCTCGTTGGAATCGGAACTTTCAACATTATTGCAAAGAGAAGTTGATATTGTACCCGAAGAAACTATTCAAAATCCCTATTTTATTCAAGCAATAAATCAAACAAAAACACCTATTTATGAATATAGAGGTACAAAAATGGCTTTATGATATTTTAGTTTCAATTAACTCCGTCAATGAATTTGTTGGCGATTTTCGCCTTCCAAAATTTAACTTAAAAACCACATAATGTTCACTTTCCAAGATTGCATTACCAAAATTCCCATTTTGCGGTTTGTTTACGATAATTTACACCTGTCTTCTTCGATTGGAAGAAAGGAAGCGCTGACTATGCCGTTTATTACAGATGCTGATACGCTTGAAATTTGTTTTATTGAAATAAAAAATGTATTATGTTGGCAAAAAACAAATGCGGTTTATGTTCAAAAAGTTAAACAGTTGTTGGCGACAACGCAAGATATTTTTACAACATTATTAAGATTAAAAAACGAAGACGCATTAGATGATCTTGAACTTTTTGAAATTAAAAAGAATGCTATTATTATGAATGATTTGAAGCAAATTCTTACTTCAACTTCTTTTATGCTTTTTAATTTGAATGAGGTGAGTGAGGTGCTTTCAATTTTAGATCCTGAAAAAACTCTTTTGCCACATTTTTACATTTATTCATCTTACAGCAAAGAATTAACCGCGTTGCGCAGTAAAAGCGAAAGAACCGGTTCGCCCGAAGAAAAAGAGGATCTGTTGTGGCAAATTTCTAAAATGGAAAATAAGATTAGGCAAAATTTGGTTAAAAAACTTGCGCCGTTTGCATCATTGTTGGAGCAAAATTTACAATTTATTGCGAAATTGGATTTGTTGCTTGCCAAAGCGGAATTGGCGTTGGAGTGGAATTGCTGCAAACCGGAAATTAGTGAAAACGAAATTTTTTACAAGGAACTTTTCCACCCGGTGGTTTTTCATCGTTTAAAAAAAGAAAACACAGCGTATCAGCCTGTTGATATATCGTTGAAACAAGAGCCTTGTTTAATAACCGGCGCCAATATGACCGGCAAATCTATTTTTCTTCGGGCTATCGCGTTCAGTCAGTGGATGTTTCAATTTGGATTTTATGTGCCTGCAAAACAAGCATCTATCGTTCCCGTCGAAAAAATTCATTTTGTTGCCGGTGATAGCGATACGGAGCATACCGGTTTGTCTTCATTTGTGAATGAAATTTTTCACATTCATCGCATTCTTCAAGAGGTGAAGGAGGATAAAAAGATGCTGATTTTGGTGGATGAATTTGCGCGAACCACCAACCCCAAAGAGGGTAGTGCCTTGGTGACTGCGTTTTTGGAAATGATGAATTGCAGACCAACGATTTGTTTGGTCACTACGCATTATTCTAATGTGGAAGGGAGTTTTCGCCGTTTGCGCGTAAAAGGAATTCAGTGGGATAAAATTGAGCATATTAAAACACATCCGCAAGAATTGAATCAATATATTGATTATCAATTAGAAGATTGCAATGAAAAAACCGCTCCGGAAGAAGCGGTTAAGATTGCCGAAATATTAGCCATTGATGAGGCTTTTATCTCTTTGGTTAAAAAATATTTGTAATTATTTTTTAAGCACAAAAGGCACGGGAATTTGATAGTAGCAACGCACAGCCTCACCTTTTTGTTTTCCCGGAATAAACCCGTTCAAAGTGCCCACCACGCGCAATGCTTCTTCATCTAATTTAGGATGCACCGATTGAATAACTTGCGGATCTGAAATAGAACCGTCTTTTTCCACAATAATTTGAACAATTACAACGCCTTCGGCTTTATCTATTCTTGCTTGTGCAGGATAGCGGGTTGTTTTTGCAATGTGAAACGGAAGTTCGCCTTTGCCGTCAATATAGGCAGGCATTTCGTTTACAGTGTAATAAGGCGTACTTTCGTCCTTAATTTCTGTTTGATTGGTAGTTGTAATACCATCTTGAATGATTTGAATTTCAGAAGACTGCACCGGTTTTCCGTAAGGATCGTCTTCCGTAGGTGCAACGTTGGTTGATTTAATAACTACATTAGGCGTTTTGTCTGCTGCGGCTGAATTGTTTTGAGCAACGGTGGTTGCCATAAAAAGCATTGAGAGCATAATCAATGCAAAAGATAAAAGTTTTGAATTCATATTGAAAATTTTAATTAAATAATAAATCATTTTTTAACGGCACAAAAATATTAAAAAAATAATATGATGCGATTATTCATTTTTACACCCTCTAAACATTCTTTTCCAGCGAATTTTGCCTTCTCCAAAGGTTTTGTATTTATCTAACGACAGCCAAACAAACCACACTTTTCCGGCAATATGGTCTTCGGGAACAAAGCCCCAAAAACGCGAATCGGCGGAGTTGTGCCGGTTGTCGCCCATCATAAAGTAATAGTTTTGTGCAAATGTGTATTCGGTGGCAATTTTTCCATCAATAAAAATCTGATTGTCTTTTACTTGCAAATCGTGCAGTTCATAATTACGAATTATTTTATCATACAACACAATGGTTGAATCGTTCAACACAACGGTTTCGCCTTTCTTGGGAATAGTAATCGGTCCAAAGAAATCTTTATTCCATTGGTAACGTGGGTCGTGCGGGAAAATCTCCGAACTGTATTCGCCTTTGTTTTCCACTACTTTTTCCACTGTCACTCCCATTTTTTCAATCTCTTCAATTTGCGCTTGATGCAAACAATAATGAGTTTCCCAGCGGTCATCTTCATTGATATTTAAA
>Ga0082212_10007070_pt1 | contig 14932 bp, 15 predicted proteins | sample TergutNt197P3_FD_71548 | JGI IMG/M metagenome (GOLD analysis project Ga0082212, IMG submission 71548) | Neocapritermes taracua P3 segment gut microbial communities from Petit-Saut dam, French Guiana - Nt197 P3 | ecosystem: Host-associated > Arthropoda: Insects > Digestive system > Gut ... | reverse complement strand
CGTCAATTTTTGCGATTTTAATTATATCGGCTTTTGCTTCATCGTCCAGTTTTTCATATATCCGGTTTTTGTATCTCACGATTTCTTTTTCGTCAAGGGTTACTCTGCCGTCTTCAAACAGTTTGAGCATCCCTTTTGCGTTTTCATTGGATATTTCGGCGCCTTTCCAGAGATTATTCATCTTACCGCGAAGTAGGTTGCTAAGGATATGGTAATCGCTTCTTAACCAAAAATAAATCGTTTCGTCAAGACTGATAGTTCGATATTGCATATTGTTGTTTCCTCCTGTTATTGTTAAATTAGGGTTGAAAACAAGACGCTGGAAAGATTGAAGCTCAATATCAGGATTTCTTGCGTCAGACGGCGTTAAGCCATGAAAACTTTTAAATGCCGAAGCGAAATATTCTGCTGAATTATACCCGTATTTTACGGCAATATCTATGATTTTCGCGTCTGTGTTCTGTATATCGGCAGCCGCCTGCGTAAGCCTCCTTTTTCTTATATATTCAGATAATGTCATGTCGGTTATCATTGTAAAAATTCTTTGGAACATACCTTTTGCGTTTGCAGACAGCACAGCGATTTTATCGTCTTCTATTTTGCTGTCCAAGTTATCTTCGATATAATCTAATACTGAGTTCATTCTTTTCACAAAATTCATCTTATCCCCTCCCTTCATGCAATATCATAACATAAATAAAAATATATCACCTTTGATTTTTTGCACAAAAATTTAAAGGTGATTATTTTACCGATAATATAAATTCCCGTTGTTTTAATTTATTTTCTTTATTATACCGTAATATGACCTTTTCGTCAACTCTTTCTTTGTTTATGAATTTTTACACCTTGAATAGTGTAACTATTCAAAGGCATCAGAAAAAATTATAATTCTGAAATTTAATCAAAAAAAGAACAGAAGTCAATGCGAATCTGTTCTTTTTTGAATATCATTATTTAGCTTATTAAGTTAAGGTTCACGTCAAAACATAAACGCCCATTTTTTTCGTTTATATAAGGCTGCCGGGGCTTTATATGCTCATACTCCGGGAAAGAAGCCAAACAATTTCGGTAAACGTAATAAAAAACAGGCTGATATATTTTAGCATAGTCCGTGTTCATCGGTACGCTCTTTTCCAGTTTTTCGAATATTTCTTCTTTGTATTTCAACAGTCCCGGTTCAGCGACATCATAGGGCAGTTCAGACAAACACAGCCAATAATAACCAACAGCATTACCTTTATATTTAGCGTCAATACTTCTGTTTATCTTCGCGGTAAGCTTGTGCATCCACGCTTTATCGTTCGGTGCGGCAACGGCAAAAAAGCGCAAAACGGGCAGTGATGAATGGAAGCACTCTCCTTGGGTGCAATCTCCGCCTGGGCAGGAATTTTTTAATCTTTTGAATGTTCCTTTTACCATGTCTTTTACAATGGGATTCTCCGGCGCAAACAAGCAAAGAAGCCTAAGAATATCCATTTCGTATGCGTTCATAGACAAAATATGTGTTTTGGGTGACATGGGGATTACCGTTTGATATTTTTTGTTGTCGTTGTATGGCGGGAGGTAGTAGCTGGGGTACGTTGACCCGTCCGATTGCATTTTTTCATAAAACTTATGAATATCATGTTCATCGGTTCGAGCCGCGAGAAGCTGCTGGACAATATTCTCTTTTTGTGTGTCTGTCAATTCGCCGTCTTTGATGATGTGATGGTTGGTTTTTATCATAATTTCGTATGCTGTCATAAAACTTACCTCCCTATGCTCTCTTGACAGGCATATAAGCATAGCCTGTTCTATGTTCCGCCGTATCGAAAACTTCCATCTCCTGCGCTCCGTTTTCATTCATCACAAACCCGTGATTCGGCATAAAATAGTTTCTAATATATGCGAATAGTTCCCATATTTCGCATTGCTTTTTCGTTAATAACTGTGCCGTGTATTTATCTGTGTATGCCCGGATATATAACGACGCAGGTATTTTATAGATGTCAACGCCGTCAGGTTGCACTTTTTCTGTCGTTTCCCTGACAAACCCCAGAGCGCGGCGGGATTCCTCGTGCCAAAAATTTACGCTGACGATTATATCGCTTACTGGCAATATGTTATCTACTACTTTTCCGCAGACAAGCCATCTTTCCGCTTCATCTGCCGAACTGAGAGCTTTGTCTATGCTATTATCAAAGTCTTTTGCGTACAGTATTTTTCCTGCGAGGATTGTTTCTGGTTTTTCGATTATTTCAAAGGCTGCTTCGCCGATTTTAATAGTTTCAATGACCCTTTCAGTTTTTCCATCGTCTATATATAATAATTCGTCGATAGATACGCGGTAGAGCCGTGCAAGTAATTTTAGATTATATACATCAGGCAAACATTCACCTTTTTCCCATTTTGACACTGCTTGCCCCGAAATGCCGATTCTTTCAGCTAATTCATCTTGAGTCAACTCTTTAGCCTTACGATAATTTTTCAGCTTTTCGCCGAAAACGATTTGATTAATCATATAATATATCATCCTCTTTTAAATAAATTCAAAAAGCTTTTTGTGATTTAAGTATAACATAATTATTATGATAAAACAACAGTATATATGTTGAAATGAGTCAAGAAATAACAACCTTTGGTTGATTTAATTTTTACCGTTTCAGTATAACAATTTCGCTTCTAATACCAATACCTTTAATTAATTTTACGTTTTATCGGCAATTATACGTTTATTTTTGTAAAAACGTATTCCAACTGTATAATTATAATAGAGACCCAAATCACCAAAATTATTAACCAAAATTTCAGGAGGTATTTATTATGATTATAGCTGTGGACCATGGAAACAGCGCGATTAAAAGCGAAAATTTCACATTTCCGTCGGCGCTTGAAAGGCACGCAAACAAGCCGCCTTTGGCAAGCGACATACTGGAATACAACGGGGCGTTCTGGACTATGTCCGGTCAGCGCATAGCGTATATGATGGATAAAACGAAAGACGAACGGTTTTTTATTCTGACGCTCATTGCGATTGCCAAAGAAATGCTTCACGGCGGTTATCTTCCGCCGGCTGCGGATATAGATTTAGCGGTCGGGTTGCCGCCCGAACACTTTTCGTTGATGCGGGAATCATTCACAAAATATTTGAAACGCGGCGAGGTAGAATTCAGCTTCAACGAAATGCCTGCCAAAATAAACATCAAAAACGTATTTGTTTATCCGCAGGCATACGCCGCCGTCGTGCCGCAAGGCTCAAGGCTCAAAGACGAACCCCGTATTTTTATCGTCGATATAGGCGGTCTGACAATAGACGTGTTACTTTTGAAAAACAGCATACCGGACTTGCATTTCTGCCGCAGTTTCGAAAACGGCGTTATACCTATGACTAATTTCATTATCGGTAAAATCGGCGCACAACACGGAATAAAAATCGCTGAAGACCAAATTGCGGCCGCCATAAAAGGAGACAATAAACTTGTGCTGCCCACCAATATCATCGAAAGTATTCTGATGTATGCCAAACAGCATTCTGATATGATTATTGATGAATTACGCGAGAACATGGTTGAACTCAAGGCAAACCCCGTTATCTTCATCGGCGGCGGTGCCATTTTACTGAAACCGTTTATAGAAAAATCGTCAATGATCGTCAAGGCTGAATATGTGCTTGATGAAAAAGCCAACGCCAAAGGTTACGCGTTGCTCGCCGCCCACCAGCTGAAAAAAACGTTGATATAGACTGGGGGTGTTTCCTATGAAATCAGACGATAGTTACAGGTTTTGCCTATCGTGGCCGATGGATACGGAAGAACAGATTATAGCCGGCGAATTTCTCAGTAAATTGGGAAACAAGAAAAGTAAAGTTGTTGTTCAGTTGATATGCGATTATTTGACTGCTCACCCTGAAGCAAAGAATCCGAAAGAGACATTGAAATTTATTATTAACTCTACTTCTCTCGGCGATAAAATTACCGATATAGTAAAATCAATAATACAGACCGAGCTTGCGGATAAAATGTTCACGCCGCCGTTGCCTGACAGTTCCGGCGCAGAGCAAACCGTTCCGGCTGCTGATGAAAGTATTGACGATATGCTCAGCAATCTCGATCTTTGGAATAACCAATAAAAACAGTGAAAGCGGAAAAGTCAAAAAAATGACAATTTCGCTTTCATATTATTTATAATTAATAAAATATATTTTTTCATAAATTATATTTTTGTCTATTTTTATTGTTTTATATAAGTAAATAAATAAAAAAAATATTATTAAATATTAAAATGAAAATAATCAGAATAATTGCGGTTATTTATCGAATTTTGTAATCGCTTTATATGTCTTTTCATAATCTTATAATATCATATAACGGAATCTGATAATATGATTAATCGTGTAATAATATTAAGTATATACGTGGGAATACTAAAATTATATAATATAATGGGAGTGATTTACAATGAAAAATACGTTTATACCAAAAAATCAGGATAAAACAATATTCACTATACGCATCAATAATTCTACGATGAAACAAATTGAAAAATTAGCGGCAGAATCCAATACTTCGAGAAACGAAATAATAAGACAACTGTTGGAATTTGGTTTAGAGCGGACTGCCGAAAACAAAAAACAAAAATAATATTTTAAATTTTTGCACCACTTTTTTTGTTTTCATTTCAATCAGACAATGCGGATCGGTGGTGCTTTTCTTTTTATTTATACGCCCACGTTTGTCTAATGGGCGTTTCCGGTTGATAACAGCACCCGGAAACATCCGGATTTGTTTTGTTTCAATATAATTTCAGGCAATTATTTCTTTTTCGCGGTTATTGAAATACGTATCAAATAATTACCCGGATCATTTATCGAAATCTCATTGAGCGGATATGTTTCGTATGCCGGACCGCATATTTCAAGATTATTTTCTTTGATGTATGTAATCATCTTCCTATAAAGATGATCAGTGTGACCGTAATATCCGCGCCCGTAATCCACGACATACCAACCTGCCGGTTTTGTGTTTTCGCCGTCCGGACAATTCAAATAATATCTGTCTGGAAATATCCAGTCGCCTCTTTTTATCCGTTCTTCTGAAAACATACCCCAAGCGGAATAATATATATCTTCGCTCAACCCTTTTTGTTCGCAGAAATTATAAAACACAACGAGTTCTTCCCAATCGTTTTTGCCTTTGCTGTAATCGTTATGCGGACCGAGAAAAATATGCGATTCCTTTTCATACATAAATTCTATTTTATTTTCATCAACAGCAATCGAATTTTCGATGGTTGTTTGGAGCGTAAACATCAATTTACGGGCATCCACAGATTTTGCTACGACGGAATTAAGATCATTTACGTGCTCAGAAAATAACCGCAGAATCGTCTCAGGCGTTCGGTGCTTGGAAATACCGACAATATCTTTTAATGGCATACCGAGAAACTGCATCGTTTTTATAAGGTTCACCCAGCCGATTTGATCGAATGAATAATATCTGTAATTATTTTTGCCTACGAGCGCAGGTTTCAAAACTCCGACTTTGTCATAATGTATTAATGTTGTTCGCGGTACGCGGGAAAACTTCGATAATTTACCGATGGGGATAAGTGTTTTTTCATTCATCATCATTTTGATCATTCCTCCAAATCTTTTTAAATATCATTTTATATAATAAACAATTATTTTATATATTATTTTACAATTTTATTTTTGGGGTATTTGTCGATAAATAACAGTGCGGGTCAAAATTCAAATAAACAAAAAGCAAACGGAGCCAATAATGATAAAATGAATATATGCGGACAAAAATTCAATCTATCAAAATATATTGCGCCGTCTGCCAAATCTATTAGAGTATATGAATTGCTGGTTTTCGCTATTTTCCTAAAAATATTTTCAACGACGCGAACTGGTTCAAATATTTTATCTGCGAATTTGTCAGTCCTTGAAATGATACGGCAATGCTGTATATCATTAAAACTGAAACAAAAGATTTCCAAATTTTAGAAACAGCCTGACCATATATCATATTATCAAACCTTTTTTTGCGAAAATTTCCCGGATGAATAATTCGTTTGAATCCTCTGTATTTATAAATTGCGCGACTTTTTTTATGATTTCAAGAGCGATTTGAATTTGTTCTTTACTTAAACCGGATAAAGCTTCGGCAATATGTTCGGGCTCGATAATCCCGAAAAGAAGATAATCAGACGAAATGCCGGTTGCATTGCATACTTTAACGATTAATTCAGCCGATATATTCGTTACTCCTCGTTCAATTTTACCGACATACTGCCCGGATATACCGAGCATTTTCCCAAACTCCACTTGTGACAAATCGCGTTCTTTGCGTAATTCTGATACTCGTTTCCCAACATTCTCCCATAACATCATGTTTTCTCCTAAATTTCGATACATGATAACTCACTTTACTACTTTTGTAGAATATTATTATATCAATACCGAAAAATAAATTATGTGAAAATATATACGAAAAAAAAGTGAAAGAAGGTGAATTTAATGGATAATATGGATAACAAGAAACCGATGCCTCTATTGCTTATCGAGGACGATTTAGCCGATTGTATCGCGTTTAAGAACTGCGCCACTGCCCGGACGGATATAACATTTGTCGGAATGACCGGCTGCGCCGAGGAAGGATTGAAAAGTGTGCAGACCATGATGCCGGAAGGAATCATACTCGATTTGGAGCTACATAAGGGTACAAGTTCCGGATTTGAATTTTTGGCTGACTTGAATGAAACTAATTTAAAATTACGCCCGCTCATTATCGTAACGACCAATATTCCGTCAAAAACAGTATATAGGCATATCCGAGATTTGGGCGTTGACGTGATATTTTATAAGAAACAAAAAGATTATTCCGCCGAAATGGTTCTTAATCACATCGTCGCGATGCGGAAAGCATGGTCTGACGAGCTACATAGCGATTCGCCGGGTAGTTTACATACAATCGAATCCCCGGACGCACGGCGCAGGCGCATTATGGACAGAATCGAAACCGAAATGGATTTAATCGGTATCGCCGTAGGCTTTAAAGGATATAAATATATTCAGGATTCCATATTTAAGCTGATTCATAAAGATAAAAATAATTCGGAAGGGGTGATTCAACAAGTCGCCGACGACCGCAAATGCTCTTACAGCAGCGTGTACCGGGCGATGGAATCAGCTATAAAAAGAGCATGGAAAATATCCAGTATCGAAGATTTGCAAAAATATTACAAAGCGCGGGTAAATGTCAATACGGGAATTCCTACACCGTCTGAATTTATCAATTACTATGCTGACAAGATAAGTAAAATAATATAAAATAATCCCCCTGCTTTCACATAGATAGCAGGGGTTTTGATTTCATTTAACATATTTTCACTAATTTTCCCGTTTGGGATTAGCGTAGACTTTTTTCCCCGAGTGCTATCCTTTTATTATCGTCAAGTAGTTGATCGAAAAATGATAATAATTAAGGAGGGTTGGGCAAATGTGGGGCTGGATTTGGCAATTCATGGTTAATGGTTTGATTTATTAATAACAGAATTAAACTAAATGAAAACAAGAGGGAAAAGTTTTAACTTTTTTCTCTTGTTTTTTTTAATGAAATTTAATATAATATATATAAAAAGGAAAATAGAATGTATATTAATTTATTAAATAATATTATAACCAAAATGGGAATATTTTTAGTCAGTTTTTATATTTTTAATAAATCTATAAATCATAAAATATCGGTAAATCAAAAAATATTATTGTTTTTATGGTGTTTATTATGCACAATTTTTAATATAACGCCGTTATTATGGATACCATTGTTATCTAATATGATATATTGTGCGGTTACTATTCTCTTTGCATGGAAAATTTTAAAAATCAAATTAGATACTGCCGCTTCTGCATATATGTTATCCTATGGATTGAGTTATTTCTTATATTTTATAGCGACTTCATTAATTACTTTAATATTTGTTCCATTTTTGGGGAACGAATATTATAACGAAGCACCTGTCGATTTTAATAATCCCATTTATCTATTGGCTTATATAATGGTTGCTTCATTGCAATTTATAATGGCACAACGACTTTTTAAAATTAAACGATTTAAAGATGGATTCCCGTTCTTGTTTGAAAAACATACGATAATACTAACATTGATTACTACAGGATTCGTCATGGTTATTGTTTCTTTATTTTCATCTCCCCGTGAAATATATGATAATAGCCTTATCATGTTTGTGAGCGGCATTATTATTACAGGGATCGGTACAATAATTTGGATTAGAAGGGGTATTACGATGTCTTACAAAAAAAGAATGCAAGAACAAACCTTTGAAGAACTCGAACATAAATTGCTGGAGAAAGACGAAGAAATTCATCGCTTGAATGAATTAATTAAAGTGTTGCAGAATACACATCATAAAACTGGTAAACGCTTGTTGGCATGGGAAAACGGTACTTCCAGAATAGTTGATTCAATAAAAAACGGCAAATATTCCACGGAATTAAACGAAGAATTTGCTGTCGCACTCGACGATATTATACGCTTGACGCAAGATTACGATAATGGTATTTCGCAAATAAAAATAGAAAAGCCTTTACCGTCTACAAACATCAAGGGAATTGATGATATGTTTGATTATTATTCAAAGAAATACAACAATGACAATATTGAATTTAACCTTCAGGTAAACGAGAGTATCCCGTATCTTGTAGAAACTATAATCGGACAAAGCGACCTCGAAACATTAATCGGCGATTTATTAGAAAATGCGTTAATCGCGGTAAACGCAAGCGATAAAACTTTCCGCGGCGTATTTGCTATAATTGGCGCGGCGGGAAATTATTATGAATTTACCGTATTCGATAGCGGTATCCCGTTTGAATCTAACACGCTCAGGCTGTTGGGGAAGGAGCGTATAACGACTCATGGCGATACGGGCGGCAGCGGGATTGGCTTAATGACCACTTTTGAGACGATGAAGAATTGCGGTGCGAGTTTGATAATTAGTGAGAAAGCGCCGAATGACCGCGATTACACAAAATCTGTTACCATCCGGTTCAACGGGGAAAACCGGTATATGATTGAATCTTATCGGTTTGGCGATATTTTTAAACACGAAGAAGAATATACGGCAATGTAATTTCATAGCCCATTATTAATAATGCGAATCATGAGTTAAAAATTTTATCTTTTTAATTTGTGATTCGCACTATTATTTTATCTTTTTATGAAAAGTCGAGAGTATACTTACAGTTTTTTTCTACAAAACACAAATGCTTTTTATGGATTTTTTGTAAATATTACACAAATAAATCAAATATATTATATATTAAACCATTAAATAGGGCATAAAAAATATTTTCAAAACCTATTGACTCGCGACAGTGGTTATACCTTATAATAAAGATACCAATAGGAAATCCAAAATATCTAATGTATTTAAATTTTACTATTTGCCGTATAATTTGTTTTATAATTAATATTATCTGTGCGGTGGCATAATCGTACAATTCTTATCTACTATCTTTTTACACCAACGAAACAAATTTTTACGGCGACGAAAAATATTTTTTATCCGCGGGCATTTATTAATAATCCTTAAAACATCGCTTTTTACCTAATGTTTTCGATTTTACACTCTTTTAAAATAAAATAATTATTTAATATAAACAAATTTATAAAACGGCATAACGTAAAATTTTGCCGCATATCGCGAAATCTTTTAAGATTTCAGATATACGGTCAGGATTCATGTTATGCCGTTTTTTTTGTTTTAACTCATAAATAATCGCCCAAGAAAAAATTTAAAAAAATTTAAAATATTTTTTCAAATAGGAAATTACCCTTCCTATTTGGCATTTAAAATAAGGTTACACCTGATGGAAAAGGAGGTGATCGACCGTGACTGCGAATGAACGAAGAAACGAAATCATGCGGATTCTGATGGGCAGAAGGCATGAAACAATGAGACATCTTGCTGACGAATTGGATGTAACAGACCGCACCATTCGTACAGATATTACTATTCTCACGGTCGATTACCCCCTCGAAACGGTTCGCGGCAACGGCGGGTGTGTGAAAGTAGCGGATTGGTATCATCCACACAGAAATATTTTCAGTCAGGAGCAACAGAACCTGCTTATAAATTTATTGAGCAAAGCTGACAATTCCGAACAAAAAATTTTACGGGAAATGATTTGCGCTTACGGTTCTCCGGCTGTAAGAGAACAATTTTCGGATTATATAACGAATCCTTTAGCAACATAAAACGCCGCAAAAATTGGGGAACGATGATTCGCCGCAAGCAGCGGGGGAATTAAACCCGAAAATAAGATTAAATAAAGGGGGAGATTACAATGCTCAATGAATACCCAGATATATTAACTGTAGAACAATTACAACAGATATTGAAAATAGGCAGAAATACCGCTTATAAACTTTTAAAAACTAAAAAAATCAGGAGTATCCGCATCGGTAAAATTCATAAAATACCTAAAATAAATATAATCGAATATTTACAAAATAATTTATAATTACGATGACAACGCATGATATTTATGGTATAATATGAATTGTATTGATAGTGGTTGCCTGTTAATAAAGGAGGAAAATACAAATGACAGGAAGCCTTCAAACAAAAAAAGGTTATTATTACGTTGTATTGAGTTATAGGTCAAAAAATGGCGTTCGCATGACGAAATGGATTGCTACAGGCTATGAGATCAAAAACAACAAGCGTAAAGGAGAAGCATTAATTGAAAAATACGTAGAGCAGTATAAAAATTTAGAAGAAGAAATCATATTCGACGGGGACAAGATATTATTTAAGGCTGCATTGGAAGATTGGCTTGCAAGGGTCGAAAACAAGGTTGAAAAATCAACGTATGAGGGTTATACGATCTATGTAAACAAGCATATTATACCATATTTCAAAAGATTCAAGCAGCTGCATCTTCACGAGGTTACACCTAAACATATTCGCGATTACTACGAGTATAAGTTTACAAGCGGCAGATTGGACGGCAAACCGGGAGGATTGGATATACAATCAATTAAAAAGCATGGCATGGTATTGAAATTAATGCTGAACGATGCGTTCATAGCGGAGCAAATCTCACGGAATCCGGCGTCTACCGTACCTTTGCCTAAGCAAGAAAAGAGTATTTACAAAGGGATATTCTTAACAAGCGATGAAGCGAATACGATGCTGCAAGCGTTCAAAGGGCATGAACTGAGGGAACTTGTATATGTTACTTTGTACTATGGATTACGCCGTTCAGAAGTCCTCGGACTTCGCTGGAGCGCGGTTGATTTTGAGAAAGAAACGCTGACAATAAATCATACCGTCGTGAAAAATCTGTCTGTGGAATACAAGAACAGCACAAAAACCGAAAAAAGCAATTATACATTCCATTTACTGGCCGATGTTAAAGATTTGTTGTCAGAATTGAAAGAACAGCATATTAAGAATCGTAAACTTTGCGGAACCGACTATATCGAATCCGATTATATCTTCACATGGCAGGATGGCAAACTATACCGCCCGGATTATATTACCCGCGTTTTTCAAAGAGTGCTGAAAAATCATGGACTTCCCAAAATGCGCTTTCACGACCTCAGACACAGTACGGCAAGCATATTATACGAAAAAGGATGGTCGTTGAAAGACATACAGGAATGGATGAGACACGCGAATATAGATATAACAGCGAATATTTATACACACATTTCGGAAGCAAGGAAAAAAGCGGCGGCAAAAGACTTAGAAAAAACCCTTAAGTTTTAATTAAGGCTAAGATAATATTTTAGAATTATTTTAGAACTATTTTAGAACAGAGCCTAAAAAATGGAAATATAGGGTAAAAAAAGGAAAACGCCAATTCGCGAAACCCGCATAGAATCGGCGTTTTCTCTGGTCGGGGTGGTGATATAGGACTTGCGAGAAGCCCCATAAAATCAAGGTTTTTAAAGGCAAGCAACAGCATTATTTACAAAAACCCTGCAAACTGACTCAATACTATCCCTAATTATATCACCATTTAATAAATTTGTCAATAACAACTTCGGGTCGGTCACACGGAATTTGAACGAGTAAAAAATTCATGAACAAACCCAGACACGAACGACTTTATCAAGATAGTGTTCATCAAGGAGACAGTTGAACTGTTTGTCGGAAATGCCACCCTTGAAAGAAGTTTCGCACTTCAAAATATTAAACGCCATTTGTCTGAAAACATTGAGATTTTCGGCAGAATTGTCGGCTCTGGCACGACTTTCATCTTCGCGGAAAACCATGTCTAATACCCAGTGAAAACTCTCAACCGACCAGTGTCCGCGTTTGCACTTGGCAAATTCACGCGCAGTCATATTAGGAACGCTGTATATGGAATAATTATGAGAAATTGTGATTTTCCCGTCCTGCTCAACCGTTGACACACATACTCCAAATCCTGACAGGTTTCTCCATTTATCGGCGTATTCTATCCACGCAACGTCATTGCATACGAAATATTCGCGTTTTTCAATTCTCCCTTGACCTTTTTTGTCCATTTCGCGGTAATATTGACCTTTTCCGGCTAAAAATCGGCGATCGTCCGGGAAAATCTCAGTTTCTGTGTATAGTTTGACGTCGTTATACAGATTCCCTTGATTTTCTTTCAAAGATAAACAGTAGTCTGCGCCTTTTTCTATGATTTTATCTGCTATTTCTGTTTGCGTACCCATCGCGTCTATCGTTACTATACAACCCTTGATTTCAAGCATTTCTAATAGTTTCGGTATCGCCGTGATTTCATTGCTCTTTTCTTCACACGCAAGCTGTCCTAATACCAACCCGAACTCATGTGAAAATGCGCTCACTACATGAAGTGGCTTCTTGTTTTTATCTTTTGTTAGCCGTGCTTCTTTTCCGTCTATCGCTACCACTCCGAATATATTTTGCGCTATCTCTTTCATCCATTCAACAAATATTTCGTGCAGTTTTTTTGTGTCTATTTCTTTTATCACGTTTCGCAGAGTACACGCATCTGGGATTCCGTTTTCTAATTTCAAAAACTTTTTTAGCCATTTTTCCTTGCTAACTCCAAACATCGCTATTTTCGCGTATGATGTTGCTCCGCACATTACTCCTAACAACACTATCATTTGTATTTCTATCAACGGGTACATTACGCTTCGTTCCCGTCTCGTGTCTTCGATTCCCTCCATCGCTTCCGCTAAACTTATCTTTTTCATGGATAACACCACCTTTTGTTGGTATTATACCATATCTTTGTGAACTCTGTTCATATTTTATTTACTCGTTCAAATTCCGTGGGGTCGGTCTGGAGCTGTTGACAAAGTGTGGGTTGGGTGTAAGAATATCGCTTAAACTAAAGAAAGACAGGAAAAACGAACAAACATTGCTGAAAAGGCAAGAAAAAACGGAGTATTAACCCCCCGCGTGACATTTTATCAGCCGTTTTAGGTTCAGCGCACACGCAGAAAGGAAACAGTGGTCGGCTGCGGCTCGGAGTCCTCGCCTGAATAACTGTTTGAGATTATGCTGTGATTTTTGGGAGGAGAACGAACCCTCGCACCAAATTTGCCGTTTTCGGAGAGCGTCGTTGTATTCAGCCGAACCGTCAGACTCATGATGTTTATCTACAATGTGTTGAAAAATATTCACTTGAATTTTGCGTGACTTCTGGCTCGGCGCAAGACACTTCTCACGGTTCGGACAATATCTGCAAGTCTTTGTGTCAGCGCGGTACTCGCGGGTTATGCCGCTCTCGCCCCGCTGTAAACAACGTAATGTCAATGATTTTCCATCAGGACAGATAAATTCGTCTTTCTCCTGATTGTATGCGAAATCCTCGCGTTTGTACTCGGTTTTAGAATTGTCGGAAGTTTCTTTTTCAGGCGTGTATATCGTTATTTCGCGTTCTTCCATTTCTTTATGTATTATAGCTGTGTCGTATGCGGCGTCGGCGCAGACTGATTCGACTTTGATTTCCAACTCATTAAGAGTAGCCTCAACACGCTCCAACTGTTCGAGATACGGCGCACTATCAGGCATATTCCCCGCAGTTACCTCTACATCAATGATTATTCCGTTATCTGTGTCGAGGGTTTGGTGTGTCAAATAATGAAATCCTTCCGGTTTGCCGGGGCGTTTCAGCCAGCCTGCCTCAGCGTCTGTTATACTTTTTGTCTGTTCTGTTTTCTTAGGTTTGGGCGGTTTCCGCGTTATCTCCCCCATTCCTAAACGCTTGCGTTCCGCAGTTTCATATTCGTCAAGTTTCTTGAAAAACTCTGTCGCTTCACGTTCAATTTCGACTGTTATCTTTGCCAGCTTCGTCGCGTTCGCCTTGACATGGGTGCTGTCTGTTACCAGCAGTTTGCCGCTGACTAACCCTGCTTCCGCACATAATCTTACAACGTGTACAAACAGTTTCTTGAATATATCAGCCTCATTGAACTTCCTCCGCCGAAGCTGTGATATTGTACTGTGGTCCGGTACGCGTTCATCAAAGCCTAACCCCAAAAACCATCGGTATGCCACATTGTATTTTAGTTCCTCTTCTAATCTCCGCTCTGATGGGATGCCGTACAGAAACCCTATCAGTAATGACTTTACTATCATTACTGGGTCTGTCGAATATTTCCCATTGTCTGCGCAATAGTACGGCTTCAACTCATCATATATGAAATCAAAATTTACCGCCGCTTCGAGCCGCCGCAAAAAATGACCGCTCGGTACCACTTCTTCTAAACTCGTCGTGAACATACTTTGCTGAACTCCCTTGCGCTGGCTCATCATTTCTTTTATCTCCATACTCTTTTTTTCATTATATTAAATTATATCATGTTTTGGAGATTTTTGCAATTTCTTACCCCACTTTGTCAACAACCCCACTCTGACCCGATGTTGTTCTATATAAAATATTTTTTAG
>Ga0082212_10007069_pt1 | contig 14933 bp, 10 predicted proteins | sample TergutNt197P3_FD_71548 | JGI IMG/M metagenome (GOLD analysis project Ga0082212, IMG submission 71548) | Neocapritermes taracua P3 segment gut microbial communities from Petit-Saut dam, French Guiana - Nt197 P3 | ecosystem: Host-associated > Arthropoda: Insects > Digestive system > Gut ... | reverse complement strand
TCCCCGTTTTGCAGCAGCCGTAACGCCCGTGTTTGAAGATCTCTACGCCCGTGTGAAAGACGGACGCGAATGTCAGCGCGTACTCGAATCAACCAGCGGCGCAAATTACAGAGACGAACTGGGAAAAGAGTTGAAAGAACTGCGCGAATCGGAAATCTGGCAGGCCGGCGAGCAGGTTCGTAAACTGCGCCCGGGAAAGTAAAGCGGCATTTTTTATCTCGCTTTATTAAAGGCTTGGGTGGCGAGCGCAAAATATTCGCTGATATCTGCAAGCGTCGCGCCGGTTGTACCATCGAACTCCCAGGTATCTTTACCGTTGCCGGCTTTGGTAGCGCTCATTCTTTGCGTACCGATGTTGTTAGGGTTTTTGCCTGTCAAATAACCGGCCATAGCGTTTGTATTGTCCGTCCAGCCTCTGCCTGCTGTTTTGTTTACATCTAACCCCACCCAGTTTGGATTGTAGGCATTTTGGGTTTTTTGCCATCTGTTACCTTTCGTGTTGGCGACGGGAGTGGTTCTTGTCCAGTCGATAACATAAGCGGAACCATCTTCTTTGAGCACCTCGTAATTTCCGGCAGCCATTTGCTCCCAATACCATCTGGCATTGTTTTCAAACCTTACCCAGGTCTCGATACCATAATTGCCGTCAATACTTGCGTTGCTATAAACTCCGCGAATCTGGCTATTCCCCTTCAGCGTCAAAATCTCGTTGCCGATTTTGATTTTCCTCGCAAAGAAGACGCTCCCCTGACCGGCAAAGTCTGCTTCTGCGATTTTCACTCCCTGAATATTAAAGACATAGGAGGGAGCCTCGTCTGTTCCTTCGTTAGTACGGGTTACGAGCGTCCAGGAATAGGGTAATTCCATTTCGTCGAAAACGACAGACTTGATAACATCCGCCTCAACCTCTACATCAACCTTGCCAACGTAGTGTGCATGAACAACGCCATACGCGGTAGCTTTGCCGCTTTTCGGGCCGCAGCCGGCAAATATGCCCAACGCCATAATAGCAATCACAGGCATGACAACTAATCTCTTTTTCATAGAAAAATATTTTTAATGATGAATAACGGGTCAAAAATAGGAAAATATTATAAAAAAACAGAATTAAACCGCTTCTCTCTGTTGATCCAATATTTCCAATCGTTTTACAGATTCTACGCCTTTGAGTTTTTTCAGTTTTTTCATGAGGTTTTCCAGGTCATTGGTATCATGTACGTAAAGTTGAATAGTTCCTTCAAAAATACCGTCGTGGCTTGCCATGTTGAAAGTGCGGATATTAACGTTCATCTCTTCGGTGAGCCGGGTGGTAATTTGCAGGTAAATATCGGGGCGATCGATGCCCTGTATGGATATTTTGGCAAGGAAAGAGAATACTTTAAAGGTAGTCCATTTTACAGGAACAATCAGATCGCCGCGGCTGGCCGTTAGCTTTACGGCATTGGGGCAACGCGATTTGTGTATGAGTACTAATTCATGCGATTGATTCAGATACCCGATCACATCATCGCCGGGAATAGGATTGCAACATTTGGCAATTTTATAATTGAACTTCGGTTCGTCGACGTTCTTTTCGATTGTTTCGGATACTGTGCTGTCACTGCTCAATTGATTACTGTCAGAAGCGGGGAGCGACTTGCCACCAAACAGCTGTAACCGCCAGATACGTGTCCATTTCTTTTCGGGATTATCATTCAGAATTTTCGGCAGATCGTCGAGCGTGATTAAATCAGCGCCTATTTTGCTGTACAGTTCATCTTTGGTTTGTGCGTCGTATGCTTTAAGCACCTTATTGATCACACTTGAATTGGGCGTCAGAGCGACATTGTTTTCTCTGAGTTTTTCCTCAAAAATTACTTTGCCCCGTTCAACAGGGTTTTTGGTTTCAGCCTTGATATTGTTTTTGATGCTCGTTTTGGCTTTTGCAGTAACCACTTCATCCAACCATTGACGTTGTGTCTGTTTTTTGTCCAGAGTGATAATTTCCACCTGGTCGCCGCTGTGCAATTCGTGGATGAGCGGATACAACTTGTGGTTCACTTTGGCGGCAATAGCCCTGTGGCCTATCTCGGAGTGTATTTCGTAGGCAAAATCAAGCGCTGTGGCCTTTTGTGGAAGGGTTTTGATTTGTCCCTTGGGAGTAAACACATGTATCTCTTTGGTAAAAAGATTCATCTTGAAATTGTCTACCAGCTCAGCGGCATCGGTATTTGGATCCAGTAACAATTCCTTGATTTTCCGCAACCATTTGTCCAATTCTGTTTCTTTCGCTGTTACGCCCTTGTATTTCCAGTGTGCAGCGAATCCTTTTTCGGCAATATCGTCCATGCGTCGTGTACGTATTTGCACTTCCACCCATTTGCCATCTTTACCCATAACGGTAATGTGTAATGCCTCATATCCATTGGCTTTTGGCATACTCACCCAGTCGCGGATACGGTCGAGCTTGGGCGGATAAATGTCGGTAATTAGTGTATAGATGTTCCAGCACTGATTTCTTTCAGAAACATCAGGTACGGGGTCGAACACAATCCTGATGGCCGACAGGTCATAGATTTCCTCGAACAAAACGCCCTTGTGCTGCATCTTGTAATAGATAGAGTAAATAGATTTTGAACGGCCGGTCATTTCAAACCTGTAACCATTTTCGATGAGTTTTTCCCTGATGGGAACCATAAATTCATCGACGGATTTATTTCGTTTATCTTCGCTGTCTTTCAACTTATAGACGATATCCTGGTACATTTTCGGATGGCGGTATTTCAGGCTCAGATCCTCCAGTTCCTGCTTGATGGAATAATATCCGAGCCGGTGTGCTAAAGGAGCATACAAAAACATGGTTTCACCGGCAGTCTTGATCTGTTTGTCAGATGGCATGGCATCCAGAGTGCGCATGTTGTGCAGGCGATCGGCTAATTTGATGAGAATCACCCGCAGATCGTCTGATATGGTAAGCAGTATCTTACGAAAATTTTCGGCTTGCAGGGAAGAATTTCTGTCGAAAACATCCACGCCCGAAATTTTGGTTAACCCGTCCACAATCATGGCGACTTTCGGGCCAAACCGGTTGCGAATAAAATCTATGGTATATTCGGGATTATCTTCCACCACGTCGTGCAGAAGCGCTGCCACTACCGACGTGGTACCCAGCCCTATCTCTTCCACTACGATACGCGCCACACACATCGGATGTATCACATAGGGTTCACCCGACTTGCGACGCATGTTGCCATGAGCTTCATGCGCCAGGTCGAAAGCTTTACGGATCAGATCACGATCTTCATCTGAACGGATAAACGTGCAGGCATGAAGCAACTCCTGAAACTGTTTTTGGATACCTGTTTCTTCTGTTTGGGTCAATACCGACATATACAATGACTTTTTTTACTTCTTAATGATTGCTTTGTTTGACAAAAATAAACTATTTTTGATTTCAAAACAAAAAAATGGATAGTTTTCAAAATAACTTTTCGAGAAACCACTGTATCAGGCGAAAGTCAATCATTAATGGGAAGCAGAATCCAAAAACGGCGCCCAGCAGATGCGCATCGTGGTTGATGTTGTCGCTGGCTTTGCGCGCCGAGTATGCCGTGTACAAAAGGTAGAGCGGCCCGAAAATGAATGCCTTGACGGGAACGACGCCCATGAACAAAAGCGTCATGTGAGGATCGAAAAAGATACAGCAAAACAGTACGGCAGATACGGCGCCCGACGCCCCTACAGAATTGTACCAAACATTATCCTTATGCTTGCGTAACGTGGTAAGCGACGAAATAATGAGGCTTAAAAAGTAGAAAATTACATACCATAAGATCGGATATTTCAGCCATGTTTGGTAAGACATCAAACGGAAAGCAGCCTCAACGGTGCCGCCAAACGAAAACAACACCAGCATGTTGATGATCAGATGTGTCCAGTTGGCGTGGAGGAAACCATGTGTGATGATCCGGTAGCATTCGCGCCGGTGGTACGTTTGGTAAGGGTTGAACTGTAACCGGTCAAACAACGCTCTGTTGGAAAAAGCGCTGATAGAAATTACCGAAGTGATAATAACGATGATGAGGGTCATAACTGAAAAAAATGGTTTTGAATAACGCCCTCAAAAGTAATATAATTTTTTACAAGGGGAATTAAATAAAAGATCAAAAAAAATTAGTTTCGGCACAAACATACAAAATAATATTATAAGTTGTTTTTAACACGTTCCTTAACATGTAATTTCGTAAACTTTACAGCAATTTAATACCCATCACCAGAATATCATCTATCTGCCTGTGTGTTCCTTTCCATTCCATATGGGTTTTTTCGAGTATCCGCGCCTGTTTTTCCAAAGAAAAGCAATTGATTTTTGTTAATAAATTTTTGAAATTTTTCGATTTGAATTTTGATCCGTTATCACCTCCAAACTGGTCGGCATACCCGTCAGAAAACATATAGATGGTATCGCCCGGCAGGTAATCGAAACGGTTTGATGTGAATGGCCGGTCTTGTTTGATGTATATTCCTATGGGCATTTTGTCTGCCTTTTTTTCAATAAGTTCACCGTTGCGAATCATATATAATGAATTAAATGCTCCTGCAAAATCCAGCTTACGGTCTTTTTCAGAAATAACAACAAGGGCAATGTCCATTCCATCCTGACGTATGTTGGCGCTTCCCACAGGGTTTAGAATATGAATGATTTCCCTGCGCAATTCGTTCAGAATTTCATCGGCTTTAGGTTTTTCCATTTTTCCGGTAATTTTGGTTAACGCCGATATTCCCAACATGCTGACAATAGCTCCCGGTACTCCATGACCCGTACAGTCGGCAACAGCCACAATAATATGGTCATCCGTCCGGTTCATCCAGTAAAAGTCGCCACTCACAATGTCGCGCGGTTTGAAGTAGATGAAATGTTCGGGAAGAATGTTGTCCGAAAAATCTTTGGCAGGTAACGCAGCTTTTTGTATCAGACTGGCATAACGTATGCTGTCAGTGATTTCTTCTTTTTGCTTCGCCAGCAAGTTGTTCTGTTTTGCCAGCAAAGCATTGGCTCTTTTCTTTTGTACAAAGCCTCGATACAGCATAACTCCCACCGCAGCCACAAGAAGCGCTACTACCGAAAGCGCGATGATGAGTATCCGTTGAATGTAGTTTTTAAACTGCTGTTCCCGCCGTTCTGTCTCAATTTTATACTGCTCTGATTTTTCCGTGAACGCTCTTATCGTTTTTTTGTTGTTCACTTCGTCGTAAGCATAATTATAAGCCATAAGGTCGGCGTAAGCTTCGCTGTAACGTCCCTCAATTGCGTAAAGCCGGCTGCGTTGCTCCAATGCAACATACAGTATTTCGAACAGCCCCGAAGAACTGGCTATTTCAATGGCTTTTCCATAATAATATAGGGCAGAGTCAGTCTGTTGAATATCAGAATGAAAATTTCCAACAGTACAGTAGGTTTCCGCAAGTATAGCCGGTGAAGATAATGAACCGGACGTTTGTAGCATTTTGTAATAATAATTTTTCGCCTGTTCGGTTTCATCCATCAAATGATAAGTCGAACCTATATTGTCGTATACGTGCCAGAGTTGCTCGTTATTACCTGTGGCGCTGAATATTTTTTCGCTTTCAAGATAGTATTCCAGCGCCTGCACGGGTTGGTTCCGGATGAGATAAAGTCCTCCCAGATTGTTCAAACATTCTGCTTTTCCTGTCTCGCTGTTCAGCAAATTGTACAGATTCAGGCTCTTTTCGTATTGTTCCTGCGCCTGTTCAAAATCTTCTCCTTTCTGGTATGCCGTGCCGATGTTGAGGTACGATGATGCCTGTCCTTCACGGTCATTTAACTGCAAACGAATAGTTAACGCCTGTGGAAAATACTTCATGGCTTCATCGTATTTTCCCTGTCGCAGGGCAATTTGACCTAAATGGTTGAACACATTACCTTTCCTTGCTAATTGCGACTTGTCCGATGAATTTACCGCATCCTTGAAACAGTAAACAGCGAGTTCATAATTTCCTGCCTTTTCAGACAGCAAGCCAAGATGATAATATATTTCAAACCGAATACCTTTCCCCGTATTCTTTTGTCGGGATAATTGTTCTGCTCTTTCAAGATATGTCAGCGCTGTTTGAGGCATTGAGTCTGCCAGCGACACGCCTTTGTGCAATAACAACAAAACAGAATCATTATTTGGCGGGGTATGCACATCTTGTCCGGGAATGCCCGTACAACACGCGCATATCTTTACCGCGCACCATATAGCCATCAGATTTTTCAACCATATCATCTTATCTCAAATAATCAGTAAGGGTTGCTTCCAGTGTAACACTGTCGATTATCCCGTATACATCGGTACAATACTGACGAAGAATGGTGCGTGCCATATTATCTTTTTTCATTAAATTCAAAGCCTTCAACAACGAGTCGAACTCATTGAATAAATCTTTTTTTTCTACAAAAAACAGAGACAGTCTGGTTATCGGAACGATCTGATTGCCTTCCTTTAACAATACATAACATTCGGTAATTCTATTGCCCTGTATTTTCAAATCGTTTTTTGCGATAGAAAAACCGGTTGACAGATATTCCTCAACGCTGTCCCCGTTTTCATAACGGAGCAACAGGTCAAATTTTTCTGCATCCGCTTTTGTAACCGGCAGTGTTAATTTGGAACCGATGATCGTAAAGGTATCGACTGCTAAATATTCCTTTAAAGATTGCGGTGATACGCCTTTGGTAGTCAATACGGACTTCCCTCTGACGCCTGTAATCAACGCAGGACGTATCCTGACCGGAGTTATTGCCTGATCGGAAGTTACGGTCATCTGTTGATTGACGAATGATGATTTTGGTAATTCCAGGAAGTATTTAGTCTTTGAAGGACTTAGCAATACAGCTCTGTCGGTTAAACTATTAAACATAAGTCCGGTTTGTAAATTGATCTTATCGCCTGATTTCAACACTTTTCCCGATGTTCTATCTACAATGGTTCCTGTGGCGCTAATGATATCGTATGTTACGGTTTCCTGAGCTACCGTTCCTGTGACCAACCATACCAGACATACGAGGCTGGTGATAATCGCACGTAACTTTTTATCAGTTCGGGAAAGACAGTCTGCGTATGAATAGCGCCGGTTTTGATCAATCATTATTTCCATATCGAATTTTTTTACAAAAATATACAAAAGTTATGAAAAGAAAAAATGATTTTGTCAGAGCATCTTCCTGCTAAATTTCATACTCCACCGAAGCCGAAAACCGACGGCAAGTGGCTGTACTTTATCGATTTTACTATTTCATCACATTTCCTTGTCCTACAAGAACAAATGGCGCCCAATAAAACGGTTGGGGATAATCACGCAATATTTCCCGCTGTGCCAGGGTTAGCGCTTGTTGGGCTGTATGATGTTCAAGATGAGCATAAAATTTTTGCATCAAAAGCGAGGTTTCATTGTCGGCTACCTGCCATAAACTGACCATTACTGCCGATGATCCGGCAAAAAGGAATGCCCGGCTCAAGCCTACCATTTCATCACCTCTGTTCAACTGCCCAATTCCGGTTTCGCAAGCGCTCAGTGTTACTAATTTGGCTTGCAGGTTCATTTCAAAAACCTCATACACATTTAATTGCCCGTCGTCTTGTTCGGAAGCGGGAAAAAGAAGATGCGAGTAAAGAGGTTGTCTGTAATGATACACGCCATGAGTGGCGAAATGCAGAAAATCATAATCGGGAGCGTGCATCTTAGCAAATGTTTCGGTACCTGAGGTGCCAAATCCGGTAATTCGTTCAGAAAAAAACGGAAGAATGTTGATCAGTTCTTCTTCAGTTCCAGGCAATCCGTCATAATGACCGATCGCTACATCCGACAGCGCCATTCCCATCAATTTATTTTCTGAAGACATCGGCTTGTTTTGACATAAGCGATAAACACTTCCCGAAGGAGCGTAAACCATATTGAATTTTTCAGCCAGATATTTCCCTTCGCCGTCAATAAGCGTCTGAAAAGGTAAAAAGTGCAACGCCCCATTTGGCAAAATTACCAGATCGGATACTGGATTGATGCAGGTTTCAACAGGAGCAATCAGTAAGGAATAAAGTTTCTTCAGATGGGTTGGTAAACTCCAGTGCTGAATAGAAATACAACGTCGGGTTTCTGCAATCAGCGTTTCAAGTTCCTCGCGGTCTACAGGTATGAAACAGCATAAGACAGTATCCTTTGTTGCAAACCACTGTATAAGAGTGTTATCCATTACGCGATAGGACAGAATGGCAGTTTTTTCAGGTATTTTTTCACGTAAATCAGATAGTTGAACCGGCGATACAGCTATTAATTCTGAATATTCGGGGTGATTCCACTTGATTTGTTGAATCAAATCGTCATATTCCTCCTGTTTGTTGTTGATTAGATTTTTGATTTCACGGATTTCTATACTGCGGGTGTTTTCGGAAACTGATTCTGCGGTCGTTTTTGCTTCATTGTATTTCTGAAGAAGTTGATAAAGTTTCTGAATTTCCTTTCGTTTTTCCTGTTCTGCCATCATCAATGTGTCAGACATTGATTTCTGAAAATGAATGGTTTTGTTGGCGAGAATTTCATAAAAAGCCCTTGCTTTTGCCTGTTCCGATATTGTAAAAGCCTCATCCTGCTTATTGTATTTCAAAAGTAGAAGAATCAAGTGATCGTAAACTTCCTGTTTGTTGTTGAAATACAGACTTCTAAATTCTTCTAATGAAAGATTTGCTCTGATTTTCTCGATGATGCCAATTGCCGTGTAAAATGCTTCAATGGCTTTGGTGTCATTGTTCAACGCCTCATAAACGCGCCCTGTTTGAAACCATGCCTGCCACTGTGTTTCCGGATAATCGGCTGCTACTGTTACCGAATCGAGAGCCGCTTTTGCCTTTTCCGGAAAGCCCTGTTCAATAAATATTTTGCCGAGATACAGCAAACTGTTGCAATATCCCTGCCTGTTTCCCGAAACTGAAAATAAGCTCTGCGCACGCTCAACAAAATATTTAGCACTGTCAGGTTTGCCTGTTATGAGCATCAATTCTGCTAACCGCAACAACGAAATACCCTCTCCGTTGAAGTGACCTTCCAACGAAAAATATTCATAAGCGCTCATCAAATCACCCAGCCGCATATCCAACGACGCCTGAAGGTTTTTCGACTGGTAAGTCTGCATTTCCGACGCCAATTCGTAATAACGTTCAGATCCCGGTATATCGCCAATAGCTTGGTAAATATCGCCCATGCCGACAGTCGTCCAAACTGTTTGCGATACAATACCGTATTCTGTTGCTTGTTGCAGCGCTTTTTCCTGAAAGCGAAGCGCTTCTTCGTACTTGCCTTCCGCCATTGACAATGAAGCAAATAACCTGTTATGCCTGAAAAGGCTGAAATTTTCGGCAATGGCAATTTTTTCAGAAAGACCAAGTTCTATATTTGCCTGTTTCGTGTCGCCGGCGTCGGCGTGTATTTCTGCATAAACGAGGAGGGCTTCCATTTCGCCGCGACGATCTCGAGCCTGTTTGAAAAGATCTAAACTTTTGTTAATGCAGGAGATGGCGGTTTGCGTATTGCCCATCATGGCGTATAACCGTCCGATCGTAAGGTTTGTTTCGGCAATGGCAAGCCGGTGTGTGGTTTTCAAGCTTTGGTCCATCCCTTCACTCATCGTCAGCGATTTTTCAAACGGTACAATACTTTTCCGGTAGAGCCCCGCATAGATATAATTATTGCCTAGCTGCCGGTAATCTGCAATCATGCCCATTCTGTTACCGTTTAATGAATCCAGCAGCAAAGCCTCGCGAACATGCTTCATTGCGGAGTTGTAACCGGCGGTCATTTCGTAACAATTTGCTGTCTTACGATGAAGTTCCGCTTCCATATCAGGGCTTCGGTAAATGCCTAATTTTTGGGCAGCATCAGATGCACGTTGATAGTGCAGCAAAGCTGTGCTGTAATCGTAACGGTTGAAAGCGTCATCGCCTGCCTTTTGCTCTTTCGTAACCACAATGGATGGGGTGGAACAGCCCATCAGCAGAAGGATTAGCATGAGTATCCCGTAAAAAATATCCGGCGTTTTAAAAATTTGCTTCATATTAAAACAAGTATTCCAACCGATGAAAATACATAGGGTCAGTACCCCAATTTTTCCCGAAGACCGGTACTTCTATACCCTCGCTGATCCTGAAGTGTTTCACATGAAACACAAGATATCCGGAATATTCCACAAAATATCTCTTCTTTGAAAACCCTGGTTCTTTTTTACCTTCAATAGTATTGGAATCGAATTTTAGAAAAATGACTTCATTAGTCAACGCAATCCATTCGTTCAGATGAAAATTGACGCCGGCGCTTCCCCCATAAGAATTACCCATTTTAAAGGATTTTTCCGGAGCGCCGGGTTCAAACATCCTTTTCGCTGAAAAAAAATATGTATAACCAAGTTCAAACGAATATGAAAACGGATACTGTATTTTTTTGTATATCAGAAATGCGCCAGTTGAATATGCCCCTGAAGATACAGGTAAATCATAGTGATCTCTATCTATTATATTTCGAGGATTTCTCCGCCCTCCCGGAATACTTAATTCAAAAATCCCTGTCAGGGATGAAAGCCGATCTTTATTTTGGGGAATGATTTGATACAATAATTTCAATTGTACCTGATTTAAGCCTCTTCCTTTTAATATCGCAGATGGATTCATTACTGTATCAATCAAAGGCACGTATGTAATACTACCTAATTGTTCATGTTCAAAATTACAATGCGCAAGAATACCTGTCTCTAATCTGTTATTGATCCCATAATGAAAATATGTTTCCGATTGCACTGCAGTAGCCCAGGCGTAATCTGATTCTGACAAAAAAATTCTCTTTCCCTTTTCATCAAATATATTTCCTGAAATCAGCCCATAACTTAAAGACTCTCCCACTCTGAAAAAACCTTTCGGAAGTGTTGGCGGTTGTGTAACTACAGTCATTTGTTTCATGTCAGCGGGTAAAATCTGCCTTTCTGTTTGCGCTATTATTCCGGTTATCACACACAAAAACAACAATATGGTAAAAACGAATTTCATGGTTAGTTTTCTTTATGGAATGGAAACAGGTTCAAACTTGCCGTTATGGATACACCGAAACGTCCGTCAATATTTTTTCCGGTCAGGGGAATGGTTGCTGTTTGAAAAATTCTGAGGGCAGGCGACACCTGTATTGAGAAACCCGGCATCGCAACCCATAATTGTTGTTTCAGGTTGGCGTATTTTCGTCCGTAATGTTCTGTCCAGCCGCCCCAAGATGAATAATAGTCGCCGTTAAAATGAACATCTAACCATCCGTTCATTTGATAATGCAACGCTGCATCAAGATGAAAGGAACGATCGGTCAGGTAACCATATTCTTCCGCTGTGTAGGAAAATTCGTTTAGTGCATGGATCAGCGTATGCGACCATCGTATATTAGTACCTGTTTTAGCCGGAAATAGAAAAGCAGCATCAACCTGAAATGAAAATTTTTGAAGTGTCAATTTTCCTGAACCTGACAGACGGTACACAGGCACACCCGATCCGATTGGCGAGAGATAATGATATACAATATTATGTTCCGTAACATCATATTCCACGTGATACACCTCTGTAACAGAATGTCGGGGCTGCTCGGGTTGATGATTTGCTGTGGGAAGATAAATTCCCCAGCAGAGGTTTATATCAAAAAATTTGTATTCGACGGGAAGTCTTAACGAGGCGAAGAGTAACAAGTCGTTCATACCCCGAAATTCTTCTAATGTGTAGGAAAGCATGTGATACCCAAGTCCAGCGGCGACGTAAGCCGTCTGAAAACCGGACGTTCCGGTTCGTTGATATGATATATTCACTCCCGCTTCAATGAAATCAGTCAACCCGTATTTTATTTCCGCAGGAAAGTGATAACGCACATAAGTCATATCGCTGCTTTTGTTTCTGATGTTGACGCCATTCCCGTCAAAAATCTGATTGCGGATATTGAATTGAAAACCCTGATTTACTTGAAACTGTCCTTTGTACAATTGAAGCGGACGCTGATTGTATGGCATGGTCAACAAACTGTATTTATCGCTTGTTGTTTCGCCGCCTTGTCCGAATACTGCGAAACATGGAAAAAACAGTAAAAACATCAGAAAATTATTTAACTGGCAATTCATATTTTAGCAAACCTTTAGTATTCAACCCAATCCATAAATATCCTTCGTTGTCCTGTGCAATCGCATTTACATCATTTTCGTAAAAACCGGTATATTCAGCGTAAATAAAATGAGGGAGCACATTATCATACATGATCAGTCCGTTACCCGATGTGGCGAACCAAATATTATTTTTCCTGTCTTCAAAAATTTGATTGACAATCATCTGTCTCGGATCGGTCATGTATGGAATGGTTCGAAAACGTTTTGTTGCATCTAACCATCCAAGTGGCATATCTCCCTGTGTTCCGATCCACAAACGATTTTTACTGTCGCAAAATAAAGATTTTACGTTGATAGCATCTATTTCACGAAAAAAATGATCGTCTGAAATCAATCTAAACAAACCCTTTTGCGTGCCAGCCCAAATATTTCCCCGAGCATCTTTTTCAATAGAATTAACAAAGGTAGAACTTTCGAAAATGAATTGATTGATTTCATTCGTAATATAAAACACATAATAACCATTGTTGGTTCCAATCCACAGTTCATTTTCCGAAACGTAATTCAATGAATTGATGTGCATCGTCTCTACGAGCGGATTTATGCCGGTATAATTACCCCAACTGCCATCCTGAAACCTTATTGAAACGCCAATTTCTGTGCCTATATACATTCCTCCCGAATTGCCGGCAAGCAGACAGGTTACATGATTGCTCAGCAATTCGCTGTTGGAAGTATTGTACACCGTCCACTGTTCGTTTTTGTATGACGCAAGGCCCTCATCCTTAAAAGCAACCCACAGGACGCCCTGTTTGTCGGGGGTAATAGCACAAACGGAGTTGCCGGGCAATCCCGTTTGGATATCATACAGCGTCCATTTACCGTTTGGTTTCAATTCGGGTAAATCGTTGTCAATGGCAACGCAAGCCTGCACGATTACGCAAATAAATAAAAACCTTACCATCCGGAAATTTTTAATGATACATTTTTGATTTTCCATTTTCTTCAACTTAAAATCACTAATATCTGACTATTAAACTAATGACTGTTTGTTTCTGCTGATAAATTTTCAAATGGTATCGGTCCGGTGTATTTCACACGAATATCATTTACAATTTTGCCTGTAACGATATCCTTACCGCTGAAGTTGGTATTGAGCGTATAAATGTCGCCCAGAGCGGACACAGTAAAAGTTCCTCCTGTAATTAATGTATTCTTCAGATTATGGATGAAAAAACTTCCGTCATAGTCATTCCCATACGATTCACCCGGCCAAATTGATCTAACACTACCTGTTTTTTCGACATAATATACGCCTACATCAAATTTAAAACTGGCGAAACTTGATGGTAGTGTACAGTAGCCATCAATACAGACAAGTGTCTGCATGTCGTAAGAATTGTATAAACCCAATATAAAATGTGCTGCACCGATATCAATGAAATCACCATAATAATGTCCTTCACAGGTATCAAACGTGATCACATTTCCCGCAGGAATTGTTCCCACTCTGTATTGCGTTACGATTACGGTTACAGGGTTCGCATCACCTGCTTGTACAGTAATTCTTCCCATACGGTCTTTGCCGGTATCGGTATATGGTTCCGCAGTAATATAAAACCCGTCGTAAACCCGATCAATATTGATCCATTCTACTGATGCGTTTGCAGTCCATGATGGTACGTTTGTAATCACTTCCACGAATAATTCATCCACATCATTTGCAGCAAATTCAATATTATCCGCCGTGATCAACAATTTGTCTATTGTGATGGGGGGCTGATCACATGCCGCGATAAAAAATAAAATGATAAGCCACACACATCTATTCATTGTATTTTTTTTTGATTAGATTTTCATGTATGCTCCTCACATGATTTGTTTTTACTGAAGAAGAACCGTTTGCAGGTTTGATGATATGATTTCTCATCAGATTGCGTTTCGACGACGAAAAACTATTTGCAGGTTTGATGGTGTGATTTTCAATAGGATTTCGTTTTATAGAAGAAGAGTTTTTTTCAGGTCTGATGATCCTGCTTTCAATGTGATCGCGTTTTGCCAAAGAAAAACTTTTTATCGAAGAAGTACCTCCTGCATTAATCGGTTGGAACCAAATTCCCCAGTCGCCATCTGCATCTTGATAAAACCATACGCCCAAATTATCTTCTTCGGAAATAAAAATTTCCTCTCCATCACTATTGACGCCCCAATACTCGTATTTTCCTGACAAGTAATCGAATGCGCGTTCGTATATATTAGGTACAGAGCCATCAAGTAACAGTTCAACATAAGATAATACAAAATTGATAAAACTATACCACACTTCAACAATCTTATTGGTTTCGCCGCTGTAAATCAAATAGTCGTTATCCTCGTAAATCAATTGTCGTATTCTGCTTTCATAGTTCTTGACGTCCGTTTGTGAGGCTGAGCCGTCGAAATTCAGGTACGGGTCAATATATAGCGGAATGCGCTGAAACAAAATAATCCATCCATATTCATCTTCATAGAGCCAGATGGTGAAATTATCATCGTCGGAAATAAAAATATCCTCACCATCATCGTTGACGCCCCAATATTTATATTTGTTTGACAAATGAGCAAATGCACGTTCATAAATATCGGGAGTTGATTCCAACCAGATTTCTACAAAGGTTAAGGTCAAATTACCAAAACAGTACCAGATTGTATTTACATCAGCGTTTTCGTCTGTGTAAAACAGAGAGTATCTGTCTTCGTTAACTAATAATCGCTTGTCTTTTTCATAGTTTATTACTGCCTC
>Ga0082212_10007068_pt1 | contig 14934 bp, 17 predicted proteins | sample TergutNt197P3_FD_71548 | JGI IMG/M metagenome (GOLD analysis project Ga0082212, IMG submission 71548) | Neocapritermes taracua P3 segment gut microbial communities from Petit-Saut dam, French Guiana - Nt197 P3 | ecosystem: Host-associated > Arthropoda: Insects > Digestive system > Gut ... | reverse complement strand
CGCTGCCTGGGAAGTTCAGCGCAATGCGCGGCGCAGACCGATAAAATGGCAGTTCAAAACGGCAGATGCAAGGATAAAGCTTAAAAGCGTATATCCTCAATTTTAAATGTTACATGGTACTAGTCGCCCAATCCAAGGCAGTCGGCAAAGCGGTATGGGTCGCTTCTCCCCTCAATTTTTTTTGAGTCTCTCGCTCCCATTCCGCGGCCGCTCGCTTCCCTTCCCGGCCCGTACCGCATAGTTTGGTCAACGGTGTTTGGCCGGGCCGCTGCACCACGGCGCGCCATTTTATGCCTTTCCAAATTTTTGCTGATGTTTTTGTCAGTATATCAAGGGAAAACGTAATAACAAAAAAATCGCCTCAATAATATCAATAGTATCAATCATTTTCGGCGTTTTTTGGCTTTCAGTGCAATATTTTGGTTTTTAGGCCTCCCCGCTCGCCTAAGGCCTGCCTTTTTTGGGCAGTTTACCTCCTGCCAGCCCCTCACTCCACCTTTACCGAACAATCTTAGGCCCGGTAGGGCCAGGGATTGAGCCGTTAAGGCAAGGCCGGTTTGCCACGCTCTAAACGGCTGGTCATGGCCTGCAAGGCCAAGATTTGGGCCTTGCGGAGCGCTTCGTCCCAGGCCTCGCCATAGGTCGTATAGACAACCGCGCATCATTGTAATGACTTTCATGCAATTTTGGAGCGTACGTCCATCCGTCTTGCCCATGATTCGTAAGCTGTATGCCGGGTTTGGGATTCCTGTCGAAAACTTGCTCGAGAAGTCTGTGCATGCTTAATCAAGACAGAATGAGTCTTAAGCCTGGAGTCATTCGAACAGCAAAAAATAAATGTTACGCCCCCTCCGGCTTCCGTGCAACGGCGTTGCGAGTTTCGTTGAACCAGTTGGCGTGTTCCGTGGAGATATGCTCTTCAACTCTTTCTGCTAGAACAATCAACCGCTCCAACTCGCTCAGAGTCCGATAGGCCCCGGCACGAGAAAGGAAGAGAAATTTTTCGTGTTTGAGGCGTTCCGCTGTTGCGCGATAAGTAAACCACAAGGTCGCATATTGATTTAGTTGCTGAATGGCTTCCAGCACGGCAATCAAAATACCTAAAGCCGAGGCTGTCCATTTGGCACAATCTGTTGGCAATAGACTGGTGGCCGGAATCAACACGGCGGCCAGGACTTGTGTTATTTTTAATTTTTTGTACCAGTATTGGCAGTGCTGGCTCTTGCGGTCATACCAGTTAAATTGGTCAATCAATCGAAACCAAGCTGGATGCGTTGTGATAGATTCGGAAACTATCGGCTCGTGGGGCGCGTTATTTTTTTTCTCGGTCATTTTTGTCTTCCTGTGGTTAAGGAGATATCAGCAGATTGATTTGCCTTACCCAAACGAAAGTAGATAGTCGGTGAACGAAGCAATCCGCAAAATGGGCCTGTGAGTAAATTTTTATCGCTGGGGAAACCAGTGCCACACTTCACGAATTTATCTGATACAAAAACTGTGACAGACCAATCTCAATGCTATCATTGGTGAAAGTTGATGCTTGGTTCAATAAGGTGTTCATCCGTGACCTATTTCATCTGCTAACTTTGACCAAGAAACTGTTTTTATTTTATTAGCAGTGATTGCTTTAGGCAAACTTGTAGGCCTTTGGTCGCCCTTATAAACTCCGATAACACGCTTCCCAAGCTCAATGCTTTTTTGTATTTCCCAATCAACCCATTGGCTTTTTGCAGTATTTTCAGACAAATAGACAACAGCGACCGAACAGGCATTAATTCTATCTTCTATTTTTCCCTTAATATACCCAGCTTTTTCACTATCGAAAGGTTCTCTTACAGACCAGTCATTGAACTCAATCGGAGAATTATCATTTTTTGATTGAGCTCGCAAAAGATTGACATCATCAATATCCTCATAAGCAAAACTTATAAATACATTGCGACGAGGTGTATCATCTTTTTGCAATTCTTGTTTTGCTTTTTTTACCAAATCGCTTAGCCCTCTGATGTTGCTTGCTCCGCCGCCTCCACCGCCCATAATTACACCTCCGTTCCAATATATTCCCGACAAGCAATACATTTGCCACACGGGGGGATAGTACCCGCATGGCACGAATATGTTCCTTTTATCCCTTTATCATTCGCTAAGGCAACTACTTCTGCCTTTGAAAATGACCCTAGTGGGGATAATATGCTAATTTTTTTATTCAGCACCTGTTGAATTAGAGATTCCGCTGTTTTTAAAAAATTTTGTGTTTGATCTGGAAAAATGCTATAAGATTCATTTAATAAGCCAATTGCTACGGATGTAGCCTCGCATCGATAAGCATATCCTGCAGCTAGACTCAAAAAAAGTAAGTTGCGGCACGGTAAAAACGCTTCAGAATTTATATCATATGCTTGCGATGTAATCCCCGCAGGAACCAAGCGGCTATAATCGGAAATTGTTAATTTTTCTGGCATCGGGATATCCAAAATGGAGAAAGTTGTTTTACATGCAGATAGTTCTCTATCATAATTTAATTGCCCATAGTCGATAAAAAGAGGAAATTGCTTGATATTCTCCTCTTTAATTAAAAGAGCCATTAAAGTTGAATCTAAACCACCAGATACCAACGTCACGATGCTCATATTCCAATTTCCCTTGCTGCTTTCATAGTTGCCCAAATTGCTATATCAAGATGCCCAGTTCTATAGCCATTTAGTGAAGCATAATTTCTTACAGCATTTTCAATTCGTTCATATCCAGATATTGTTGCGATCATTGCTGAAGTGCATTGAACACCCAACATGCCAAGAAAACGCAAAATATGAGTGTCTAAAACTGCTAGATCACTGCTTGCGCCAATGTTCCGAATGAACATGCTCGCTTGCTTTGGCCCAATGCCAGAGAATTCTTCAACCAAATGCTTGCGAAAAGCCTGTGGATTATTTTTATATATCATCAGTCGTTTTGACAGAGAGCACTCAATCAGCTTTTTATGTAACCCAATCAAATTCACAGCTTGCCTATGAGGAAAACGATGGCTCGTTTTGTATGGGAGCCCTATAGCCTTGCCGGAAAGTAATCTGTATATGGTGAAGGAAAACAATTCAATTTTATCAACTACCCACCAATCATCTTCAAATAACCCACAAAACTCGATATTGTTGATAAGTGCAACAGTTGTTTCGTAGCGAATTTGACTGCCGAGCATGCAACCTATTAACTCTTTGCGTAAATCGTACTCACTTAAAAAATTGATTGAATCAGGATAATTTTTGGCTTCAATCTCGCGATAGAGCGATGAAATTACTCGCTCTATTTTAAGCTCAATTTGTTTGGGCATTTTCATTTCAACAACTCTTCGATTATTTGTTTTTGTACTCCTTGCCCTGCATGAAGGCATGTCATTCGTAATAGCTGTTGCACATTATCTTTATCAATATAATCTTTAACTGTATTAATCCAATCGTTATATGCATCAAAATTATAAGCAACAACGCGTAGTGCAAAATCGTTTTCTTTATTTGCAGCTATTTTTTTGACTTCTTGATTAACAATCCGGTTTATATTCGCGTTTTCTAATAAATCAAAATGCTGAAAATGAAATAATGTCACAGTACCATAATTAATTGCTGTTCTGCACCATTCTAGTCCATCAAAAGAATCAGCGCCTGCTGCAGCAAAAAATGCAATAGAAATTGGATTTCCAGTGCCAAGCAAATGTAATGGATAATAGGTTCCTGTATTATCCAGTCGTTTACGAATAGTCCGAATATTACGTGTACGCTCGATAAGACCATCGCCTAGTTCGCGTTCTGGGATTGCAATCATGATTGGATTAAGCTCTAGAGCAATCTGATGAACAATATCAGCAGCAAAGTCACCTATGGGAATTTCTGTTTGTGCTGGAATATGAATTATTGGAGATATCGGTATGTTTTTGGGTTGTAGTGCCTGCATATCTTTTTTATAATTAGAGACAATAACTTGTTTTAGTTCTCGCATATCAGATGGCGGCTCATATTGATCATATGAAAATATAATGTCTGGATTTATATCTGATACTGTTTCCCAGAATTTTTCTTGCCTCCATCCATGCTCATTATATTCTGTATAGTAGTTATTTTTTCTTTTCGCCTCATAATTTCCTGAATCAAGAAATATAATAGTATTTGATTTTTCATGTTCCTTTAGTGTCGCATGAAAATTTTCTTTTGAACCTGCAAACCGTTCATCATTATTAATAGAATATATATCATAAGCTGAAATTAATAAGGCTCTAGGCTCAAGAAGTGAGCTTAGTATTACACCGTCATTGGGAAGTATTTGTGTTTCATGACTTGACAGTGAAAATACAAAATCTGGTAAAGAAAGAGTTTTATTATGCAATATGATATGTTTCCTTTTGCTATTTACATCAACTTTTATAATTTTATGTATCCTCGTTTTTAGTTCTTGAAATGCTCTATGCCCCTCGGTTCCATCCCATTCGCCAACAGCAATTCGATCAACTCGACCAAAGCCTAACGGTATATCTACTTGCCCATGACAAAAAAGTATTGGTCCTTTATCAAGATCTTTTGCCAGCTTCATTTCGTCACGGAGGATATCATGTCTGTCGTCGATGAATTTGTCCGATAAAAATGCAATTACAATTTCTGAATGTCGTATTTTATTTTTAACAGCTTCATCCCATTTTATCTTTTTTTTATCTTGATACCACCAAACAGTTGTGATTTTTCGTAAAAAAGTAACAAGCTTTGTTACTTTATCATTATCTTCCGAAGTACAAAGCACAACTATTTTTTCCATATTACATACTCCAATGCTATTTTTTGCCTAAAATTATTCCCAAGCAATGATAAATAGCGACCCTGTAATATCATACGCGCTACCGAGCCGACAGTTCGAGCTCGTATCTTATCCCTACTCATGATTCGCAGGAGGAATCACAATTATATTTCCACTGGCCAACTGCAGTGATGGCAGATCGCGACCATTGCGGCGAAGCCAGCCCGCAAGAACAAGCTAGGCTGCTTGTTTTGGGACTTACTCGTCATCCGGTTCAACCATCTCGCCTTTGATCAGGTAATCGTTAAGCGCTTGAGGATGAATGCGCCACCCTCCACGATTACCGATTTTCACAGCTTTGATCTTGTTGGCTCGCAGAAGATCAGCAACAGCCCTTTCGGATATACGCCGAGCGCCAGTGTTTTTCTCTTACCGGCAAAGCGGTAATCAAATCTGAAATACTTACCGGCTTTCTTGACGAGGACATACAGCCCCTTCTCGTCAGTCAGCTTATAGTCGGTATCTTTAGGCTTGGCAGTCTTTATTTTGGTATCGGTTAGGGCCATGACGGTATCTCCTTCTGTCAAAACTATAGCATACCGCCACAAATACCGTCAAGAAAGGCTGGATTTTGCAAGTTTACCCTGGAACGGGCTGGAAAGAAAATTGCGATAAACCCTTAAAACAAAAGACTTCCTGGAATTTGCAGGAAGTCTCAAAATACGATGCAGAGACCGAAACTTATGCCATAATGTGTTGTAATATATTAATAATTATTTTCGAGTTTTCGCAGATACCCCTAGAAATACCCCCAAAGCTATTCGGTGCCGTGTTTTGGCATTGGTTTCATTTCTTCCTGACTTTACCAAACCCATCTTATTTTATCAAGGCGGTTACTCGGCCAACCTGGGATACCCAATCCAGCGAGCTTGTCCAAGTCGATTTGAAATACGCATTACTACAGCAATATGCTGAAATTTGAGGACGAACCCAAGACAGGGTTATAGGTCATCTTTTTCATTATCGTGCCTCAGAAGCCAAATATGAGCGTTTTTTAGGGGTATCTATGAATATCCACGACTTGAGAATCAGGCTGGAGCATCACAGACACCACCCTTTTTCAAATAATTCACTGAGATAACAAATAAATTCAACTGGTTCCCCCATTGTTGACTTTTTCTTTGCTCTATGGTGTAATTTTGCATAGGTGCCTAAGAACACCTCGTTAACGGTCCACACGCCCGACAGCCGTGTCTTTTTTGTTTTTGTTTACTTGGTGACACGGCCGGGTGTGGGCCGAATAAAAAACCTTTCGGGAATAGGTCCGCAGTTTTAACGAGCTGTTCTTAGCACCCGGCCTCTAATAATTTAGAGGCCATCCAGTATAATTCTGGACGGTGCTTCATGCCAGCATTACCCTCCAAGATTCTCGCCCCAAAATCCACCTGCATAAAGAAACTCGCCTTCTGCCTTGGCTGTATCTTTCTTCTGACCCTACTGACCCAAGCCGGGAATGCCCAAACGGCCTCTAAATATAAAACTGGAGGGGGCACTCCAGCGTTGCAAAAAGTAGCCGAACAAGGTGACGCCGAAGCTCAATTTATGTTGGGTTTGGTATATGACAGTGGTGAATTTGATGAACCTCAAGACTATGTTAAGGCGGCGTATTGGTTTCAAAAATCTGCCGAACAAGGGTATATCTTTGCGCAACAAAGCTTGGGCATGCTGTACTACAACGGAAACGGTGTACCGAAGGATTATGCCAAAGCAGCCCAGTGGTTAAAAAAACCTGCAGAAGAAGGTTTACCCGCAGCGCAATACGTCTTGGGAGAGTTGTATACCTTTGGGGAAGGTGTGCCGCAGGACTATTTTGAAGCAGCAAAATGGCTTCGCAAAGCCGCTGACAAAGGAGACTCTGCCGCTCAATTTATGTTGGGCGTGGCGTATGGCGCTGGTCAAGGCGTAATCCGCGATATGAAAAAAGCCTGTGACCTGTTTCGTGCATCAGCGGAACAAGGAAATAGAACGGCTGTTGAGTCGTATAACGAATACTGCGCCAAATAGTGAACGCTTGAGCAGTGAAAAAACTAATCACCTTTTTAGTTATCTGCTCGTTCTTTCTGGCGTTATCAGCACATGGAGCCGAATTATCGTATGAGATTGGCTTCTCTCCTAAAGGTGAATCTCTACAAATCGTCTTGAAGGGCATTTCAGAAGCCAAGGAATCAATTTTGGTAGCGGCCTATTCCTTCACAAGCAAGCCCATATCAGAAGCCCTTTTAGACGCTCATAAGCGGGGCGTAAGGGTCGCTGTTGTAGCTGACCATAAAGGAAACTCTGGAAGATACACGGCTGTAAACTTTCTTGCGAATCATGGCGTTCCTGTTCGCCTAAATGGTCGATATGCAATTCTACATCACAAGTTCATGGTCATAGACGGGTCGGCTGTGCAGCTTGGCAGCTTCAACTATTCGGCTGCGGCTGTAGATAAAAATGCCGAGAATGTCCTGCTGTTGAAGGACGTTCCAGGCATAGCTTCACAGTATGCAGAGGAATGGAATAGACTTTGGGGCGAAGGGGTAGAAGTGAAGCCGAACTATTAAACTTGGCAGGCCAAGAGGTAGAGAAAATGTCTATGGACAGAAGAGAAGCCGGTTGAACCTTGGAAGTGGAGAAAGAGGAAATAATGGCAAAGAAAAGAAAAGCTGAAGCAATAGGAAGTGGAACAGGTTTGCTTGCTGGTGCGGCGTTAGGAGCGAAGATTGGTTCAAGTCTTGGTATTGCATTTGGAGGGCCAGGTGGCGCAATTGTTGGAACCATCCCTGGTGCGATTATCGGTGGACTCATCGGTTTATTAGGAGGGAATAAAATTGGGACTGAAATTGACCGAGCAAATGACAAATGAACGAGATAATGCTACGGAGTTGCCAATGAAAGCCCTGAAATTGTTTATCGTCTTAATCAGTATATTTTGGGCATTACCGGCCTTTGCTCAAATTGAATCTGAACTGTTAGAAAAGGCAAAACAAGGGGATGCTAAAGCCCAATATGAAGTAGCAAAGGCATATTACCTAGGTGAAGGAGTGCCTCATGATTATAAATTAGCAATGAAATGGTTGCAAAAGGCTGCTGAACAATGGCATGCAGAAGCTCAATTATTATTAGGGGCAATGTATTGCGATGATGAAGTAGGTTCTATAGATTATCAAAAAGCTGTACAATTGTTGACAAAAGCAGCCCATCAAGCGAGTAAAACTTCTGATAAATGGGATGACAAATTATATGAGGAATTGAAAGCCAAAAATGAATTGGATAAATATGATTGGTCTGAAATATTTGGCGACAAACGTGTTTATAGAAGGGCAAAATATGCTTTAGGATTATTGCATTTAAACGGCCTTGGAGTACCTCAAGACTATAAAATTGCCGAAGAGATGTTTATAGAAGCGACTAACCAAGGGGCTCTTAGGGCTGAATTTGAATTAGCAAAAATATATCTCAAGGGCTATGAAGGCGTACCTCAAAATACCCAAAAAGCTCTGGATTTATTAGTAAGGATGACCAACGATGGAATTTACGACATTCCCATTTTTTTAGGTAAATTGTATTTAGATGGCGAGTATGTAAAACAAGATATGATTACAGGATGCGCATGGATATATATATCAAAAGACCCTGAACTAGGAGTATCATGTGATGGCAAATTAACACAGCAACAATTGGCTGAATCTTTACGATTAAAGAATGAATTTGAAAAGGATATAAACCCCAAATATTTCCCCTTTGGCATAGATTAAATTTTAGATACGCAGGGTTTATTTCTGGAAACCATCAAAAAATCGCCATATTTCAATCCTAAGCCACGATTTCACCATCCCCCATGTCTAAGGTCGTCTTGACCATCTACCAAGTTCTTCATTGCCCCAGCAATATATCCAAATCGAGAAAAACTCAGACCATCTAATAATAATTTTTTACAGCCTCAGTATGTCCCAAAACCTCATCCAAAACCAAAGTCTCCCCCCGCCCTTCTCCCCAAAAGCATCCTTTTTCCATCAATCTTTTTTCACCTTATGCCACGGTTAAAGACCAAGCCTCCGCAATCGACCGATACTCCTTAAATACCCTTAAATCGTAAGCCCTACCTCATCCAAAGGCTAAAGAGTTCTTGATTCGGGGCTAGAAGATTTAAAGCGACTTTGCCAGTGGAAGGCTTAGTTGACCCGTCATGGAAAAATCCTAGGCGGGTTTTGTCTTTTGCCACTTCCAAACAACTTCAATCTAAAAAGGAGAAGACCATGACCGTTCAAGAACTGACCAAGACCGTCCGTGACCTGAAGGAACTCAAAGCTATGGCCGCAGACCTGTCGGCGGAAATCACCACCCTGGAAGATACCCTGAAAGCCGAGATGACCGCTAGGAATACGGACGAGATGACCGTGGATGTGTTCAAGGTCCGATGGACTCTGGTAACAAGTAACCGCTTCGATAGCAACGCCTTCAAGGCCACCCATGCCGACCTTTACCATCAATACTCCAAGCCGGTCGAAACTCGCCGCTTTTCCATCAATTAGGGGGAACCATGCAGAGAGACGTGTACCAAATCATAACCGACCGCTTATTGACCATCCTGGAAGCCGGAACAGTTCCTTGGCGCAAGCCCTGGAACTATGGTCGAGAGAAAGGCCCCTTGAACCTCGTTTCCCGGAAGCACTACCAGGGCATAAATTGTTTTCTCCTGGCTTGCTCCGCTTTCGGTTCACCCTACTGGTTGACCTTCCGACAAGCCCAGGCTCTAGGTGGAAAGGTTCGTAAGGGGGAGAAGGGTTCGCCCGTCATCTTCTGGAAGATATACGAGAAGGACGACCCACAGGCCGAAGACGGTAAGAAGCGGCTCCCGATTCTCCGCTACTACACCGTTTTCAACGTGGAACAGTGTGAAGGCATTACCGTTCCCGCACCGGAAGATTCGACCTGGGCAGAGCATGACCCCATCAAAGAAGCCGAAGCCGTAATCCTAGCCATGCCTAATCCCCCGACTATTGAGGTCGGGGGAACCAGGGCGTGTTATTCCCCATCTCGTGACCGTGTTCGGGTTCCTGACCTTTTTCGCTATGATAAGCCGGAAGAATATTACAGCACCTACTTTCACGAGTTGGCCCACTCTACCGGGCATAAATCTAGGCTGAACCGGGAAGGAATTGTTGACCGGCACTTCTTCGGAGACCCAGTTTACAGCCGGGAGGAACTCGTAGCTGAAATGGCAGCAGCCTTCTTGTGCGGACATACCGGCATAGAGAACGTGACCATCGAGAACAGCGCCGCCTATCTACAATCCTGGATTCGGACGCTCAGAGGGGATAAAAAGTTGGCTATAACCGCCGGAGGACAGGCCCAGAAGGCCGCTGACTACATCCTAGACCGCAAGGCCACCCTAGAGGGTGGATGACCACCAAGCCTAAGCCCAGGGGTAGTAAACCGCTTCCCTTGGGCCAGGTTTCTCCGAAGATAGCCAAACCCCTCCGAAGTGTGCCAGAGACAATTTTTTGGCATCCTTCTCATTTTTAAGGCTTTCCTCGGGGTTGTGTTGGCACTCTTCGGGGATTTGGAGTGTCTGGTGAACTCCCGAAGGATGCCAAATACCCCGAAGATGGCCAAGATTTTTACTCTGGCACTCTTCGGGGCTCCCTTGGCATTCTTCATGGCTCTGGTGTCTCGGGTAGCGCCCATACCCAGGAGCCTAACATACCCCCAACCTTTCGGCTTTCTACCTTTGATTCTTTTTTGGCTCTGATGATAGTCCTGGAAGAAAACCCCGCACTGGTGGCAACAGACATAATTTCCTGCACCGGCATTTCGCCACCAGCCAAAAGGTCGCGGAGGAAGCTGACGGCTTCATCCAAAGCACCGCCTGATTTTTCCCCTTCAACCTCGCTTAGTATCGCGTTTGAAGTTCCTTCCATTGGATTGCCCCAGGCGGCGTATGTGGCCTCTATGGGTCCATTATCCGTCTCTATCGTGGTTTGGTCCAAGCTGTATTCAAACCCGCCGTGGTCAGGGGCTATGTTGCTCTTGGCCCTGGCCAAAACGCGCCTTTCTTTCCCTTCGTCCTGAGCGGCGACTAAAACCATCCTGGCCAGCGCACTAAACGCCTGAGAGCCTATGACGCGCTCCTGAGCATGGCTTCCAGCGCTCCCTTTCTTAAAGTGGCTGATACCCAATACCGCACAGTCGTTTCGCGCTCCGAAATCCACAAGCGGCTGCAAGCAGCGTCTAACCTCATTGGCTTTGTTCATGTCGCCTTGAACGGCGTTCACAACCGGGTCCACGATGAGTAGCGCCACATCCCCAATTTTCTTAACCTCGTCTTCCAGCAAAGGAATGTCTAGCGCCGGGTCAAAGGCTCGGGGTTCGCCATCGACCACAGCACCCTGGATAAAGAAGCACCTACCAAGGTCAGCACCAGAGGCTTTTAGGCGTGGGGCAAGCGTGTCTTCCGGCGCATCCTCACCAGACCAAATCAGGATATTTCCTTCATCACAGCCAAGGCCATCGGGGAATTGACTGCCTGTCGTTATGGTTGCGGCTATTAGAAGGGCCAACGTGGTTTTTCCTGTCCCTCCCTTTCCAGCCAGAACAGTTAGCTTCCCTTTAGGAAGCCAGCCACGCCAGAGCCAGTCCACGGGCTTCATTTCCACATCAGCGGCGCATTGAACAATGACCCCATTAGCACGAACTTTAGGCGTCTTGTTGACGGAATTGAAAACCTGACGCACCTCTTCTACGGGGAGTCCTACCGATAGTGCTGCCCGGAAGAAAACAAGGCTGTCAGATTTTTTAACCCCACCGCTCGCTACAAGCTGCCCAAGACGAAGCGCCAGTCTGTTCAATGTCTCATGCCGCTCGTCTTCGGGGGCTGCTTTCATTTCGGCAACCATGCCCTCAAGTTCTGCTTTTCCGTAGGCTGTCATTGGGCACCCCCTTCAACGGCTTGATTCAGAAAGCGTTCAAGGTCTTCACGCTTCCAGACCGTACACCTTGCCGAAAGGCGAATGCCGCGCGGGAGTTTACCCTGCTGACACCAACGCCAAAAAGTGCTCTCGCCTAGGGCCAAAAAAGCAGCCGCGTCCTTGGCTCTCAAAACTCCACCGCTGAAACCTTGCTTCGTTAATTCCATAAAATCCTCCTTACAGGTTTTGGTTACCCCGGAATGGGGCGACCTTGCCTGTAGGCGGGAACTTCCGGCTTGTTTCCGGGTAAAGGCGTAAAAAAAGGCTCCTGCCATTTTGCAAGAACCTGTTTTTATTGGTTAAAAAATATTTTAGATTTTTTTTCCGTTTCCGCTTCTTTTCCGGCTGAAATTTCCGGTCATCTAATTATCTTCCTCTTCGGAAAATCCGCTTTCGGAAAACTCGCTCATATCACCGGCTGGCCGAGCACGCTTCACTGCCCGTACTGCATCATTGAAGTCCTTCTTGTGTTCCCGTCTTGCAACAAAAGACACAAATGCCGTTCTCGACAGTCTCTCGGGGTAGTCTAGGGGCCTTCCAATACCTTTTTCCCAGTTGCGGATAGTGCGCTCATCCACTCCAGCCAATTTGGCTGCCTCTTCTTGTGTTATTTCCGGCGGTGGTGGCTCGTTGACGACAGGAGCAGGCTTAACCTTTTTTCCCTTTATGCCGCTTGGTTGAGCCGGAACTTGAACGGAAGTTGTTTGAGTTTCGCTGAAAATCTTCGATGGAATACCTCTCTCGGCCAGCCATTTTACAAGCTGATGCCTGTATAGTTTCCCGTCTGTCCAGAAGGGTTCGGCTGTATGGTGAGCGCGAGCATAAGCAAGGTCTTCAATGTGGGAATTATCAAAGACAACGTCCAGTTTCTTGAACTCAATATCTTCGGTCAACGCCCTATAAACAAGCCAGGCCCCTTCAGGCCAGCCTTCCGGGTTGTCATAGCTAAATTTGGCCTTCTCAGGCTCAATCCCAAAGAGAAGGCATATAAACTCGTGCACCGAAAGTTTTGGAAAACTTTTCCACAAATCCAGCTTGTTCACAACCACCATTGGGCTACCTCAATGAATCCAAGTAATCATCCCACTAAGGTAAAGACAAAAATCATCCAGCTCACCAAGAGGAGATTATATAGCCCTCTGCGCCTTCGTCTCCATCCGCTTCTGCCTTCACTGCTCATCCGGCCAAGGGTCGCTTCGCTCTCCGTTCCGCTACGCTCCACTTCGCCCCTTGACCTACTTCCGCAGGGCATACGCTTCTTACGACTGCGGCTCCGAGGGCTATTCTCTCCCCCAAATCCGCAACCAACTTACTGTGCCTTTAGGCCGTCTAAGTAGTCAGCCCATTTCTGAAGCATATTACGGCGCTGTTCCAAATATGAGGCATGGTTATACGCACCCCGAACAGCATTTTTTTCCTTATGGGCAAGCTGGGCCTCTATTATGTCTCCGTCAATCCCCCAGGCCAATTTCCTTTCGTTGAGCATGGTGGAGAACATGGCCCGAAAACCGTGGATGGTCATTTCCTCTTTGGTGTAACCCATTCGCCGGATAGCGTTCAACAGCGCCACATCCGATATGCACCGCGAGGCGGAATGACTCCCTGGAAAGCATAAATCCTCATTGTCGGTCAACATCCGTAATTCATTAAATAATTTAACCGCTTGGATAGGCAAAGGCACTTCATGGGCGATACGCATTTTCATGCCGCCGCCGTCTTTGGGGTTTTCTTTGCGGGAGGCCGGAACAATCCAGATTGCCTTGTCCAAGTCGATTTCCGACCATCTGGCTCCACGCAGTTCCATGCTTCGTAATGCCAGATACGGCAGGATTTTGAGCGCGTAAATGACGCTAATGCTGCCCTGGTATTCGTCAATGGAACGAAGTAGGTGCCCTACCTTGGCCGGGTCGGTCAGGGTGGCATAATGCTTTTCTGGTTTGGGCTTCAGGGCTTCTTTGAGGCCATCAGCCGGATTGAATACTGTGTGGCCGCAAGTGCGGGCGAAGCGACATATTTGCCCGGCTGTTTCAGCCATTTTATGGGCGGTAACATAACGCCCGGCAGCTTCGACAGGGCGAATCGCCGCCAGAATATCAGCGGGGACAATTTTGGAAATTGACATCTTGCCTAAGTGAGAGCAGAGCAAACCTATAAGCCATTGTTTTTTATTAATATTAGAAGCGGCATAGGCATCTTTCTTGACTTCCAGCCATTCATCCGCCACCGCCTTGAAGGTTAGAGCGGCATCCCTGGCTATGGCAGCGGCTTCCGCCTTGGCTTCTTTTTTCTGTTCGCCAGGGTCAATGCCCTTGGCCAGCGATTCCTTGGCTTCATCCCGCCGCTGCCGGGCGTCTTTTAGGGATACGGCAGGGTAAGCACCCAAGGCCAGCAACTTCTCTTTCCCCCCGAAGCGATACTTGAGACGCCATAATCTGCCGCCGCTAGGGGTGCAAAAGAGGAACATACCCCCGCCATCGGAAAGTTTGACCGGCTTGGCCTGGGGTTTTATGCTTCTAATGGCCGTGTCTGTAAGGTTTGCGGACATAGGGGGTATCTCCGGCTGGCAATTAGAGTTCGTTCTTCATGCTACCCCTTAATATACCCCCAAATATGGGGTATGTCCAGAGATTTTGTGAGTGGATGGGAGAGTATCAGCCTGGATAAAACTTAAGCCCCACAAGGGCTTTAGGGCTTTGCGGGGCTTTCTGAGATATTTCTTTGGTGGCGATGCAGGGACTTGAACCCCGGACACTGCGGATATGAGCCGCATGCTCTAACCAGCTGAGCTACATCGCCAAACCAAGGGTGGTCCGCCGAGCAATATAGTTTAATACCACAAGGGCGGGCGGGCGGTCAATCAGTTTTTCCTCACCGTGGCCAGGAGTTCCTCCAAAGCCAGGCGCAGGCGGCCCAGGTCCAGGGGCTTTATCTCCAGGGGCGTCTGGATCAGGTCGTAGCAGGTTATTATTTCTTCGTCGGTCAGGGGGCTCAGGCCGGGGTCCAGCACCAGCACCCGGTCATAGCGGCCGAAGTTCTGGCGATAGTCATCAGCCTGCCAGCCGCCGGCTGTGCCGACCCGGCCCAGCCACATCTTGCGCACCCAGCCGGGCGAGGCCACCAGGGTTCGGTCTTTTTCCAATTCCTTTAG
>Ga0082212_10007067_pt1 | contig 14938 bp, 14 predicted proteins | sample TergutNt197P3_FD_71548 | JGI IMG/M metagenome (GOLD analysis project Ga0082212, IMG submission 71548) | Neocapritermes taracua P3 segment gut microbial communities from Petit-Saut dam, French Guiana - Nt197 P3 | ecosystem: Host-associated > Arthropoda: Insects > Digestive system > Gut ... | reverse complement strand
AGAAATTATTATTAATTGCGTTCGGGAGCGAGATATTTTGGAGTGCGGCGGCTTGCCGCCGCTTTAAAAAGGGAGCTTGCTCCCGCATTCCAAATTTCAGTTCTTGATTTGGGAAGTGAAAAACAAACGGACGTGTTTGGTAAAAAAGCCAAAATGATAGCAACCATGGACAGACACAAAAATATTATCACGAAGTATTAGGATGCAATTCAAGATTGGATACCATGAAAGCAGCAATACTAAATGAAAATTGAAATATTTAGATGATTACGTAAAGGCTCGAGGTGAAGCGGCTCGTTTTTACACAGCAAATTTATCTGGACTTGATGAAATTATTACCTCAAAAGAAGTTGCATACTCCACCCATGTATATCATCAATGCTCCATAAAATTAAAAAATGGAAAAGGCATGCTTTAAAAAAGTATTCAGACGATGCAGGTGTTCCTGCTATGACATACTATCTATTGCCTCTAAAAAACAAAAAGTGTTTAAAAAATCACCAGATTGACGGATTCATTGTCTGTATCAAGACAGCTATCGGTATCTGTGCTTTCGTTACCATTGCACACAGAACTTACAGTAGAAGAATTGGAGTACATTACAACAAAAATAAAATCTTTCTGGAATTAATAATATGGATTATTTTGCGCACGAAACAGCGATTATTGACGATGGTTGTACAATAGAAAAGGGTGTTAAAATCTGGCATTTTTCTCATATCATGTCAGGATGTACAATAGGCGAGAATTGTAACATTGGGCAAAACGTTGTGATATCGCCACAAGTTATTTTAGGTAAAAATGTAAAAATACAGAATAATGTTTCGGTTTATACAGGCGTGATTTGCGATGACGATGTTTTTCTGGGGCCTTCTTGTGTTTTTACCAACATTATTAATCCGCGTAGCGCTATTAACCGCAAAAGCGAATATGCAAAAACGCATGTCGGAAAAGGTGCGACTATCGGCGCCAACGCAACCATTGTTTGCGGACATGACATAGGTAAATATGCTTTTATTGGAGCGGGAGCTGTGGTCACTAAAAATGTTTCCGCTTATGCGCTTGTGGTAGGCAATCCGGCAAAACACACAGGCTGGATGAGCGAATACGGGCATCGCTTACATTTCGATAAACAGGGGATTGCTGTTTGTCCAGAAAGCAATCAACAATACAGACTGGAAAACAACGAAGTAAAAAGAATAGGTTAATTGGATGGAAACACTAAGATTGGCATTGGTCGGCTGCGGAAGAATTTCAAAGAGACATATTGAAGCCGTACATGCAATAACCGGCATTGATATTACCGTTGTTTGCGACATTGATGAAAATAAGGCTAAAAATACGTCAAAACAATTGTCAGTGCCTTACGTTCTAGATTACAGGACATTGAAAGATATTGATGTAGTTTCTGTTTTGACCCCGTCGGGCATGCACCCGCGCCATGTGATTGAATTAGCTGAATACACCAACATTCCGTACATTATTTGCGAAAAACCGATTTCACTTACACAGCGGGAAGCATACGAAATGCTTGATTGTGTAAAAAAAGCAGGAAAAGTATTATTGCCCGTATACCAGAACCGTTACAATCCATTGATTGTTTTTTTGAAAAACCTCATAGATTCGGGAAAACTCGGACAAGTTTATCAATTTGTTTGCAATATTTTTTGGAATCGCAACGATGATTATTTCAAAATAGACTGGCATGGCAGCAAAGCCTATGATGGTGGCGTATTTTACACCCAGGCCAGTCATTATGTAGATATGATTCTTTATCTTTTCGGAAAAATTAAAAATGCTTATGGTGTTGGAAGTGATCTGCGCAGTTTAGAAGTTCACGATTCTGTTTCGGCAATCTGCGAATTGGAAAATGGAACCGTTGGCGCGTTGAACGCAACAGTGAGTGTGTATCGTACTAATTATCTGACTGAACTAACAGTTATAGGCGAAAAAGGAACCATACGTTTGAGTGGAACCAATCTAAATCAAATTGATTTTTGGGATGTGGAAGGCCTGGAAAAGCCCGATATGGATTTTAAATTAGACCATCAATACGGCAAGGGACACGATATTATGTACGAATATATTGTACAAAACAACTGGGAGATGTTCCCAAGCCACGACGATATATTGAGCGGGATACAGTTAATGGAAAGAATATCGTTTTAATTATGAATTCCGCGGCGATTCGTACGCACAATCCACTTATTCAGAATTTTCCTAAGGAAATGCTGATTAATTGTCTGCGCGGGATGAAGCGCAAGGCGCACGAAGCGCAGGAACCGAGGCATATATGGAAATATGTTGAGGTTACGAGCACCGCGCAACGCGGCGATTCGCCCGCACAGGCAATTAATCAGCGTTTCCCTAACTCTTAATATAAAAACAGCGTATTGGCATTGCATATAGAAACATCGAAAAAAGGCTTATTATACAATAATGAATCGTTTTTTATTGTCAATATTTATTGTTGCGAGTAGTTTCACATGTATTCACTGCTCCAGTAATGGAGTACAAAAAAATGAAAAAGAACTACTATCATTTACCATACCCAACAGAGCGATCAGTGTAATGCCTGACGCAGGCGGTAATCTTACTGTAAAAATATATGGATACGCAGACATTACAAGACTGGTGCCAATTGTAATTGTTTCGCCAAGTGCCCGTGTCTCTCCTTCATCCGGCACAACTGTAGATTTTACAACCCCTGTAACGTACATAATAACCGCGCAGGATGGAAGCAGTAAAACATTCACAGTGACGGTTGAACGGTCATTAAGCAGTGAAAAAGAACTTCTTTCTTTCGCTATCCCCAATACGATGAGCAATGTAGCGGTTGATAATGATGGCAACCTGACAGTAATATTATATGAACCAGTAGCGGTTACGGCGCTAGTTCCAATTGTGCGTGTTTCGCCGAACGCCAGCGTCTTTCCTGCATCTGGCGCCGTTATTGATTTTACAGATCCCGTGTTTTACACGATCACCGCGCAGGATGGAAGCAGTACAATATTTACGGTGACGATTACACTTTCATTGAGCAGTGAAAAAGAACTATTGTCTTTTGCCATACCAAACAATGCAAGCAGTGTAACAATTAATAATGATGGCAGCGTGACAGTGCGAGTATACGAATTTATTGATGTCACAAAGCTTGTTCCCGTTATAACTATTTCGCCTGGTGCCTCTGTTATCCCCACACAGACAGAAGTTGACTTCACTAATCCAGTGCTTTACACGATCACCGCGCAGGACGGCAGCGAAACAACATTTACGGTAACGGTAGTAAAAGAACTGAGCCGTTATAACGAAATAATAAATTTTACGCTTGACGGCACGGAACAGATTTTTGAACGTGAAGGCAACGATCTGTTTATTTATGTTCCTTATGAAACCGACATTACAAATATAAAAACAAATATTGTTATTTCCGACAAGGCAACGATCAGTCCTGCCAGCGGAACATTTAGTAATTTCACCAATCCGCAAATATATACCGTAACAGCAAGTGACGGAGCCGTGAAAAAAATTTTAGTAACAGTAAAGAAAAGTCCGTGGAAATTAATGAACCCACTTCCTGAATTTACCCCTCGAGATGGGGCAGGACTAGTAGAATTTAAAGGAAAGTTTTGGTTGTTAGGAGGATGGAAACACGGGCCAGTATGTAGCGAAGTCTGGAATTCAAACGACGGTATTAATTGGGTTTATGTTAATGATGCTCCATGGGAAGGAAGGCATGGAGCTGGTTTTGTTGTTTTCAATGATGCCATGTGGGTAATAGGTGGTGATGGGATTGCCGATGTTTGGACGTCTGTTGATGGTATAATTTGGACATTGGTTACAGATGATCCGCCATGGGGAAGACGATATGCTCCATATGTTGCCGTGTTCAAAAATAAATTATGGCTGATGGGGGGGATAAACTGGTGGGATAATGGCGGGAATTTTAGACATGATAACGGCGTACAGGCACATAATGACGTTTGGAGTTCCGAGGATGGTGAAACCTGGGTTCTTGAAAATCTCAATGCTACATGGACTCCAAGAGGATTAATACATGGGTATGTTGTTCTAAATAATGAATTGTATATTATAGGGGGTGGTATAAAGGGATATGCAAATGACCCTAATTATTCTAATACTATTACTGAATATAATGATGTTTGGAAAACAAACGACGGCATAATATGGCATCGAGTACTACAAAATGCGCCTTGGAAAGCAAGAACTCATTTTAGTATAACAACATATTGTGGAAATATTATTGTGAGCGATGGTTCTATAGGAGATCAGGCAGGTTTATCGAATGAAACATGGTATAGTTCCGATGGTCGTAATTGGAAGCAGTTAAAATATTCTTTTTGGACTAAAACACATGCAAGTAGCATAGGTGTTTTTAACAATCGTCTCTGGTTGGTTGCCGGGTTTGCTTTAAGGAACATTTGGTCATTGGACTTTAGTGATTTACAAAGTGTAGACTAAATGGTTATTCCAGACTATAGGTGTGTAGTAAAACATTTTTCAATTAAATTCAAAAATAACTAATAGGGAGTTATAATGTTATCAAATTCATCTATCTTAATAACCGGCGGAACAGGGTCGTTCGGGAATACTTTCGTGCCAATGACGTTAGCGAAATACGATCCGAAAAAATTGATCGTTTATTCTCGTGATGAAATGAAGCAATGGGAAATGGCCAAAAAATTTCAAGGCGACGACAGGGTTCGTTTTTTTGTCGGCGATGTCCGGGATAGAGAACGTTTATATCGTGCTCTTGATGGCATTGATTATGTAATTCACGCGGCAGCTACAAAGATTGTCCCTACTGCCGAATATAATCCATTTGAATGTATAAAAACCAACATAAATGGTGCGATGAATCTGATAGATGCCTGTATTGACAAAGGTATAAAACGGTGTGTTGCCCTGAGTACCGACAAGGCTAGTCAACCCATCAATTTATATGGGGCGACAAAACTATGTAGCGATAAATTATTTATCGCCGGTAATTCCTATGCGGGAGGAAAAAATACCCGTTTTGCGATTGTACGATATGGAAATGTTATGGGGTCACGAGGATCGGTAATTCCTTTTTTCATAGAACAGGCAAAAGCTGGGGAATTGACTATAACCGATAAATGTATGACTCGATTTATGATTTCCCTTGAACAAGGTGTTGAACTCGTTTGGCATGCCTTTGACGACATGGAAGGCGGGGAAATATATGTAAAGAAAATACCTTCCATGAAATTAACGGATATTGCCCATGCTGTTTCCGAAATGGCACGGCAAAAAATAATCGGTGTGCGTCCAGGTGAGAAACTTCATGAACAAATGATAAGCGTTGAGGACGCTCCTTATACATATGAATATAATGAACACTTTAAAATACTTCCCCAAATTCATGAATGGAGTAAAGACAACGACAGAATTAAGCAGGGTAAACTTGTTCCAGAAGGATTCTCATATTCATCGGATAATAATTCGGCCTGGATGACAATTGCAGAGTTGAGGCAATGGATAGAAAAAAATAAAGAAAAAGTTGGGAATATCTGATGTTAAAATTTATCCCATACGGCAGACAATGGATTAATGAAGCCGATATAAAGGCTGTTGAATCGGTTTTGAAATCAGATCATTTAACCCAGGGGCCTGCTGTTGAACAATTTGAAGATGCAATTAAACGTGTTACAGGCGCCAGGTATTGTGTGGCAGTATCAAACGCTACTCAAGGGTTGCACATAGCCGTGTCTGCGCTTGAAATTGATGAGGGCTTGGAGGGAATTACCACGCCAGTCACTTTTATTGCTTCTGCCAACTGCTTAATCGCTAATAATTTAATTCCAGTGTTTGCCGATATAGACCCCGGAACATATAATATTTCTCCAAAAGAAATAGAAAAAAAAATAACAAAAAAAACAAAAATAATTATACCTGTCGATTTTGCCGGACAAGCTGTTGATATTGACACTATCAAACAAATTGCCGATAAATACCATCTGTATATAATTGAAGATGCCGCTCATGCCATTGGATCTCACTATGCGGATGGCAAGCCTGTCGGGTGTTGCCATAAATCTGATATGACAGTTTTTTCCTTTCATCCCGTAAAAACAATTACATCAGGAGAAGGAGGTGCGATTACCACCAACAGTGAGATTTTGTATAAACGGCTTTTAAAATTGCGAACTATAGGTATTACAAAAAATGAACAGGAATTAAGCCAAAATCCAGGACCATGGTATTATGAAATGCATGCACTTAGCGGTAATAACCGCATGACCGATATTCAGGCGGCATTAGGTCACAGTCAATTATCCAGATTGTCATTTTTTAAACAGCGGCGCAGGGGAATTATCAATATGTATAATAAAGTCTTTCAGCATATTCCAAATGTAATTATTCCATATGAAGAAAAAAATGTTGACAGTTGTTTTCACTTATATGTATTGCAAATTGATTTTGAAAAAATTGGAAAATCGCGAAAACTAGTCATGGAAGAATTAAAAGAAAAAGGTATAGGGACACAAGTACATTACATTCCTGTGAATAGTCAGCCATATTATATAAAAAAATATGGAAAATATTGCGCTGCTGAATATCCTGCTACAGAATCCTATTACAACAAATGTTTAAGTATACCTCTGTATCCGATGATGTCAGACGAAGATACTGGACGAGTAATAGAGACGGTAATTGAAATTTTAACCCTTACTAAGGACTAGATGATGAGGAGGCCTTGTGAATCAAAGAGATGTTTTTTTGACAGGTGAAGGGAATGCTTGGTTTCAACGAAATAAAAATAATCTGGCAGAAATAGATGATACTGACATAGTGGCCAAAGCCATTAAGTTTGTTGAACTTTCCTGTCCTTTGCGTATATTGGAAATTGGTTGTTCAAATGGTAGTCGTCTGGAATTATTAAAACAAATTTTTACAGATGCTGAATATTATGGGCTCGATCCTTCTGAAGATGCTATTAGGATGGGCAAAGAAAAATACAACTTCAATTTACAGGTAGGTACTGCCGATACTCTGCAATTTGAAGAAAGTTTTTTTGATTTGATATTGTTTGGTTTCTCTCTTTACCTATGTGATAGAAAAGATTTATTTAAAATTGCGTATGAGGCTGACAGATGTCTTTGCAATAACGGATACTTAATAATAAAAGATTTTCAACAGCCATTTCCATATAAAAATGCTTACGTTCATTATGAAGGATTATCCTCGTATAAAATGGATTACTCACTAATGTTTAAATGGAATCCTTCATATACGGAAATATGTAGAATCATAAGTAGCCATCAAGGATATATTCAGAGGGAAATACCCGATGAAAGAATTGGTGTAACAATTTTACATAAAAATAATGTGTATACATATCCTAATGATATAAAATGGATTTAGTTATAAATGAAACTCTGTTTGGGCACGGCACAATTTGGATTGGATTATGGTATCAATAACAGTCGTGGAAAAATACCGCGACAGGAAATTTTTGAAATACTGAATTTTGCCCACGACAATGAAATTATCATGCTTGATACAGCAAGCGCTTATGGCAATAGCGAATCAGTGTTGGGAGAGGCTATTGCTCCAGCAGGCAAGTATTTCCAAATAATAACAAAGTATCCCGTAAATACAGAAATTCATCCGTTTCAGTGGATAGATACTTCTCTGGATTTATTAAAAACGGAACGAGTACACGGATATTTATTTCACAACTATTCAATCTTTCAAGATCATCCGGAATACATTGAAGAATTTGCTAAAATTAAAGAAGCAGGGAAAGCTGAAAAGATAGGTTTTTCACTGTATTATCCTTCTGAGGCGGAATATATCTTAAAAAATAATATACCTTGTGATATAGTTCAGGTTCCGTATAATATTTTCGATCAAAGGTTCGCCTGTTTATTTTCGGAATTGAAAAATAAAGGAATTGATATATATGTGCGTTCGATTTTTTTGCAAGGACTTTTTTTTATCGAACCAGATAAACTTAGTGGTTGCTTTAATTCAATAATAGGTCTATCGAAGGAAATATATAAAACTTCAAAAGACTATTTGACAAACGTTGCCGCGCTCTGTTTAGGTTTTGTTCAGGCAAATCGGGATGTATCATATATCGTAATTGGTGTCGATTCGTTAAATAATTTAAAAGAGAATGTAAAAAATTATAATTTGATAGAAGAATTAAACATCCCCTGGTATTCTTTTAAAAGATTTGCGATTAATGATGAAAGCGTTATTTTACCATTTAATTGGCGGAAATAGCAGATTATTATGAAAAACAGTATAGCGATTATCACAGCTCGTGGTGGTTCAAAGCGGATACCGAAAAAGAATATAAAGGAATTTTTTGGTAAACCTATGTTAAGCTATGCGATAAATGCTTGTAAAAATACCGGGATTTTTTCCGAAATTATGGTTTCCACAGACTGTGGCGAAATCGCCGATGTTGCTCTGAACTATGGTGCACAAGTTCCTTTTATGCGTTCTCCAAAGACGGCGGATGACTTCGCCACAACATACGATGTTTTGGAAGAAGTGCTTATAAACTACAAAAAACGAGACCGGGAATTTGATTGTGTATGTTGCGTGTATCCTTGCGTTCCATTTCTTTCCGGACACACATTACGGGATTCGTATAATCAACTGATTGCTTCAGGTAACGACGCCTTGCAGCCTGTATGTAAATTTCCGGTTCCCGTAGAATGGGCGATGAAAATTGAAAAAGGGATTCTTGTTCCAAATGATAGGAATGCTCAATTAATTCGCTCGCAGGATTTAATGCCAAAATATTTTGATGCTGGAATGTTTTATATGATAAAGACGGTCGCGTTATTAAAAGAAAAATCCCTTGTTCCGACAAAAACCATGGCGTATATCATGGATGAGAGAGAAGTTCAAGATATTGATAATATGGAGGATTGGGCCATAGCCGAGTTGAAATATAAATTACTTATGGAGAATAAAAATGGGTAAATCTCAAGAATTGTATGTGCAGGCAAAAAAAATTATCCCTGGTGGGACTCAGCTTTTAAGTAAACGACCGGAACAATTTCTGCCAGATTTTTGGCCCGCATATTATAAAAAAGCAAAGGGTTGTAAAGTCTGGGACTTGGACGGCAGGGAATACATCGACGCAAGTTACATGGGTATAGGCGCGAATACGATAGGTTATGCTGATGAGGATATTGATTGCGCCGTAAAAAGCGTTGTTGATGCCGGTAACATGACGACTTTAAATCCTCCCGAAGAAGTCGAACTTGCCGAAAAATTATTGCATCTTCATACGTGGGCGGAAATGGCTCGTTTCACACGCAGTGGCGGTGAAGCTATGATGGTAGCAGTGCGGATAGCCCGTACTGCTACCGGTAAAGACATCGTTCTTTTTTGCGGTTATCATGGTTGGCACGATTGGTACATCGCGGCAAACCTTTCCGATGATTCGGCTCTTGACGGGCAATTGTTGCCGGGACTTAAACCTGCCGGAGTACCAAGGCATCTGAAAGATACATCCTTTCCGTTTAGTTTCAACAACAAGGCTGAATTTCAAAATCTAATGGCAAAATACAATGATAAAATTGCTGCTGTCGTGATGGAGCCGATCCGTAATCTTGAGCCGGAAGAAGGCTTTTGGGAATGTATTCAATCCGAAACTGGTAAGAATGGGATAGCATTGATTATTGACGAAATAACCGCTGGTTGGCGTCTTAATCTCGGCGGTGCACACCTTTTGTATGCAATTGAGCCGGATATTGCTGTTTTTGCCAAAGGCATGAGTAACGGATATCCCATGGCAGCCATTATCGGAAAGAAAAAGTATATGGACGCCGCACAGGATACGTTTATCAGTAGCACTTATTGGACAGAACGTATCGGCCCCACGGCTGCGCTGGCCACAATTCAAAAAATGGAACAGCATAAAGTACAGGAACATCTTGTAAAAATAGGAAAGATGGTACAAAATGGTTGGAATACTATTGCGAAAAAGATAGGACTTGCTATTCATGTAGGTTCTATTTACCCATTAAGTCATTTTGATTTTCAGGATAAAGAACCGCTGGTTCTTAAAACACTGTTCACCCAGGAAATGCTTGATCGAGGACATTTGGCTATTAATTCTTTCTATTGTAGTTTTGCACACACCGAAGATATAGTGCAAAAGTATCTGGATGCAGTAGAAGAAGTATTTTTTATTATTAAGAAGTCCATAGATGAAAATAACAGTGGGAAGCTCTTGAAAGGCACTGTGTGTCAAAGCGGATTTAAAAGACTTAATTGATTTATGCAATTCGGTTTAAAACTAGGTAGTAAAAATACTAATTATACGGAAGATATTCTCTCTTTTTATCAAGCGGGATATTTTCAATATATAGAGTTGTTTGTGTCCCCTGAAAGTTTTGATGACACCATTGAGTACTGGAAGCAATTTTCTGTACCAACAGTTATTCATGCTCCGCATTCATTTGCTGGAATGAATGTTTCCTTACCGCAAGAACGCGAAAATAATAAAAAAAAGCTTGAGGAAACATTTTTTTTCGCTGATGCTCTTAAATCGGAATTTGTTATTTTTCATTCAGGTGTTAATGGTGATATTGACGAAACAATACATCAACTTAGTCCGTTTATAGATTCCAGATGTTTAATTGAAAATAAGCCGTTAAAAGGATTGAACGGGGAAAATTGTTTAGGTTCAACCCCTGAAGAAATCAAATATATCCTGAATGAATTGAAAACCGGATTTTGCCTTGACTTCGGTCATGCAATATGCGCCGCCAATTCTTTGAAAAAGGAACCATTTGAGCTTATCGAGGAACTTTTGGCGTTAAACCCTTGTATGTATCATTTAACAGACGGTGATTATACAAGCGAATATGATTCGCATTTGCATTATGCCAAGGGAACTTTTCCGATAAAAAAATTGCTGAAAATGATCCCGGAAGAAGCAAAAATAACCAACGAGGCCAAGCATGACGATAATTTGAATGATTTTGAAACTGACAGTTTCTATATTATGAGCGATGTATATTTGAGAAAAGCAATTTATTCAGACATAGATATTTTGTACGAATGGGCCAATAACTCTGCTACCCGAGCAAATGCTTTTAACACGAGTCCTATACAATTCGATGATCATAAAAAATGGTTTCAAAAAAAATTAGATTCAGAAAATGTATTAATTTTCATCTATTGTAATGGGAAAGAAAACATTGGTCAGATACGATTTGATATAGAAAATGATACCGCGACAATTGATTATACTATTGCGCCATCAATGAGGAATAAAGGGAGTGGATACAAAATGATGGCCTTAGCAGAAACTAAGATAAGATTTGAATACCCTAAGATAAGGATTCTTGTTGGAAAAGTGAAGGATGAAAATATTGCGTCCCAGAATATTTTTAAAAAATTGAACTATCGTGAAACATATCAAAAAGGATGTAGATGTTTTTCAAAATTGATATAGTGATACAAAATGAATATAATTGCAGTTAGTAATAATTTATATGATAATACAAATTTATTCAAAAAAAATAATATTTTTTATATTAAAGAAAAAACTGAGTTAACGCATACCAATTTGATACAACATCGTCCTGACTATGTTTTTTTTCCTCATTGGTCATACATAATCAGGGAGGAAATATACGAAAAATTTAATTGCATAATTTTTCACATGACTGATTTGCCATTTGGTAGAGGCGGAAGTCCATTGCAAAATTTACTTGAAAGACAGATATATAAGACAAAAATCTCCGCTATAAGATGTATGCATGGTTTGGATACCGGAGATATTTATTTACAACGCGACTTTGATATATCATATGGCAATGCAGGAAATATTTATTTACGTGCGGCTGAAATAATATCCGGAATGATTGATGAAATAATTATAACTAATCCAATACCGAAACCACAATCAGGTACGGTTGTGTCTTTTAAGAGAAGAGATGCATCTCAAAGTAATATTCTACCGTTGGCTGATCTGGAAGCGGTTTATAACTACATACGAATGCTTGATGCCCCCGGATATCCTCGAGCATTTATTAAAAATAACTCCGTAAGATATGAATTTTACAACGTAAAAAAATTAGGTAATACACTGCAAGCTCAAGTTGAAATAAAACTGGAGAACAATGAATAAAATACTGATTGTTGTCGCGCATCCGGACGATGAAGTATTGGGATGCGGTGGTACTATCGCGCGGTTTCTCGGGGAAGGAACTGCTGAAGTTGCAACCTTAGTTCTTGGTGAAGGAGTTACATCCAGAGATAAAAGCAGAGATTGCGCGAACAGAGAAAAAGAACTTGTGTCTTTAAAAAGAAGCATTATCGATGCAAATAAGATCTTGGGAATTGAAAAGGTTTTTTCTTTTGATTTTCCAGATAATAGGTTTGATACCGTCGCATTGATCGATATAATTAAGGTAATAGAGGACATAAAATGGTCTTTCATGCCCGATACTATTTTTACTCATTTTGCCAATGATATGAATATTGATCATGCAATAACTAATAAAGCGGTACTGACTGCTACAAGACCAATGTGCGATGAACCAGTCAGAGAGATATATGCGTTTGAAATACTATCATCAACAGAATGGAATTTCCCTTTGTCTTTTTCTCCAAACATGTTTGTCGATATCAGTACAAGTTTGAAAATTAAACAAGCGGCAATGGGGGTTTATAGTACTGAATTGAGAGATTTTCCGCATCCACGTTCTATCGAAGGGATTGCACTAAATGCAAAAAGCTGGGGGATGAAAGTCGGGTTTTCGTATTGCGAAGCATTTCAAACGGTACGACGGATATTATAAACAAATATTAAATGGAGAGATTTTGCTTTGAATAAAACTTTCATTATCGCGGAATTATCCGCCAATCATAATAACGATATTAATATAGCCCGTAAAACCATAAAAGCGGCAAAGGAAACAGGCGCTGACGCTATTAAGTTACAAACCTACACAGCATATACAATGACCATTGATTGTGATAATGAATATTTTCAGATAAATCAAGGAACTTTATGGGATGGTACGACGCTATATAAATTATACCAGCAAGCCTATACTCCCTGGGAATGGCACAAGGAATTATTTGATTACGCACATAGCATTGGAATAGAAATATTTTCCACTCCTTTTGATAAGACGGCAGTTGATTTTCTTTCGACCCATAATATTCCTAGATATAAAATTGCCAGCTTTGAAGCAATGGACTATCAACTAATCAGTTATGCTGCCCGCCTTCACAAACCGATGATTGTATCGGTTGGAGTCTCTACTCTTGAAGAAATACAAGAAGCTATTGATGCATGTAGGGCTGTTGGCAATGATGACATTACCATCCTAAAATGTACCTCTGCATATCCGGCGAAATTAGAAAATATGAATATTTTAACCATCTCAGATATGAAAGAACGTTTTGGGACACAAGGGGTTAAAATTGGTCTGTCTGACCATTCAATGAATAACGAAACCGTTATTGCAGCGATTGCACTCGGCGCTGTTGTAGTTGAAAAACATTTTATATTGGATCGAGCACTAGGCGGACCTGATGCCGAATTTTCGTTGAATTTCGATGAATTTAAAACCTTGGTACATACGATTAGGAACACGGAAAAATTGCTTGGACAGGTAAATTATGATGTTGACGACAAAAATCGCAAATTTGCCCGTTCTCTGTTCGTTACTGCGGATATAAAAAAAGGTGAAATATTTACTGAAAAAAACATTCGCTCAATACGGCCCGGCGATGGCATGCACCCTAAATATTTACAAGATGTCTTGGGTAAAAAAGCAGATCGTAACTACCATTTTGGTGAGCCATTTTGGAGATAGCTGATGAATGAGCATAATATGCATGATGAATGCATTATGGAAACAACATCTAAGATTTTGACTTACCTTCACATATCCAATTAACCTGCGCAAAAATGAACTTCGTTATATACTACACACGGGTGGAATAGTATCAGAATATTATCCCGTTCCTCGTCGTTATTATAAAATTATCTTTTTCAGCCTAGTAAACTCTCTAGTAGTTAAAATGTCTACGTCAAAATTTTTAAAAAATTCAGGTATATATCTTATAGTGTCGGTATTACAAAAAGCCACTATGTTTTTTTTATTACCACTCTATACAGCCTTTTTGACCCCGGATGATTTTGGAGTATTAAACGTAGTTCTTTCTATATCAGCATTGCTATCTGTTTTTTTTCTTTTAACACTGAATGGTGCCGCTGCACGTTTTCATTATATTTATCTAGGTGATGCGCATCAGATAAAAAAAATATGGGGTACGTTATGTTCTTTTGTTATTATTAATTCGGTGTTTTTGGGTGTGGTGTTCATCCTTTTACATCGTTATTTATTAGCGCCTTTTGCTAAGGGAATTGATTTTTATCCGTTTTTGTTCTTTGGGATTATTAACACGATTCTTTCACCACTATATCTTTTTTTTCAGACGTATCTTCAAGTTAGGCAAGACGGCATCAGGTATGGTATAAACATGATGCTTAATTTTTTATTAAATATTGGTTTGGTTATCTTATTTGTTGTAGGCTTTAAAAAAGGTGTATTAGGAATACTATTAGCCAATGTTATAACTTCGGTTATATTTTTTATTTATGTTTTGATTTCATTTGTCCCTAAAATAATTATACGTCTTGATAAGAAAGTATTGGGGTCTGCTTTTAAATACTCCCTACCATTGGTTCCCCATTCTTTATCAAGTTGGCTGATGGCAATGGTAGATAGGATTTTTGTAAACAATATGACTGGAAAAACGGAGACAGGACTATATAGCGTGGGATACCAATTCGGCAATATTGTTAATGTACTGACGACAGCGGTTAATCAAGCATACGTCCCATGGTTTTTTGAAAAAGAAAAAAAAGACGATATGAAGCAAATTATAAAAATTGCGG
>Ga0082212_10007066_pt1 | contig 14940 bp, 13 predicted proteins | sample TergutNt197P3_FD_71548 | JGI IMG/M metagenome (GOLD analysis project Ga0082212, IMG submission 71548) | Neocapritermes taracua P3 segment gut microbial communities from Petit-Saut dam, French Guiana - Nt197 P3 | ecosystem: Host-associated > Arthropoda: Insects > Digestive system > Gut ... | reverse complement strand
ACAGTACGGCTCTTGGCTGATCGCCGTGCTCAATTATTGTTTACAGAACACCGGAGGCACAACGCACAAAGCCCGACCCGATGCCTAGCACTTCACAAGGGGCTGTCCCTAGTCCATGCAATCTCAAGAGTTACGGCAACATCGCCGCCGCCACTCCGTTTTCCGACATTTCAATTTTCACCGGGCAGTCTAGCACACCCCATGTCAGAAAGCGTCAGCACTTTTGCTGACATGTGTCAGCGGGTATTGGTCTTGTCGGCGAAAACCTAACCACCCTCACCCTAACCCTCTCCCAGAGGGAGAGGGGACTGTTTTTTTGTCCAGACAAAATCGGGATATGCTCTAGCCTCTGGTTTTGGATGATTTGCGTTGCATTGTATTGACCCTTTCTTGTGTCAGTATCCTGTGGAAAACACTGTCCGCCAAGGCAATACGCAAGAAAAAAATACATCCTTTTCAGAGAATGCTCCCTTGGCAATTCACCACCAATCGTAAGATTGCGATGAGGTAGGTTGCACGAGCGGCGGACACAAGTCCGTCGCCGGGTTCCTATTTCCCAAACCGAATGGCAAGATAACTCTCGTACCGGCGCAAATCGAGCCGACCTTCACCGACGGCAATTTTTACGGCGCAGCCCTCTTCGTGTGAGTGAGTGCAATCGGGAAAATGGCAGTGATTCTCATAAGGACGCAAGTCCCGAAAGAGACCGAAAACCTCTTCGGGAATGATGTCCCAAAGCATAAACTGCCGCAGTCCCGGCGTATCCACCACATATCCGCCGCACGAGAGTTGAATCAACTCCGCCGTTGTCGTTGTGTGCTTTCCCTTTTGAGCATTGCCGATGTCTGCCACACGAAGTTGAATCTGCGGATCAACGGCATTGAGCAGCGACGATTTGCCGACACCGCTCTGACCTGCCACAACGCTTGATCGGTTGGTAAGCAACCGCCGAAGGTAATTGATTCCGAATCCGGTCTCAACGCTCAACAGAAGCACTTTGTATCCCATTTGCGCATAGACTCCGACAAGCGGTTGCAAGGCGGCGGGATCGACGAGATCAATTTTGTTGATGCAGATCACCGGTCTTACGCCGGACTGCTCCGCCGTGAGAATCATCCGGTCAATCAAGTTCGGTTTGAGTGCCGGCTGATCGGCACTGGCAACGATGAGCACCTGATCGACATTGGCAACGATGACGTGTTTTCGTTGTTTGCTCGTTCGGGCAATCGTGCCGGTTCGCTGTTCGACCCGCTCGATCATTGCCTCGTTGTTTTGAGCAGGACGGATCAACACACGGTCTCCCGTAACGACGGGTTGCCGCTGTTCGGTCGAAAGCGTTTTCAGAATACGGCGTGTAACGCATTGAAAGTGCCGACCATCTTCTGTTTGCACCACGCTGCTTGCTCCGTGCACACGCAATACTCGACCGGCGAGGAGATTTTCGGTATCGACATCAGGCAGCACGTCAAAATCAGCATCGTCATCGGCGAGTTCTCCGACAACGGTTCTCTTTCGGGAGAGTTCCCCTTTGCCGCTGATTCGTTCGAGGGCAACTTCCGACTCTTCTTCAAACCCGTGTTCTGCAAATTTCCGAGTCCAATCGCCGACGCGAGTCCGCTCCGAGCGGTTTTTACGGAAATCAACCCGGACTTTTTTGGGATTCATGCTTCTTTATTGTACTGACATCTGTCCGGCACCGGGCGTAACTTGGTCGATATTGGGAGTCGTGTCTGCATCGAAGCGTCCGATTGACCACTCAACCAGTTCACCGATCCGCCGTACATTTTCCCTATTTTGGAAGTACCGATTGTCATGTCCGAAGGAAGAATAGGCAACACGACCTTGTCCCTCTTTGCGGATCCAAGTCATCGGAAACGGCGGACGTGCATAGTGCTGTTTGTCTCCGCTGTCCATTCCGGCGGTTTCTTGGATCAGGAGAACATGCATGTCCTTGTTGAATTGGTTCGCTGCGTACCATTCGTCCCAAGTGGTCATCCGCTTGCCGGATTCTTTGAGAAAAGGAAACGATGTTGGTTCCACGATGGTTATTGTGCTAAACTGTTGAGCACCATGACCGGTAAATTGAGCACCAACGAGTCTGGCATAGATATCAACGCCATCCTCGACCAGACCGCAGTGGGTGTCGGTCGCAGCGTGAATACCGACAAATCCTTTTCCCGCTTGAATGGCGGCAATCATTTTACGAAGTCCCTCGGCGGTCATCGGCTTTGCCTTGTCATTTTTAGAGCCTGCCGCATTCAGCAAGTTGCCGGATGTGTAGAAAATAAAGGCATCGTATTGTTGCAGATCGCCGTCAAAGAGACCGCCGTCTTGGGTTTCGACCAATTCAATTTTCTTATCGGCAAAGTAGGCGTTTAGACCGCGACCAGAAAAGGTAGTTCCATCGTCCAGCAGTTTTGCAGGACCATGTTCGAAGCCTTGGGATCGGGTGAAATACAGGACTTTTGCCGGTTTGACTTCTTGGGCATTCAAGAAGGTACAAAGACCGACACAAGCCGCTAGTGCAACGAGAAACAAAATAGAACGCCGTTTCATGTGTGTGAGGCTAATGGAAAAAGGAATGATCTTGAGTCCATTTAACCAAACGGAAGGCATAAAGTCAAGTATTGCCTTCCACATTTCCACGCCGTTCAGCCAGCACCATGTCTTGCTCTTCCAGTTGGCGAAGAGCATTCATTTTGCGGTAGAAAATCCAGTCGATAAGATTGCTACCCAGTGATGCCAAAAAACTCCCCCCTAAACCGTAGCAAAACCACAGCAAGAAAAATTTCAGCGGCAACGGGGCACCTGCCACAAATCTGAAATCATGCAAAGTCTTCCAAGCCTCCAAGGGAATAAGAAGCAATCCGCAAAACAGTCCGCACCAAAAACCGGTGCACTGTGCGCAGTTAATCAATTCGTTGAACCACTCGACGAGCGATTGGCTTTGCACCGGGAGGCTAACGCTGCCCCGCTCTTGCGCTTCTTGTTCCCGGCGTTCCCGGATTCGCTCTGCCCTGTCCCCCAAAAATTGCCGAAACGGACGGAAAACGCCCCCCTGCGTAATAATCAAGGTCATTCCCACCGTTGCAATGCAGAATAATAGAAATTCAACTGTCATTACCGTGCCCAAGATGTGGTGCTGTTACTGACGGTGCCTCTACCCGGCAAAGAACTGCCCGAAACAGGAGCCTTATAGGTGTTCGCCGAGGTGCTCGTAAACGGGTTCTTTGCCGATTGCTTTCCACAGGTCGGACAAGCGGCGGGTGCCGATTGCTTTCCACAGGTCGTACAAGTGGCGGTCGCTGATTGTTTTCCACAGGTCGCACAAGCGAAGGAATCAACCCGACCTTTATAATTGGCACTCCCAAAAGAGTTCGCCACACTTGATTTCGCAGCACTTCCACTATTACACGTTGGACAAAACGCAGAAGAACGCGAAGACACCGATGATGTTGCGCTGTTGTACGCCGAAATAGATGACACTGCCATTGTTGTTACTCCAATTTTTCAAAAAGGGTCGCCGTGCTTCGGCTACATCCCACTAGCGATAGTATCGAAAAACCAGCAGACAAACAATCATGGAAAACGGCACTGTTCCGATTGTAGCAGCCTTGCCGGTTGTACAGGTTATAGCATCGCTTCCAGTGCCATACCGTAAAAGGTATATTCCACATCGCTTTGTTGGTCGGGTGTCATACCGAAGAAACCGCCGTCGGGAGAACGTAAATTCGTTACAAAATTCCGCAGTGCAGGTCGATTTGCCTGATCGGCAACATCTAAATCGTGGAGAGCCATCATGGCGGAAAAACTGCTCAACAGATCGGGGATGGGAATTCGTGCATGTGCCTGAAAACCGCCTTCGGGTTGCTGACATCGACGGAGAAAATCGACGGTTTTTTGCTTTTCCGGCAAAGGAATTTCGAGAATCGTCAAGAGTCCGACCGCCGCTGCCGTAGGATTGGTGCCGCCGTATTGGAGCGGAGGCAATTCGACAAAACCTCCGTCTGACCGCTGGCGTGCCAAAATGGGTTCGACAGGAATCGTGAGAATTCGTTCCGACTCCCCCAGCAGTTCGTAAAATAGGGCAGTGAGAAACGTTGTGTAGGTACTGGAAAAGGCGGATTTTGGAGAAGCGGCAAAGCAGCCATCGGAGCAGCGGAAACGTTCCCAACGACCGAGAAGAGATTCAAGTTGTTCGGACGACCATTCCTCTCCTTGGAGGGAATGTACAAGGGAGGTGCAAAAAGTCCAAGAAATCATATCGGCGGGAGACCAATCGGTTCGACATTGTTGTTCTGCGTCGAGAAACTCAGTCATTCGGAGCAGAAGTTTCACATCGTCGAGCATACCGAGCAAAAAGAGTCCTCGCAGGGCAAAAGCGGAATAATAGAGGTCGCCTCCCTTTGTTTGACCACTGACTTTTCGACCGCGAAAACCTCCGTTTTGATCGAGAGCGGCAAGAAAGTAGGTACGGAGTTCGTCCCGTCGTTGAGGCTTTTCCCGCACCATGCCGGGCAGTATCCGCTCTGTTAATCGAGTAAGGTAGGAGATCATAGACAACACCCCGCCGCTGCGCGGCACCCCTCCGAAGGAGGGGAATGATCGGGGATAATACTTTCAGGCGAACGCCTTTATTGCAACTGTTCAAGCAGCAACTGGAATTGTTCTTTGAGTTCTTGAACGTCTTCGTCGCTGCTGTCTGCCTGTAACAATTTGTTGACCAGTTCTGAACCTTTCAGGCAGTCCGCTTCGCTCTGTTTTTTGTTGCCGAGTCCCAAATGCACCACCGCTCGAGTGGCGTATGCCATCGTCATTTGCATCAAAAACATATCATCGTCGCCGTCGCAGAGATCAGTAAAATCGTTGATCGTTTGATCCAAGGCTTGTTTGGCTTCGGCGTAACGTGCAGCGTCGCACAAAACTTTTCCTTGCAACGTAACACCGTGAAACAGGTCGATTCGGGCGATTGCGTTCCCGTCTTCAAGTTGTTTTTGTAGCAGTTCGATTCCACGGCTGATGTCTGTCAGTATGCCGTCAATTTTTTGGTCCCGCTCTTCATCGGTGTCAAATTTTTGGTCGAGCCAAGCCTCATACATAACCATGCAGCGGTCGAGGAGAACGTTTGCTAAATTGCGTTCAAGTTCGACCATTTGTTGGTCTTCGATGATCTCGACGTACAGCCGCATTGCTCTGTTGTACGCATCAACCACTTTATCCGCTTCTTCCCCCATTTCGTGGAGGATGTGTCCCTGCTGCACGCTGACAGCCGCCATGTAAACTCTTGTATCATCATCGCTGATTTTCTCGACGGTACGATAGGCTATGAACGATTCGTCCAAAACCGTTTTTGCTTTTTCAAGTTCACCGAGTTCGCGATAGGCGATCCCAAGGTTAAGTTTTGTGTTGGCAATGTCGTACTTTGCGTCGCCGTCATTGGCATCGTCCAGCGGCTGCAAGGTGCTGATCGCTTTCAGGTAAAACTCAACTGCTGAAGTTAATTCGTCAAAACCGTTGTACACGGTTGCACACTCCAGATAGACATTGCCGAGTTGTTTTGTGGCAACAGCATCCTCTCCCATAGCAAGCGTTGCCTGGAGAATGGCTTCGGCTTTCTCAAACAAGCCGATGATTTCGTCCATTTCCCCTTCTTCAGAATCATAGAGGGTGATTGCCCAACCGGCATACAAGGCAACGAGTTCATCGTTCTGTTCCAGTGTTCTGGAAGGGGATGTCTCCAATTCGGCAACCCGCTTTTGTACCTCGTCGAGATCGACCCCTGCCGCATGTTCGTGGGCAAAGACCGAAGCCAACCCGGCGGCTCCCACTGCAAATCCTGCTCCGAAGAGCATATTCAAATCCAACGGTAACGAAATAAAATCAAGGGAAAACGTCATTGTACTCTCTGAAACGGGTTAAAGACGGCAACATCCAGCAACCGTACGGTACCATTGTACCCGCTAAACAGAAAAAATACAAGACCCGACGCTCATGGCTTGGCAAAAAAGTTGAAAGGCGATACAATGACATGAAACTCATGCACCAACGTCTTGAATACGCCCGAACCATCGCCTTTCAGGCAGGAGAACTGACGCTGCGGTATTTTTACAATCCCGAAACACAGGCGGTCGAAAAAAAAGCAGACGAATCCCCTGTTACGAAAGCAGATCGAGAAGCCGAACAGTTTTTGCGGCGGCAAATTGCCGAACACTTTCCAGACGATGCCCTTTTCGGAGAAGAATTTCCCAATACCGAAGGCACCAGCGGTTTTCGCTGGTTCATTGATCCGATTGACGGCACGAAATCATTCATTCACGGCGTTCCGCTCTACACTACCCTCATCGGCTTGGAAAAAGAGGGGCAGTGCGTAGGGGGAGTCATTGCCCTGCCCGCTCTGCATGAACTCGTTTGGGCAGGAGTCGGACTGGGTGCCTGGCATGAAACAAACCGAGGCGAACCGAAGCGGTGCTGCGTTTCCCAGTGTTCCGATTTGGCAGAGGCGACCTTTCTCACGAGCGAAGTGATAACGTTTGACAAAAAAAATCGCCGGGAAGCGTACAATCGGCTCGAAAAAAGTGTCAGGCTAACGCGAACTTGGGGAGATGCCTACGGCTACGTTTTGGTGGCAACGGGACGTGCTGATGTGATGGTCGATCCGGCAATGTCCGAGTGGGATGCGGCACCGCTTTTGGTCATCCTCGAAGAGGCGGGAGGACGTTTTACCGATTGGAAAGGCAATCCCACCATTTTCGGCAGAGAAGGGGTCGCCACCAACGGCGTGTTGCACGAAAACGTGCTGGAGGTGCTCGGCGAATGTTAGGGAGCGTCCACCAACGCCGTTCACCGCACTGGGGACTCCATACCGGCATCTTCGATGCTGAGGATTTCAAAGTTTTGAACGGAAGGGTCAAGGCGGCGCAACTCTTCGAGTGTAATCGGCACTTCCGTATTCACATTCACCGGAAAAGGGTCGTCCAACGGGACAACCACCCCATCACTCGGAGTGAAAGGGATAGTGTCGGGTTCCAAGGTCGGCGCAGGAACCCTTGTTTTTGGCGGCGGAGCAATCTGCAACCCATCGGGCGTTCGCTGCTGTTGCTGAAGCAGTTGTTCGGCAGTGGGTGTCTTGCCGTCATTCCATGAGGAATCAACACCGTATCCTGCTCCCGGATCGTCCAACGGGATGGCAACCGAACCTCCCCCTTGCCTTGGTTTTGGAGCGTTAAAACCGTCGAGATTACGTTGTTGTGTCGTAACGGGCGCAGTGTATCCATAATTGCCCGCATTGTTGTAGTAGTCGCCGGTATAGCCTACTGAATTAGCATTTCTGATGTTCGTTTGGCACGACCTGCACCCCTCGCAAGTGTAAATGGAGCCTCCACGATACATCGAACTGAAGCCCCGATAGTCGTCCTCTCGGTTGATATTCGCGGGAACGCGGCAATCGTAGGGGGTGGAACAAATACGGCAGCCAACCGAACTGAGCAACAGGGATAACAGACAAAACGTAGCCACAAGGCGAAGCATCTGAATTTTTGGGGGGAGGGGGAATTTCAACTAACCCCTATATCGGCGTTAAAATCGCTATAATCGACAAAATCTTCCTATTTTGCCAAAATTTACAAAAATTCCACCGTACACATCTCTCCTGTTCGTTCGAGCGTTCCGAATTTCAAATTGGGGTTCTTTTCCGCTGGAAGTGTGAGTACCGCCGCAATTTCAGGGTGTTCGGCACAATAGTCCGCTGTTTTTTCCGCACCGAGGACGAAAAACGCCGTTGAAAGGAGTTCCGCCAGTGCCGCCGTCGGTGCGAGAACCGTGGCGGTCAACACTCCTTCAGCCGGTTGCCCTGTCCTGGGATCAATCAAATGCGAGTACCGCCGCCCCTCGTGCCGAAAAAATTGTTTTTGCGAACCCGATGTCGAAACGGCAACATTATTAAGAACCAACTCCCGGAGCCGCCTTCCGGGACGAAGTGGATGAGCAATGCCGATTTTCCAATCGGTTCCCTGAGCCAAGATGCTGCTCAATCCGCCGTAGAAGAGAAAGCGGTCAACTCCATGTTCCCGGAGTTTTTCGGCGGCAATGTCAAGAGCGAAACCTTTGCCGACGCAACCGAAATTAAGTTCGATTCCCTGTTTTTTGAAGCGGATCGTTTGTTCCTGTTCATCCAATTCCAAAAATTGAGTGCCGGTCTGTTCCAGTGCCGTGTTTAACTCTTCGGCATTGGGAATACGTCCTTGCCGCTTGGCAAATCCCCAGGCTTTCCAGAGGGAACTGCTGGTAATATCGACAGCTCCCTCGGTTTCTTCTGCGAGTCGGACACAGAGGGCAATGAGATTGAACAATTCTTTATCGAGCCTGACCGGACTTTCGTGGGCAGTGAGGTTGACGTAATGAATTCGGCTGTCAAACCGAAAGACGGACAATCGTTGCTCAATACGTTCAACTTCATCGAGGGCATCGAGGGCAGCCTCGGTTCCCTGTGGAAATTCTTGCCGGACAAAGGAGACCTCAAAGTCGTCATTCATGACTTTGCGCCGGACGGCAAGCAACGATGGAGAGTGCCAAGTCATATAAGCCGAAATTTTAGCGTATTTTGCAAAATTGTGTATGATTCGGTAGAATTATATCAACCCTGTCCAATCCAATGCGGCAAAACAGACATTCAGCAGGCGGAGGCGTTTCCAAGATCGGCGATGTATTGCCGCAGTTGATCGTGCGCTACGGACTGCATCGCCGCCGGAATTTGGAGCAAATCGAAGAAGCGTGGCGGCAGGCGGTCGGTGAACAGTATGCCGCCATTACGCAAATTGCAAAACTTCATCGTGGAACGCTCACGATCAAAGTCCCGCACAATGCGTTTATGCAGGAATTATCCTTCCGTCAAACCGAATTAGTCGAGACGCTCGCAACGCTACTCGAAGGTGAAAACATCAAAAGAATTCGGTTCGAAGTGTGAGCACCTGACCGATCTTCCAAGCCTGAAAGTTGGTTGCCGACGAGATCAACGCAAGCACTTCGTCGGCAATGTCAGGGCGAACGATGAACACAAGACCAATCCCGCGATTGAAAACTTTGTCCATTTCGGAGTCTTCCACCTTTCCCAAGCGTTGGAGCCATGAAAAAACCTTCGGCTCCTCCCAGCACCGGTCGATGTGGAGCGATTTTCCTTCCGGTAGAATGCGGCTGACATTTTCGACCAATCCTCCGCCGGTAATATGGGCAATGCCGGCGACTTCGGCATTGGCACCGAACCGCTCGAGTACAGCGGCGGCACACTTAACATAAATTCGGGTGGGTGTCAGCAACGCATCGGCAACGGTTTGTTCCAATTCCGGCACGAAATCGTTGACATCCAGTCCGCTCTCGGAAACGATTTTTCGTACCAAACTGTAACCGTTGGAATGAAGTCCAGAAGATTCGACACCAATGAGAACGTCGCCGGTTTGGATGGCTTTGCCGTCAATGATTTTTTCTCGTTCTGCCACTCCGACACAAAAGCCAGCCACATCGTATTCGCCGGGCTGATACATGTCGGACATGATTGCCGTCTCGCCGCCGAGCAGAGCGCAGCCGCTTTGCAGGCACCCTTCGGCAATGCCGGCAACGATTTGTTCGAGCAGATCAGGATCATCCTTGGGCATTGCCACGTAGTCGAGGAAAAAAAGAGGTTCCGCTCCGCAGCAGAGGGCATCATTCACGCTCATTGCCACAAGATCAATACCGACGGTGTTGTGCCGATTTGCTTTGCAGGCAATTTTGAGTTTTGTGCCGACTCCGTCGGTGCAACTGACGAGTACGGGATCGGTGTATTGTGCCGTTTTAGAATTGAGTTGAAAGAGTCCTGCAAATCCGCCGTCGAGCCGCATGACTCGGTCGGAAAAGGTGCGGCGGACCAGTTTCGGCAAACGCGCCATCGACTCGGCGTAAATCTCTAAATCGACACCGGAGTCCTTGTAAGTGGTCATGGAAAATTAGTTAGGAGTTTCTAGGAATTTAGAATATCAGATGTGAACGATTTGGCAATATGCGTCGCTCCGATCTCACTCGGCGGCGGCTTTGCGTGCCAAGGTAAACAGCAAATCGCTGAGACGATTCAAATAGGCAAGAAGGTGCGGCGATGTTTCCTTGCTACGGCAAAGCGTTGTCAAACTTCGTTCCGCTCGGCGGCAAATCGTTCGTGAAAGATGGAGCATTGCCGAACTCCGATTCTTACCGGCAATGACAAATTGTTTGAGCGTCGGCAGTTCCGAGTCGATAAGGTCAATTTCCGACTCCATTTGTTGCACATGCTCCTGCGAAATCATTGCCGTACCAAAAACGATGTCCGTACAGAAGTGAATCAGTTCCTGTTGAGTTCGCAAGAGGATCATTTCACACGGCTCCGGCACTCCTTGGGCGCGGACAACACCGAGCGAAGCAGAAAGTTCGTCGATATTGCCGCAAACTTCAACCGTGGCATCATCTTTATCGACCCGAACACCCTCATAGAGCGATGTGTCGCCGGTATCACCAGTACGTGTGTAAATAGGCATATCGTTATCAAATTTTTGCGTGTTACCGTTTCCAGAGGGAATGAATAATTTCGGCGAGCCGGGCAAGATCGACGGGCTTGGTCGTATAGTCATCACAGCCTGCCTCCAATGTTTTTTCCCGATCTCCTGCCAAGGCGTGTGCCGTTACCGCAATGATGGGTTTCGAATAGCCGTTGCTGCGAAGTTGTCGAGTTGCCTCATAACCATCCAGCACGGGCATTTGCATGTCCATCAAAATAACGTCGAACGGTTTGCCTTGGTTCTCTGCTTCCTCGATTTTATCAATGCCGAGTTGACCATTCTCCGCTAATTCGACCGTCGCACCTGTTCTTTCCAACTGTTTTGAAAGAATGATTTGGTTGACCTTTGTGTCTTCCACGTACAAAATCCGGCACTCGGCGAGCGATACGACTGGGGGCGGTGCCTGCTGTTCCTTCGGCTCTTGCACCTTCGGAATTTCCTGCGGCGGCGGACTTGCCGGCAGTCCCGGAAAGGTAAACGTAAAAGTGCTTCCCTGTCCGAGTTGACTTTCGACGGCAATCCTTCCGTTCAAGACTTCTGCCGATTGAAGAGCCACCGAAAGCCCGATGCCGGTGCCGCCGTATTGGCGAGTTAAAGAGGCATCCGATTGCGAAAACGGCTTGAAAATAGTCTCAATTTTTTCCGGTGCAATGCCGATCCCGGTATCGCTGACCGCAATGTAAAGCATGTTCGGTTCGGATGAAATTCCAGAACGAATCGAAATGTTTCCTTGTTGCGTAAACTTAATGGCATTGCCGACGAGCAGAGTCAACACTTGCCGCAGGTGTTCCAAACTGCTCCCGATCTGCTCTGGGATGTCCGGCGAATCGATTACCGTGAGCGTGAGCGATTTGTTTTCGGCTTGGCTGCGCAACGCATCGGCAACCTCGGTGATCAACTGACGGATGTTCACCGGCACGATTTTTAGCCGTGCCGTATGGTTTTCAGACATTGATGCCACGCAGAGAATGTTATCGACAAGTTCCAGCAATATCCTTCCATTGTCCCGCACGCGAGCAATGGCATCGGAACAGGTATTTTGCTCTTCGGCGCAGCACTGTTTTGTGTGCTGTTCGAGAATGGCAGTAAAACCGAGCATTGCATTCAGCGGGGTGCGGAATTCGTGGCTCATGTTGGTCAAAAACAACGTTTTGACTTGTAATGCCGCTTCGGTTACTTTTTGTGCTTCGGTCAACTTCGTGTTGCTCTCACGAAGACCATCCGCCAACTGGCTAATTGTCCGCTCCTTAATTTGAAAATAACTAATGCTCAAAACCGTCCCAAAATAGGAAATCGTGACAAGAACGAATACACAAAGGGGATAAATTCGTTCATGAAACATTTTCTGATGAATGCGATCAACGTTGAAATCGACTCCCAAGATGCCGTCAAAGGCTCCGTCGGGTGCCCAGAGAGGTTCGGCAATGGTGATCCATCGCCCCCATTTATCGTTAGAAGAGCAGAGGTCTATTGTGCGAACCTTATTATTGAGAACATACTGGATTTGTCGATCCATCGGAAACGATTCCCCTATGTCGGAGGGCATTTCATCGGCATCAATCAGATCATTGTGGTTGGCATCCGAAATTGGAGCAGCGATGAATTGTGCCTGATCCTGATCCACCACGCGTAAGGTATAAGCATAGCCAATCAGTTGATCCGTTTGGGTAGGAGCATTGAGAATATCAAGGATTCTATTAAAATCGGGGTCGTCTTCAGGTGTCCCATTTTCGGCACGGACTCGCAGGACAATGTTCACGCCTTCGGGAGCCGTCAGAGCGCAACCCGGCGTTGCTCCCGTGTAAACGGTCATCCATTCGGTCTCTTCTCCGCGAGCCTCTCCCCAATCGAGCCGATAGGTTGTTGCGCCCGGCACCGGATTCCACCGAACGACAATGGATTTTGTACATCGGTCAAACGCTTTACTATCCCCTGTCAGTGCGGCAACTGCCCACTGGTTACGCCGCAGAACGTGAATCGGTTTCGCAGGGAGCGAGTAATGTTGCCAATCGCTCACTTTGTCGTGGGACGCAAAATTGTGCCAACCGCCGAAAACCCCCTCAGGAACTGCCAATTTTTGGAGCAACGGCGACGGGTCCGAGGAGGGATGGCTGTCCCAATTCACGGGTATCGGGACCGGATTGCTTGCTGGAACAAATGGCGGCGACCAATCAGAAAAGACTTCGGGATTGCCGGGTTGAATTTTCCAATGATCGAGTCTATCGACGATATTGGCGTAGGTGGCAACCAATCGGGCACAAGTGTCCCGCCACATAATCCGCTGCGAATGAATGGAACGAGCCACGGCGAGCGTGCCGAGCGACACGAGAATGATAAAACCGATCCAAACGAGAACGATGAATCTGGCGGAACGTTTTCGATGGGCAAGCCACAGAGAACAGACGACCATGCCGAGCAGCAAGAATACAACTACGCCGATGAGGTCGTAGTAAAAGGAGTAATCTTGACCAATCACATGGACGTGTGGTGACATTATTGAGCGGGAAACAAGGGGAATCTTTCCTACATTAGATTGTACCGGATTTTTGCTTATGGAGGGAACAGGGGATTGAGTCCCTATGGTTTCCTCTTCAAGTCAAACGTGAAATGATTTTTGCTCGAACCAACGATTTCACTGAACGGAGGTGTTGCGGCTGACGAGGTGTAGGCAGCAGGCAATGTTTGGTGAGCACGAATGTCCTTGGTTGGCTCAAGAGTTACAGAGTCTGGATAGTAGGACTTTCCATCCCATTTCTGCTCCACCTTGCTGAAAGTCACAGAATAGTTTCCGGCGAGCATTCCGATGCCTATTTTGGTCCCTGAAGTCGTTTGAACCTCAAAGGAACCATTATCCTCCGTTACGGCTACAGCAGAAGCACCAATACCGTCCGTCGGTGTAAACATGATCGTGCACCCCGCGAAGGGTTCTCCATCCATTGTTACCATGCCTGTTGCTGGGTACAATTTCGGACCGCCGCCGCATCCATAACAGCAAATTATGGATGCACCAATCATCAATCCCACAAGTATTCGCATCGTTGATCTTTTGTTGGAAAAATATTGTTGAAACAAATGGGCTAAAGTGAAACGGATTCACCGCCGTCGATTGAACCGAGTCCGCCCCAAACTCCGAACGTGGAGGGTCCGCTATAATTCCGGGCGTTGGTAGTGCCGCTCGGACCCAATGGAGCCGTTTGCGCCCCGCAATCAACCGTATCGGAAACGAATCGAACAGCACCATCCACCGTACAAACACCGACACCGCCTGTGTGATAACTGGAAACCGAATTGAGCGACCACTCTTCGGAATTGGCACGGCACGTCGGAGAGTTTGGAGGTAAAATCGTGTAAAAGTGCGTTTGCATCTGTTGTCCCGAAGCCCAAAGCCGTCCCTTCCCTCCAACGTTAGTGTAGAGGAGCCCGTTATCGTTCCAATCTTCTTGCCAGCCAGCATCGAGAGTACCGCCGCCTACTTTCGTTGGATCAAGAGTGTTGCCTGACCTAACCTTGGCGCAGTCGGCAGGATTGATATTGTCCACTCGCCAGTCATTGGAATTAACGTATCCCGAACGAACGTTCGTATCGCCCTGCTGCCCAGTAATGCATTGTTCCGAAAACATGATTGTGTTTGACGTGCCATCGTCAACCGAGCCAAAGGAAATTTGTTTTCCGGCTCCACCCGAAATTAAATGAGAGGGATATCCAGACGGAAAGACACCGCGTCCCGCCCAATTCCAATCCGCAAATTGATCCCCTTGAGCGTTGGCGCAATAATTCGCTTTCGCGTTGGCTTGCCCACTTGATCGAAAATTGCCGTCAGAAGGACACCCGAGTGTGGGGATGACCTGTACGAAAGGATTGGGAATGTAGGCACCCCCTGGTGATTCTCTGACGACTCCGCTTCGCGGTCTCGGAACGCAGTGATGATCGTATGTTGCCGATGTTTGTGCCACTCTCAAGTGATTGAAAACAGCGTCATACGTCGGAGTGCGTTCCATGAATGGGCAAAGAAAGAAAAATTGGTTAATGTGTTCCGACCAGTCTAAGCGCACGTTTCTGCCTCCATTGTTTGGTCCTCCGGTGAGACCGGCGGCTTCTCTTGACACTTGCACCGTAGTTCTTGGGTCCCAATTGCCGCTGGGAAAACGATCATTGATATCCGCGTGGTTGTGGACAGCCAATCCCAATTGTTTGAGATGGTTGGAACATTGCATTCTTCTTGCGGCTTCCCTCGCTGCCTGAACGGCTGGCAAAAGGAGGGCGATGAGCATACCGATGATGGCAATGACGACGAGCAGTTCGACGAGCGTGAAGGCGTGATTTTGTTTTTGACAAGTAAGCATATCTACTCCCTCTCTTTTACATTTTGGAACCAACAAAC
>Ga0082212_10007065_pt1 | contig 14944 bp, 27 predicted proteins | sample TergutNt197P3_FD_71548 | JGI IMG/M metagenome (GOLD analysis project Ga0082212, IMG submission 71548) | Neocapritermes taracua P3 segment gut microbial communities from Petit-Saut dam, French Guiana - Nt197 P3 | ecosystem: Host-associated > Arthropoda: Insects > Digestive system > Gut ... | reverse complement strand
TATTAAATGTAGACTGGATATGGGCTATGCCCTTATCTATGTTTTTTCGTTCTCTTCGCCTGACCCTTGTCGTCGCGGTTCTTTTTGGCATGTTTTCTATTCCCCCTTATTTCTTCTTCCCGGCGATGGTACGGCGCGGGCCCTTCCTCGTACGGGCGTTGGTCTTCGTCCGCTGTCCGCGTACCGGCAAGCCTCTGCGGTGACGCAGGCCTCGATAACAGCCGATCTCCATCAACCTTTTGATATTGAGGGAAACCTCTCTTCTGAGATCGCCTTCCACTTTGACGTTTTCGTCGATGGCGTCCCTCAGCCGGGCTACTTCATCCTCGGTTAAGTCCCGTATCCGGGTATCGGGGTTGACGCCCGTGGTCTCTAATAGCATTTTTGACGTGGATCTGCCGATTCCGAAAATATAGGTCAACCCGATTTCTACCCGTTTATCACGGGGCAGGTCGACGCCAGCAATTCTTGCCATAGTTTACCTCCTTAACCCTGGCGTTGTTTATGCTTCGGGTTGTCGCATATCACCCGGACAACGCCCTTACGTCTGATTATTTTACATTTCTCACAAATAGCTTTTACCGACGGTCTGACTTTCATTGTTTATCCCCCCTTGGGTAGATTTAACTCTTTAACTTATTACTTGTAGCGGTAAGTGATTCGCCCCCGGCTCAGGTCATAGGGAGATAACTCCACGGTGACGCGGTCTCCGGGCAGGATCCGGATAAAATTCATGCGAATCTTGCCGGATACATGCGCCAATACCTTATGCCCGTTGGCAAGCTCGACTTTGAACATGGCGTTGGGCAGCGGCTCGATAACCGTTCCTTCAACTTCGATCACATCTTGTTTAGACATGGAGTCTACCCCTCCTCTCGGGCAGCCGGAAAGCAAAACCATTCATCCATACATATTCTGAACAGGTACCGCCGGCAGCCGCGTCGGTTATACCCAAGCGTTCAACAGATTTCAACGTCATCCTATCGTCCCAGAGCGGTCAGGATATCTCCCGTCACCTTATCTTTATCCTGATTACCACGGATCTCAGTCAACAAACCCCTGACTTGATAGTAATCCACTAAAGGCAGCGTTTGCTGATTGTATACTTCCAGCCGCCGCCGGACTGTCTCTTCCCTGTCGTCGTCCCGCTGAAACAATTCGCCGCCGCATTTATCACAAGCGCCTTCCGCTTTAGGCGGATTGTAGCTGACATGATATAAAGCGCCGCAGTTTTTGCAGGTCCTCCGTCCGCTCAGCCGTCCGATCAGCGTTTCTGTATCGACGTTGATACAAATCACCGAATCGAGGGACGCTTTCCATTCTCCGAGGATACCGTCCAAAGACTCAGCCTGATAAACGGTGCGGGGAAAGCCGTCCAGGATAAAACCCTTAGCGCAGTCGTCCATGGCTATCCGTTCCCGTACGATCCCGATAGTTACTTCATCGGGGACCAGGGCGCCGCTATCCATATACCGCTTAGCTTCCAGCCCCATAGCGGTTTCGTCCTTGACCGCCCGGCGAAACATGTCCCCCGTGGATATATGGAGTATCTCCAATTCTTCCGACAAGATATCTGCCTGCGTGCCTTTACCGGCGCCGGGGGGCCCTAACATTACGATTTTCATGATTAACCACTCCCAAGTACGCGCTGAGCGTCGCTGCATATTCGCGCAGCGCCTGTAGCCTAAATATTACTTCAAAAATCCCTGATAGTTGCGCATCATCAACTGGGATTCCAGCGACTTCACCGAATCCAGAACCACGCCGACGACGATGAGCAGGCTGGTGCTTCCCAAAGCCAACTGAAGCGATGTGAAGCGCATCAGCAGAGTCGGTATCGTGGCGATCAAAGCCAGAAATATCGCGCCCGCCATGGTTATGCGCTGGGATATCTTTGCCAGATGGTCGGAGGTGGGCCTGCCCGGACGAAGCCCGGGGATGAATCCGCCGTATTTCTTCAGGTCGTCGGCGATCTGGATCACGTTGAGCGTGATCGCGGAATAGAAAAAGGTAAAGAACACGATCAGAAGCGCGTAAACGCCCTGATACCAGATTTTATTCGGATCGAAGAAATTGGAGATGCTTACCCAAGTAGGGCTGCTTGGGAACCAACTGGCGATTTGCCCCGGGAACATCAGCATGGTCATCGCGAAGATGATGGGGATAACGCCGGCTTGGTTGACCCGCAACGGGATGTGGGTATTCTGCCCGCCGTATACCTTGCGTCCTACCACCCGTTTCGCGTATTGCACCGGCACTCTCCGCTGGCCCTCGTTCAGCATGACTACGGCGGCTACCATCAGGATGGCGACAACCGCCATGATGAGGGCGACGAATATCCGCGTCAGGTCCAGGGCAACATACTCGTATATATGGATCAGGCCGAAGGGCAGCCGGGAAACGATACCCGCGAAAATCAGGATGGATATACCGTTACCGATACCGTTATCGTTGATCTGCTCGCCCATCCACATCAGAAACGCGGTGCCCGCCGTCAGGGAGATCGATACGATGACCACGTTATACCAGGTGTAGCTCAGGTAAGCCGTCCGGAAACCCATGGAAATACCCACGGCTTGCACGAAGGCTAATACCACGGTCAGATAACGGGTTATCGAAGCGATTTTTTTCCTGCCGTCCGCGTCCTTGTTCATCTCCTCCAGCTTAGGGATAACCACTGTAAGCAGCTGAAGGATGATGGAGGCGTTGACATAGGGAGTGATGCTCATGGCGAATATGGAAAAGTTCTTGAACGCGCCGCCGGATATGACGTCAAAGAAGCCCAGCAGCTGCCCGCCGCTCAATTCCTTGATGATATCCGTGTTGATCCCCGGCACAGGCACGTGGGTGCCTATACGGAATACGACGATCATCAATAATGTGAACAGCAATTTTTTCCGTAAGTCTTCCACCTTAAAGGCGTTTCTCATGACTTCGATCAATTTATATCACCTCAATCGAGCCGCCCGCGGCTTTGATTTTCTCTTCCGCTGTCTTTGAAAAACCTTTGGCTTTCACATTGAGCGCTTTGGTGATCTCTCCCCGGCCAAGAATCCTGACTCCGTCCCTGAGATTGCTTACCAACCCGCTCATGACCAGCGCCTGGGTATCTACGGTAGCGCCCGCGTCAAATTTAGCGTCGAGGGCTTCTACATTCAGAACCACATATTCCTTCTTGAAAATATTTGTGAATCCCCGCTTCGGCATGCGGCGCTGCAACGGCGTCTGCCCGCCTTCGAAGTAAGGGCCTTTACCGCCGCCCGAACGGGCTTTTTGCCCTTTATGGCCCTTGCCGGAGGTCTTCCCCAGACCGGAACCGGTCCCTCGCCCCAAGCGCTTGCTCGCGTGTTTTGAGCCTGGCGCCGGCTTTAACTCAGATAGTTTCATCTGCTATCCCCCCTAACTTGTCTTTTTCGCCCCCGGCGACGCCCGCTTCCTCCATCCGTTCAGTCATGTACGAATTGTACACTCCTTCGCGTCTGTCGTTGCTTGTCTTGCCGGAAACAAAAAATCCTGCGTTACTTTCTCTTGCCTTTTTCGCTTCCGGATTACTCCGCGACGTCTTCTACAGCCACCAGATGAGAGATCCGGCGGATCTTGCCGAGGATATCCGGCGTTTTAGCCTGGATCGCGCTGGAGTGCAGTTTACCCAGGCCCAGTGATTTAGCGGTCTCCCGCACGTCATGATCGTGGCCGATCACGCTTCGTACCAGCGTGATCTTTACCTTGCCGCTCGGTTTTGCTTTCGCTTTTGCCATACTGCCCTCCTAGTTAAACAATTCTTCGACGGTCTTTCCCCGAAGCCTTGCTACTTCCTCCGCCCTCATCAGGCTTTTCAGCCCGACCAGCGAAGCCTGAACCATATTATTAGCGTTATTTGATCCGATGGATTTGGTCAATATATCGCGTATTCCCGCCAGTTCCATGACGGCCCGGACCGGTCCGCCGGCGATGACGCCGGTACCGGGCGCCGCCGGTTTCATGAAAACGACGCCGGCGCCGAATACGCCTTTCACTTCATGAGGGATACTGGTTCCCCTGATCGGCACGGAGATAAGGTTTTTCTTGGCGTCCTCGATGCCTTTCCTTATCGCTTCGGGCACTTCCGTCGCCTTACCCAGCCCGGCGCCTACGCGGCCCTTGCCGTCGCCGACCACGACTAACGCGCTGAAGCTGAAACGCCGTCCGCCTTTGACCACTTTAGCGACACGATTTATATAGACCACGCGTTCGGTAAATTCGCTGACATTTTCTTCGTTTCGGTCATTCCTGTCGTTTCGGTTATTTCTTTCGTCTCTTGCCATTCTTTTTCATTCCCTCCTTTTCGGTTAAAAATTCAGTCCCGCTTCCCGGGCGCCTTCCGCCAGCGCCTGGACCCGGCCGTGATAGACATTGCCGCCGCGGTCAAAGATTACTTCGGTAATGCCTTTTTCCCGGGCTTTTTTACCGATTTCCAGACCAACTTTTTTGGCGGCTTCCACATTGCCGGTATTGTCCAGGGTTCCCTTTAGCGGCGCTTCGATCGTCGAGGCCGACAGGAGGGTCACGCCCCTGGTATCGTCAATGATTTGGGCGTAGATGTGATGCAGGCTGCGAAATACAGCCAATCGGGGACAATCGGGCGTCCCTTCGATATTCTTCCTGATCCGTAGATGTTTTTTTTGCCGTACCGCTTTACGGTCGATAGGATTGATCAATGTTTTCACTCCTTCATTTTCAGATAGTGCCCGGCGGCCGCGATCAGCGGCTCCGGTTCCCATCCGGATTTGAGTGTCGCCATATTATATAGCCGACAATATTTATCAGCCTGGCTCCTGACTTGTCTTTTTGCTTTTTGACTGCGTCACTTGTTGTCTTTTTGCTTTCTGACGTCGTCCGCTTCCTGTTCGCGCCGGTTTTATGCCCTCTTGCCTGATTTACCGGCTTTCAGCCGCACGAATTCGTTCGTGTAACGTATGCCTTTACCTTTGTAGGGCTCGGGTTCGCGTATGCGCCGAATGTCGGCGGCGAGTTGCCCTACGGCTTGTTTGTCGAAGCCCTTAACGAGTATCTTCGTCGGGGCGGGCACTTCGATGGACAGTCCCGGGCCGGGGGTCACTTCCACCGGATGAGAATAACCGATGGCTAAAACCAGCTTTTCGCCCTGCATCTGCGCCCTGTATCCTACGCCTACCATATCCAGGGATATTTCAAAGCCCTGGCTGACGCCGGTTACCATATTTTGGATCAACGCCCGGATCAAACCGTGATACGCGCGATTTTGTTTCGCGTCGTCAGGTCTGGTCACCGTGACTTTATCATCGTCGTAAGTAACGGATATTTCTTTCGGGAAATCCTGCGTCAGCGTACCTTTTGGCCCCTTCACAGTAATGTTGGTGCCCTCGATCTTTACGTCGACTCCCGCGGGTACGGGAACCGGTAGTTTACCTATTCTGGACATGCGCTACCTCCCGCCTACCAGACATAGCAGAGAACTTCTCCGCCAAGTCCGCGTTTTCTTGCCTGTTTGTCGGTCATCACGCCCTGAGACGTGGAAATGATGGCTATGCCGAGGCCGCCCAATATCCTGGGTATTTCGTCCTTTTTGGCGTAAACACGCAGCCCCGGCCGGCTGATTCGTTTTAATCCGGAGATTACCTTTTGCTTATTGGGGCCGTATTTCAAATGAACCCTGATGATGCCCTGTTTTCCGTCCTCGATATACTCAAAATCCTTGATCATCCCTTCGTCTTTCAGGATCTGGGTCATCGTCTTCTTAAGTTTCGAAGCGGGTATTTCGACTTTTTCGTGATTGACCGAATTGGCGTTTCGGATACGAGTCAAATAATCCGCGATGGGATCTGTCATAACCATAATATCGTTTACCTCCCTTGCTTGACGAATAAAAGGCTTCGCCAAAACTAGTTGCTAATTCCAAGGCGCCGGAACCCTTTACCAGCTGGCTTTCGTAATGCCGGGGATCTGCCCTTCATACGCCAGCTTCCGGAAGCATATACGGCAAACGCCGAATTTCCGCATATAAGCATGGGGCCGGCCGCAGATCTTACAGCGGTTATAAGCCCTTACCTGATATCGTTGCGGACGCTGTTGTTTGTTGATCAGGGATGTTTTTGCCATATTACTCCTCCTTGTATTATTGACGGTCCGCGAAAGGCATGCCCATTAAACCAAGCAGCGCTTTCGCTTCCTCGTCCGTCTGCGCGGTCGTTACAAAAACGATATCCATCCCGCGCAGTTTATCAATTTTATCATAATCGATTTCCGGAAACATCAACTGTTCTCTTAAACCAAGGGAGTAATTACCCCGGCCGTCGAAAGAATTATCCGACACGCCCCTGAAGTCCCGAACGCGGGGGAGGGCGATATTGAATAATTTATCAGTAAAGTCAAACATACGCTCCGCCCGTAAAGTCACCTTAACGCCCACGGGCATTCCGGTACGGACTTTAAACGCGGCGATGGATTTTTTCGCTTTGGTGATGATCGGCTTTTGACCGGTGATCTTCATCAGATCGGCGACCGCGCCATCCATAGCCTTTGGATTTGCGATAGCTTCCCCCATGCCGATGTTGACCACGACCTTGACCAGTTTCGGAACTTCCATGACGTTATCATAACTGAACCGCTGCTGCATGGCGGGAACTACTTCCCTTGTGTATTTTTCTCTTAGTCGATTCATCCTGTTATCACCTCCAGGTCTTTATTTATCAAAAGGTTCGCCGCATTTCCTGCATACGCGTACTTTAGAGCCGTCGCTTAATATCTGCTTGCCATGGCGCACAGGCCCCCTGCACTTGCTGCAATATAACAATACGTTGGAACTGGCGACGGAACCCTCTTTATTCAAAATACCCCCCTGAGGGCTTGTTTGCGTCGGCTTCATATGCTTCTTCACCATATTAGCGCCTTCCACAACCACCCGCCCCTTGTCGGTATCTACGCTGAGGATCTTGCCTCTCTTGCCGGCGTCCTTACCGGTGATGATTTGTACGACGTCGCCTTTCTTTACATGGAGTTTCATTTATTTATCACCTCGCATTACAATACTTCCGGGGCAAGCGATAATATCTTAGTATAATCGTGCTCCCTCAGTTCCCTGGCTACAGGCCCGAAGATACGGGTGCCGCGGGGGCTTTTGTCGTCCCTGATGAGGACGGCGGCGTTTTCATCGAAACGAATGTAGGAACCGTCCGCGCGGCGCACCGAGCTTTTGGTCCGGACTACGACAGCCCTGACTACTTCGCCTTTCTTTATCGCTCCGCCGGGGGCGGCTTCTTTAACCGTAGCCACTATCGTATCGCCGATGGCGGCGTAACGGCGAAAGGAACCGCCTAAAGGACGGATACAGAGCAGCTCTTTCGCGCCCGTATTGTCCGCGACTCTTAATCTGGTTTCTTGCTGAATCATTGTTATCTCTCCTTCTGACTTGCCTTTTCGCTTCCGGCAGCGTCAGTTCAGACTTCTTGTATTAGTAGCCGGTTCCCGGCGCCTTCTCTATGATCGAAGCCACATTCCAGCGCTTTTCCCTGCTCAGCGGGCGGCATTCCTCAATGGAGACCCTATCCCCTACGCCGCACTCGTTTTTCTCATCGTGAGCCTTATACTTATTCGTCACCTTGATCGTCTTGCTATACATGCCATGCTTCGCTGTAGTCGTAACGGCGACCACGGCGGTTTTGTCCATCTTGTTGCTGACGACTACGCCGGTCAGGGTTTTACGGTTGCTTTTCCCCATTTTTTTCCTCCTTAAGCGTGCTCCGCCTGTAGATCAATTTCCCGCAGTACGGTTTTTGTCCTGGCGATGTCTTTCCGTACTTCCCGCAGACGCATGGGGTTTTCCAATTGTCCGGTAGCCATCTGAAACCGCAGGTTGAACAGTTCCTCTTTTAACTCGCCTACCTTGGCGCCCAATTCTTCTTTCGTCATATCGCGGATATCTTTAGCCTTCACCTGCTTCACCACCCGTTCCGGATTCGTTTCGAATGAATTTTGTTTTGACAGGCAGCTTGTGGGACGCGAGGCGCATGGCTTCTTTCGCCATTTCCTCGCTTACGCCGGCGATCTCAAACAACACTCTGCCGGGCTTGACCACCGCTACCCAATACTCGGGAGAGCCCTTCCCGGAGCCCATTCGGGTCTCCGCCGGTTTTGCCGTGATCGGCCTGTCGGGGAATATCTTGATCCAGACCTGACCGCCTCTTTTGATCGAACGGGTCATCGCGATACGGGCCGCTTCGATCTGGCGGTTCGTGATCCAGCCGGCTTCTGTGGACTGTAATCCGTATTCGCCGTAACTAACAAAGTTGCCTCTGGTCGCTCGTCCCTTAACGGAGCTTCCCCGGTGAGGACGGCGCCATTTCACTCTCTTAGGCAATAACATTTGGGGCTTCCTCCTTCCGGGTTTTCGTTTCCGGCAGGATCTCCCCTTTGTAGATCCATACCTTGACGCCGATTTTACCGTAGGTGGTATTGGCTTCGGCGAATCCATAATCGATATCGGCTCTGAGGGTATGAAGGGGAACCTTTCCTTCGCTGTACCATTCGGTACGGGCGATCTCCGCCCCGCCAAGCCGGCCCGCGCAGGAGATCTTCACGCCAAGGGCGCCAAGGCGCATCGTACGGTTGACCGACTGCTTCATCGCCCTGCGGAACGCGATCCTCTTCACAAGCTGGGCGGCGATCCCTTCGGCTACGAGCTGGGCGTCCAGTTCCGGTTTCTTGATCTCCGAGATATTGATATTGATCTTCTTACCGGTCATTTTCTCCAGTTCTTTGCGCAGGACTTCAACTTCCGTCCCGCCCCGGCCTATGACGATGCCGGGTTTCGCCGTTCTGATCGTCACCTTGACCCTGTTAGCGCTGCGTTCGATTTCCACGCCGGAGACGCCGGCTTGAAAGAGCTTCTCTTTCACATAATTCCTGACTTTGATATCTTCCAAAAGCAGATCGGAAAAGTTCTTCTTATCTGCGTACCAGTTACTTTCCCAGCCTCTGATAATGCCGACCCGCATTCCTTTGGGATGTACTTTTTGGCCCACTGATGTATCCCTCCTTACTTATCATTTCTCGCCCATGACGATGGTGATATGGCTTGTCCGTTTTTTGATAATGTCTCCCCTGCCCTGGGCCCGGGGCATCATCCTTTTGATCACCGGACCGCCGTCTACATAAGCGGCTTTCACGTACAGCAGCTCCCGATCCATCTCGTAATTATGCTCGGCGTTTGCGGCGGCGGACTGCAGGACTTTTCCAATGAGCTTCGTTCCTTTGTGAACGGTAAATTTCAATATCGCTTCGGCTTCTCTCAATTCCTTTCCCCGGATCAGATCGATGACCGCCCGGGCTTTCCTGGGAGAGATGCGCACATGCTTTGCCATCGCTTTCGCTTCCTTGGCTTCCATGTCGGTTTCTTCGGTAAATACTTCTTTTTTTGCCATGATGCTTCCTCCTCTCCCGCTTATCTGCCGCCGCTGGATTTATCCCCGGCGTGCCCTCTGAACGTACGGGTCGGCGCGAATTCGCCCAACTTATGTCCGACCATATCTTCGGTCACGTAGACAGGGACATGCTTCCTGCCGTCATGGACGGCTATAGTATGGCCTACCATTTGGGGAAATATTGTAGAACGGCGGGACCAGGTCTTCAAAACCTTTTTATCGTTGGCTTCATTTAGCGCGTTGATCCTGCCGATCAGCCTTTCTTCAACATAGGGCCCTTTTTTGACGGATCTTCCCATAAGGTTTTCTCCTCTCTGCGCCGGAAACGGCAGCTTTACTCTCTATTTCTTCTTGCGGGATGTGACGATATATTTATCGCTTGGGTTTTTCTTCTTACGCGTATTGCCGCCGATAGCCGACTTACCCCAGGGGGTAACCGGCCGCTTCCGGCCGACTGGTGAACGGCCCTCGCCGCCGCCGTGGGGATGGTCTACGGGATTCATTACCACGCCTCGGGTCGCGGGGCGCTTGTTCATCCAGCGGGAACGTCCGGCTTTGCCGATATTAAGTATCTCGTTCTCCGGATTGGACAATTGGCCGATCGTCGCTTTGCAGGCCATGAGAACCTTGCGGACCTCGCCTGAAGGGAGACGGAGGGAAGCGTAATTATTTTCCTTCGCCATCAACTGAGCCGAGGCGCCCGCGCTGCGGACCATCTGACCGCCTTTAAGCGGCTTCATCTCGATATTATGCACGACCGAGCCGACGGGAATATTGGCTAGAGGCAGGGCGTTGCCGACCTTGATATCGGCGTCGGGGCCTGATACGACGGTATCGCCTGCCTTAAGGCCGATGGGCGCCAGGATATACCGTTTCTCGCCGTCCACATAGTGAAGAAGAGCGATATAACAGGTACGGTTCGGGTCGTATTCGATGCTCGCGACTTTAGCAGGTATCCCGTCCTTATTTCTCTTGAAATCGATAACGCGATACATCCTTTTGTGGCCGCCGCCCTGATGCCGGACGGTGAGTCGGCCTGTATTGTTCCTGCCGGCTCTTTTTTTCAACGGGGCCAGCAGGGATTTTTCCGGTTTGTCTGTGGTTATCTCGTCGAAAGTAGCTACAGTCATCTGCCGACGGGACGGGGTTATGGGTCTAAAACTTTTTACCGCCATTTTGGCTCCTCCTTTTTCCGTCATACTGCGTTGGCTTCCTCCATACGCTCGGTTACGTACTATTTAGTACGCGCCCTCGCGCCTGTCGTTGCCGCCTTGTCTGGCGAAAAAATCAGTTCGCCAAACCACGCCGCGTATGCTCCTCCTTTATTCGTCAAATATAGGCAATCTTTGTCCGGGTTTTAAGGTAACGATCGCCTTTTTCCATTCGGGCGTCATACCGGAGGTTTTGCCCTGACGTTTCACTTTACCGGGCATATTCATCGTCCGGACGTCGGTTACGTCTACTTTAAAAGCGGTCTCGACCGCATATTTGATTTCAATTTTATTCGCCGCTTTGTCTACCTTGAATGAATACTTGCCTTCCGCCATCAGCGCGGAGGATTTCTCCGTCACGATGGGCTTAATCAACACCTCGTGGGGATTACGCATCTGCCAGCACCTCCTCTATCTTGCGGACCTGCTCGGCGCTTATGACCACCTTATCGTGGTTCAGTACGTCGTAGACATTGACGCCTTCGGCGCCGACGGGTTTGACGCCGGCGATGTTCCGCGCGGATAGTACGGCGTCATTGCAGCCGGTCACCACCAGCGCTTTTCGCTCCGCGCCTAATTTATTCAGTAGCTGCACCATAGTCTTCGTACTGGGTTTTTCCATTTTTAACTCGTCGACCACAATAAAATTACCGTTCGCGACTTTGTCGGAGAGTACCGACTTCATCGCCAGGCGGCGCTTTTTGCGGGGTATAGTATACGCGTAACTCCTGGCTTGCGGTCCGAAGATAACGCCGCCATGTCGCCAAAGGGGCGAACGGCTGCTGCCTGACCGGGCCCTGCCTGTGCCTTTCTGCCTGAAAGGCTTTTTGCCGCCGCCGCTGACCATGCCCCGGGTCTTGACCCCGACAGTCCCCCGGCGCAGGCTGGCAAGCTGCATAACTACGGCTTCATGAACTACCGATTCATTAGGGACTATACCGAACACCGAGTCGTTTAACTCGAATTCGCCCGCTTCCTCGCCTTCAATATTATATAAAGTAACTTTTACCATTTCTTATAAAACCTCCTCGCCCGCGTGACTATATCATTTCCCTTTGATGGAGTTCTGGATCAGGACGACCGCTTTCCTGGCGCCCGGTATAGCGCCTTTGATCAGGATCAGATCCTTCTCGGCGTCGACCCTGACGACGCGCAATCCCTGGATTGTGACGGCGTCGCCGCCCATCCTGCCGGGGCCTTTGCGGCCGGGCAGTACCCTGGCCGGGCCCTTGGCGCCCAGCGAACCGTTGCGCCGGTGATATTTTGAGCCGTGCTGCATAGGCCCTCTGGAGAAACCGTGGCGTTTGATGGAACCCTGGAAGCCTTTGCCCTTGCTGACGCCGCTTACGTCGACAATGTCGCCGGCGGCAAAGACGTCGGCTTTGATCTCGCTGCCCAAGTCATAAGACGCGGTATCATCAAGCCTGAATTCCCTGAGATGCCTCATCGCGCTTACGCCCTGCTTGGTAAAATGTCCTTTTAATGGTTTTGTGAGGTGTTTTTCTTTCGCCGGGGCAAAACCGACTTGAACGGCTTCATATCCGTCGTTTTCTTTTGTTTTCTTCTGGGTCACCACGCAAGGGCCCGCTTTGACAACCGTCACCGGCACCACTCTGCCGGTATCGTCGAATATCTGGAGCATGCCCAGCTTCGTGCCTAATATCGCTTTTTTCACCGCGCTTACCTCCTATAGCTTGATTTCAATATCGACGCCCGTCGGCAGGTCGAGGCTCATCAGGGAGTCGACGGTTTTCGGCGTGGGGTCGATGATATCGATAAGCCGTTTGTGCGTCCTCATCTCAAATTGCTCTCTCGAATCTTTATTGACGTGGGGAGATCTGAGAATCGTATACAGATTCCGTTCAGTAGGCAGGGGGACGGGCCCCGCGACGCTCGCGCCGGTCCGTTTGGCGGTATCGACGATTTTTTCCGCGGAAACGTCCAGGATCTTATGATCGAATGCCTTTAGACGGATTCTGATTTTTTGTTGTTTGGCCATAATAATATGTTCCTCCTTTTCGCCCGATTGATGATTTTTCGGACATGCTCAGCGAAAATTCCCCGGTACGGCGCTGTTTTTCAGCCCGCTCATGAACAACGCCTACAGGCGTGTCATAAGGATCCGGCAACCTCCCGCTTCATCGCATGAAGCCAAGCTTTGTTATTGTAACAAAAAAGAGCAGGCGACGCAAGCGTTTTTTTATGTTTTCGCGTTTTTTTATGTCTATTATTTCTATTGTAATTTTTCATTTTTTTGATAGAATGTAAAAGGTATTCCAACTCGAATCGGAGGTGGTACTGAGAGTTACCGGGCAACCAGGTCACTTTATATTTTTTATTATTTGTCATGTATACTAAAGTTGTAAAAACTATGATAACCAGGAGGACTTGTATGAAAAAACTTCTATGTTTCACTGTCATTTTTTCGCTGGCTCTTTTTGCCCTTGCGGCCTGCGGCGGGGGCGGCGCGCCCGCTCCGTCCGAGCCCGTCACCATTCCCACGCCGGACGTGCAAACCAACTATAACATCACCGCAACGCCTCCCGCCCAACCGGCAGGCGACGACGCCGATAGCGGCGACAAGTATGGCGGCGTTGTTAAATTCATCGACGTAGGCGACTTCGGCGAACCTTTCGGCCTGGTCTGGCAGCCCATCATTGCCCGCCACTTCAGCACCAATTTCGCCGAAGATCTGGTGAACTTCACCATGAGCGGCGTATACGAACCCTGGCTGGCTAACACCTGGGATATCGATATGGACAAGAAAACGATTACTTTCCAGCTCAAGGACGGCATTAAGTTTACCGACGGCTCACCCTTCAACGCCGAGGTCGTACAGTGGAACCTGGACACCTGGCACGAAGACAACAGAGGTAATGAGGAAGTCGGTCCGGGGATGACAAGGGTCATCGACGAATACACTGTAGAGGTCTCCTTCCGGAACTGGCAGAACGTGCTGTTTGAGACCTTCGCCTCCCACAGTTACGCCATGGTTTCCATGGAAAACTACCTGAAAAACGGCAAAGAGTACGCCAGGCAGAATCCCGTGGGCACCGGGGCCTTTAAGCTGAAAGAGTGGAACATCGGCTCCAGCGTTATCTTTGAGCGGAATGAAAACTATTGGAACGAAGGCTTGCCTTATCTGGACGGCGTCGAATATTACTCTATCACCGACGTCCTGGTACAGAACGCCGCCCTCATATCTAACGATCCCAAAGATCGTATAGACTACTACGGCATCTCCAACGCCGAGCAGGCTTGGACGCTGATGAATCTGGGTATCGACTTCGACTGGTCTTATATGCGCGGTTCCGGTTCCTGGCTCCTCTGCCCAAATAGCGTAGACGAGAAAGACAATCCTTTCTATGACGTGAAAGTCCGCAACGCGATCTCTTACGCCATCGACCGCGAATCCCTTTGTGAAGCGAAAGGCTTCGGTATCTGGAAGCCAGCCGCCCAGCTTACGAGCCCGGGTTTCGCCGGCAGGCTCGATCCCGGCAACCCTTATCTCGAACTCGCCACCTACAATCCTGAGAAAGCCAAACAGCTTCTCGCCGAAGCCGGTTATCCCAACGGCTTTACTACTCCTCTCCGCGCCAACGCCCAGTTCCAGGATCAGATCGTCGCCGTGGCTGATATGCTGGGCCAGGTGGGCATCAACTGCGAGCTGGAGTTCCCGGATCCGGGCAGGCTCACCGATCTCCAGTATAACGGCTGGGACGGCATCATGGCCTTTAACTGGGGTCAGGTCATGAATACGGGTATCTCATTCTACATCTGGTGGCATCCTGACCGGACAACTTATGTGAGCTGCATGCGGCCCGACGAGTACGAGGATATGTACTATATCGCCCGCCGCAGCTATGATATCGACAACGAGTTGTTCGGCGCCCTGGACGAGCTCGCCCTCAAGTATCAGGCCTTCATTCCTATCTACCACAACAACACGACTTACTTTATCCGTAACGGTCTCACCGACGGCGGTTTCAAAGAATACTCCGCCGATACCATGTGGACGCCGTGGCGCGCCTACTGGGCGAAATAACTCCGGCTCCTCCGGTTTAGTCCATTAATTCACAGGCCCGTATGCCAGATAGACTGGTATACGGGCCTGTTGTTTTGTTTAATCGCTTCCCGGACCGGGCTTGATTCTCCTCTTATTCGACGACCGAAGCCACGACGCCGGAGCCTACGGTCCTGCCCCCCTCGCGGATAGCGAAGCGGAGCCCCTGCTCGATGGCGATGGGCGTGATCAGCTCGATGGTCATCCGGATGTTGTCCCCCGGCATGCACATC
>Ga0082212_10007064_pt1 | contig 14945 bp, 10 predicted proteins | sample TergutNt197P3_FD_71548 | JGI IMG/M metagenome (GOLD analysis project Ga0082212, IMG submission 71548) | Neocapritermes taracua P3 segment gut microbial communities from Petit-Saut dam, French Guiana - Nt197 P3 | ecosystem: Host-associated > Arthropoda: Insects > Digestive system > Gut ... | reverse complement strand
AGACAAAAGCGGAGTTTACATATAGGTAAATGAGCATTTTGTCGAGGGAGCGTAACGCAGAGTTCGGGGTTTTCGGAGGTTGCCTCAAGAGTTTCCCTGAATGCTTTGGGAAGATATTCGAGCAAATCTGTCGCCACAAGCGATTCCTCGCTTCCATTCCTTGTTGCGATGTCTCCAGACAGACCGTGCAGATAAACAGCAACGGCAAGGTATTCAGAGAAGCTTTTATGGTCTTCGGAACCGCGCAATTTCCACGCAGCGGCGGCTCTTCCCATCATGCCGGCCAGGATATCGCCTGACCCGCCGGTTGACATACCGGGATTTCCCGTGGTGTTGATAAACAGTTCCCCTCCAGGCGAGGCAATCAGCGTCTGATTTCCCTTGAGCGTTACCCACGCGGAATATTGTTCAGCGACGGTGAGCGCCGTTTCAACGCGGCGGCTTTGCACATCGGCTATGGTTTCTCCCGTCAGGCGCGCCATTTCTCCAGGATGCGGCGTCAGCGCAATAGGCTGGCCGTTTTTATTTTTAAACGGCGCGCAAAGCGGGGCGAAAGCGTTCAGCCCGTCCGCGTCAAGAATAACGGGAACAGGCGAACATTCGACAAGTTCACGGATGAAATCCTGCGTGGAAGGTTCTGTGGTCATGCCCGGCCCTAAAACCAGCGCGTCAGCTTCGCCGAGACGCGATGTAATCCGCGCGGCACCGGATTGCGCGAATGTTCCAGCATCGGTCTCAGGCAGGAACTCCGTCATCAGTTCCGGGAATTTTCCGGCTGCACTTCCGCGCAGGCCTTCGGGAAGCCAGAGCGTTACGAGACCAGCGCCGGATCTCAACGCGGCGCTTGCCGCCATAAATGCCGCGCCGCTTTTTCCAGCCGACCCAGCGACTACATAAACATGTCCAAAAGAGCCTTTATGGGAACCACGCGGCCTTGGCGGCAAAATGCGGCACACAAGATATTTGTCTGTAACATTCCAGAGGTATTCAGGGTTGTCGAAAAGCGCGCCGGGCGAACCGATGTGCGCGAGTACGATTTTTCCAGCGTAATCAGCGGCGGGCGCGAGAACATGAGCAGGTTTAAGGGCGGAAAAAGTAACAGTCAGGTTCGCCTTTATAACCGGCCCGGGAATTTCAGCAGAATCGGCCATTAGTCCAGACGGTATATCAACCGCCATTACAAAAGATCGCGCGCAGGAGCGTTCAACCCAGTCGAGAACCGACAGGAAATCCGATCCGATTGGCCGCGCAAGACCCGTGCCGAAAAGAGCATCGACAATCACATCCGATTCCGGCGCGGTGTTTATGCCGGAAAAACGCGCGGCTATCGACGCGGCATCGGGCAGTATCTGAATAGGCAGATGCATGGCTTCGGCAATAAGATAGTTAGTTTTGGCATCTCCTGCGAGCGATTCAGGCGAGGCGAAAAGAAAAATTTCGGGACGCGCTCCGCCCAGGGAAAGCCAGCGGGCTGCGACAAATCCATCTCCGCCGTTATTGCCGCGCCCGCAGAGTATAACAACGCGCTTTTCAGCTATATCCGGAACCGCGTTTACAAGCTCTTCGGCGCACTGACGACCGGCGTTTTCCATTAAAATTATGGAAGGAATGCGAAAGCGCTCCGTCGTAAGCCGGTCTACCTCGCCCATCTGCGCCGCTTTAAGAATTTTCATAAGTTAACTCCCGAAACAAATACATAGTATATCAGTATTAGGTAATTGCAAAACCTTGACATTGTGGTGGGCGCGCGACATAAAAGTTCCAGCCATGGGAGCGCCGGCGTCCTCGCCGGTCGTGTAATAAATAAAATGGGGCGCAATAAATCGCACTGCTACATTTGAAGCGCGCCATTGGCGCGCGTTTATTATTTACACGACCGGCGAGGACGCCGGCGCTCCCATGGCTCCCATGGCTGGAACTTTTATGTCGCGCACACCATTGTGGTCACTGCCACGGCGAGCACCATCTAAAAAATGTCCGACTTGCGTAAATATACAAACTTCAGCAAAATAATTAAGCAAACGGCGAAAGCATAATAGATAATATATCGAGGTGCCCGTGTAGGGGCGTAGCGTGCTACGCCCTTGGTAAATTGGCGATTTACGAACCGCCCACACGATTGCACTAAAAAGGATTCGACTATGACTGAAAAAACCGACTACAATTTTTCCAGAAAGCAGATGCTTTTCGGACTTATCAGTATTTTTGCGGTATACAGCAGTATGTCTTACGCTGTACAGTCTCTTGGCATCGCGCGCCCGAAAGTGGCGGCGGAACTCGACGGCATGTCCCTTTACCATTGGGCGGTTTCCATACCGGCGCTGTTCAGCGCGTTCGCCACACTTATTTTCGGCAAGTTCTCTGACATGTACGGCAGGCGCGTCATGCTGATGATTACTCTGGCGATTTCGTTTATTGGAACCGTTATGTGCGCGGCCAGTCCGAGTTTTACTTTCCTGATCGTAGCCAGCGCCATAACCGCAATAGGCAGCGGCGCGATGATGCCACTGACGTTTTCAGTCGTAGGCGACCTGTTTCCGCCGGAAAAGCGCGGCAAATGGATAGGTCTGCTCAATGTTCCCGTCGGCGTTTTTTCTCTCATCGGCCCCACAATGGGCGGCTGGTTTGTGGACAACCCGGCTCTCGGCTGGCGCTGGCTTTACTGGGTTTCGCTGCCGCTTTTGGTGGTTTGTCTTTTAACGACGCCCATTGGCGTGCCGTCAATACGTAGCGAGACGCGCGGAAAAATCGACATAAGGGGCTGCGTTCTGGTCGCTATAGCCGCGGCGGCGACCATCATAGGTCTTTCGTTTGCCGGAGATCGTTATGACTGGAGTTCGTGGCAGATTATCAGTCTTCTCCTTGTGGCGCTTATCTTCTGGGTGCTTTTCGTTCGTTCGGAAAACAGCGCGGAAGAACCGATCCTAGATCCAAAGGTGTTCCGTAATCGCTCTTTTTTAACTGTGTCTGCGTGCAGCCTCCTTGTCGGTTTCGGTCAGATGGGCATGCTGATGTATTTCATCATGTTCCTTCAGGGTGTACAACTTAACAACGACTTTGAGCTTTTTATTGAACCGATAGGGCGATTCTTTGGATTCAGCGTCGGCCATACCACGATAAGCGGAATCATAATAACTCCAATGAGCGTGATTATGGCGTTTATAAGCGTTCCGGTCGGCTTTATAATGGGCAAATCAAAGAATTTTAAATGGATGTATATAGCGGGATTCGCCATTCTTACGGCGGTTATGTTCGGCGTCATTCTTCTCGGCGCGGAAAGTTCACAGTGGTTTAGCGTCGCGGCGGCGGCGCTGGCAGGCGCCGGACTTGGCGCGCTTCCTCCCCTCAATACTATGGTTGTGCAGACCGCGGTTCCTCAAAAACTGCTGGGAGTTTCAATGGGAGCGTTCTTTTTCTGCCTGTTGATGGGCGGCGCCATATCGCCGGCTGTGCTTGGGTCGACGATGAACTCCACATATAAAGCGGCGCTGACGGCTTCAATGCCTGAAGAACTGAAAATCGGCGATTTTCTGGAAACGGCAGGCAATCCCAGGGTGCTTCTAAGCCAGAGAGATATGGACGCGTTGGAAGCGGATTTCGCCGCAAGAGGGCAGACGCGTCTCTTTCCGCAAACCGTGAACGCGATTCGCGATTCGCTTGCGGCCGGGGTGCGCGGCGTTTTCTGGATAAGCGCCATAACGATGCTGATGGCTTTCCTTTTGATCTGTACTTTACCGGTAAAGTCCCGGGAAAATACCTGATTATGCTGGGTACGGTTCTTAACGCGGCGACGGTAATCACGGGAAGCGGCATAGGTCTGGCGTTAAAAAAAGCTCTGCCCGAAAAATATACGGTTATATATTTTCAGGCGGTAGGTTTGTTTACGCTCGTTCTTGGCATACGGATGTCGTTGAATATAAGCGCTCCGCTTGTCGTAGTCCTTAGCCTTATAACCGGCGGATTATTCGGCGAGTTTTGCGGATTGCAGGATCGCATGAATCGTTTAGGCGATAATTTGAAAGCGCGATTAAAAATTGGCAGCGTAAACTTTACCGAAGGCATGGTAACGGCGTTTCTTTTATTCTGCATGGGAACGATGACGATATTAGGGTCGGTGGAAGAAGGGCTTACGGGAAATATGTCCGATTTGTTAAAAACTAAATCGTTAATGGACGGTTTTTCTTCTCTTTTGCTGGCTTCGGCGCTGGGCATCGGCGTTCTGTTTTCCGTCATTCCATTAACGATTTATCAGGGCGGCATTACGCTTATCGTACGGCTTATCGGGAAAGATATCCCGGAGAGTTACATTAACGAAATAACTGTCGTGGGCGGGGTCATTTTAATCGGGCTGGCATTGGATATCTTAAATATCAAAAAGCTCCGGATTTTGAATCTGCTGCCCGCGTTGATTTTTGTTTGTATTTTTCTGTTTATCCAGGGGATTATCTAACCTGGAAAATTTAAGGAGGTTGTTCCGTGAAACGTTTCAATCAATCTATGTGTTCCGTGGTTCTCTTTGGGTTAGCGCTCTTTTTTGCGGGCGGTTTTACTGAAATCAGCGGATTTAGCCAGGGGCAATCAGTGGAACCCGTTCCGGTTCCTCCCGCTGTTGCCATTGCAAGACCATCGGCGGAAGAAGTGCGGCTCGCCGAGAGCGGCCTTGCAAAATTTATGGAAACCGCGGATCCAAAACTTCAGGAAATCAATAAAAAATATCCCGGAATGATTTCCGTCAGGATTCCTCCGGCTAATTCAGCCACTTCACCAAACCTTGCCGCCATGTTTCAGAGCAAGCATCAAAGCAATCTCGAAGTCGCCCGCAAGGGAGACATCGACGTACTGTTTATGGGAGATTCAATCACTGATTTCTGGCGCAATCCGGAGGGACCGTACGCGGGCAAGCCGACGCTTGACAAGCATTTCGGCAATCTTAAGATAGCCAACTTCGGCATTGCCGGAGATACGACCCAGGGGGTTCTTTATCGCCTGCGAAATGGTGAAGGGCGAGGCTTCAATCCAAAAGCCGTAATGCTGATGATCGGTACAAATAACACATCAAGCAATACCGCTCCGGAGATTGCCGAAGGAATCGGCGCTGTGGTTTTGGAACTTCAGAAAGATTTTCCGGACGCAAAAATTCTTCTGCTGGGCATTTTTCCTCGCAGCACAGCCAATAATCCTGTGCGCAAGACCATTGCCGAAATCAATTCTATTATCTCAAGGCTGCATGATGGCAAACGAGTGTTCTATCTGGACATAGGAGCGAAGTTTCTGGATGCGGAAGGAAACATTCCCAATGATGTTATGAGCGACGCCCTGCATCCCGGCCCCAAGGGATATGAGATCTGGGCGGAAGCCGTCAAGGGACCGCTGACGAACCTTATGAAATAGATTGTTTTTACGTTGTGGGGCGGTTTACGAACCGCCCATGATATTGCAGTGTATTGGCACGCCATCTGCGGCATCGCTGCGTCTCATCATTCCAAAAGAAGAGAGTGCGGAAACAGATACCCACGTAAAACGCCTGTTCCGTTAAATTCGACATCATACATGTCTGGATATAGCTATGTCTTTCCGCCAAATTTCTAACAAATGTACTGTTTTCCGGAATAAAAACAATTTTTACATGTCGTCTGCGGGTTCCGTACTGGTATCGAAACGGAAGTTGCCTTGACATAAAATGGATTACCAGAAGAAAAATACCTGAGGCCGGAGAGAGAATTGATTGCCTTTTGTCCTGTTGAAAAAAATTATTAGTTTTTACGAAAGTCCACAGTAGAATTTTCCGAAATAATTCATGTGAATTCATAAAATGAAACGGGTCATGCGGGAAAAATTATTATGATTGAAGATAAAGAAAAACTAACGACGAAATTCTGTGAAAAATCCGGGCTTGCCAGGATTTTTCACAGAATTTCCGAAATTGTGATTATCGCCCTGGCGCTTTCTCTGGCATGCTGCGCAGATACTTCAAATAAGACATTTGATATCAATTCCGTTCAGTCCTACAAAGACATCCCTGGCGTGACCGGCGAAGAAATCGCCGCGATAGAAGCGCTGAAAGCCGGGAGAGAAAAATTTATATATGGACAGATAGAAACTACCGAAGCTTTTATTCTGCCTGACGGGACATACGCCGGCTTTGCACCCAAAATCTGCGGCCTTCTTTCGCGCCTTTTCGGCATTGAATTTTCACTGGAGCTTCATAATTGGGATGAATTAAATAAAGGCATTGACGGAAAGCATATTGATTTCACGGGCGATCTGACTCCAACCGCCGAACGTATGCGCCGTTTTTTTATGACATATCCGATTGCGGAACGCTCTATCAGAATTTTTCAGAATGTGGAAAGCGCGGAAATACTCACGGATAAAGACGTTAACGGACTCAAAGTAGGATCTTTGACCGGCGCGATTAATGTTGATCACGTCAGGCAATACTATCCGAATCTGACGTTTTCCGTGATTGACGTTGACAGTACCGCCTCCGCCGCGCAAATGCTGAAATCCGGCGAGATTGACGCGTTTATTTCCGAGGGTATCATCGACCCGAGGTTTGACGGGTATGATTTCATTAAATCGAAGGAGTTTTTCCCGCTGGTCTTTAACCACGTTTCTCTGACTACCGCCAACCAGGATTTGAAACCTGTAATAGACGTCGTCAACAAATATATATCCTCCGGTGGAATCAATACTCTGGCTGATTATTACAGGTCGGGCGAAAATGAATACGCGCGGAACAAGCTGGGCAAATCGTTTACCGACGAAGAGAACAACTGGCTGAATTCCCTGGCCGCGCGGAGCGCCTCAGTAAAAATCGCGCTTGAACAGGACAATTATCCGGTTTCCTTCTACAACAAAACCGATAAAGAGTACCAGGGCATAGCTGTGGACGTCCTGTCGAAAATAAGCGAATTGACGGGCATTGCGTTTGAAACGGTAAACGACGAGCATACTCCATGGACGGAAATCTTTGATATGCTGAAAACCGGCGAAGCGGCCATGGTGACGCAATTGCTGTATTCGGAAGAACGCAGGGGAAACTTTCTGTGGACGGATGTGCCTTACGCCTCCGCGTATTACGCGCTTCTATCCAAATCGGATTATCCGAACCTCGCGAGCTACCAGGTCGCGATGGCTAAGGTCGGAATCATTAAAGGCGCGGCGTATGAAGATAAGTATAACGAGTGGTTTCCAAACAGCGAAAATACCTTCTTGTACGAAAACCAGGTTGATTTACTGGAAGCCCTGGAAAACGATGATATAGATTTGCTGATGGGATCGAATTATTTGCTGCTTACGCAGCAGAATTACAGGGAAAAACCCGGGTATAAAATAAATATCCGGTTCAGCCTGCTGGCGGATTCTTTTTTTGGGTTTAATAAAAACGAAACGATATTGCGCGCCATTATCAATAAAGCGCAGGCTTATGTGAATACCTACGCCATATCCGAAGACTGGACAAACCGTGGGTACGATTACAACAAAAAAATGGCGCAGCAAAGGTCGCTGTTTTTTCTGGGCATTTCCATCGTACTGGCCGTAGTGCTGATAATGTCGCTCTTCTTTTTAGCCAGGAATAAAAAGATTAATATCAGGCTGGACAAGACCGTTAATGAAATGACGCTTGATCTTCGCGCTTCCGTGGCGCGGCTCAATGCCGTTATAGCCAATTATTCCGGCGTGATCTGGAGCGTTGACAATAACAATATCATTACTCTGTTCAAGGGTTTGTACCTCAATGAAATCGGCGTCACGCCGGATTTTTTGGAGGGCAAGAATCTTGACGTAGCGCGGCAGAGAAACAGGCATCTGGATATCGTTGATGTCGTGCGGGAAACCCTTGTTGATGGATTGTCGCGTGATTGGGTTTCCGAGATAGACGGCAAGATGTTCCGTTCACGCATCACCGCCATAAATGGCGAGGACGGCAAAGTAGTCGGCGTGGTTGGAAACACCGACGAAATAACGGAAACTATCAAGCTCCAGCAGGAGCTGGTAATCGCCGTGGGCAAGGCGGAAGCCGCCGTGCAGGCGATGAAATCGGCGCAGATAACCGTATCCGCCATGTTTGAATCAAACCCCCACATGAACATCCTGTTTGACGAGAATTTCAGGCTGGTTGATTGCAATCCGGCGGCATACGGGTTTTTGGGATTCAAAACAAAAGAGGATATGCAGTCCGGATTCATTGAGCGTATGACGCAATGTATACCGGAATTCCAATCCGACGGGCGGAAATCCACTTCCTTGTCTGAAAAGCTCGTAACGGCGGCAACAGAGGGGGATGCCACATTTGAGACCGAATTGATAATAGACGGCAACACGCGGATCCTGAGCGTGGAATTTAAAAGAATCCCTTATGAGGAAAGTTTTGCCATTGTCGCTTACGTTTTTGACATGACGGAAATCCGCGAGCGTGAGATGGAGCTTATCCGCCGCGACCAGCAGCTTCTTGAGGCCGTGGAAGAGGCGCGTGCCGCAAATCGCGCGAAAAGCGCGTTCCTCAGCAATATGAGCCACGAGATCCGCACGCCTATGAACGCGATATTGGGCATTACCGAAATACAGCTTCAGAATGAATCGCTGGAGCCTGGCCTGAGAGAAGCGCTTGGCAAGACCTACAATTCGGGCAATTTGCTGCTTGGCATTATCAACGATATCCTCGACCTGTCGAAAATAGAGGCGGGCAAGCTGGAATTGGTGATTACGGATTACAGGTTCGCCAGCCTTATCAACGATACGGCGCAGGTGAACATAATGCGCATCGGAAGCAAGCCCATTGAGTTTGAGCTTCATATTGACGAAAACATTCCGTCCGTACTCGTAGGCGATGAACTGCGGATAAAGCAGATATTGAATAATTTGCTTTCAAACGCGTTCAAGTATACGAAAAAAGGTCTGGTAACGCTGACTGCCGCAGCGGAAGCGAATAACGGCGACGGAAAGAAAGTAACGATTGTTTTCAGCGTCAAAGACACAGGGCAGGGGATGACTGAAGAACAGGTAAGCAGGCTGTTTGACGAATATTCCCGGTTTAATGTGGAGGCTAACCGCACTACCGAGGGCACCGGTCTTGGTATGAGCATTACCCGAAACCTGATACAAATGATGAACGGCGAAATTTTGGTGGAGAGCGAACCTGGCAAGGGATCCGTGTTCACCGTACGCATACCTCAGGGCAATACAGGCGCCGGTCCTTTGGGCAAAGAAATGGCGGAAAATCTGCGGAAATTCAGGGCGAGCAGCAAAGATTATGATAAAAAGAAGCAGATATACCGTGAGTTCATGCCTTATGGCAGCGTCATGGTAGTGGACGACGTTGAGACGAATATCTATGTTGCAAAAGGGCTTCTTGCGCCTTATGGTTTGCGGGTTGATTCTGCGGACAGCGGTTTTACAGCGATTGATAAAATTAGTGACGGCAGCGTATACGACGTTGTGTTTATGGATCATATGATGCCGAAAATGGACGGCATGGAAACGACGAAAAAAATCAGGGACATGGGATATAATGGTGCCATTGTGGCGCTGACGGCAAATGCCGTAGTCGGACAGTCCGATATTTTTCTTAACAACGGTTTCGACGATTTCATATCCAAGCCTATAGACAGCAGTCAGTTGAATAACATATTGAACAGGTTCATCCGCGACAGGCAGCCGCAGGAAGTTCTTGATGCTGCTCGTCGTCAGGCGGATGAGATGAAAAAGCAAAACTCCGGCAAGGAGCAGCCGGCTCAGCCCGTCATTGAAGCGGAATTCGCAAAAATCTTCGTGCGAGACGCGTCAAAAGCGCTTGCGACGCTGGATGATATTTTTGCCAAACCCGTCCGTTTCAGCGAAGAAGACACGCGGACATATGTAATCAATGTTCACGGGATGAAAAGCGCGCTTGCTAATATCGGCCGGACTGAGCTTTCCGCCGCCGCCCGCGAATTGGAACAGGCAGGACGTGACGGTAACACCGAAGTCATGTCGGCCAAAACCCCCGCGTTTCTTGACTTGCTGCGGGTGTTGATTGAGGAACTTACGCCAATGAAGGAAGAAGCCGGCGGCGAAGCCGTGGATGACGACATACCGTATCTTCTTGAAAAACTACGCGCGCTTAAAGAAGCCGGCGAGGCGTATGACAAAAAAGCAGCCAGGGGCGTGATGGCTGAATTGAAGGAAAAAGCCTGGTCGCAGGCCACTATGGAATTTCTCGACATAATCGCCGAGAATCTGCTGCACAGCGAGTTTGATGAAATCGTAAGCGCCGTGGACAGGTTCATTATATTTCGAGGAGAAGAACGATGAAAGCACGGATAAACAGGGTAAGTATTGAAAATGCGATTTCTCTTTGCCTGCGAGTCGTTGCCGTGGTGTGCGTATGTGCCGCGTTTCTGACGGCGCAGTCCGGCCGCATTGCGACAGAAAACGACGACCAAACGGCGAAAGACGCGGTGGCGGCTGCCGCAAAAGCATTTGGCGGCGCGGAAAAAATCGACGGCATAAAATCTCTCATCATAAAGGGAAAGATAACCTCGGTTTCGACAGGATCAATGATGGGAAATACCAACAGAGCGGGAGAATTTGAAATCCGTATGCGGTGGCCGGACGACTATATCCGTATCGAGAGGTATCCTGACCGTACAAGCACATCGGGTGTTTCACAGGGAAAATCTTTTCCGTCACCGATATCTATACAATTTAGTTCTAAGGGTGATGTGATTGATACTACTGTTTCTACTGTGGACCGAACAATGGAATATTCGCTCTGGAGAATGATGTCGGAAACCGCGCATATCTTAATTGGCACAATTATGAAATCGGGCATGAGGCAGACGGCGCTTTCATCAACGAAAACACCTGGCGTGTTTAATCTGAGCTTCCCGCAGCCCGACGGCGTAATAAGTGAAATTGAATTCGATTCAAAAACCGGTTATCCGTCCGTTATCAGATGGGCGCCGCCTTTACCAAGCGGCAGCGCTCCAAACCAGTCAATCGTGTATCAATTCAGCGGCGAACGCTTTGCCGTCGGCGGCATTATGTTTCCCAGGGTAATTAATGAAACAAGTGCATCAAACGATGGTCAAAAAACTGTTATCGAGAGGCGGATCGAAGAAGTGATAATCAATCCCGAACTGAGCCTGAAAGATTTCGAGGCTCCCTAAGAAAGCGCTACCTTACATCGTAGCGCAGGGAAGCGAAATACGCTCCGGTAAGGAATAGTATCGTCATTGCCGCCATCAGGGCGAAATCAGGCAGCGTCCGCGCAAGCGACTCACTGATGCTTTCCGGCGCGTATGGCAATTGCGGAATTGTTGCGATAATATTCTCGTCGGGTTTTGGCGTTGTTGTTTGCGTTAAGTTGTTGTTTGCGTTAATATGATGCGGTTACGGTGAGATCGTACCGAATCATTTCGAGAATAGGAGGAAGTTATGCACCAAACTATTAAGGGGATAATTAGTATAATAGTTGTCGTTATCCTTACATGGTTAATTTACAGTAATGTTTCCATGACGGATTCTAATAACAGTCAATTGTCAACGCTTAGTCTTAAAGTTCAAGCAGACTCCGTTCTCCCTATGGAAATAACTACCGATACAGGAATAAAACTTGTTTTAATTCCAGCCGGTACGTTTACTATGGGATGCACTTCAGACCTTTGTGCGAATTCATTTCGAAAGATGGAGCCGCGTTATGTTATTATCCCTGAACCATTTTACTTAGGAAAATATCCAGTGACGCAAGGGCAATGGGAAAAGGTTATGGGAGATAATCCAAGTAAATTTAAAGGCAATCCAAATAGACCGGTAAATAATGTTTCCTGGACGGATACGCATGTATTTATCAGCCGGATCAATAAAAACGAAAACACTGATAAGTATCGCCTTCCTACAGAAGCGGAGTGGGAGTATGCCACCAGAGCTGGGTCGCAGGCAATGTATTTTTGGGGCGATGATCCTTTGCAAGTAAATAAGTATGCATGGTATGGAGGCATCGGAGAAGAATATCATCCTGTCGGAGAAAAACTTCCAAATCCATGGAATGTATATGATGTTTATGGAAATATATATGAATGGGTTCACGACTGGTATGATTCAAGCCTTTTAAATACTCCATCAAACGTTATATATCCCAGAGGACCCGAAAGAGGGATTGAGCGTGTACTGCGAGGTGGATTTTGGGACAACGAGTTGCCAATAAACTCAAGAATTGCATTTAAGCCGGATGTTATACTTCCTGGATTGGAACATTTATATGGGTTCAGACTTGCAGCGTCTGCGCGTGATGTGTTGGAGAGAACACAAACACCGACTTATACGCAGATATTAGGGCGTACTAAATTCCCTCCCGTGGAATTTCAGGCAACAGACGAGCAGATAGCGGCGCTTCTTGATGTAAAGTTCGTTAATGATCAGATGACTGACATTCTGAACCTGATACCGTTGATAATACAAAAACAGATATTAACGGTAGAGAGAGGATTTAAGGGTGTGCAGGGGATGCCTGAACAGAAGAAACTGATAGACGAATTTATGAATTTGTATCCCATTAAAAAGATAATCTCCGACAACACCGCCGAAGCTTATAAAAAGTGCCTGGCCAGCATGGAGGTCGAGCAATTTTTTAGTTCTTATAATAAATCGTCTGAAGTGCCGCTATGGTTTATTGACATTCAACCGACAATAGAGCACGAAATTTTTAAACGAATCGTACCTTACATGGAAACGCTTGCTAAAAAACTTACTGACGAAGTAGCCGTCCATCGGAATGGAGATCCCGCTTTAAAAATAGTAGACTGATTCCACATGAATGGCACGTAAAAATATTTTAATCGGATACGAATTGGGGATGGGGATGGGACATCTTGCGCGGATGTTGCCGATTGCCCGCAAGCTTTCAGAGATCAATCATCAGGTTGTATTTTTTCTCCATAATCCCGCGGAATGTGCCGTTATTACGGTGGTGCGAATACGGTGAGATCGTACCGACACCCGCGTAAAACGCCAGCTCCGAAAAATCCGTCGAAAGACAGGTCAGGCGATAGCTCTGTCTTGCCGCCAAATTATTTTCAAAAAAACCTTTGCAATTTTACTAAATTCCGGAATAAAATCAATTTTCCAAGTTGGTTGCGTCTTTCGTGTCGTTTTCGGAACGGAAATCCGTTGACATAATGTGTATTATCGGAAGTGGTGTACTGGAAGCCGGAATGGAAAATGCAGCTTATTTCTCTTATCCGTTCCAGAACAGTTGACAAAATATAAAAAGTGTATAATAATACATTTTAAGCATTTGATAAATTAAGGAGACATCATTATGACGCAATATGAGTACAGAATTTTAACTTTTGAATACAACAAAAACAACGTACGCGATTTGTCCCAAACGAAATCTGTCGAATTAGAGCTAAACAAATTAGGGAGAGAAGGATGGGAGCTTGTTTTATGTGAATTGTCTGGGACACATGTATATATTTTTAAGCGTCCTATTAAATAATTCAATTGAGGCTCTTCCGTTATTACGGTGGTGCGAATACGGTGAGATCGTACCGACACCCGCGTAAAACGCCAGTTCCGAAAAATCCGTCGAAAGACAGGTCAGGCGATAGCCCTGTCTTGCCGCCAAATTATTTTCAAAAAAACCTTTGCAATTTTACTAAATTCCGGCATAAAATCAACTTTTCGAGTTAGCCGGAGTCTTCCGTCCCGTTTTCTGAACGGAAATCGGTTGACATAATGACTATTATCGGAAGTGGTGTACTGGAGGCCGGAAAGGAAAATGCAGCTTATTTTTCTTATCCGCTACAGCGTTCCAAAACTGATCGAGTTATATATAAATGAAATCAAAACAGGTAAATTAGATCTTCCGGATTATTGAATAATTAAGTTATTAGGGTGTGAGCGTATATGCCTGAAATAGTAAAATTTAAAGCGTTTTGTATCGAACGGTATAAAAACGCGCATAATCTGAAAGGGAGCGAAGCATTACGTATTTTTAAGCAGTACGGTGTTATGGATTATATTAGTTCCTTCTATGACGTTCTACATACTTTCGGAGACAAATGTATTGTTGCGGACATTGATGAATTTATTTCGGTTCGCAAAAACGGATAGGAATATAAAAAATTCTGCGGAATAAGCAAGGCGCGTACTGCGTCGCCATATACCATATACATATAACCAACGATGAAAATGAAAAAAGCTATTAAAGTGTTGCTTGGCGCGGCAATATCCGTTTTTATAGTAGTGACGGCGCCGTTTGTTTTGTTGCGTATTTATTTTCATGTTGAAACCAGGCCGTTTGAAGAACTTCGACAGGCGGCGGAAGCGGCAATTGCAGATGTCGGCGGATATGCGGTTCTCGCCGCAGAGGCGGACGCGATATTGGCGTACGCGAAAGAGAAAAAAAAGGGTTCTCTTCCTCGTACTTATTTTGACCAAAACGACTGGGAAACATATGCCCCCGCCATGTTGAAGTTAAAAGAATCGCTTCCGCAAGCCGTTACTTCTTGGATTGAACTAGACACTCATGAGATAATCCCGCGTCAGAATATGGAAGAGCCGCGGCTGGAAGTGCCAGAACATGTAACGATTCGGTTCGGTACGCATTTTTCGTATGCGTGGATAACTTTTTTTTACTCAGAAATAACTTTATCTGTTCTACCAGATGACGTTGTCCATCTTTGGAAATCAATCTATATTTCACCGAATGATTTGTAAAATTTCCACTATCATAGCGTGTGGTGTGTATTGCCGAGTAAAATCACGCTGCTCTTGAATTCTCCGCATTTACCAAGTATTATAATTCAAAGTATAATACTTGGTAATACTAATGATGTATTGTGAGGTGACTTTGTGTCGGCTTTTATAGACCGGACTGAAGACAGTGCTTTCCTTCAAAGCGAATATGACAAATCAAACGCGTCCCTCGTTATCCTTTACGGACGGCAAAGGGTGGG
>Ga0082212_10007063_pt1 | contig 14945 bp, 13 predicted proteins | sample TergutNt197P3_FD_71548 | JGI IMG/M metagenome (GOLD analysis project Ga0082212, IMG submission 71548) | Neocapritermes taracua P3 segment gut microbial communities from Petit-Saut dam, French Guiana - Nt197 P3 | ecosystem: Host-associated > Arthropoda: Insects > Digestive system > Gut ... | reverse complement strand
CAACAAGCTGCCGCAAATCACGTTTTGGCTCATGGGCAGCTTCAACACCATGAACAAGACGCGGCTGTACAGCATACTTATCCCGATGGGAATTGGATTCATAACGCTTTTCCTAATGCGCTGGCGGCTGAATGTGCTGTCTTTCGGTGAGGAAGAGGCGCGGAGCTTGGGAATTAAAACGCGGCGCGTTCGATTTTCAGTTATTATGGCGTCTACGCTTATCACAGCCTCATGCGTATCTGTGTGCGGAATGGTTGGTTGGGTCGGATTAGTGATTCCTCATCTCGGACGGTCAATCGCGGGCCCGAACTATAAACGTCTTATCCCCGTCTGCGTTATCCTCGGTTCCACGTTTTTACTGATGGTGGATAATGTGGCTCGAATGGCGTTTTCCGTTGAATTGCCTATCGGCATACTCACTTCGTTTATAGGCGTCCCGTTCTTTTTCTTCATATTCAAAAACAATTCGAAAGCCGGTGACCGGAATGATTAATGTGAGCGGCGTACACTTCAGTTACGGAAAACACAAGGTATTGACCGATGTTTCATTTGAAATGAAAAAGGGCGAGTTTGTGTGCATTCTCGGAGCAAACGGCAGCGGGAAAACCACGCTTTTAAAAACCATTCTTGCGTTTCTGAAACCGCAGCAGGGTTCCGTTATGCTTAATGGGCAGAATGTGCAGGAAATTGAGGAAAAGGAACTGGCTAAAAAGATTGCCTATATTCCGCAGGCTCACACTCCGCCCTTCCCGTTTAAAGTAAAGGACGTCGTCCTACTGGGGCGCACGCCGCATCTGAATTGCACATGCCGTCACAGGACACAGGACGAGCGCATTGCCGCAGACGCAATGGACAGATTAGGGATAGGCGTTCTGGCCGAAAAACGGTATACCGAGATTTCCGGAGGCCAAAGGCAAATGGTCATCATCGCGCGCGCCTTGGCACAACAGCCGGAAATGCTGATTATGGACGAGCCGACGGCAAGCTTGGATTTCGGCAACCAATACCTCGTGTTGGCGCAGATGCTCAGCCTCTCCGAAGAGGGCATGGGCGTTCTGATGGTCACCCATAACCCGGATCACGCGATTTATTGCGCCGACCGTATTATCGCTATGAAAGGCGGCCGTATACTGACCGTCGGTAAAACGTGTGAAGTGATCACCGAAACTGCCATGCGCTCTGTCTATAACATGACCGTCAAGGTGCGTGACGTCAGCCTTGACCGTCACACAAGCGCGACTGTCTGCATTCCCGTACCCGACGTAACAGATTTACCGGCGTGCAACGAATGAGTTCTAACCGCCGCGCGCCGGAAGAAAATACAATCTGAATTAAAACAAAGGAGAAGCATACACATGAGAAAGAATCGCAAGGCTGTTGCACTTATGTTCATATCGGCGCTGAGCCTGATGCTGTCGGCTTGCGCCCGGCAGCCGGCTCAAACGATCGAGGCGCCGAGCGCGACGTCCGCCCAAACGCCGCAGCCGGCGGCAGCCGCAGCGCCCCGGGTTTTGGAAATCCCGGACACAGTTGAACTTGTTGATATGGGCGGGCGCGCCGTTACGGTACCCGCGCCGGATAAACTTGAGCGCATATATCCGGACGGCGCTACATCGCTGATGCTGTTTTATACGCTCGCGCCTGACAAGCTGACGGCGGCGCCAAGCTCCGGCGGCAGCGCTTTCAGTGATGAACAGAAAAAATTCGTCGCCCCCGAGGTACATGACCTGCCAAGCTACGGCACACGCTCCGGCCAAAACGGGGTCCTGAGCTTGGAAGAGATAAAAAGAGCCGACGTACAGGTGATCCTGAGTATGGGAGTGGCAAGCGTCAATGAAAATGACATCTCACAGGCCGACGAGCTGCAGGAGCAGCTTGATATCCCGGTCTTGCTTTTCAGCGGCGAAATGGAGGATTATGCAGAAGCCTATCGCCTGCTCGGCAAGCTGATCGGACGCGAGGACGACGCGGAACGCATCATCGCGTATACGGCGGATATTGTTAAAACGGTTGAGGCGGTCGCCGCGAAGGTGCCGGCGGACCGGCGAATAACACTTTACTATGCCCAAGGAGACGACGGACTCGCTACAGAGCCGGCAAATTCCAACCGTTCATGGGTGTTCAACACCGCCGGCGCGCTGAATATAGCGACTGTGGAGGCGTTGGGCGGCTTCGGGCAGTCCGCCGTATCCATGGAACAGGTGCTTGGATGGAATCCGCAAATCATCATTACCCAAGGCACCTCCAACGCCTATGACACCATAATGAGCGATCCGAACTGGGCGACGATCGACGCCGTAAGAAACGGGCGCGTTTACAAAATGCCCGCCCAACCCTACAGTTGGGCCGACCGGCCTCCGTCAGTCAACCGCTTCATCGGTCTGCACTGGATGGCCAACCTGCTGTATCCCGAGCTGTACGACATCGACATTGTGAGCGTCGCACTCGATTACTATAAAGTGATGTATCATGCGAACGTTTCCCGCCAAGACATGGAAGCCATGCTGGCGGACGCAACAGTTAAAGGTTAGGGGTTCCTCGCAACCCGGTGATACATTTTGTTGAACTTGCCCCGGAATAATATGAAACGGAACGCGCCGATATATTTTTTATTTACTTAATATGAAGGAGAGTACATCCGGATGAAAAAATTTTTTTCCCTTACTCTTGCATTGATCATGATTTTGAGCGCCGGCGCATGCGCCGGATCCGGACCCGCGGAAACCGACGCCACTCCTCCGGTCGGGACGCCCGCCCCGGCCGCCGTTGCTCCGGCGTCCGCGACCGCTCCGACGCCCGAACTCCCCCCCGTCGAGCTTATCGTTTTCGCGGCGGCTTCAATGACTGAAACCATCGGAGAAATAGTCGGCCTGTATGCAAATGTCGCTCCGAATGTGACGCTGACCTGCAATTTTGATTCTTCCGGCACATTAAAAACACAAATCCAGGAAGGCGCTGAATGCGATGTGTTCATCTCCGCCGGTATAAGACAGGTTGATCAGTTGGATATTACAGCATCCGAGGAAGTGAACACCGACGGTTTGGACTTTATACTGCAAGGAACCCGGCGCAACCTTTTGGAAAACAAGATCGCGCTGGTGGTCCCCTCCGGCAACCCGAAGGGAATAACAAGCTTTGACGGACTGGCGGAGGCGCTTCAAAGCGGCGGCATACTGATGGCAATGGGCAACAGCGACGTCCCCGTCGGGCAGTACACGCAGAATATTCTGAAATTCTATTCCTTGGATGAGGACGCCCTCGCGGCCTCCGGCGTGATCAGTTACGGCTCCAATGTCAAAGAGGTCACAACACAGGTCATCGAGGCAAGCGTGGATTGCGGCGTGGTATACAGCACCGACGCCTTCAGCGCGGGGCTCGACGCGGTCGATCACGCGACCCGGGATATGTGCGGGCAGGTCATATATCCGGCTGCCGTTTTGAATGTCAGCAGGCAGCCCGAGGCGGCCAAGGCTTTTCTCGACTACCTGACCGGCGCCGAGGCAATGAATGTTTTCATAAATGTCGGATTTACGCCCGCATAAGATCAGTATACAAAGAAAGGTTTAATTTTAGCTTGATTTGCCTGCTTTTTATGAATATACTGTAATTGCGGGCGCATATATAAGACAAGTTGAGGCAGTAAGATCACGATACGGCAGCCGGGGAGGAAATTGAGCCGCAATAATTTACGGCAAAGGTGATTATTATGAGAAGAAAATACGGTTTTGTTCCGGCTGTCGCATTGCTTTTTTTACTTGTGCCGTTGAGTGCATGCGCGAGCGGCAGAGGTCGATCGACCCCTCCCGCGGCGACGTCCCTTCCTACGACACATAATGCACCCGCGTCCGCTTTACCGAATGATTCGTCATCACCGGCAGGGCAACCGGGTAATAACGGTGATTTAGCAGCGCCGTTCGCTCTCTCGGGCGAGGTCACCGTCACATTTGACTATAAAAGGCAAACCGGCTCGGCGAGCAACCAATTTGCGATATGGGTTGAAGATACGGACGGCAACTACATAAACACGATCTGCGCGACAAAATGGACTGCGAACGGAGGCTACAAAAGCCGTCCCGATTCTGTAGCCCTGTGGGTCGAGAAGTCCGGCATCAGCTCCTTGCCCGATTATTATGCGGACGCCGTCAGCGGCGCGACGCCGAGAGTGTCCGGCAGTTTGTCTTACACATGGAACTTGAAAGATGTAAACGGCGATACCGTTTCTCCCGGCGAATACAAGGTCTTCATCGAGGGAACATTACGATGGAAGAACCATGTCATATACTCAGGTGTTATAACGATAGGCGACGCGCCCGCTACCATATTAGCCGATGCGGAATTCAATTATGAAGCATCAGCCGGCTTCGCCGCTTTGACGAGTGATTCGCCCGAAAACGAAATGATAAAAGAAGTGACGGTGAGTTTTGCGCCCGTCGCCGCCGGCTAAAGCAAAACTGTCTGAATATGACAGGTACAAAGCAATACTGTTTTCAAATAAAAAGAGGCTGCAGCTTTTTCATTTTGCTGCAGCTCATTTTATCGCGTTGCGCGGCTCTTTTATTTTCTACCTTTTCAGGCTCATGGCATATTCGGCGTATTTATCGGCTTTTTCGTCGCAGACGGTTTTATTCTCCCCGTGAGCCAAAACATAGACTTTCACTTTAGGTTCGGTTCCCGAAGGCCGCACAATAAAATTCGTCTTGTCGGCGAGTTCAAAATACAGAACGTCGGAACCCTTTATTTCCGTTTCGCCGACGACGCCCAGCCCCGCGACGGAAACGGCGCCGTTTTGATAGTCTCGCTGTTTGAGAACGCTTACGCCGGCGATCTCTTTCGGCGGATTCTCGCGTAAATCGGCCATCAGCGACCGCATTTTTTGAAGGCCGTCCACTCCGGGCATAACAAGATTGAGGGTCAATTCCTTATAATATCCGTATTTGGAGTAAAGCGCGTTGAGCGCCTCGAGTAAGGTCATACCGTTGCCGAAATGATACGCGGCCATTTCCGCTATAAGCATCGAGGCGGTGACGGCGTCTTTGTCTCTGACATAGTCGCCGACCATATATCCGTAGCTCTCCTCAAAAGCCATAATGTATTCGTGGCTTTTCTCCGACTCGAACCGGGCGATTTTTTCCGCCATGAATTTAAAACCGGTAAAAGTATCGGCTATATGCACTCCGTTTTTTTCGGCTATGTCTCGGGCCATTTCGGTAGTCACAATGGTTTTTATCGCGGCGGCGTTCGCGGGGAGACTTCCTTTCGCCTTACGGGCGGTGATGATGTAATCGAGAAGCAGTACTCCGGTTTGATTGCCGCTGACGGTCACGAATTTGTCGCCGTCTCTTACCATGATGCCCACTCTGTCCGCGTCGGGATCGGTGCCGATGATAAGGTCGGCGCCGATTTTTTCCGCAGTTTCGACAGCGAGCGCAAAGCCTTCCGGATTTTCGGGATTAGGACTGACCACTGTCGGGAAAGCGCCGTCGATGATCATTTGCTCGGCGACAGGGCAGAGCTTTTTAAGTCCGAGACGGGAAAGCGCCTCAGGGACCAATTTGTGTCCCGTGCCGTGGAAGGGCGTAAACACCACTTTAAACTTATCGGCCACCGCGCTGACAACTCCGGGATCTATGGCCTGCGACATCACTTTTGTCATGAATTTTTCGTCTGTCTCCGCACCTATGAATTCAATAAGTCCTTTTTTCACGGCATCGTCGAAATCCGTTCTTTTTATGTCGTTGAATATATCGATAACGTCCATGGCGTCGGCGATCGACTTCGCATGGTTCGGAGGCAGCTGAGCGCCGTCTGACCAATATACTTTATATCCGTTGTATTCTTTCGGGTTATGGCTTGCTGTTATATTCAGGCCGGCTGTCGCCTCATAAAGCCGGATGGCGAAACTCAATTCAGGCGTCGGGCGCAATGCATCGAAGATTTTGACGCCGACGCCGTTCGCGGCCATTACGCAGGCTGCTTCCCGCGCGAATAATTCGCTGTTATGCCTGCAGTCATAACAAATGACGACGCCTTTTTTGCATGCCTGTTTACCCTCGGATACGATCACCGAAGCAAATGCCTGCGTCGCGTGACGTATGACGTGGATATTCATCCTGTTCAGGCCTATCCCCATGATCCCGCGCAAACCGGCTGTTCCGAACTCCAACGGAGCGAAAAATCTGCTTTCTATCTCTTTATCGTCTCCGGAGACGGAAGATAATTCCTGCCATTCGGATTCGCTCAGCGAGGGGCTGTTAAGCCAATGCTGAAATATCTCCCTGTATTTTTCAGGGCCTGTGAGTTGAGTTTTCATCGTCGGATTCTCCTTCCAAAAGAGCCGTCGCGTCGTTGTGCATGCTCGCGGGTACAAAAATATCCACTCCCGAAGCAGGAACTCCAAACACCAAACGCCCGAAGTCGCCGTCTGACGGATAACGCCTGAGACACGGAATGCCGTAAGCGTCGAACATGGCGACAAGGGTTTCGTCGTCAAGATTTGAGCCTGATCGATGCGTGAGGAATACCGGCGGTTCCGGGTCGCCTTTATCATCGACCGGCCATTTTTTCAGGAGGATTCCCGGAAATGAGAAAGCCGTCTCTGCGCCGCCGGCAATCGATTTTGTCCGGTCGTACGCCGGGCGGTTATCCGTTTCGCCGGGGTTTTCAGCGCGTGAGCGGCGCCGCATGGCAGTCCCTCCCGGTATTCAGCCTGCTATGGCTTCTTTGTCTGTGCTTTTGGGTTCGTCGGGCTCTGTTATAACGGCGATATCGGCGCCGATGCACTTGAGTTTACCGACAAAATCTTCATATCCCCGTTCTATGTAACTGACGTCTTCCACTTCGGTCGTGCCGCGGGCGCACAAGCCGGCAATGACCATAGCGGCGCCCGCGCGAAGATCGCAGGCGGCGACCGGAGCGCCCGTTAAGCTTTCAATGCCTTCAATAACGGCGGTTTTTCCGTCTGCCTGTATCTGCGCTCCCATTTTTTTCAGTTCGTTGACATATCTGTATCTGTTATCCCAAACGCCTTCCGTGATCACGCTCGTTCCGGACGCCATACAGAGAACGGCGCAAAACTGCGGCTGCATGTCCGTGGGAAAGCCCGGGTAAGGAAGCGTTTTGATGTTTGCCCGGCGTAAGGGACGCGTTCTTTTGACGAGTATAGAATCTTCATATTCTTTGATTTCAACGCCCATCTCGCGCAGCTTTGCCGCAATGCAGTCCAAATGTTTCGGTATAACGTTTTTTATGAGGACTTCACCGCCGGCGGCTGCAACTGCCGCCATGTATGTTCCGGCTTCTATTTGGTCGGGTATAATGCAGTGAGCGCCGCCGTGGAGGTCGGCAACTCCGTTTATTTTAACGGTGTCGGTGCCGGCTCCGCGCACATCGGCGCCCATGGAGTTTAAAAAGTTGGCGACGTCGACAATATGCGGTTCTTTGGCGGCGTTTTCAATGACCGTCCTTCCGTTTGCCGTCGTCGCAGCTATCATTATATTCATGGTCGCTCCGACCGAGACTTTATCCATATAGATACGGGCGCCGTCCAATCGCCCGTGATTTGCCTCCGCGTACACGAACCCGCCCTTTACCTCGACGCCCGCGCCCATTGCGGATATGCCTCTGATGTGCTGATCGATGGGACGCACTCCGAAGTTGCATCCGCCCGGCATCGCGGTCTTCGCGTTGCCGAAGCGCCCGAGCATGGAACCGATCAGGTAGTATGAAGCTCTTATTCTGCGCATTTTGTCGAACGGCGCTTTTGAGTGTTTAACGCCCGTGCAGTCGATTTCGAATATCGTTTTACCGACCATACGCACTTTGGCGCCCATTTGCTTAAGTATGGACAGGAGCAAGTCGACGTCGCTGATCCTCGGCATATTCTCGATCCGGCAAACACCGTTTGCCATGAGTGCGGCGGGGATTATTGCGACGGCCGCGTTTTTCGCCCCGCCAATCTCCACCTCGCCGAAGAGCGGGTTCCCGCCCCTGACAACATATTTATCCAAACAACAACACCTTCCCCGTGGTATTTGTCCGCATTTTTATAATAATAACACAATACCGCAGAAAATGCAAAAGTTTTTCCTTGCGGCGATTTATGAAACCCTATATCGCCTCGGGACCGCCCGTCAGCCCGTTGATATAATAATCTCCGGAATCGGTTTCTATTTTCCAGATCGGAACAAGGACCACGCCGCCGGGAGCGGTGTCGTTTATCGTGAAACATGTTGTCAGGGAGCTTATTTCGCTGCAAACATATCCTTCGGTATTTATTAGGTCAATAAAGCGCATGAGTATGGTTACAGCGCCAAACGCAGGCTCTTCGGCAATTCTCGGCTTGCCCGGAGGTCTTTGTCCCGATATAAAGATAAGGCTGCTTTCGGAAAAGGTAAAGACAATGCCTGCATTACAGACGGGTATCCGGTTAAAAGCATAAAAGACCGTCACCGTCGTGATCTCTCTGCTGCTTTCCGTCAGCATATCGAGCGCTGTGAGTCCCATTTTACCGAGAACGTTTTTTGCTGTTTGCTCAGCATTGTCTTCTATCGGAAACTTGCCGGGTTCAAAGGAGACGTCAAATTCTCCGGTTCCCCGGAAGGTCGCCTTGCCTGTATCCGAGCTGTAGTACAAAACGTTTCCGCCCAAGTCCGCGGCGGAGCTTTTTCCGATAACTTTTTCCGCCGTCTGTTTTTCCTCCGCCAAATCTCTGAACATGATGTACTTGGGAAGCGACGGACTCTCGATATCGGCGTCCGCCGACAGTCTGACGCCGTTTTGAGACATGATTTCGAATAAATCGTTTTTCATCGCGCGAACGGCGGCGACGGCGGCGGTTTTATCCGTAATAACGATGCCGGTGAGAAAAATATTGAGCATCAGAAGGACGGCTATTATTAAGCTTTTTATTTTCTTGCTTTCCATCAGTTTATCACCCGGTTGACGGCGACGGATTCGCCGTAGTCTTCATATATTAGCAGCGGTTCGCCGCCGCCGAATTCCCGCACGATCGCGGCAACTTGTTTATAAGGCAGTATATCGGCTTTTTCGCCGGGACGGTATTCCCTGAAAAAAACTGTCGCGGAAGTTAATGTCCCGTTTGTAATAATTATCTCAGCAGCCGCTTCAGCGCCCGCGACGCTGACCGGGATCCCGTTGACGACATATTCGAAAGTCAGAGTATACGTCTTATTTTCGACACTGTAACTTAAACCGGACAAGATCGGTTCCGCCGCGCCGCAGTAGGCGCCGATGCCCGCGGCGATAAAGGCGCGCGCCGCTTCAACGGCTTCGGATGCGGAAAGAGCCTCGGATGCGGCCGAAACGGTGTTCCGCCTGAAAACAGCTCTCCCGTTAGGATAGACTCTGAGGACGGCGCCCGGTTCGACGTAAACCACGGCGCCGCCGGCCTCGACATACGGGGAGGCGATAAAACTGTTCAGTTCAAACAAACTCAAGAGTTTTTCATCACTGACGTGTGAAGTCAGCGGATTACCGGAGGAGAGTTCATAAACATCGGGGATAAAGTCCGGTATCAGCGTGTACGGATCCGTCAGGGAAAAAAGCTCTCCGAGCTCAAACGCGAAATAAGCGCCGCCGGAAACAGACAAGCTTTCTTCCGTTCTTGTCCGAAAGGATGACAAGGCGAGAGCTGTCGCGCATCTGTTAACCTCGCCGTCACCTGAGCGGATATAATACAGGCTGACTCCGTCTGCATGTTCGGCGAGACAGATCCTTCGCGCGAAGTGTTCGCCCGCGCCGCTGCTCATATCTGCTCCGAGCCAGCCGGCTAATACTGAGAGCCTCTGCTCATAAAGATAATCAAAAAAAATACCGGTCTCTGCCAAAGCGTTTTTCCATTCGGTTTCGGAAACCTGTTCAGGCTCCCCGGCCGAGCCCAGCGCCTCGGCAAGCGACCCTGAAAAACGTCCGTAGATCTCGCTCAGGATCCTACCGTCATATTTGACCCCGCAGCGGCCGGAGTTTTTCGACGTGACGGCGGAAAACAGCGGATACGCGGCCGGCGGAAATGTTTGACTTTCATCGGGCGAAGCGCCTGGCGGCATTACTTTTCCGGCGCCGGAAAGAGCAATAAACAGATTTCCCGCCATATCCGACGGCACAAATCCGGGAATAAGCCTTGTCTGCCCCGCGAGTACTATCGCGCAGAGAACAAGCAAGGTGATCAAAATGTTTTTTGTGCGTTCAACTGCCGTTTCTTTGTTCTTCATGATAATGACCCGGTCCGCTGACGGGCAGCGTCACCGTTATAGTGGTTCCGTGCCCGAGGCGGCTTTGAATATCTATTTTCCCATTGTGTCTGCCGACTATTTCTTTGGCTATGGAAAGGCCCAGACCGGTACCTCCGGATTCACGCGACCGCGCTTTATCGACTCTGTAAAAGCGGTCAAAAACCTTGTCGATATCCTCTTTCGGTATTCCGACGCCGTTGTCCCGGACTTGCGCCTGAACGGCGCCGCCGGTTTTTTTAACGTTTATCCTGATGCTGCCGCCTTCGGGAGTGTATTTCATCGCGTTTGACACCATATTCATAAGTACCTGTTCGATACGGGCCTTATCGCCCGTGATCTCGGGTACGGAACCTTTAAATTCAAGAGTGAATTCCTGGTTTCTTCGTCGGGCTTCAAGCTGCATGGCGCTGAAAACGTCCCGAACCGATTTTTCAAAAGAAAATTCCTCGCATATCAGTTCATCACTGCCCGCGTCAAACCTGGAAAGAGTGAGAAGATCTTGAACTATCTTTGTCATGCGGTCCGATTCGCTGACTATGACGCTCAGGAATTTGCTTTCCGTTTCACGCGGCATAGGGGATGTCTCAAGCGTTTCGGCATAACTTCGTATGTTTGTCAGCGGCGTTCTCAATTCGTGCGACACATTGGCGACAAACTCACGGCGCATGGTTTCGGATTTTGTCAGGTCGTCCAAAATGCGCTCAAGCCTGTCCGCCATATTGTTGAAACTGTTTGACAGCACGCCTATCTCGTCCGCAGAGTGTATATCAGGTTTGTCCGAAAAATCTCCGGCGGCAACTCTTTCGACCGCTTTTTTCAGGCTTTGCAGCGGAGTGACCATAGTTTTTGCGAGCAATAAGCTGAGCAAGACGGATATAGTAAGGCCGACGGCCAGAGAATCCGTTATGATCTTAAATAACTCGCGGCTGAGCTGCCTTATGGTTTCCTTATTGTCTTTGATGTATATTATGAAGCTTCCCTTCTCGCCGGATACGGGCAGGGCAACGTCCATGTGATCCTCGTTAACCGCGCCGCTGTAGCCCTCTTTGCCGGTAACGGCCGACAGTATGTTGGCCGTTATTTGAAGAGAGGCTCCGCCCTCGGGGTCGGAGCCGGTTATAAAACTGCCGGCGGAGCCGGACAGAATGTAGTAGTTTCTGCTTCCCGAATCTATTCCGAGCTGCCCCGAATAAGCTCTTAAAATGTCTGTCATAATCAATTCCGGATTATCGTCGTCAGCGGCGGAACGCAGGCTGTTTACGAGCTCAACGTTTGAAAATACCGACTGCATTTGCTTATAGAATTCGTTGAGGTAGAAAACCTGTATGCCGCGCATGAGAAAAGCGCCCACAACGGTCATCAAAGAAACAATAAGCAGTATGATCACCAGGACTAATTTTGAGTACAGACTGCGGTTCATGGACTCGGCTCCTTATCCGGTGCGATCATCCGGCGAAATAGTATCCGACGCCGCGTTTTGTCATTATGTAAACAGGCTCTGCGGGGTTATCCTCAAGTTTTTCCCTCAATCGGCGAACCGCTACGTCAACGGTCCTGAGGTCGCCGAAATAATCGTATTGCCAAACGTCCGTCATCAGCTCTCCGCGCGATACGACTTTCCCCGGACGGGCGGCAAGATATTTGATCAGATCGTATTCTCTTTGAGTGAGATCAAGGCTTTTTCCGTCTTTATAGACGCCGTAGCGCTCAAAATCAATAATGAGATTCTTGATTCTCATAACATTTTCGCTGCTTTCGGTGGGCGGAGCTTCAGCGGCGGAGTGACGCATGTTCGTCTTGACCCTCGCAAGCAGTTCGCGGACGGAGAAGGGTTTCGTAATGTAATCATCGGCTCCGAGTTCCAAGCCGAATACTTTGTCCGTTTCCTCCTCGCGCGCGGTGATCATGATTATGGGTACGTTGTTCCCTTCCTCGCGCAAAGCGCTGCATACAGCAAAGCCGTCCGAGCCGGGCAGCATCACATCAAGCAGAATAAGGTCCGGGTTTTGTTCGCGAGCCGATAAAAGGCCGTCATTCCCGTCATAAGCGCATATGACGGTGTATCCGGCCTGTTCGAGATTGAATTTCAGGATATCCACTATGGATTTTTCATCGTCAACTATCAATACGGTTCTTGACATCGGCATTCCTCCGGGAGTTTGTCGGTCAAATGTTGATTATTCCGATCAACACGACAACTGATTTATATAACATATAACATATAAAGCGCCAATATTCAAATCATTATTTCCGCATGTTGACACGAGTGATATAATACCCGCAAGCGGTTATCACATCGCGCTTGCGCCGTTCCGGCGGCGCGCGCGCAAGTTTTTTTGCAAAGGCCGCGGCGGGGGAGGAGAGAGCGCGCCGTGAAATCCCGGGGAGTCAAGCAGGTTGCCGCCAACCGCAAGGCGTTTCACGATTACTTCGTTTCGGAGCGGTTTGAAGCCGGTATCGAGCTATACGGGACCGAGGTCAAATCCGTACGGCTCGGCATGGTAAATCTGAAAGATTCATACTGTATCGTTAAAAACGGCGAGTTATTCGTGCGCGGCATGCACATAAGCCCTTACGAAAAGGGCAATGTTTTTAACAAGGACCCCGTCAGGCCGAGAAAACTCCTGATGCACAAGCGCGAGATCGTTAAGCTGAACTCTCGCGCAGTCAGGGAGGGAGCGGCGCTTATTCCGCTCTCGCTGTATCTTAAAGACAGCTTGGTAAAAGTCGAGCTGGCGCTCTGCAAGGGGAAAAAACAGCACGACAAGCGGGAATCCGACGCACAGCGCAACGCATTGCGGGATATCGAAAGAACACTTAAAGAAAGGTGAAGTTAATGCCTAATCCGATTGTTACAATAGAGCTCGAAAACGGCGGCGTTATCCGCGCGGAGCTTTATCCCGAGATCGCTCCGAACAGCGTGAATAATTTTATATCGCTTATAAAGAAAGGATACTATGACGGGATAATTTTTCACCGTGTCATAAGGGGTTTTATGATACAGGGGGGCTGTCCCGAGGGCACGGGCGCGGGCGGTCCCGGTTATTCCGTTAAGGGAGAATTCGCGGATAACGGGTTTAAAAACGACCTCAGGCATGATAAGGGCGTTTTGTCCATGGCGCGTACAAGCATACCGGATTCCGCCGGGAGCCAGTTTTTCATCGTACATGAAAAAGCGCCGCATTTGGACGGGCAATACGCGGCCTTCGGGAAAGTTACGGAAGGTATGGAAGTCGTGGATTCGATAGCCGAAACGCAGACAGACAGAAGTGACAGACCGGCCTCGCCGCAGATCATGAAAAGAGTCACGGTCGACACCCTCGGCGTCGATTATCCCGAGCCGGAGAAGATCTGAATTATTGCGCCCTGTCTTAAGCCAAAGCGAAAAGTTCCGATATTATATATACGGGGCCGTAACGGTTTCGACGGGGGTGAAGAGGCAAAAAAAGCGGGCGGATGCGCCCGGCATCCGAAAAACGGGTAAATTATAAATTAAAGAACGACAGACCTGTTCTTGCCGCCGCTTGATCGGCGGCCGTCCGACCCGGAAGGACCGCGAGCCGGAATCGGGCGTGACTTTTGCGGTGAACGCGAGTGCGCAAAGCTTTGAGCGCGCCGTGAATAATGAAGCTACCGGACCGCAGAGTGTGACGGCTCACGCCGCGGCGAGGAAATTCAAATAACCGTCTGCGCCCGGAGAAGTTTTTGTTGAAGCGCTTTCGGACAGGGGTTCAATTCCCCTCGGCTCCACCAACAAGAAACCCTGTAATCTCAACGGTTACAGGGTCATTATTATGCTTATTTTTGCCGCTGTGGGGACTATTGGGGGACTGACAAGCCGAAAACTGTATTATGTAAACTTATTTTGCTACCTGCGGCGTTGCCCGATTGTAGAACATATCCATGCGATTTGCCGCCTGTTCCTCTTTTGATTTTATGATATGGCTGTATGTGCCGAGGGTTATATTTTTGTCGGCGTGACCGAGCCGCCCGGAGAGCGTTACAATATCCACGCCGGCCGAGATCAGCAAAGAGGCGTTTGTATGCCTTAATTGGTGATAAGTTATCTTTGGCAGATCGTGACGCCCCAAGAACTCAGTAAACCACTTATACGGCCTGTGCGGGTGCATAGGTGCGCCGTCCTCGTAGACAAATACAAGATTATCGACTTTCCACACGTCCCCGATCTTAAAAGCGTCTTCAATTTGTTGGTTCCTGTATTGTCTGAGCATGGCCGTGACTGTTTCCGAAAGTGTGATTATCCGGTTGCCGCTTTCGGTTTTCGGATTTTTAACAAAGGTTCCGTGTCCCGCTACATATTGCCGTTGTTTGCATACCGTGACCGTTCCGTTGTCAAGATCGATGTCTGACCAGAGCAAGCCTGTGATCTCCCCTGTTCTCATTCCGGTGTCGATAGTCAGATATATCATAGCTTTATATCTCAGCGGTTCGCTGTCCAAAGCTCCAAGCATTACGGTGATTTGTTCATCATCGTAATATGTCGGCCTGTATTTTGTCATTTTGCCGAGGTCTACCCGCTCGGCGGGATTATTAAGCAGTAATCCCCATTTAACAGCGGTTGACAATATGGACGATATAAGCCCGTGGTGGTGGCGTATGGTTTTGCCTGAAAGCTTCATGCCGGTATCACAGGTAAACATTTTTTTGACGCTCACACCCAATGCGGTACACAGC
>Ga0082212_10007062_pt1 | contig 14947 bp, 11 predicted proteins | sample TergutNt197P3_FD_71548 | JGI IMG/M metagenome (GOLD analysis project Ga0082212, IMG submission 71548) | Neocapritermes taracua P3 segment gut microbial communities from Petit-Saut dam, French Guiana - Nt197 P3 | ecosystem: Host-associated > Arthropoda: Insects > Digestive system > Gut ... | reverse complement strand
TAAACGTTTGCTCAAATGCCAGGAATTTAAGTATGCCCAAGTTTACAGTAGGAGAAAAGCGCATACCACCCTTATATGGCCCAATAGCGCTGTTCATTTGCACACGGTAACCACGATTGATCTGCACTTCGCCCTTATCGTCCACCCAGGGGATACGGAATTGGATCACACGCTCCGGTTCTACCATACGCTCTAAAATTTTGGCCTTCTCATACTTGGGGTTAGCATTTACATAAGGGATAAGTGAAGCTACCACTTCCTCCACCGCCTGGTGGAACTCCTTCTGATCGGGATCCTTGGCAATTACCTGAGCCATAAAATCCTGCAAATTCAAAGCCATTAAATTACCTCCTTTTGTGTTTAAAATTATCTTAAGTTACTTATTGGATACAACAATATTTTACATGTTTTCACAAAAAAAGGCAATACTTGTGAATAAAAAGAATATTTTGATTATCTAGGCCCGCCGAAAGCCACATTTTCCATGCCCAGCAAATCATCCAGGGCAGTCAGGGCTGTTTTATCTACGCTTATGCCATGAAGATCCGGGAAAGGCGCATAATCTTTTATATCCGTATAATAGACCCATACCGGCGTGGCGCCTGGGTATATGCTTAAAAAACCCTTTATTTCCTGTAAAAGGGCTTTATCGCCCTCGCTGGGTAACCTGAGGTATAGCACCGGCTGTTTTATTCCGCTCACCAATAACTGGCAAGAGCCGTCTTCTATTTTCAGTCTGCCATCCACAAACAGTACCCGCCCATTGGCTAAATAGTGCCGCAGATTATTATATACACGCGGAAAAACCGTGCAGCGTATTATCCCGCTGGTATCCTCCAAGGTAAAATTAGCCATCAATTCACCTTTTTTGGTGAAGCGTTGCGATAAACTGGTGATCAGCCCACACAAAGCCGCCTTGGCTTCTTTATCACTTTTTTCTCCTTTTTCACTTTTTTTAGCTTCATTTTTCTTTTCCCACTCGGCTGGGTTTAAGGCGGCAATCTCCACTTGCCCTTTGCGGTTTAGACGTCCTCCATAGGCATCCAGGGGATGGCCGCTCACAAAAAACCCCAGCATTTCTTTTTCTAAATCCAGCAGCTCCATAAAACCCATCTCCGGCAAGTGCTCTAGGTTGATCTGGGGTGCTTCATCAGCGGCCAAGCCAAAATCGAATAAGGAGATCTGGGGGCTTTCTTTATCCTGTAACAGTTTTTTGGACAATTCTAAAATATCATCCAAAGAACCCAGCATGGTAGCACGATTATAACCAAGACCATCTAAGGCTCCGCACTTTACCAAGCTCTCCAACATTTTGCGATTCAAAGAAACCCGTTGACAAAAATCAGCCAAGGATAAGAAGGCGCCGTTTTGCTTACGTTCCTCCACAATTAAGCGTACCGCCTCACGGCCGACATTTTTTACAGCAGCCAAAGAAAAGCGTATACCACCGCCGGCTACGGCAAATTTTAAACCGCTCTCATTAATATGGGGCGGCAGCACTATTATACCCATATGCTTGCATTCGTCAATATACTCCGCTACTTTGTCGCTGTTGTTCATGACGGAAGTAAGTGTGGCAGCCATCAATTCAACAGGGTATCTTGCCTTCAGCCAGGCTGTTTGATAAGATACCATAGCATAGGCGGCACTATGGCTTTTGTTGAAGCCATAACCGGCAAAATACTCCAAGAGGTCAAAAATATCGCCGGCTATACGTCCGCTTACCTCATTTTTGAGGCAGCCGGCTACAAAGTCTGCCCTGGCCTGTTTAATAATCTCCGGCTTTTTTTTGCCCATGGCGCGACGCAGCATATCCGCCTCGCCTAAAGAGAAGCCGCCTAAAGCGCGGGCAATGCGCATTACCTGTTCCTGATAGAGTATCACTCCATATGTCTCACTAAGTATTGGCTCCAGCAAGGGATGCTTGTACTCAACAGTTTTTTTGCCATGTTTACCATCGATAAAATCTTCCACCATGCCGCTGCCCAAGGGGCCGGGGCGATACAGCGCTACTAAGGCAATAATATCTTCGAAGCGCTCCGGTTGGAGGTTTTTGAGGATTTTGCGCATGCCTTCGCTTTCCAACTGGAATACCGCCGCACTCTCGCCTTCGCTTAACATGAGAAAAGTAGCTTCGTCGTCTAATGCTATAGCATTAATATCCACCTCATAGCCCTGGGTCTGCCGAATGTTTTCGATGCTGTCGTCGATCACCGAGAGTGTGCGTAAGCCCAGTAAATCCATTTTCAGCAAACCGCAGCTTTCTACCTGGTCTTTAGCATATTGTGTGGTTATTACGCCGTCTGAGCCCTTTTGTATGGGCATATAGCTGATTAGTTCATCTTTAGCTATCACTACCCCAGCGGCATGTTTGCCAGAATGGCGAGGCATGCCCTGTATTTGGCTGGCTACATCAAGCATTTCGCGAATTTGTGGCTCGCTGTCATATACCATACGCAAATCGGGGTTTTTCTCTATGGCTTCCTGTATGCTTTTTACTCTCAGATCATCAGGAATCAGTTTAACAACTTTATCCACATCGGCATAAGGGATATCCAACACGCGGCCAACATCGCGTACAGCGCCTTTAGTAAGCATAAAACTAAAAGTGATGATTTGCGAAACTTTGTCTTCCCCATATTTATGCACCAAATAGTCCACTACCTCGCCCCGGCGCTCATCACTGAAATCCATATCTATATCCGGGGGGGATATGCGCTCCGGGTTTAAAAAGCGCTCAAACAGCAAATCGTATTTGATTGGGTCAATATTAGTGATGCCTAAACAATAGGCAACCAGAGAACCGGCAGCGCTGCCCCGGCCCGGTCCCACGGATATACCTTGTTTGCGGGCATAATTTATCATATCCCAGGTTATAAGGAAATAGCCGGGGAAATCCATTTTGTTGATAACATCCAGCTCAAAATCCAGCCGGGTCTGCAATTCAGTGCTTTTTTCCGCATAGCGCTTTGTTAGCCCTTCCTCGCATAATTCTCGCAAGTAACTTTTTAGGTCGTGGCCAGTTGGCACTTGGTAATCCGGTAAATACAATTGGCCGAACTCAAATTCCACCTGGCAAGCCTGGGCTATAAGGGCGGTGTTTTCCAATGCCTGGGGATAAGCCCGAAAAAGCTCCGCCATTTCATATTCGTTTTTAAGGTAGAATTGATCATTGGCAAAGCGCAGACGGTTTTCATCAGCGCGGACTTTGCCTGTTTGTATGCATAGCAAAATATCATGTGTTTCGGCATCCGCCGCTCGCACATAATGAAGGTCATTGGTGGCAACCAAGGGTATATCCAGCTCATCGGCTATTCGCACCAATGAAGGCAGGGCTTTTAGCTCTTCGGCTAAGCCGTGGTTTTGTAGTTCTATATAATAATTGCCCGCGCCGAACATTTCTTGATATGAGGAAGCCAAGTTTTTGGCTTCCTCATAATGATCCTGCCATGCAAGCTCGGCAACTTGCCCCGCCACGCAGCCGGACAGCGCTATCAGCCCTTCATGATAGAGCCGCAATAGTTCCTTATCTACGCGGGGCTTATAGTAAAAGCCCTCTAAGTAAGCTAAGGAGACTAGGCGGCAGAGGTTTTGGTAGCCAATATTGTTTTTAGCCAGCAGCACCAAATGAAAGGCTGCCTCAGCCGGTCCGCCACCTCTATCGAAGCGGCTATTACCCGCCACATAAACCTCGCAGCCAATAATAGGCTTGATACCCCGGTTTTTTGCTTTATTGTAAAAATCTATCACACCATACATTACGCCATGATCAGTAATGGCACAGGCATCCATACCCAATTCCGCTACACGATCCAATAAATTATCTAATTTAGCCGCCCCGTCCAGCAGGCTGTATTCAGTATGGTTGTGGAGGTGAACAAAAGTCATATATATATATCCTATAACCGATAGTTTGGCGGTTCTTTGGTTATTTGTACATCATGGGGGTGACTTTCCCTTAAGCCTGCCGCACTGATATGCACAAAGCGGCTGTCCCGTTGTAAGGCTTTTATATCCGCTACGCCACAATAGCCCATGCCGGAGCGCAGGCCGCCTGTCAACTGGAACACTGTATCAGCTAAGGGTCCTTTATAAGGTACGCGTCCTTCTATGCCTTCCGGCACCAATTTTTCATTACCGTCTTGAAAATAGCGGTCGGAAGAGCCTTCTTGCATGGCGGCTATGCTGCCCATACCGCGATACACCTTAAAGCTGCGGCCCTGATAAATCTCTATTTCGCCGGGGCTTTCCTCGGTACCTGCCAATAAACTGCCCAGCATCACGGAATCTGCCCCGGCGGCTAGGGCTTTAACAATATCGCCGGAATACTTAATGCCACCATCGCCGATCACCGGCACATTATAAGCGGCAGCCGCCATGGCAGCGTCGTAAATAGCGGAGATCTGCGGTACACCGATACCGGCTATCACCCGGGTGGTGCAGATACTGCCGGGACCCACCCCAACCTTTATACTATCTGCCCCAGCCAAGATCAAATCTTTGGCGCCGGCGGCGGTAGCTATATTGCCTGCCACCACATCTATAATGGGGAAGCGCTCTTTAAGCGTTGAGACCATTCGTAAGACGTTTATTGAATGCCCATGAGCCGTATCCACCACCAAGGCATCAGCCCCGGCTTCTACCAAAGCTATTGCCCGTTCCATGGTATTAGAGGCTATGCCCACTGCCGCCGCCACCCGCAGGCGGCCTTGATCGTCTTTAGCGGAATAAGGGTATTTTAAGTTTTTCTTGATATCCTTGATGGTGATAAGACCGCGCAGAAAGCCTTCATCGTCTACCAAGGGCAATTTTTCTACTTTATGTTTTTTAAGGATTTCCTGAGCTTGCTCCAAGTCTGTACCCACAGGCGCGGTAACCAGGTTATCGGCTGTCATTACCGCAGCAATATGCTGGCTATAGTCTGTCTCAAAACGTAAATCCCGGTTAGTCAAAATGCCCACCAGTTTGCTATTTACTGTAATGGGCACACCGGATATATGATATTGCTCCATGATCTGCAGGGCATCTTCAATGGTTTGATCCGGGCTTAAGAAAATAGGGTCGACAATAACGCCGTTTTCCGAGCGCTTCACTTTATCTACCTCAAAGGCTTGCTCTTCTATACCCATATTTTTATGTATGACCCCAATGCCACCCTCCCGGGCTATGGCGATAGCCATGCGCGCCGTGGTAACGGTATCCATGCCCGCTGATACCAAGGGGATATTTAGCATGATATTGCGGGAAAACCGTGTACGCATATCCACATTATTGGGCAATACCTCCGAGTGCCCCGGTATTAGCAGCACATCGTCGAAAGTAAGCCCGCAAGCCGAAAATTTTAAATCTTCCTGGGTAGCAAACCTAAACATGCTAAGCTCTTCTTTAGGTTCCAATTCTTCCCCCTCCTTATAATATACCATTATGCCCAATTTCCATTTAGTATAGCACAAAATGGGCATACTTCACAAGTATTCTGAAGTCAAAGGAATAGAATTCAGAATACTTAGTTAATTGCTTTTTATAATGGTTGGCTTTAGTTGCTAATTCCTTTATTCAGTAAATTCTGCTTCCTGAGTTCTTCCAAAACTGCCAGGCCAAGTTCTTTAAGAAAAGGTATGCCGGTTTTTTCATAACTATAGCTGCCATCGCCAATCACACCGTTGGGGTTAACATATATAACAGCTGTCAGCATAAATTCAATATTGTTTTCACTATCGATAATATACGCGTTGTCAATAATATTACCATACGAAGTGCCGGTTTTATTGTATATTTCAATATTTGGCTCAACTTCACCGTCATCTCCATAAATAAAATACTTATGGAATGTACTGTGACCCTTCATACAATTCAGCAAAAACTCCCTATCATCCATTGAAATAACAAATCGGGCGCTATCTTCAACTTCTAAAGGGAAGATCAAGGATTTCAATATTTGCTGCATCACTTCAATAGACATATAATTATAGTCGTAGAATTCTTTGGGCGCGGATATTTTGCCTCTGCTAGAGCTCCTATAAGCTTTACCCCGCAGCAAACCATCCATATCGTCACGATCCCTTAATGTATAAATATTTTCATTGGTTATGGCGCCACATCTTTCTACCAGCTCACCCTGCTCATTCCTTAATTCCCAGGGATAATTGATTCTGTCCATAGCAGCCGAAGTGGGCGAATCGAAACGGCGGACTATTTGACAATCCTCATACCCCATGGCACGCAGGGCTTCATTTATGTATTCCTGACCTAAAAAATCATATAGCTTATTGTAAGCAATATTATCGCTATATACTATCATATTATAAATATACTTCTCAACCGTAGAACCTGAGCGGCCGGGTGAACCGTTTTTGTTATTTGCTACACTCAGCTTACACTTTCTATCCGCGTGAGGGAGCGAATTAAGCTTTTCCAAGGTAAGGGCGGCTATAGCCATTTTCACCACACTGGCTGGATAAAAATAGTATTTTGCGTCAACTTGATAGGCAGCGCTGCTAAACATAGGTTGATTGTTTATGTTCCTGAAAATTTGTGTAAACAGTATCTGAATTTCATATTCAGCAGGGTCGTCAAGCATTTTACCAAATATCTCCCGTCTGTTCTCCATTAAGTCATTTAAAAAATACGGGGAGACAGTAATATCCTTCACCTGCTCCTCGTATAATTCTTCTTCTGATTCAGCTTTCTCAGATGTTTCCTCTGTCAAAGGTAGGGCGTCAAGTTCAGCTACTTCTTCGAAAACTCCTGGGTCTTCAGCCTCTTCAGGTAACAGGGTTTCAGGGGCATAGGTTAGCGTGACACAAGAGCAAAGCATGGTAAGCAGCATGATAAGCATAATAAGCATAAAAAAATATCTCATAAAATTCCACTTTTTGCTATAAAAAGGATAATAGCAGCCGCTCTACCAATTGCAAGGCAATGAAAGCAAAAATGGGCGCTATATCCAAAGGAAAACCCGGGCGTGGCGGAAAGATACGCCGAAAAAGCCCCAGTACCGGCTCGGTTACTTCATATATAAAGCGCGTGAAAAGATTGTCTGCAGCCTGTACCCAGCTCATAAGCACACGGACGATAATTAATATATAATAAACATCAAAGATGGCGCGAACCACCGAGTGTAGGCTTATAGTAAGAATGGAGTGATCCTCCTTAAGACAGTGATTAACCAAATAGCAATTGAGGTACCCCTATTTGCGCAGCCAACTGGTGGAGGTAAAGCGCTCGTCGCGGCTAAAATCGGTAAAAGAGCCGTCCCTGTCCATAATCTGCCCGCTAAGGTCTACATTGGCGGAACTAAAAATAAATGTGCCGCCGGATACTTTACGCGGTACGCCATCCAAGGCGAAAGTCGCGCCGGAAAGAAAATCTACCATACGCTGAGCCACTTCTTTATCCATATCCTCAAAATTAACCACAGCGACTTTTCTGGATTTAATATGGTTGGCGATATCTTGCATATCGTCATAAGAGGTAGCCTTAATCAATACCATTTCCATAAAATCCTGCCCCTTTGCCCCTCCTCTGCCGGGAACGCTGATCAAATTAGATCTTTTGCGTCTTTCATCCCTATCTTGCCACACATTATGCTCTGGTTGAGGGACATTTAAGGCGCGAGCACCCTCGGCCATGGGTTTTTCTTCTACTGGCCCATCCACATCTTTGAAAAAAAAGTTACCAACTTTATCAAGAAAACCGCTCAAATATATCGCTCCTTCCCCAAGGACACCTATAGGGCATCTACAGTAAAATCTCCTAACTTTTTTACTTCGATACTAATAATAGATTTCCTGCTTTAATTAAATAAGATATTAGCTTCTGCTGCCAAAAATAGAGCTGCCTACGCGTACTATATCTGCACCTTCTTCTACGGCAATTGTGTAATCATTGCTCATGCCCATAGAAAGGTGGAGAAGATTAACATGGGGCAATTGGCGTTTTTGTTCCCGCAGCAATATCCGGCGCAATTCCCTAAAAACCGGGCGTATCTCCTCTGCCGTGTCGGTAAAAGGGCCGATGGTCATTAAGCCCCTTACGCATAAGGCAGGGAAATCTGCCATAGCATCTAGAAAATCCGCTACCTCAGCTGCTTTTAAGCCAAATTTGCTATCCTCTTCCGCAATATTTACCTGTACCAGCACAGGTAAGACACGGCCTATGGCGGCAAGACGCTTTTGCAGCTCATATGCCAATTCAATCCTCTCTAAAGAATGCAGCATTTGAACTTTATCCACCATATACTTAACCTTATTAGTCTGCAAATGCCCAATCAAATGCCATTGTAAATGAGGTAAAGCTTGGTACTTTTCCAGCAATTCCTGCACCCGGTTTTCCGCAAACAGCAACTGCCCTGCTAATGCCGCCTCCTCAATGCGTGCAACCGGCTGGGTTTTGCTTACCGCCAGCAATTGCACCTGCCGCGCCGCCAGAGGGCTGGCTGCCTGAGCCCGGCGAATATTCCCTTTTATCTCCTCCAGCGCGCTGATTATAGATATCATATTCTCATCCTGTCCTTTGCCCGGCTGGGGTTGCTAACTATCACATCAGTTTCACTTAAACCATTCACCACGGAAAAATCATTCTTTTGCGCTAATTCCTCTATCTCCGTAAACACTATCATGCGTTTTTTGCGGATAAACACCCCGGTTTTGCCTTTGTCGTCCATGGTAATGGCTGAACTTGGTATGATAATTCCACTGACATCTTTAATAACTATCTCCACCTCACTGTAACGGAGCTTGAATAGAATAAATTCTGTGGAAGGTATTTTATTAAAGATATAATAAAGATCGCCCGCCACTGTTTCCCAGCGCTCCTGATAAAGCGAGGTAATCATTTGCCCTTCCGGCAGTTTGACGGTGATGCGGTTTTCCTCTGCTAACAGCCCCTGCGGATCTTTCAATAGCAAGATGGCCGAATAATCCAGCAAATTATCCACGACACGGGCAATCGGGCGTCCGGCGGGCAATGCTTCATCATCGTCATGTTCCGTTGGCTTATTAACTTGATCTTCTTTTATCAAGTTAAACATCTCCAGCCAATCCAATTCATGTAGGGAGTTTATAGCAAGCTTGTTTTCCCAACCGTCCAACAAATATGATATAGCGCCGCCTTTGTGGGCATAGACCGGCACGTCTTTACAATAGCCAATCAGTGAACCTTCCTTGACCCGCGCGCCTTCCGCCACCTCAGAAATAAAAGAACCGGCAGCCGGGGCATTTATTATTGATTCATGACGTAATACTAAAAACTGTGCCGGCAGGGTGATGGTAATGGTACCGGCTTCAACGTTATCATAATTAAGCGATTTGCCGCGTACATAATCACGTAAGGCAAATATGCCCAGAATCAGCGCGCCCATCAGGATAATGGCCGCCACCGCGTCTGCCCATCTGTTTCTTCGTTTTAGTTTTCGTTTCACTATATCTTCCATATCTATATTATATCAAATATGCGCTTTAATGCAATGCTGAGTCATTATCTTTTTTAACTATTTTTCTATTCAGCCAAACCAACAAATCCACAAAGACTTGTTCACGGTTTGTTTCATGTAGCAAGGCATGGCGGGCATCTGGGTATAGCTTTAGGCTTATATCCCGGCAGCCAGCCTCTTTTAGTTTTAAATATAATTTTTTAACATCCCGGCCATTTTTACCAACAGGATCCTTATTGCCTGAAATTAATAGTAATGGTAAAGAGCTATCCATATATTTTAGTTGGGCAACACTTGCCATGCCAGCCCAAGCCTTGCTAACATCATCATATAAGCCTACCGTTGGTAGTTTGCGGCAAAAAGGATCCGCTAAGAAAGCATCTGCCATATCATTATCGCCGGATATCCAATCCACAGCTGTACGGTTTGGACGAAAATGCCGGTTGTACTTGCCTAGCACAGCCAGGTTTAAAAGTGGGCTAATGCCTTTAGCGCCGAGACGTTTCTTTTCTATCCATACCATACAGCCGCTAAGCCACAGGAACAAAGAATTATTGATAAAACCTGTGCCGCTGATTATCGCCCCACTCAGCCCCACCGCTGCCGACGTAAGCAAATAACTGCGCAATAAAAAAGAACCCATGCTATGACCAAAGATAAAATGTGGTAAACCCGGCCACATAAACTGCGCGCCGCTATGCACTTGCTCAATATCCTTAAGGGCAAAGCCCCAGCCGCCTTGTTCGGCCAAAAAACCATAGCGTTGCCCTTTGGCTACGCTGTTGCCATGACCAATATGATCATGGGCAATAACAGCAAAACCCGCCTCATTTAAAAATGTGGCGAATTCTTTATAACGGCTGCTATGTTCACACATGCCATGTAACAGTTGCACCACGCCACGAGGCTGCCCGTCAGGCAGCCAGCGCTGAGCGAAAATGCGGCTTAAGCCGTCGGCAGAATTAAAATAGAAGGTTTCATGTTTCATATGTTAATACTAACATATAGTGGGCTTTGCCCACAAGTATTCAATAGTCAGGAAGCAAAATTCAGAATATTTAATAATATCGAATATGCAAATGATCGTCATGGTTATCCCATTTATGCACTATACCGTTAAACTCTTTTATCAATGTTTCATCGTTGAACAATATATAACTTACATCGCCGGTCGCCAGTATCGTTTGTATCAATTTGCGCAGCACATCTTGGGAATAGCCATGTTTGCTATTAATATTTGATCCTTGGCCTTTTTCGTCGTCCCGCAGAAAAATATCAATATCAACACCATTTTGATGCGTATCATGGCCAGGCATTTCTCCACCGTCTTGCAAACTAATGTCAGATACGTATATAATACCATATCCGTATTTAGCCCACTCTTCACCCAGACGTTGAAAACTGGCGATAGTATCAGGCGTTCCCCACTGATGTTCTGGCCAAGCAGAGCAAGCCACTTTGTAACCGGCGCCACTCTTTGGCAACTGTGTATTGACTTTTTTACTTTTTGTGCTTTTTTTCTTTTCTTTAATAGGTTCTTCAACCGGTTCATATTCAACTTCATCTGCTTCATTAAGAGCATTTGCTTTATTTAGAGCATTTGCTTCAGTCAGCTCATCTTCACCAATCAATAATATCTCGTCATCCTCTGCTATAGTGCTGTTTTCATTGGCAAATTCATCATAACTGTGCGCATAAAGGAAATTAGCCTCACCGGATAAGGGGATCTGCATATTTAATAGGGTAAAATAACCCTTTTTTATGGGCCATAACGCGCTTGGTTTGAAGGTTATTACTTGAGCGTATAAAATTTTGGGGAAACCAGTTTTTTCCCAAAACACCCCAGAGTATTTTTGTTGACTATAGGCGGCTTTGGGTGTCAACTGGCTATCTATGACAAAATCAGCCTCTGTTTGCGCCCCTGCGGAGTACTGCCAAGATATTTTGCAAAGATTATACCCGCATAAGCAGATAACTGCCGCAAGCATGCTTATAATCATTTTTCGAGCCATATGTTTCACATTAGCCACCTCCTTAGGAACTGTAAGTAAATTAAATGTAATCTTAGCGGTTTTTCCCACCAGATATTTTAGGTTACCTCAAACAATAGTATAATTTATAAAGCCACTTTAATGTCAATAGTTTTTTAAAAATAATAAAAACTTTTCTTGATTATTGTAAAAATAAAAGGTCAATTTTGAAAACAGCACTACCATGCTAGCGGCTATAAGCAGTTTTTCTAGAAGCATACTTGGTTTTTTATATATAAGTTTGGCATAAAGCATAAAAAAATAAAGCATTTTCTGCGCATATACCTTAAAGCAGACTTAAGGAACTGTAAGCAAATAAAATGTAATCTTAGCGGTCTTATTTCCGCTATACCGCGTCAGGCAAAACCTTACATACCCCAGGTATGCGCGGTTTTTCCTTCCTTGTCTAGCGAAAAAAATCCTCGCTAACAATAACATTTTATTTTCTCACACTTCCTAAGGTAACTCTAGGACACCTCTGACAAATAGCGATGGAAATCTTTGAAAAAACATGATATGATAGTGGTGGAGCATCAGTAGAATATAAAGGAGGATCTGTTTATGCTTATGCGTAGCCCTTCAATAATGCTCAAGTTCATTTTTTTTAGTGTTCTTGGCATTCTTTACTTTTTTGTTCCCATCTTTGGTGTCACGCCGATGATCTTATTAGTTGGCTGGCTTAAAAGCTTACTGACAGCAATTAAAGATTATTTAACGTTTGTGATTTGCCTTGCGCTTGTCATGACTTTTCTACTCTCCCGTTTTACCAATAGCAGGGCAATGAAAAAATACCACAAGTCCGATGGCTGGGTCAAGGGTATTTTCTATATGCTGGCCGCATTATGCGCCTTTTTGGTAGCATTTGATATCGGGCCACAATGGCTGCTGAGCGCGAATGTTGGCGGACTGGCCGTGGATTTGGCTGGAACGGCTCTGATAACTGTTTCCGCATGTAGCCTTATGGTAGTGGTGATGCTTAATTCTGGGGTAGTGGAATTCTTTGGCGCGTTGATAGAACCCATCATGCGTCCCCTATTCCGTCTGCCGGGTCGAGCCGCTGTGGACTGTCTGGCTTCTTTTGTTTCGGCAGCTGCGGTGGGAGTGTTTTTCACCGATAGGGCTTATCAGATGAAAGTTTATACCGAGCGCGAAGCCTATACCGTTATGACCTGCTGGAGTGTGTGTTCCTTGGGTTTTTTTGCCATTATCGTTTCAATAGCCGGTATTGAACATATATACGGCTTAACCGTTATAACTTCCTTGACGCTCTGCTTTATTCTATCCGCTATTTGTGTGCGGATATGGCCATGGATAAAACGGCCGACGAACTACATAGACGGAACGGAACAAACCAAAAAAATGTGTATAGAAATGCAAAGGCCAGCCAATGGACGTTTTAATAAAGCAGTAAGCGACGGTTTGACTCGCGCGTCAGAATTTAGTGTCGAAACATTTGTTTTAGGCGCAAAAGACGCATTGGCTTTCACCCAAAAAATAGTTGCCTATGTTGCGGCTATCGCAGTACTAGCATTGGTTCTGGCGGAATATACTCCAGTATTTACATGGTTAGGCTATCCGATGATACCGCTGCTGCGATTATGCGGCTTCACTGCCGCGGAAGCTGCGGTTATGGCTCCGGCGACCCTAATAGGCATTTCGGAGGTCGCCCTGCCGGCCATACTGGTGGCCGGTAGCGGCATCAGCGAAAAAGCTGTGTTCTTTATATGCGTTCTCAGCACCGTGCAAATCATATTTTTCAGCGAATCAGTAAACGCTATGCTTGAGAGCAAGGTGAAGATGAACATAGCTAACCTATGTCTAATATTCTTGATCCGTACACTGATTGTGCTACCATTGCTGGCTATAGCCTGTATGCTCCTGTTTTAGCAAAAAATACTTCCTAAACATTTTAAACACGCTCAATATTATCAAATGTCAATATACTTTTTTCTCCTATAAATATCGCATAAATATCGCAAATCCGTGATATAATTTTATTGGTAGCATTTATAAAGGCTTGAAAGCATTGGGAACCAGGAAAAAGGAGCAATGAATATATATGAGCAAACGCTGGCAAATGGTATCCGTATATTCTTTCACCCACTTTTTAGTGGATTTTGCCTGCGCCTTTTTAATGTTCCGTTTTATTGCGGGAACGACGGACGGTTATCTTTGTGTTTTGCTCTACAACTTTTGTGCCTTCGCCTTGCAAATGCCAATAGGTATTATCGCGGATAACCTGAACCGGAATTTCTTCTTTGCGATTAGCGGCTGTATTTTTGTCGCACTGGCTTTTGGATTTGCGAATATCCCAATTGTAGCAACAATTATCATTGGAATCGGCAACGCCATGTTCCACATCGGCGGCGGAATTGATGTTTTGAATATCAGCGAGAAGAAACTCAGTGCTCTTGGCGTATTTGTTTCACCGGGCGCGTTTGGTATTTATTATGGGACAATGTTGGGCAGAGGCAACGGCTTTTCTTCTATCTTTTTCCCCTTGGTATTGATTGCGGCGGCGGGGCTGATATTGACAGTGCACAAGGCGCAAAGAGATACATATCCGCAAAACGCCGCATTTTCGTTGAGCGGTATTGGTTACGGGCATATCCTTGTCGCGGTCGTATGTTTGTTTTTGGTGGTTTGTTTACGTTCATTTGTGGGCTTGGCGCTGGATTTTTCTTGGAAAGGTATCGGTTATTGGGGAATGGTGCTGATATGCGCCGTGGTTTTTGGTAAAACAATCGGCGGGTTCGCGGCAGATTGCTTTGGGTTATGGCGAACCGCGCTCATTTCTTTGGGGCTGGCTGCCCTGTTGTTTCTGCTCCCCGGCGTCCCGTTGGCTGGTGTCGCGGCGGTGCTGCTGTTTAACATGACTATGCCCATCACGCTTTGGGCGATGGCGAAAATAATACCGGGAGCAAAAGGTTTTGCTTTTGGATTGTTGACATTTGGGCTGTTTATCGGTTTTCTGCCCGTATATCTTGGCGTTGATGTTTCATTTATCGCGTCTTGGTTGTTCGCGGTACTTGCCGCTGTTTCTCTTGTTATTCTCTTGACAGGACTGCGGAGGGCGAAACTGTGATTCCGGCGTTATTGACCGCATTAGTGATTTCGCTCGCTTTGACCCTTGCCCTTGAAACAGGTTTTTTCCTGATTATCGGCAAGCGCAATAGAAAAGACTTGCTGCTCCTTCTGCTGGTAAACGTACTCACCAATCCCGTGGTTGTGTTGACGTATTGGTTAGCGGTGCTATATACAGAATGGAACGTTGTTATAATCATCATACCGCTTGAAGTGCTTGCTGTGCTGATAGAAGGGCACTACTACAAAAAATATGGCTGCGATTTCAAGCGACCGTACCTTTTTTCGCTTGCCGCAAACATATTTTCATACGGGACAGGGTTGCTGATTCAATTATTGATTTAGGGAGGGTTTTGATGAAAAAACGTATTATTTCTTTAATCGCAGTATGCTTTTTACT
>Ga0082212_10007061_pt1 | contig 14950 bp, 14 predicted proteins | sample TergutNt197P3_FD_71548 | JGI IMG/M metagenome (GOLD analysis project Ga0082212, IMG submission 71548) | Neocapritermes taracua P3 segment gut microbial communities from Petit-Saut dam, French Guiana - Nt197 P3 | ecosystem: Host-associated > Arthropoda: Insects > Digestive system > Gut ... | reverse complement strand
TATCAGACCGCGCTTCGATATGCCCGGCTTTCGCCTGCTCGGGGGAAATGTAATGGACGGAACCCAGCGCTTCCTGCGTAAGCGTGCTTTGCTCCGAAAGCAATCGCGCAATACCGAAATCGGCGACCTTAACGCTCCCGTCTTTTAGTATCATGATATTATGCGGTTTGATATCCCTGTGGATTATCCCGCGCGAATGCGCATGATTGAGCGCTTTTACTATTTGCGTCGCGAAATGCAGCGCCTCTTTCCAGTTGAGCAGTCCTTTCCTGTTGATATACTGTTTTAACGTGATGCCCTCAATGAGCTCCATCACGATATATTCGATGCTTCCTGAGCGGCTGACGTCATAAACAGCTACAATATTCGGATGCGACAACATCGCTACCGCCTGCGACTCGGTATAAAACCGCCGTTGAAACTCCTCGTCGTCCGCGAGATCTTCTTTGAGTATCTTAATGGCTACCATCCTGTTGAGACGGTGGCAGCGCGCTTTGTAAACCAGCGCCATACCGCCTGTACCGATGAGCTCTAATATTTCGTATCTTTCGTCCAGTATCCTGCCGATATACTTATCGCCGCCGTCCATTAACGATCCCCTTTCATAATTATTTTGTGACTATTTTCTGAACAAAACCGTCGTTACATTATCGGGAGCGCCGCGAGAAAGCGCCAAATCTATCAACCTTTCGCAACTCGTGCGGACATTTGCCCCGCCGCGCTGCAACTCAAACAGAATTTCGCTGTCCAAAACCAGATTGGACAAACCGTCCGTACACAACAATATTTGGTCGCCTGGTTCCAGATCTAGGAAAAAAACGTCGGGCTCCTCGTCACTGCTCGTACCCAGAGCCCTTGTTATAAGGTGTTTTTTCGGATGCCTGCGCGCCTCTGTGCGCGTCAAGTCACCCCTAGTGATCATATCTTCAACAACCGAATGGTCCTTAGTTATCTGAGTGATTCCATTTTGAGTGACGTGATAAACGCGGCTGTCGCCGACATTTACGACGACTTCACCCAAAGCAGTCGAAATAGCGGCGGTCAGCGTCGTCCCCATACCGGCGCACTCATCGTCTTTTATGCTCTTGTCATAAACAGCCTTATTGGCGGCAAGAACAGCGTCCGCCATTTTCATGGCTATGTCGCCCTGCGAACCAATATTCTCGATATACAAACCAATACTGTGCATGAAAACTTCGGCAGCGAGGGCGCTGGCAACGTTTCCGGCCTTAGCGCCTCCCATGCCGTCGCAAACGACGAGAACTGCTATGTCATTGATCTCATCGTAGAGGATCTTAAACACATCCTGGTTCTGCCGCCTGACCTTGCCACTGTTAGTTGTACCCCATAAATCCATGCGCAACCCCGACGCTTCAAAAGATAACTTTGCAACAGTTGTTTACATTCTGGATTCCAACCCACCGCCTTGCAGCCACTCGCAGAATAAATAGCGATGAACATAGACCAGACATTTCTGCATTCTGCATTATTATCTATTATTTTTCATTCTACACTCTACACTTTGTTAAACCCTCTGCGGAGCTGTCCGCACGAGGCTCCGATATCGCCGCCGAGCCTGCGCCGGACGGTGAAATTCACGCTTTGCTGGTCGAGAAACTTTGTAAATGCCCTTACGCTCTCCGGGCTGCTTGATCGCAGCGGGCGTTCAGGCACATTGTTTAACAAAATAATATTCAAATGGCTCCTTGTGTCTCTCAGAATCGAAGCAAGCAGCCCTGCGTGGCGCAATGTATCGTTCACACCGTCGATCATCGCGTACTCATACGTAACCCTCCTGCCGGTCTTGCTAAAATAATTTGAACACGCCTCAACAAGTTTTTCAACGCCAGAGCTACTGTTTATCGGCATTAGGCGCGATCTTGTCTCATCGTCAGGAGCGTGAAGCGATACCGACAGCGTTAATTTTATATCATATTCCGCTAACTTGTCAATGTTTTCTATGACGCCGCACGTCGAAAGCGATATATGGCGCATACCGATATTCATACCCGACGGATGGTTAATAATACTGAGAAAACGCATTACATTGTCAAAATTATCGAGCGGCTCCCCAATGCCCATAAGCACGATATTCGATATTTTTTTACCTGAATCAAGCTGCGAATACCAAACCTGCGCCTCCATCTCCGACGCGGTGAGGTTTCGTGCCAACCCCCCGATAGTCGAAGCGCAAAAGGCGCACCCCATACGGCACCCGGCCTGTGTTGAAATGCAGACCGAATTGCCGTGTTCATATTCCATAACAACGCTCTCGACAGAGTTTCCGTCACCGTACCCCCAAAGGTACTTGACTGTCCCGTCATGCTCCGAGACACGCTTTTCCAAAAGCGACGGTACGTCTATATAAAAATCTCTATGCAACTTTTCGCGGAGAGTCTCCGGGATATTAGTCATCCCGTCAAAAGACTCCGTACCGCTGTGGAGCCACAAAAAAACCTGCCGCGCCCGAAAAGCGCGCTCGCCGATCGAAACAAAATACTCCTCAAGCTCCGGCAGCAGCATAGAGGAAATGTCTTTTATCACTTCATTTTTCTCATTTTGCATATAAAAAACCCATCAGTCCCGTGTGTTTGCGGCCATAAAGTAACTATGCCACCCGGAACAAAACCAACTCCTGGCAAAGTAAAACTTTCCGTAGAAAAACCGCTGTGGTTATCCAAAAACCAGTTTGCGACCCCCTCGTTTTCGCGCCGCAATACCGTACACGTCGAATACAAAAGCACACCCCCTGGTTTTACATACGAAGACAAGACGGAAAGAATGCGCTGCTGTATATCGTTTAGACCCTCTATGTCACCCTTTGCCTTGTAGCGAATTTCGGGCTTTTTCCGTATTACGCCAAACCCGGAACACGGCACGTCGGCGAGAACGACGTCCGCCCTGCCCGCAAGTTCCCCAACCGGCGCCGAGGCGTCTTTTTCCGCAACGTCGATAATACCGATACCCAGCCTCGCGGCTCCGTCAGTTATGTGGCGCAGCTTTGCAGCGTTGACATCGAAAGCAGCGACTTTCCCCTTGTTTTCCATCATTATAGCCGCCGCGAACGATTTCCCGCCCGGCGCGGCGCAACCATCTATTACAAAATCATGCGGTTTCGGGGCCGCCGCTGAAACAGCAAGACGCGCCGCCGCGTCCTGGATGTAAATAGAACCATTCCGAAACGCCTCCAACTGCCCGATGTTGCCTGCACCGCGCAACTCAAGGCAGCCGTCAAGCCATTCGTGCCGCGATACCTCCGCGCCGCCGGAAACCAGCAATGAAGCAGCCGCTTCCGTATCCGTGAGCAAAGTGTTCACCTGCGCTGTCACAGGCAAAGATTCAGCATTATTTACCGAAAGAAACCTCTCAGCGTTTTCCATGCCAAGAATCTCGCAAAACTCCCGTACCAGCCATTCCGGATGGCTGTACTCTATAGACAGAACCCGTTCAGGCTCTCCGGCGACGACTGGCAAACCATTATTCTCCGCAGCATCCGCGACCTTGCGTAAAACCGCGTTAACGAAAGCCGCCGCGCGGGGGTTTGCGTACTTCTTCGCCAGCGCCACGCCCTCGCTGACCGCCGCGCTATTCGGTATTTTTGTCAGAAAAACGATCTGGTAAATAGACAGCCGCAGAATATCAAGCACACGCGGCTCGACCTTTTTCAAACCCATAGTCGAAAAATGCGCCGCGTAAAAATCGCAAAGAGCCATGTTTTGCATGACTCCGCCTACAAGCCGCGAAGCCAGCGCTGCCTCACGGCGCGTAGCCCCGCTACGCTCAAGAAGCGCGCTAAGCGCCGCATCAGGCCAAGCCTTGGTCCTCCGCCAGTCCCCCAGCGCCCTAAAAGCAGCCTCCCGCGCTGTAATCACAGCGGATTCCCTCTAAGGTAGGCAGCGGCTTCCATGCGCTTGCCACCCTGCGCCTGCAACTCTTTTATTACCACTGAACCGTCCCCGCAGGCAACCTCGACGCCATGCTTTCCGGCGGAAATGATTGTCCCCGGTTCCCCTGCCGTCTCATTACAGCAAAAATCAACCGAGAAAATCTTGAAAACCGACCCGTTAAGCGCTGCAGACGCTACCGGCCATGGGTTGAGCCCCCGCACCTTGCACTTGATATTAAAAGCCGAATCCGACCAGCTTATCGGCGACATATCTTTCCTCAGCGGCGGAGCAAACGTTGCCTCATCGTGTTTTTGAGGCTCACGAGGGGCAAAACCTCCTGAAATCGCGTCAAGGCTCTCACATAAAAGTTCTGCGCCCAAAATAGACAATTTTTCATAAAGTTGGCCCGCTGTCTCGTTATCACCGATTGTCGTTTTCCGGCTATACAAAACATCACCTGCGTCAAGCTCATCCGCCATATACATAACCGTAACGCCCGTCTCCCTCTCGCCATTCAAAACAGCCCATTGGATCGGCGCCGCCCCCCTGTATTTCGGCAGAAGCGAGGCATGTACATTAACACAGCCCAAAGGCGGCAACTGAAGCATTTCAACAGGCAACAACTTTCCATAAGCGACAACAACAATAATGTCGCAACGCAACTCGCGCAATATGTCGAGCACTTCACTGCCCCGCAACGAATCAGGCTGGTACACAGGTATTTCATGCTCCGCCGCAAACATTTTAACAGGGCTGAAACTGAGCTTCATCCCCCTGTCTTTTGCCTTGTCAGGTTGAGTAAAAACCCCTGCGATATCGTACCCCTCTGTATAAAGCCGCGTCAGCGGTTCAACCGCAAACTCCGGCGTACCCATAAAAACAATTCTCATCAAGGCATTCCTTACTTCTACATATTACCCATTATTCCTTGCCTAACTGCAGACCCTCAACTATTCAGTGGGTGTCCGGAAAACTGATTTTTTGAAGCGATGCTTCATTGCAGGAGGCGGAAGCCACTGCAAATAGGACCCACCAAAATTTTTACAGCTTCATAAAATCAGTTTTTCGGATGCCCTCTGAATAAACACCGCAACCCAGTTGCGCCTTATATTCCGTTATACCCCAGCATTCCCCGCATTCCGCCTATTCCGGTATTCCATGCGCCTCTGATTCATCCATTTCGGCGCTGTTTTCCCTCTCTCTTTGTTCTTCACGCTCGGCAGCAAGCGCCTCAAGTTCTTCCTCGCTGAGGATATGATCGGTCAATGTCGTAAAAATCACACCGTTTAGGTGGTCGATCTCATGGCAAAGGGCGCGCGCGGTCAAATCCTTTCCCCAAACCTCAAACGAGTTTCCGTACCTGTCCTGCGCCTTGACCCTGGCAAGCTGGGGACGCTTGACAAGCCCATAGACGCCGGGGATACTCAGGCAACCCTCGCTCCCCGTCTGCTCCCCGGATTTGGCAATGATCTCAGGGTTGATGAGCTCGACGATCTGCTCCTCGGGCAGCTCAGCCTCAATGCTGGTATCAACAATAAGCACCGCCCTGCGGAGTACGCCAACCTGCGGAGCCGCAAGCCCCAGCCCATTTGCCTCTATCAGCGTTTCCCGCATATCGTCAAGCAGCACATGCAGCCTCTTATTAAAATCAGTCACAACGCGGCTGTTCTTTTTCAACGACGGGTCATCCCCGCCCAGAATATTCCTAATTGCCATAACGTCCTCGCAAACTCCATTCCATTACATCCGCCTGGCGGCGGATATCCATTCCATTACGTTGAATATAATAACATATACAAGTCTATAATTACAACCTGTTGCACCTTGAATAAGTTGCAGTTCAGGGGGTACTTCCAGACCTGTCATTCTGCGCGTCAGTCGCAGAATCCATTTGCAATGCATATACAGTTTTGAGGCAATACAATGGTGGTGTACCCTGGATTCTGCGACAACGCGCACAATGACGTGGGGGGGTGAAATGTAACGTTCCAATGCCCCCTGAACAGCATACCGAAAGTAACGTTGCGCAAAATGCCTGATTCAGCTATAATGATAAAAGAAAGGGTGATCATCATGGCATTGCCAAAAGAAGACCAGCGTTACACATATGAAGATTATTACTCATGGGACGACGGCGAACGCTGGGAGCTGATAGACGGCGTTGCCTACATGATGTCGCCCGCGCCACTAAGGATACACCAAGGTATACTCTTTGAAATTGCAGGCCAATTCCATGAATTTTTAAAAGATAAACCTTGCAAGGCATACATAGCGCCATTCGATGTACGCTTGAATGCCGATACCAGTGATGATACAGTAGTACAGCCCGATTTAGTTGTCGTTTGCGATACCTCAAAACTAGATGACAGAGGCTGCAAAGGCGCCCCCGATATGGTGCTGGAGATACTGTCCCCGTCCACATCGAGACGCGACAAGGTATTGAAATTCCACACATATCTGCGTGCAGGAGTCCGTGAATACTGGATCGTAGACCCTGACACAAAGACAGTAGCAACTAACATACTAAAAAATGGGGAATATATAACAAATGCATACACAGACGCCGACACAGTGAGCGTCCATGTCCTGGAGGGATGCAAAATCATCCTGCCTGCTGTCTTCGCACCTTAGGAGCTGTTGCTTCCCTGACCCCTTAGTCGTACAGCTCCGCGTCGGCGAATACTGACACACCCCTGCTGAGCTTATCGCGTGAAAACTCCCTGATAGTATGCGCTATAGTATCCCTGACGGACTTCGAGTTTTCGCAATTCACCAGCAACCTGTACCTGTACTTGTTTTTCACTTTCGAAACAGGCGGCGGCGCGGGACCCAAAACATTGACCCCGGAAGCCCCACGGAAATAAAACTCAAGCGCCCCGCGCAACCTTTGGCACGCAGCCAGCACAGCGTCGTCATTTTCCCCGGAAGCCGTAATCGCCAACAAATCACGTACAGGCGGGCACCCCAGTGCCTGCCTTAATTCTATCTCGCGCCCGTAAAACCCATCGTAATCCTGGCACGACGCCAGCGCTATGACCTCATGCCCCGGCGTAAACGTCTGAATGACCGCCCTGCCGGGCTTGTCCCCCCTGCCGGAACGCCCGACGACCTGCGTTATCAGCGAAAACGTCTTCTCATGCGCCCTGTAATCGCTCATATAAAGCGACATATCCGCGGACAACACGCCAACGAGCGTCACATTTTCGAAATCAAGCCCCTTGGTGACCATCTGCGTACCTAGCAAAATATGCGCGTTACCATCCCTGAACCGCGCCAGCAGCTTTGCATGGGAATTCACGCGCGCCACAGTGTCGGCGTCCATGCGGATAAGGCTGATACCGGGAAAAAGCTCCAGCAGCTCGGATTCGACTTTCTGCGTCCCCGCTCCGACGAACTTCAACTTGCCCCCGCAATCGGGGCACCCGCTTGGAACAGGCTGCGAAAACCCGCAATAGTGGCAAATCAGCCGCCTATTCGCGGAATGATACGTCACAGACACGCTGCAGCGGCTGCAACGGAAAGTAAAACCGCACTCCCCGCAAGCCACAAGCGGGTTTGTGCCTCGCCGGTTAATAAACAAAATACTCTGCTCGCCCCTGCCGATATTCAACTCAAGCTCATGGCGCAGCACGGAACCAATTGAACCGGCATTGCCGTTTTTCAGCTCTTTCTTCATATCCGCAATAATAACAGGAGGCAGCGCACCCTCGTTATACCTCTTATTGATGCGAAAGAGCCTGTATCTGCCCGACACAGCGCTGTACATGCTTTCAACCGACGGTGTGGCGGAAGAAAGCAGCAAAAACGCGCCCGCCCTCGCGACGCGGTACTTTGCCACATCCCGGGCATGGTAGCGCGGGCTGCTTTCCGACTTATAGGTATGCTCCTGCTCCTCGTCAATGACTATCAGCCCCAGATTTGAAAGCGGGGCAAAAACAGCGGAACGCGTCCCGACGACAACGCGCACCCCGCCCGAACGGATACGTTTCCACTCGTCATACCTTTCCCCAACAGCCAGCGCACTGTGCAAAACAGCCACGGCGTCGCCGAAATAAGAGGCGAAAATGCTTACAGTCTGCGGAGTCAGCGCGATTTCCGGAACAAGCACGATGGCAGTCTTGCCGAGCGCAAGCGCTTCTTCTATCAGCTTGATATAAACGATAGTCTTGCCGCTGCCCGTAACCCCATAAAGCAGCGCAGCCTCCGGTTTACCAGTGCTAAGCAGAGGCGCGGCCATATCAAGCACCCTGCGCTGCTCATCGTTTAAAGCGATAGGTTCATTGCCTTTCCCGGCGGCAACACCGACATACGGGCGCCGCAACGCCTCGCGGTCCTCGATAACAAGCGCGCCCAGCTTTTCCAGCGCCTTAACAGTAGCAGGCGTTGCGCCTGTGAAATGGCACAGCTCCTTTACAGACATGCTCCCCGCAACTCCAAGCATCCGCAAAACCGAAGCCTGGCGCGGGGCGCCAAGCTGCTTATGCATCGCCAGAGCTTCAGCCTCGGCGCCTTGCAACAGCAACACGGCGGTTTTAACCGTCTTGTCGCCAAAGCGCCGCACCCCGTCCTTTGACCACATACCCGCCGGCAACATAGCGTTCAATGCGTCATAAACGCTGCAAAAAAACCTGTCGCTCATCCAGAGCGCAAGTTTTATACCCTCGTCACTGAGGACAGGGGTCTCGTCAAGCAATGTATCAATGCATTTCAAACCAGTATGTTTACTATCGCTGGCAAGCGAAAGGATGATCCCCTCGCATGTCCTGCTACCTGCGCCAAATGGAACGAGAACCCTCATGCCGGGCGCGACCCGCTCCATCAGATGATCCGGTATCAAATAGTCGTACGGCCTGTCGATCGAATAGGTCGCCGCTGAAACTGCTAGCTTTGCAACAGAAAAACTCATCCCGCTGAATTAAAGATCTTCAGGGATGGTAACCCTCAGGTCACCCGCCGCCAGCTCCTCTATGGCCCTCGACACAGGCTTTTCGTAAAACTCCTCATCCCGCTCGTACGCGCTGATGGAAATATCCCTCGCGCGTCTTGCGATGATATTCACTAGCAAATATCGGCTGTTGACCTGCTCCAGCAAACTAGCCAATGACGGATAAAGCATAAAAAATCAAACCTTTCTATTAACTAAGCGTTATCAATAATCTGCATGATCTCTTTAGCAGTCTGCGGAACAGTCATGCTGACAATGACATGATGATAACGGTCTTGCTCCAACAGTTCGCTGGCGGCGCGCTGGAGCCTCGCAACAAGCTTCTCCTCTGAATCCGTACCACGCCCGCGCAACCGTCGTTCCAACTCATCCATACTGGGAGGGACAATAAAAATCGACACGGCATCAGGCTCTTTCTCCATGATTTGCTTGGCGCCTTGGATCTCTATCTCGAGAATTACATCTTTCCCACTTTCAACACATTCGAAAATCGGAATTTTCGGAGTACCGTAGAACTCCCCAACATATTCGGCATACTCAAAAAAATCACCGCGCCCAATCATCTCCTGAAACCTCTCGCGAGTCACAAAATGATAAGATACCCCGTCTTTCTCACCGTCACGCGGCGGGCGCGTCGTCGCAGAAATGGATAAAGCAATGTCTTTGCGGCGCTTGATGATATAACTGATAACAGTACTCTTACCGGTACCCGATGGCGCCGAAACAATAAAAAGCCTGCCTTTTTTATTACTCATAAAACCACGCCTCTCCACCATCTCCGCGTAATCCAATCCCTGACCAGCCACTAGCCACTAGCCACTCTAAACCCAACGCAACTCACGTCTCCTGACCCCTGACCCCTGACCCCTGATCCCTAACAAAACCCTCACCGCTATCGTTTTTACCTGCGAGCCGCGCCGCTACAGTCTCCGGCTGTATTGCAGACAGGATGATACAACCGTTGTCAATGATAATCACAGCCCTTGTCCGCCTGCCATAAGTCGCATCTATCAACTGGCTCTTTTCGCGCGCATCAGAAATTATCCGCTTTATCGGCGCAGACTCCGGGCTGACAATAGCAATGACCCTGCCCGCCGAAACCATATTCCCAAACCCGATATTGATCAGCTTCATAGCAACAACCTACTCGTTTCTCACTCAACATTCTGAGCCTGTTCGCGGATCTTTTCGATCTCGGCCTTCAAATCGACAACGACCTTAGCCATCTCCGAGTCATTGCCTTTCGAACCGATGGTATTGGCCTCCCTGTTGAATTCCTGAACCAGAAAATCGATTTTCCTGCCGACAGGCTCGTCGCTATCAAGCAAAAACCGCAACTGCCCTATGTGGCTGCGCAACCTGACGACCTCCTCGTTAATAGCGACGCGATCCGCAAACAACGCCGCCTCCGCCAAAATGCGCGATTCGTCGATATCCGCCGTCTGCAAAACCTCGCTCATCCGGGATTCGAGCCTTTTCCTATATTCAGCAACGCTCCTCGGCGAAATCTCCTCGACGATGGAAGTCAACCTCTCAATCTCAACCAAGCGGGCGGAAATATCCCCCCGCAGCTTATCGCCCTCGCGCACCCGCATACCGTTAAAACCAGAAAGAGCCTCGTCGAGGACAGCGCAAATATCCGCGCTGAGCCGCTCAGTATCGGGCTCCAGCTTGTTTGCCTGCAAAATATCAGGGAACCTCGTCAGATCCATCGCGTTGATATGACCGTCCAAACGAAATTCCTTCGCCAGCTCCCTGATCGCATTTACGTAAGCCTCCGCCAGCGGGCGGTTTATATCAATAACCACATCGTCAGCTTTAGAAGAATCGACAGTGACAAAAACATCGACCTTGCCGCGTGAAATACACTTCTGGACGACAGCCCTCAGCGACTCCTCGAACGCAAGATAAACGCGCGGCATTTTGACCGTACAGTCTAGATATCTGTTATTGACGCTCCTCAACTCGACAGAAATCTCAATCTTGCCCGAAACACCCTTAGCGCTGCCATACCCGGTCATGCTCTTTAACATGTCGTCTCGTCCTCGCAAACTCCGCTACATTCCGCTCATCTAACAATATCTATTCAGGGGGTATCCGGGAAAATGATTTTTTGAAGCGACTCATTGAAGCAGGAGGCGGAAGCCACTGCAAATAGAACCCACACAAGGCATAGAAAGCTTCAAAAAAGCGTTTTTCCGGGTACCCACTGAATACACACAACCCCTACCGCCCCTTGCGCACTCGCTCGAAATAAAAATACACAACTTTCGAAAACCCGTAATCGAATAACGCGAAAATAATATTGCCGCCAAGATACAATACCACGATACTCAGTGGACTGTCAACAAACGCGAAGAAAAGCGCCCTGAGAAAAATCCAAATAACAGTCAGCGCCACATTGAAAACAAGAAGTTTTAAAAACCATTGTAAAACTACATAACGCAAACTCTCTATCAGCTTCTTGACGATTGGATAGTACCCGAAAAACAAAACAAATAAAAGCGGCGCCGCCTTTGTGGGCAGTAACAACAAACCCAGCGCCGAACCCGCAACGTACACAGACAAACCGTAAACGTAACCCGCCTCAATCACAGCCGCCGCTACAAACAGCGACGCCACAGCGGCAAACCCCAGCTGCCCCGTCGGCCAAACCGACGCAATATAAAGCGACACAAGACAAAGCGCCGCAAAAAGAGCCGAAAACGACAAAGCACGTGTTTTATCATTCATACCATAAAGGAGAACCCAAACGCAACTCCCGTCCCAATTCTACACACCAAACTCTCAAACTCCAAACTCCAAACTCTAGCACTACCCGCAGCGGCAGCACATGTTCATGCATAACAAAGCAGTACAAATATCGCACGCATCGCAGCCCTGGTGCGCTGGCGGCCCATACCCGTACGGGTTGTACGCCTGTCCACCCCTGTTCATATACGCAAGCGCCTGCCTGTACTCATTGTTATTGGGCTCCATCCTCACGGCGGACTGGTAATACTGGAGCGCATCATCCAACCAACCCTTGCGGTAGCTCACGCTGCCCATTAGGAAATACCATTCGGCGGTCCTCGAAGGGAACTCCCTGAGCAATTCTTCCGCCAGCCTGATATCCCCCGCGTTAATAGCAGCGCGTACCCTTGTACTCTCCTCGCTGCTGCCTGACGCGGCAGTGTACCCGCCCCTGGTCGATTGCCGGCCAGCGCCGCCGCGCATACTCAAAATACTGTTATAAGCCTCGTTGACCTCTTTCATCTTCTCCTGTGCGAGGTCCGCCAGCGGATTATCATGATAATTATCGGGATGATACTTCCGCGCCAATTCACGATAAGCCTTTTTGACCTCATCGTCAGTAGCGTTGGAGGAAACCCCAAGAATGCTATAAGGATCGTTCATATTACCTAGTCCTATTCTCTAAATGTAGACTATTAACAGGGTACTCCCAGTCCTGTCATTCTGCGCGTCAGTCGCAGAATCCAGTAGCTGTGCATAGTCAATATGCCAGATAATATTTGACGGTGCGTCATGGATTCTGCGACTTCGCGCAGAATGACGGGGGTTCTGAACATTTACACTATTTTATATTGAACAACTGCTCTGCTTTGAACAGGAGGCAGCCGCCGCTGCACATGCCGCTATCGCATTCGTAGCAGCCTTTGCATTCTTCTGAAGACCAAATTCCGCAGGCAGGCCGGTCAACTGTGTTTATGTAGTAGTTGCTGAGTTCCGTGAGGTTGCGAAAATCACGGATATTTTGCTTTGTGTATTCGGACAGGCCGAAACAGCGTATCGCCTGCAAGTCGGGCAGGACGTCAATTACCGGCGAGCAGTTGTGCGTCTCGCAGACTATTACGCGCTGCCAGAACGTGTCCGAGTACATTTTTGACAATGCGCCGTAAAACACGTCTTTTGAAAATAATACGCTCTCGCGTTCGTCCTCGGACAGCAGGCAGCCCGGTAAAAAGTTGCAGTCAAAGCCTGTCATGACGCTGCACCGTATCATGTCGCAGACAAATCGCATTGCGACCAGTTTCATTTCGCGGAAATAGTCCAGCGGGCTTTTACCTTTCAGGTCGCCTTTCTGAGGCACGGATACGGACAGCCTGATAACGTCGAAATCCATCTCTTGCATGAGCGGAATCACATACGAATAGTCAAAATCCGGTTTGTAGATGTTTACGCTGAGCCGGAATCTTCCGGCGCCGTTTTGGTCGTAATAGAATTTCAGGAGGTTCTCCCGCATTTTCTCAAACGCCGCTTCTCCTATGTCCTCCGGGGAGTTGCAGTTTACGAGCATCCGGAAATGCGGCGCTTCGAGTATTTCCGGCGAAAGACGGTCCAGGTCCACTGCGTTTGTGAAGATCATAACGTGGCTGGGTCTGGGGTCGTCAAGCGCTATTCGCATCGCTTCGTCTATATGCGAGTATAGCAGGGGTTCTCCACCGATAATGCCCACCTGCCGGTCGCTTTCGTCGCTCAGGACAAAGTTCAGCGCTTCGCGGAAATCCTCAATTGCCATCTCCTTTGGCGCTTTGTTGACGAATTCTCCGGCAAAGCAATATGGGCATCGGAGGTTGCACGCTTCGTTGACCATGATATTTGCCATTGGGTTTTTTCTCCTAACTTGGGTGTTTCAGCGGATGCTGCAATCGCTGTGTATTATATCAGATTGCACACAGAGTTTACAACATTTCTTTTCATCAAAAACATGCTTATTGATAATCATCATTTATGGATAAGCGAAAAAAAATTTATTTCCATTATAGCAGACCACACTATATAATAATAAAATCAGTTTTTGTCTTGACAATAAACCTTAAAGGAGGTAATTAAGTGTCAGTGAACATTAAGCCCCAATCATCCCATAGCTCCGACCCGCCGGCGTATGGCGCTGATAAGACTGTTATTAAGGCTCTGGGTCTGAGCGGAGGCATTTTTGGCGCCTCGCCCTCCGCCGTCGACGTAAAGGATGGGAAAGTCGTCCGTATCAGGCCTCTCCACTGGGATTCGAAGTACGATTATGATTCCCTGAACCCGTGGAAAATCGAACGGGATGGAAAGACGTTTAAGCCGCTCCTAAAATCGACGCCGGCGCCATGGAGCCTAGCGTACAAGAAAAGGACTTATTCGCCCAACAGGGTGATGTATCCTCTCAAGCGCGCCGATTGGGACCCAAACGGCGATCGCAACACCCAAAACCGCGGTAAAAGCAAGTACGTCCGAATTTCATGGGACGAGGCTACTGATCTCATTGCGTCCGAAATCAAACGTATTCACAAAGTATACGGGCCCCTTGCGATTCTTGTTCAGGGTGATGGGCATGGCGAGTGCAAAATGGTCCACGCTCCCCATGGTTGTTCCACGCTCCTGCTCGACAAGATGGGCGGTTTCACTCAGCAGACCAGAAACCCTGACAGTTGGGAAGGCTGGTATTGGGGTTCAAAACATGTATGGGGCAAAGGTCTCATTGGTATGATGGCCCCGGCTGACAACGTTGTCAAGGACGTCTGCGAGAACAGTGATATGGTGGTAGTCTGGGGCGGCGACCCCGAGACGACGCACTGGGGTTTCCGCGGGCAACTCGCAAGCCGTTTGCTGTACTTCTGGACTGATATCGGCATAGAGCAAATCTATATTTGCCCTGATTTGAGCTATTCGGCCGCTATACACGCCGATAAATGGATTCCAATTCTGCCGAACACGGACGCTGCCATGCAACTGGCTGTCATATATGTGTGGGTCACCGAGGGTACATACGACAAAGAATATGTCGCTACGCATACGGTCGGGATGGATAAAATCGAAGACTATGTGCTTGGAAAGGTGGATGGCGTTCCAAAGACTCCTAAATGGGCTTCCGAAAAATGCGGCGTGCCTCCGTGGACTATTAAGGCTGTCGCAAGGGACTGGGCAAAAAAAGTCGTTACCATCGGCCATTACTTTGCCGGAGGCATGGCGCGCGGTCCGTTCTCTCATGAGCCGGCGCGGTTGGAATGCATTCTTTTGGGTATGCAGGGGCTTGGCAAACCGGGCGTCCATCAGGCTCAGATCGCATATACAGGAATGCCCAAGAATATCATGGGCGCTGGCAAAGACCATATGGGCGCTTTTGGCAGGC
>Ga0082212_10007060_pt1 | contig 14950 bp, 13 predicted proteins | sample TergutNt197P3_FD_71548 | JGI IMG/M metagenome (GOLD analysis project Ga0082212, IMG submission 71548) | Neocapritermes taracua P3 segment gut microbial communities from Petit-Saut dam, French Guiana - Nt197 P3 | ecosystem: Host-associated > Arthropoda: Insects > Digestive system > Gut ... | reverse complement strand
AGGGGCATCGTGGAATACGAAAGCACCCAAGCCGCCCTCAGCGCGCTGGGGAGCGGCGAGGTCGACATGGCCATGGCCAGCCTGCACCAGCTCCTGATCCTGACCAACTACCGGGAGCAGGTGGGGTATAAGGCCAACCTTGTCTTCGATACCCAATACGAGTATACCTTCGGCCTGAACAAAGACGAAACCGTGCTGTGTTCCATCATGGACAAAGCGATGCGCCTGGCCGATATCGACGCGATCTCCGGCCAGTGGCTGCGCAGGACCTATGACTACCGCGTCAAGCTGGAGCAGGCCCGGACGCCGTGGCTGATCGGGGCCATCGTGCTGCTGTTCAGCCTCGCGGCGGTGTTTTTCGTTTTCCAGCAAAGGCTGACCAAAGCGGTCGCCTCCGCCGAGGCCGCCAACCGCACCAAGTCCACGTTTTTGGCCAACATGTCCCATGAAATACGCACGCCGATGAACGCCATCATCGGCATGTCCGAGCTTTTGATGCACGAGCAGCTGAACGAACGCCAGTCGGGGTATACCGAAGACATCAACCGGTCGGCCTATTCGCTGCTGTCGATCATCAACGATATCTTGGATATGTCCAAGATCGAGTCCGGCAAATTGGAGCTGATGCCGGTCGATTACGATTTCCACGCGCTGCTGAACAGCATCCGGTCGATGTTTTCGTTCGTGGCCCAAAAGAAGGGCGTCGAGTTCCGGTTCGAGCGCAGGGCGGATGTGCCCCGCTATCTGTACGGCGACGATATCCGGCTGAAACAGGTCCTTTCCAACATCTGCGGCAACGCCGTCAAGTTCACGGAACAGGGCTATGTGTCCTTAAAAGTGTCCGGCGCGGGCGAAACGCTGATTTTGGAGGTCAAGGACACCGGCCGGGGCATCAAACAGGACGACATCCCGAAACTGTTTGACGAATTTCAGCAAAGCGACACGCTGAAAAACAGGGGGATCGTCGGCTCCGGGCTGGGGCTTTCGATCAGCAAGTCTTTTGTGGACATGATGGGCGGCAAGATCATGATCGACAGCGTATACGGCTCGGGGACCGTCTTCTCGATCGTGATCCCGCTGGTCTTGGGCGACCGGGACAAGGTAAAGTCCCAAAGCGGGGAGACAGAGCAAACCCTGTGCGCGCCGGACGCCAATATCTTGGTCGTTGACGACAACGAGTTCAATCTAAAAGTCGCGTACGGTCTGCTGAAACTGTCGAAGATCGAGGCCAAAACGGCCTCCGGCGGCCGGGAGGCCCTGCAAATGGTACAGCAAAACGACTATGACCTTGTGTTTATCGACCATATGATGCCGGACATGGACGGCCTGGAGACGGTCGCCGCCATCCGCGCGCTGGGCGGGAAATACGGGGATTTGACGCTCATCGCGCTGACCGCCAACGCGGTCCATGGGGCCAGGGAAATGTTCCTCGCCCACGGCTTCAACGGCTTTGTCTCCAAGCCGATCGAGCGGCAGGCGCTGACCGCCGTCCTGAAAGAATGGCTCCCGGCGGAAAAACAGCAGGACGATACCGTTTCGGACAAGCCGGAGCCTGAAATAAAGCCGGAGCCGGAGCCAAAAACGGAGACGGACTTTTTTCTGGACACCCTTATCAAACTCGGGATCGACGTAAAGCTTGGAATGGCCCGTCTTTCCGATCAGAGGGAGATATATCAGGAGTTCGTGACCGGGTTTCATCAATCGCTGCCCGAACAATGCAAAATCTTAGAAGACGCCATGACGGCCGGCGATATCCCAAGCTTTGCGATCACCGTCCATGCCCTGAAATCCGCGCTGGGCACGATCGGCGCGATGGACTTGGCCGCCGAAGCGGCGGAGCTGGAGGCGGCGGCGAAAAACGAGGACGCGGGCTTCTGTGAAGCAGAGTTCCCAAGCTTCCATCAGAAACTGCTGACGCTGTACGGGCAAATGTCGGCGGCTTTTCCGCCGGAAACCGGAAAAAAACCGGGCGACCCCGCGGCCCTGCTCGAAGGCGTCGCAAAAGCGCTGGCCGCTACCGATAACTTTGACAGCAGCGGGGGAGTAAAGACCCTGCGCCCGCTGCTGGCGTTCGATTTTGGCCAGGAGATCAACGCCCTGCTGGAGGAGGCGGTGGGCGCGTTCCAGGCTTCCGATACGGGGGCCGCGCTGGGGGCCTTAGAGCAAATTTGCGCTAGGTGCGACCTATAAATTTTCCATAGCAAAATATACCTTGCCAAGCAATATCCGCCAAAAAACACGGTTTTTTGGCGGATATTTCCTCGTCTTCTGATGATTTCCATGCCAAATGATTGATTTTTATGGTATATTTACAAAAGACCGCGCCTTAAACCGTATAGAATGGCGGGAGTGTGGAGCATGGGAAAAACGAAGCGATACCGGGGGATAGCGGCCTGCTTGGTGCTGGCGCTCCTTGTCATGCCCCTGTCGTATTCGGGGGCAAACGCCGCCGGGACGGGCAAACCCTCCCGCTGGGCCGGAGAGGCCGTGTCCGGCGCCGCGGCGTTCGGGCTTGTACCGCCCGCGTTTCAAAACCGGTATACGCAGCCGGCGACCCGCGCGGAGTTCTGCGCCATAGCCGTCAGCTTCTATGAGGACATCATCGGCGCGGAGATCGTCCAGCGGCGAAAATTCAGCGACACAAACGACGTCAACGTACATAAAATGGGCGGCCTGAACATCGTGTCCGGTACGGGCGGCAACAAGTTTTCTCCGAGCGGCCTGATCACCCGCGAGCAGTCCGCGGTCATCTTTGCCCATATGATGAAATCGCTGAAGCTTCACTTGGACGCGAAGCGCCCCAGCTTTTCGGACCGCGCAGACATCTCCGATTGGGCGCTCGCCGCCGTCGGCCAGATGCAGGCGTCGGGGATCATGGCGGGGACCGGGAACAATCGGTTCTCCCCCAAAGTCACGTACTCGATCGAGCAGGTCATCGTCGTCTTGGTGAAGATACACAATTTAGACGCGGGGGCCATCAAAGCGGAAACGGCTCTGATCCAAGACTATTCCCAAAAGATGCTTGCGCTGGTCAACGCCGAACGTGCCAAAGCGGGCTTGCCGGCCGTGACCGGCGACCCGACGCTGCAAGCCGCCGCCGCCACGCGGAGTGCCGAGCTGGAACAGAGCTTTTCGCACACCCGCCCCGACGGGCGGGGATGCTTTACGGTCTTGGAGGACCTGGGCGTCACCGGCCGGGCGTCCGGCGAAAACCTCGCCATAGGCTATACGACCCCGGAGCGGGCCGTGCGGGCTTTGATGGCGTCCGCGTCGCACAAAAAGACTATCCTGAACGCGAGATATAAAAAGCTGGGCGTGGGCGTCTATATCGACAGCGGCGGCGGATTTCACTGGGCGCAAATGTTTACCGACTAAAGCGCCGTATGCGGGCACGCAAAAACGCACAGGACAATTGCGTCCCGTGCGTTTCTTGTGCTATAATAGCGCTTGACATGGTATAATCTTAAATGGGCAGCGCGGTGATCACGAAATTCAGGATGAACAGCAGCGAGGAAACCAGCAAAATGGGGTGTATCTCCGCCAGCTTGCCGCGGACGATCTTGATCAGGCAGAAGAAGATGAACCCGGCGGCGATGCCGTAGGAAATGTTGTAGGCAAACGCCATCACCGAAATGATCAGGAACGACGGCAGCGCCTCCTCGAAGTCCGACCAGTTGATGTGCCGGATGGAGTCGGCCATCAGGACGCCGACGACGATCAGGACGGGCGCGGTGGCGACCCCGGGCACGATGCCGAAGATCGAGGCAAACGGCAGGCACAGCAGGAACAGCCCCGCCGTCACGACCGAGGTCAGTCCGGTCCGGCCGCCCGCTTCGATGCCCGCGGCGCTTTCGATGTAGGTCGTCGTGTTCGATGTACCGGCCAGCGCGCCGACGGAGGTCGCCACGGCGTCGGCGAACAGGGCCTTGTCCATCTTCGATTTGAAGCCCTTGCTTTCCTGCAGCGCCTTCTCGTCGGCCTCGTCAAAGATGCCGGACTTCCGGCCGGTCCCGATGAACGTGCCGATGGTGTCGAACGTGTCGGACAAGCTGAACGCGAAGATGGTCGTCAGCACCGCCAGATACTTAGTGGGGTCGGAGAACAGCGTGCCGAAGCCGGGCGTCCCGAAGAAGGCGAAGCCGACCTCCTTGACCGCCGATATCTGGCTGAAATTGACCAAATCGCCCTCGAACTTGACATACCCGGCAATCAGCGCGATGATCGTGGTGGCGACGATTGAAATCAGCATCGCGCCCTTGACCTTGAAGGCCATCAGCAGCACGAGGATGATCAGCCCCCCAAGCGCGATGATCGCGCCCGGCTCCGAAAAATCGGCCAGCGCGGGGACGATCTGGCTTCCGGGGGTCACCCCTTCGTTGGTGTCGCTGAAAACCAGGAACCCGGACTGCTTGACGCCGATGTAGGCGATGAACAGGCCGATGCCGACGCCGATCGCGTGCTGGAGGCTCTTGGGGATCGACCGGATGATGGCCTTACGCAGGCGCGTCACGGTGATCAGGATGTTGATCAGCCCGCAGATGAAGACCATGGCAAGGGCCTCCTGCCAGGTAAACTTCAAGGCGCCGCAGACCACGAATGTAAAGAACGCGTTCAGGCCCATGCCCGGGGCCACGGCATACGGGACATTGGCGACAAGGCCCATAACCAGCGTGCCGACGACGGTTGCGATGATCGTCGCCACGGCGACGCCCGTGGGGTTCATCCCTGTCTGCGACAGGATCTGGGGGTTGACAAAGATGATGTACGCCATGGTGAAGAAGGTGGTGACGCCGGCGACGGCCTCGGTCCGCGCGTTGGTTCCGTGTTCTTTCAGCTTGAACATGTACATTCCTCCCTGATAGTGTAGGGTATATCACGCGTACTGTATCATACTTTGTCCGTTTTCGCAACTATATTTTGATCCAATTGGGGGAGCTGACATGGAAAAAACCTATACGCTGAAAGCAGCGGGCCTGGAGCGGGAGCTGACTGTCTGCCAAATCGCCGACGATCTGGCGATCGCCGCGTTTGTGCTGTTCGGGGATGTGGAAATGACGGTCGCGGCGGCGCGGGAGCTGCTGGCGCGCGCGCCCGAACACGACGTCCTGATCACGGCGGAAGCCAAGGGCATCCCGCTTGTGTACGAGATGGCCCGTCAACAGGGCGGCCAAGACTATATCATCGCGCGCAAGGTCACCAAGCTCTATATGCGCGACGTCTTTTCGGTCGAGCTGCAGTCCATCACCACGCAGAAGCGGCAGACGCTGTACATCGACGCGTTGGAAGCGGCCAAGATGAAAGGCAGGCGCGTGCTGGTCGTCGACGACGTGATCAGCACCGGCGAGTCGCTCCGCGCGCTCGAAACGCTGGTCAAGGAAGCCGGAGGCGTCATCGCGGGCAAAATGGCGATCCTGGCCGAGGGCGGCGCCCGGCGCCGGGACGATATCATTTACTTAGAATACCTCCCACTGCTGAACGCCGACGGGACGCCGAAAGAATAAGCAACAAAGGGCGGGGGATCGGCCCCCCGCCCTTCGCTAATACACCATCCGTTTCTTACTTCGCTTTGGCCACTCTGCGCGTCTTGACTTTCAGTACCGTGCCGGTCCCGATCATGAGCGCGCCGAACAGCATCGCGTACGGGGCGAGCCACAGTCCTCCGGTCTTGGGCATATCCCAGTCGGCCAGCGGCGTCTCGTACTCTTCAAAGACCCATTCGTCTTCGATCCAGTGCCATTCGCCGAGCGGTACGCCATAATCGTCGAAGTCGAAATCAAAACCAAAGTCGAAGTCGCCGAGCGGTACGCCGCTGTCGCCAAACTCGATGAAGAAGATATCCCCGCTGTCGCTGAGCTGCGGGAGTATCGAATAGCTCGGGTTGTTCGGCACAGGCGGCGCGTTTTGGTTCGTTCCGCCGGGCGTCGTCGGGTCGGGCTGCGTCCCGTTCAGGTCAATGCCGGGGAAGTCGTCCGGTGTTGTCCCGGGCGGGTATACGACGTTCGGGTTCGGAGGCGGTGTGGGTGTGGGTTCAGGCGTGGGTTCGGGTTCATCCGTAGGCTCCGGCCCGTCGGTGGGTTCAGGGCCGGGTGTAGGCTCCGGCCCATCCGTAGGCCCGTCGCTGGGGCCGGGCGTGGGTTCGGGGCCATCCGTGGGCTCCGCTGAGGGGCCGGGCGTGGGTTCGGGGCCGGCTGTAGGCGCGGGGGTAGCCGTAGGTACAGGCGTCGCCGTGGGCGCGGGGGTAGCCGTAGGCACAGGCGTCGCCGAAGGCCCGGGGCTAGGCGTAGGCGGGGTATCGGTGGGTGGTGCAGGACTTGGGCTTGGCACTACGGGACTTGGGCTTGGGCTTGGCACTACGGGACTTGGGCTTGGGCTTTCCGAGGGTTCTTCTGACTCTTCGGGTTCGGGTTCCTCTGTGGGCGCGGGCGTGGGATTAGGCGTGGGCAATGGCTTTACAGGAGTGTCGTCTTCGTGGATGTTGTTTACGATGATGATGATATCGTCGCCCTCTTCGTCGTCACTGATATAAACCACCGCGTGCTGTCCATAGATCGCCTCTGTATCATTTGTGCCGTCGTGATGGTCGATCACATCAAAATAACCAAACTCATATTTGGAACCTTCACTAATGGTTTCGTCGATCGTATACCAGCCGGGGGCAATGTACCTGTCGATTTTTAAGCCGACGCCTTTACTCAAATAAAGGTATACTACCGGACGGGAACCATCAACGACGAGATTATCGTTGCTCTTCACCGGCGTGAATGTCAGTTCATAGAGATCATCCTCGATATCGTCAGGAGGGGTTTTCACAAGATTGTCCAATGTTGTCTTCATCGTTTCGATGTTGATCGTATCGCCCAACTGCGGTACGTTCTTATCAAAGGTTTTGTAGACGTGGATTTGACCGTGCGGCGGGTCTGTCGGTGTTGGCGGAGGAGTGGGTTCCACTTCTGGTTTGTTAATGACCGTAATCACGGCTTCCGCATCGGTATAAGCCGCTACCGTTACGATATTGTCGTTTTCGTCTGATGTATCTGCGAACGTCGCCGCGTCGCTGACAGCAATGCTCTTGATTTCGGTAGGTGCTTTTTCCGTAACCTCGTATTTCCCCGCGGGAAGCTCCTGGATTATGCTCCAATGGTTTTGCGCGTTCAAAACGAACTCGTACTCATCGGTTTCTAAATCAGGCCCCGTCAGCGTGATCGTATATGTACCGCTCTTTGGCACTTGGGTGGCAGTGTCGATCCGCTTATAGACATGCACCAAGGCTTTGGTGGGCTTGGTCACGGGTGTACCCTTGTCATTGTGGACTTTGATGTCGTAGCTGGTGCCTTTCGTAGAGACGCTGATTTTCTTATCGGTCATTAGGCTGCCATTTAAGTATACATCATAGCTGCCGATATCCAGTTCATTCACCGTGTAGGTAGCCTGCCGGACGAATTGTGTGACGCTCCAATGGTTTGCAGCGTTCAAAACGAACTCGATCTTATGGCCGGACGGGGAAACCAATTGTACGGTGTATGATTCACCACTATAAGGCGACAGACCGTCATAGACGGGAATTTGTTCTGTACCCACATATTTTCGGATCGTGATTTCCGCCGTGTTCGCGGAGGGGACGGCTGTCTTGAAAAACTCCGTATGGCTCAGGTTCAGGCGTCTGCCTGAGTTTGCGGGCCAGTCGGAATAGCAGCCGGGGCCGAGTTTCCAGCCGTACGGCGTAACGACGCCGTAATGCTGCCCGCTTTTATAGTCTTTCAGCCCATAGACGGTGATGAGTTCGCCGTCCAGCGTATAGAACGAGAGATCCATCGGCGTCCCGTCTTTTGAGGTATTGACAAAATGCCAAAATGTCCAGTTTTCGTCAGTATCGCCCAGTATGACGATATTCGCGTTGCCTGCAATCTTCGTGTACTCCGAGCCGCCGCTTTTGTGGCCGTCGCCTCTGTCGCCGGCCGTGTTCCAGTTGGTGTTCGGGCCGCTTGCCGGGGGATAAGTCGCCGCCAACACCGGAACGACCAGCGCCAGCAACAGCGCCATGACCATAAATAAAGCCACGCGCCGTTTGGCTGTACGTCTTGTTAATGACTTTTTCATACTATAACCCTCCTAAGTTTTGGAATACGGTATGCGGTATACCTTATGTATACTAATATGAGTATACACCCGAAAACGCTTCCTGTAAAGGGGGTTATTACCTGGGGAAGAAAATTTTGTTTTGAGGGAAAATGAACGCCCCCCGGCGCAAACCGGGGGGGCGGTCATTTCTTACAGCGGTTCATAGTCTCCGTTTCTGGCTTCGGCCAGCATACGCTGCTCTTCGTCCGTGAGTTCGTCGTTGATATCCGCGACAGGGATGCAAGCGCATGTCTTTTCGTCTTGACTTAGCAGATATTTTTTCGCCTGTTTCGAGTACAGGTCCCTCATTTTGCCCCGCCCCTCTTCTTGGGTTCATCATACCACGCCGCCGCCTAACCTGTCAACACAGCGGCCCTCTCCGCCGTCCGTGGACGACGGAGAGGGTCCTTGACGCGCACGTCCATTCCATGCTATACTAACATCAGCGCATCGCGGGAGCGTGTGCGGACGGTCTGCCGACCTGCCATCGAGCGTTCATGGTAAGGGAGGTGGTAGCATTTGTGAGTAAGCGTATACTCAAGGTCATTCGATACATAGTCAGTTTGCTGGTTGTGTTGATGATAGTGGCCCTGAAAGCGCAAAAAGCAATGTAACCGTCCACCCCCCCAAGGATGACGGTTACATTGCTGTAATCTTCATTCGGCAGGCCGTCTGCAGACGCCCCTGCGATGCTTTCATCATATCATACCCATCGCCCCCTGTCAAGGGGCAATATGTAAATGCAGGAAAGGGGGTGGCGGAATTGAAAAGCAGGTTTCTCTCCACCGCGCTGATTGTCGCCGGATGCCTTTGCGTCGCCGCCCCGTTCGCCATTGAGGCGTTCCAGTACCCGTGGCGCACGGTCGGCAGCGATACGGTCAACGAGCTGGAGTTGTCCGACCCGCCGCCGCCCGAGATCGACTTTGTCGATTATGCAGACCTGGAGCCGGAAGAACTGCCCTCCGCCGCCCCGGAGGTAATCGCCATGCCCGCGTTTGAAGAGACGCCGGACGACCCGGAACCGAGCGGGGACGCCCCCCCCGAGGCAACGCCGGGCCCGACCGCGGCCCCCGCGCCGCCGCGCCCGCGCTATGTGCGCCTGGGGTCGGTCAAGATACCGCGGCTCGACGTTTCGGAAACCCTCTTCTCCGGCACGCAAAAGCAAATGCGTTACGGCGTCGGGCACTTGGAGGGCACGCCGCTGCCGGGCGCGGAGGGCAACGCCGTCGTCGCCGCCCACCGCATCTACCCCGGCGGCAAGCAGCCGTTCCGGTATCTGGACAAGATGCAGAACGGCGACGTCGTGACCGTCAGCGTGGGCGACGAAACCTTCCGCTACGAGGTCTACGACATGTTCATCGTCCACCGGGACGAAACCTGGGTCCTGCACCCGGTCAGGGGCGAGAAATATGTCCTGACAATGATTACCTGCGACCCCGTGGTGAGCGCCGGAGACCGCGAAAACAGGCTGATTGTCCGGGCCCGGCTGACCTGAAAAAAACCCTTCCATTTTAGGATGACATATGATACAATGGATATAACAGCCGGAAGCGCGTTCCGGCCCGGAAATGAAAGTCAACATTTGTTTGCGTCCGTTTCGCGGCTTTTAGGAAAGGGCCGCGCACGGCGCGGAAAGGGAAGGGGAGCTATATGAAAAGACGTACGTGCGCGTTGCTGCTTGCCTGTCTGATGATAAGCTCGCTGCTGTTTGGCTGCACGCAAAAAACGGTGGACCTGCACGACCCCGCGAGCGTGACCTCCACAACGCCCGGCGACGACGGAAACTGGAGCGACGAGGGCGTTCTCGACATCGCGTACCTGGACGACGGGGAATACATAGACATCGCGCCGGAAATGGTCCCGCTGGCCGGCGCGGTCCCGTTTGTGATCCCGAAGCCCGAAGCCCCCGGCACGGCTACCAAGAAAAACGACAAGGCCGTCATCGACTACTCCAACGCCAAAGACGGCTATGTGATGGTCAAGTTCAACCAAAAGAACACCAAGGCCCTCATGGTGGCGATCGTGGGGCCGAGCGGCGCGCAGTACCAGTACACGCTGAAACCCGAGGTGTATGAGGTCTTCCCGCTGTCCGACGGCAACGGGAAATACAAAATCACCCTAGCCGAGCATGTGCAGGACAAGAAATACGCCGTAATCCTCGGCCTGGAGGCCGACGTCAAGGTGGCCGACGAGTTCGCGCCGTTTATCCGCCCGAACCAGTATGTCAACTATGCCGCCGACAACCAGACGGTCAAAAAGGCCGCGGAGCTGGTCAAGGACGCCAAGACCACGGTCGACAAGGTGTCCGCCGTCTACAACTACGTGATCAAAAACCTGACATACGACAAGGAACTGGCCAATACCGTCAAGAGCGGCTACCTGCCCAACGTGGACGAAGTGCTGAAAAAGGGCAAGGGCATCTGCTTTGATTACGCCGCCGTGATGGCCGCGATGCTGAGAAGCCAAGGCGTCCCGACCAAACTGGTCGTCGGGTATACCGGCGAGACATACCACGCGTGGATCAGCGTACATTCCGCGGAGACCGGCTGGATCAACAGCGTGATCCAATTTGACGGCAAGAGCTGGAAGCTGATGGACCCGACGTTCGCCTCGACGGGCAACCAGAGCAAGGACGCCATGAAGTACATCGGCGACGGCAAGAACTACACGGCTAAATTCCTGTACTAAAATACGCGCCGGAAGAGAGGCTTCGCCCCATGAAACGAAAAGCTCTGACAAACGCGTACCTGTCCATGCTCTGCACCGAACTTTCGATGCTCTTGCAGGCGGGGATCACGGTCACCGACGGCGTAACGATGCTGCTCGACGACGAGAAGGACAAAGACGGGCAGCTCGTCATGCGGAGCATGTTGGATACACTGGAAAAAGGGGAGCCGCTGTCAGCGGCTCTCCGTAATTCGGCATTTTTCCCCGCTTATATGGTCAGCATGGCGGAGATCGGCGAAAAGACGGGCCGCCTGACCGAAACGCTGGTGTCCCTGGCCCAGCATTACGACCGTCAGGAACGGCTGTCGGCGTCGATCAAAAACGCGGTGCTGTACCCGGCGATCCTGCTGGTGATGATGATCGCGGTCGTGGTCATTTTGATCGTGCAGGTCCTGCCGATCTTCAACGACGTGTTCGGCCGCCTGGGCACGCAAATGTCCCCGCTGGCCGCGACGCTGATGGACTTCGGGGGCTGGCTCAGGAATGTGTCGGTCGTCCTGGCGATGATTTTCGGCGTCATTTTCGTGATCGCCTTTTTGGCGTGGATCATCCCCGAGGTGCGGACGGGCATCGTCAGCGCGTTCAAGAACCGGCTGGGCGGGCGCGGCGTGTTTGGGCGCATCGCGTCCTCGCGCTTTATTTCGGCCATCACAATGTCCCTGGCCAGCGGGCTTGAGCTGGAGGAGGCCGTCAACATGGCCGCCACGATCAGCGGCGGCGAAAAAGCGGTCAAACAGCGCCAGGAAAAGTGCGCCGAGCTGCTGCAAACGGGCTGCGGGCTTTCCGACGCGCTGCGCGACTCCGGTATCCTGTCGGTGCGCGACAGCCGGATGCTGGCCATGGGGAGCCGCAGCGGCATGGCCGACGCGGCCATGAGCGAGATCGCCCAGCGCTGCGACCGCGGCGTCCAGGATGAGATCAGCGTCATTGTCGGACGGATCGAGCCGACGCTGGTGATCATCACCTCGGTCATTGTGGGCGTGATCCTGCTGTCGGTCATGCTGCCGCTGATGGGCATTATGACCTCGATCGGGTAAAGGCGATGCAGAAAAGGGTATTTAAGAGGAGCGCGCTGCGCACTCTGCTGTCGGGGCTGATCCCGGTCACGTTTACCCTAGCCGTCCTCGTGATGGTTTCTTTCGGCCTGCGCCAGACCGAGGAGTCGAGCAAGTCCGAGGGCGCGCGCTACCTCAGCGAGGGCATCCTGCGGGCCGCGATCCACTGCTACGCCATCGAGGGCACTTACCCGGAAAACCTTGCCTACATCACCGAGCAGTACGGGATACACATCGACCGCGCGAAATACATCGTCCACTATGAGGTGTTCGCCTCGAACCTGCTGCCCGACATCACGGTCATCACGCGTTAGTGAAAGGGGGCCCTTATGAATAAGATGACTCGCCCCCACAAGATAGACACGGTCTTCGTGCTGCTGATCTTCTGCTTTTTTGCCATGTCGGTGCTGCTGACGCTGATGCTGGGCGGAAGCATCTACAAGCACATGACCGACCTCTCGGAGGACGGGTACGACGAGCGGACGTGTCTTTCCTACATTTGGTCGAAAGTCAAAAATGACGACGAGGCCGGACGGATCACCGTCGGGGATTTCGGCGGGATTTCGGCGCTTTGCTTGGTCGAGGTCTACGGCGACACCGCGTACGAGACGCGGATATATCTGTACGACGGCTGGGTCTATGAGCTGTTCTGCGAGGCCGGCCTTGGCGCCGACCCGGAAGACGGCACGCCGATCATCAAATCCGGCGCGCTGACTTTTGAAGCCTTGGAGGACGGGCTGATCAAGGTGTCGGCCGGTTCCCGGAGCATCCTGATTTCCCCGCGGGGCCAGACGGGATCGGGGGTGACGCCGGTATGAGCAGACATTCACGGTCCACGCTTTTCCTGATGGAACAGCTGGTCGTCATCCTGATTTTCGCCATCTGCGCGGCGGCGTGCGTGAAGATTTTCGTCGAGTCGTACTTGATGGAACGCCGCGCGCTGGACGTCAGCAACGCGCTGCTGTCCGCCCAAAGTGCCGCCGAGTGCTTCAAGGCGTCGGCCGGGGATGCGGAAAAGGCCGCGGCCCTGTTGGGCGGGAACAGCGCGCGTGACGCGAAGAATAACGCCGTCTCTGTTTTTTATGACGGCGCGTGGGATGTTGAAAACTGGTCGCAGTCTAAATTGCCCCTAGAGCCTGCCTTTATCCTGCGGATCATCCCCAAGGACGGCGGACACCCGTCGCTGGCGTATGCCGATGTGACTGTCAGCACGTACGCGGATGATGAAGAACTCGTCACCTTGACGGTGGCCGCGAGGAGGGACGGGGGATGAACAGAGACGGGATCGGCGTGGGCAGCGCGTCCATCGTCCTGATTTTCGCGGTTTTGTGCCTGACGGTCTTTGCCGTCATATCCCTTGCGTCGGCCATCAGCGACAGCGCGATGGTGGACGTCGAGGCGGATTTGATTAGAAGCTATTACGAGGCGGATACCTTGGCCGAATCCATCCTGGCCGAGCTGCGGGGGACGGATACCCTGCCCGAGACGGTCCGCGGCGTGGAGATCCTATCCGGCTGGGACTGGGAGACGGACGCCGACACGGTGTCGTTCGTCTGCCCGATCTCCGAGAAAAAGGAGCTGTACGTGGAGCTGGCCGGCTGCGGCGGCTCGTACGACATCCTGTCCTGGCGGATGCGGGACATCGGCGGCTGGGAAAACGACGACAGTCTGGACTTGTGGCCCGGCTTTGACGACGACGGGGGATTTTTCCTGTGGCCGGGATAAACGATAACCGCAAGATAACGAGTACATAGGGGGAGAAGCATGGCGGACGTGCAAGATTGGCTGAAAATGGCCGTGGAAGAGAATACGTCGGACATATTTTTAGGCGCGGGGCGCCGGGTGTCGTTCAAGATCGACGGCGTGATCGTCTCCAAGGGCGACAAGGTGATGCCGGAGGAAGCGGAGCGCCTGGTATACGACCTGTATAAGCTGGCGCGGCGCGACCCGGCCAAGTTCGAGGCGTGCGGGGACGACGACTTTTCGATGGCGATCCCGCACCTGGCCCGTTTCCGGGTCAGCGCGTACCGCCAGCGCGGCACGGTCGCGGCGGTCATCCGCGTGGTGCTGTTCAACCTGCCGGACTATCAGCAGCTGCGCATCCCCAGCGAGGTGATGAAGATCGCCTCCGAGCGGCACGGCATCGTGCTGGTGACGGGCCCGGCCGGCAGCGGCAAGACCACCACGCTGGCCTGCATCATCGACGCCATCAACCAGTCCCGCAACACCCACGTTATCACGCTGGAGGACCCGATCGAGTACCTGCACCGGGACGACCACAGCCTGATCAGCCAGCGCGAGGTGTCGCTGGACACCGAGTCGTACCTGACCGCCCTGCGCGCCTGCCTGCGGCAGGCCCCCCACATCGTGCTTCTGGGCGAGATGCGCGACTATGAGACGATCCAGACCGCCATGACGGCCGCCGAAACGGGGCATTTGATCATTTCCACGCTGCATACGGTCGGCGCGGTCAACACCATCGACCGCATCGTGGACGTGTTCCCGCCGGGCCAGCAGCAGCAAGTGCGCGTACAGCTCTCGATGCTGCTGAAAACGGTGGTCACCCAGCAGCTTCTGGTCAGCAAGAACGGCGGGCAGCTCCCGGCCTTTGAGATCATGCACGTGAACAGCGCGATCCGCAACCTGATCCGCGAGTCCAAGACCCATCAGATCGACAACGTGATCCAGACCTCCGCCAGCGAGGGCATGGTCGGCATGGACGCGTATATCTACACCATGTTCCAGAAAGGTGAAATCGCCGCCGAAACCGCCGTCAGCCAAGCGTCCAACCCCGAGCAAATGGCAAGGCGCGTGGGGCATTGAGTTTTAGCATCCCGTAAAGCTGTGAAAAACGCCGCCCCGGAAAGGCCGAACATGCCTTGACCGGGGCGGGTTGATTTGTGCCCTGTTGGAGAAATCCTCAGTCGCCTGCGGGCGACAGCTCCTTTGGAAAAGGAGCCTTGGGCTGGGACGCGTCTTCCCCAGCCTCCTTTCGCAAAAGGAGGTGGCACGCCGAAGGCGTGACGGAGGATTGCCCCCTATGGTGTAGG